>Ga0163161_10002214_pt1 | contig 14000 bp, 16 predicted proteins | sample S45metaG_FD_129847 | JGI IMG/M metagenome (GOLD analysis project Ga0163161, IMG submission 129847) | Switchgrass rhizosphere microbial communities from Kellogg Biological Station, Michigan, USA - S4-5 metaG | ecosystem: Host-associated > Plants > Roots > Rhizosphere > Soil | place: USA... | reverse complement strand
TGATGCCTTGTAGTGCCATCGCGAGCAAGCTCGCACCCACAGGGAAATACATTCCAAAATGTGGGAGCGAACCTGCTCGCGATAAGGCCATCAGCACCACCGCAACATCCGCTCAGCGAGTCAAACCCAGGCGTTCGTGCCAGTCGGCGATGGACTCCTCGGGATAAACCTCGAACTGCTGATCACCCGTATGCGCCTCAACCTCTACCCACGGCGCTTTTGAGCCGAGCATCAAATGCGTGTGCTCCGGAGGTACCGGCAGCGCGGTGTCGATGGCGGACGCAAACGGGTGGATCAGTTCCGGCCATTCAGGGCTGAACAGCCACAGTCCCGTACCACAAAGGGCGCAGAAATGCCGTTCGGCGCTGCTGCTGTGCGCCCGTTTATCTCCTTCATCCTTGAGTCGTGCATGGTAAATCGCGATGTGCTTTCGACCGCGTACCTTGAGGCTCTTGGCCTCGCCGCCGAGGTTGATCGCATAGCCGCCACCGCCCTGTGTCTTGCGGCAGATCGAGCAGTAGCAACGCTGATAAGGGTAGGGGTGGGCGCTGTTCAGGCTGAATGACACGGCGCCGCAATGGCAGGAGCCTTCTAGCTGCATGGTCGCCTCCCTCAAGTATTGGGCTTATCCGCCAAGTCTAGACTTTCAGGGCCCGGGCTGGCCCCATCGCGAGCAGGCTCGCTCCCACATTGGATCTCCAGTGTTCACAATATCCCTGTGGGAGCGAGCCTGCTCGGGATGAACGATAACGCGGTTTACCGGGTGGGCACCCGCCACAAATACCAAGCCGCCACCGTCCGATACGGGCTCCACGGCAACCCGATCTCTACCATCTGCTTACGCGTCGGCTGCACTTCCAGCCGCTTCAGTCGGCGATAACCTTCACGCACGCCAAAGTCATCGGCGGGCAAAATGTCCGGTCGTTCGAGGCTGTAAATCAGCAACATCTCAACCGTCCAGCGGCCGACCCCGCGCAAGGTGATCAAGCGCTCGATCAACGCCTCATCTTCCATCGCCAACGCTGTCGCATACTCCGGCACCACGCCGTCCAGCGTCGCTTGGGCAATCCCTTGAATGGTCGCGATCTTGCCCGCCGAAAACCCGCAACTGCGCAGTTGATCGAACCCGGTCGCCAGAATCTGTTCCGGCCGTGGGAATGCCTCCGACGGAAACAACGCCAGCAACCGCCCGACAATCGCATCCCCGGCCTTGGCGTGCAGTTGCTGATAGGCAATCGCCCGCACCAGCGACTCATACGGATCGCGAGCCGCATGGGGTTGGTGCAGACACGGGCCGATGGCGGCGATGTGACGTGCCCAGTCTGCGTCGAGGGACGCTAAGAACCGGGTCGCCGGCAGATAGGGATCGGGCATGGCGATCAAGGGTTTCCGGTCGTTTTCAGCAGGGCGTTAACTTCACCGTAAGTAAACGCCTTGAGGTGGCTGGTATCGAGTTTTCCGGTCTCCAGAAAACTCTTGGCCAGCCCGGCCATGGCGCCATACAAAAACTCGGCGATGCCCGAGCCGGCACTCAAACGCCGCACGCCCAGTGCTTTCAAGGCTTCAAGCGATGGCAATCCCGGCAGGCCCAGCACATTCACCGGCAGCGTGGTGCCGTGGCACAGCGCGGCGATTTCATACTCCGCCGACACTCCCGCGGCAAACAGCCCGTCGGCACCCGCCGCTTGATACAGAGCGGCGCGCTTGAGTGTTTCGGCCACGCGATCTTCGGCCGGCACCAGTCCTCGCAGGTACACATCGGTGCGCGCATTGATGAACAGCTTCACTTTGCGCTGATCGGCCACCTTGCGGGCCACTTCGATCTTGCGCACCAGCAACTCGGGCGCAGACGCGCCGTCCTCGATATTGATCCCGACCGCCCCGGCGGCAATCACCGCCTCAATCACTTGGGCAATCCGCGTCAGGTCATCGGAATAGCCGGCCTCGATATCCACGGTCAGCGGCAGCGAAATCACGCGAGCGATGGACTCGACGGTGGATACCAGACGTTCGAGGGGCAGGGCATTGCCGTCCGCATAGCCATGAGCCCAAGCCACCGCCGCGCTGCTGGTGGCCACGGCTTTGCAGCCCAGTTGCTCGACGATGCGGGCCCCGGTGGCATCCGCGACGTTGGTGAGGATCAACAAGCCTTCGTGGTGCAGTTGGTGGAATTGTGTGTCCATCGAATGTCCTTCCTGATGACAGTTGAGGCAATCAGAACGCGAGTGGTTGGGTCACCTGCATCGCTGCGCTTTCCAGCCGGAGCAGAAACGCCTTGCGCGGTTGTCCTCCACCATAGCCGGTCAGCGAGCCATCCGCACCGATGACCCGGTGGCAGGGCACCACGATGGCAAGCCGATTGTGCCCGTTCGCCAGGCCCACCGCGCGACTGGCGCCGGGTTTGCCCAATAGCCCGGCGATGCTGCCGTAGGTGCTGGTTTTACCGTATGGAATCTTCGCCAGTTCGGCCCAGACCTGCCGGTCGAACTCACTGCCAGGCAGGTGTAGCGCAACAGAGAATTCGGTGAGTTTGCCGGCGAAATACTGCGCCAGTTCCACCTCGATCTGCTGTAGATACGTGTTGTGCCCCGGCGCGACCGCGTAGCCATATCGGTTTTGCAGTTCTTCGACTTCGCGGGTCAATGCCGGACGGTCGAGGAATTCCAGCAGCACCAGCCCACGGCGCTCGGCCATGGCAATCATTGGTCCCAGTGGGGTGGTCAGCCGAGTGAAGAGCAGCGGCTCACTCTGAGCGGCTCGGCCCGGGGTGATGTGGAACGACTTTTGAAAGGCGTCACGGAAACCGCTAAGTGACTCATAACCCGAGTCGAATGCCGCGCTGTCGATGGAATCGCCTTGTTTGATCCCGCCCAACGCCATGCCGAGGCGGCGGGTGCGCAGCCAGGCGTGAAAGGTCATGCCCAAGTGCTGTTTGAACCAGCGCCGCAGTTTCAATGGCTCGATGCCCTCGGCCAGTAACTGGGCGTCGGTCCAGCGCTGCTCGGGATCGGCGTTCACCGACTTCAATAGCCTCTGCACCCAGTCGGGCGCGATGGCCGCAGCGTCCAGCGGCTTGCAGCGCAGACACGCGCGATAACCCGCCGCCAGGCATTCATCGGCGTGCGCAAAGAACTCGACGTTCTCCGGTTTCGGCGAACGCGCCGTACAGCCGGGGCGGCAGAAAATCCCGGTGGTTTTCACGGCCGTGAAGAACACCCCTTCATAGGCAGTGTCGCGTTCGAGCATGGCGCGAACCATTTCGGCGTGGGGCGGCAGTAAAGCGGTCTGTATGTTCATGGGCTGAGCATAAAACCCTGCGGGCGGTGTCTCCACCGGAAAATCGACAAAGAATTTTTATGGCCCTGGGCTACAGTGATCGGGTTACTGATCAGGCTGCCAAACAGGAAGGGATTTCATGCAACCGTTCACGATTCAACACATCGATCACATTGTGCTGCGCGTCCAGGACCTGGAGCGAAGCATCACGTTCTACGCGCAAGTGTTCGGCGCTGAACTGGTCAAGCGCCAAGACAATCTGGGCCTGGTGCATCTGCGCGCCGGGAGTTCCATGATCGATCTCGTCAGCCTGGACGGTGAGCTCGGGCGCAAGGGCGGCGCTGCCGCCGGCCAAGAGGGACGAAATCTCGACCATGTCTGCCTGCGCATCGAACCCTTCGACGAAGTAGCACTCATCAGCCACTTGCAGTCCTTTGGTCTGGCTCCTGAGAAAGCGGCCAGGCGCTTCGGCGCCGAAGGCTATGGCTTGTCGCTTTATTGCTTTGACCCGGACGGCAATCAGGTCGAGCTCAAAGGGCCGTCCAAGGAAAACGTTTGACTCAATTCGTAGCAAACGGCAGCCGTTCCTTGAACCAGGTCAAGGCTTGATGTTTGAACGCTTCGGCAGGTGGCGTTAACGGGTAGCGTTGGTCATAGGCCAATACGATGCGCTGCGCCGGCAACTCTTCGCGTATGGGACGACAGACCAGCGGCTGACCATCGTAGCTGTGGTCGCCGAACGGCCGGGTGTAGGTCAGCGCCACGCCGAATCCATTGGCCACGAGACTGCGCTGAAACTCGAAACTGTGGGTGCGCTGGACGCTGGCGGGCGAGAGCCCATGGAAGTTGAACAGGTCCAGTACGTGCTGCCAGCTGTGGATTTGGTCAGTGACCACCAGATTGCATTCACTGAGCGCTTGCAGACTGACATGGGGATCGTTTGCCAGCGGGTGATCAGCCGGCAACAGGGCATGGGCCGTCAGTTGGCACAGCTCAGTACATTGCGTGTTTGCCGGCAATCCCAGGTCGTATGTCAACGCCAACTCCAGGGTCCCTTCGGCGAGACGCTTGCCAAGGTATTCAAACCCGCCTTCGCGCATATCGACAGAGACCTGAGGGTAGTCCTGCTGCAGGCGCCTGAGGATCTGTGGCAGGCAATAAGGTGCCAGGTCCTCGTAGCAACCCAACACCAGTTCCCCGGAAAAGTCGCTGCTATCCGTCCCGATTTCCGAAAACGTCCGCGCCTCGGCCAGGACGCGTTTGGCCTGGGCCATCACTGTGTGGCCAAAAGGTGTCAGCGACACGCCGAGCCCACGTTGACGAACAAACAGCGGTTGGCCGAAAAGCTGTTCCAGTTCGGTGATGGCCGTCGATATCGATGGCTGGGAAACGTGCAACTCCTCGGCCGCCAGCGTGAGGTTGCTGTGTTTGGCCGCAGCGAGTGCGTAACGGAGTTGGCGCAGGCTGAACTTCATAAGATTTTCTTCGGTGATACATCAATACATATTATTTTATCATTGTTGAGTGTCATGAAATATTTGTCCTGCGGCCACCTTTATTTCTTGTTGAGGGAGTTTCAGGTCATGACACGCAGTTCGTACACCATTAGTGAAAAAGACATCGACGCCTTTCAGCGTGATGGGGCGGTTTGCCTGCGCGGCGTCTTCAGCGACTGGATCGAGACCATTGCCGCCGGTATCGAGCGCAACCTCGCCGAGCCGGGTGTTTACGCCAGCCGATACGTCGAGAAGGATGACAAACCGGGGGGCTTTTTTGATGACTACTGCAACTGGCAGCGAATTCCCGAGTTCCGCGCCATGGTGCAAGAGTCACCTGCCGCCTCCGTCGCGGCAGCCGTCATGCGTTCGAACTCGGCACAGTTCTTTCATGATCATGTGCTGGTCAAGGAACCGGGCGCGCAGAAGGCCACGCCTTGGCATCAGGACATTCCCTACTATTTCGTCGAAGGCAATCAGAGCGTCAGTTTCTGGATACCCGTGGACCCGGTTCGCGAATCGACGCTGCGGCTTCTTGCCGGCTCACACCGTTGGGAGAAAGGGATAAAACCGGTGCACTGGGCCGATCAAAGTGATTTCTACCAGGACGCTGACGGTTACCGCGACGCGCCCGATCCGGATTCGGAAGAGGGTATGCAAGTACTCGAATGGGAGATGCAGCCTGGCGATGCAGTGCTGTTCGATTTCCGCACGGTGCATGGCGCCAGAGGCAATGCGTCGGCGCAACGGCGCCGAGTGTTGTCGCTTCGCTGGCTGGGCGACGATATCCGCTACATCGAGCGTCCAGGACGGACCTCACCACCGTATCCAGGGCATGCGATGCAGACCGGTCAGAGACTGCGCGAAGATTGGTTCCCGACGATACATCAAGGCGCTTGAGTTTCACGTTGTTCGCCACTGATGTGGCGAACATTTGCACTGCCATAATCCTGTTCACTGTGTTGGAGCGTGCGATTGTGAAAATTAGAAGAAACCTGATAGCCCCATTGCTTTCCCTCGGTCTGTTGGCGGGCAGTGGTATGTGCCAGGCCTCCGGTTGGTGCGAGTCGGGCAAGCCAGTGAAGTTTGCCGGACTCAATTGGGAAAGCGGCATGCTGCTCACCGATGTATTGCAGATAGTGCTCAAGCAAGGTTATGGCTGCGAGATCGACACGTTGCCGGGCAATTCCATCACCATGGAGAGCGCCCTGAGCAGCAATGACATTCAAGTGTTGGCGGAAGAATGGGTCGGTCGAAGCGAAGTCTGGAACAAGGCTGCGGACAGCGGGAAGGTCGTCGGGGTTGGCGCGCCGATCATTGGTGCAACCGAAGGCTGGTATGTGCCGCGGTATGTGGTCGAGGGCGAAGCCAAACGCAACCTCAAGCCCAAGGCCCCCGACTTGAAAAGCATCGCCGACCTGTCGCAGTACACCGGACTCTTCAAGGATCAGGAAGAGCCGGGCAAAGGGCGTTTTTACAACTGCCCGGCCGGCTGGACCTGCGAGCTGGAAAACAGCGAAATGCTTAAAAGCTACGGCCTCGAAGCGAGCTACACCAACTTCCGCCCAGGTACCGGCCCGGCCTTGGATGCCGCCGTCCTGTCGAGCTACAAGCGTGGCGAGCCGATTCTGTTCTATTACTGGTCACCGACGCCGTTGATGGGGCAAGTCGATCTGGTCAAGCTGGAAGAGAAACCAGGGGTCGATAAAAAAATCAGCATCAAAGTCGGGCTCTCCAGCATTTTCCACGAGCAGGCGCCAGAGCTGGTGACCGTGCTGGAGAAGGTCAATCTGCCGATCGACCTGTTAAACCAGAACCTGGCCCGCATGACTAAAGAACACATCGATTCTCCCAAGCTGGCGAGGATTTTCTTCAAGGAACACCCGGAAATCTGGCACACCTGGGTCAGTGAAGCGGCGGCGAAAAAAATCGACGCAACGCTCTAGCGCAATGCAGGGCATGGATGCCCTTTCTCTGATGTCATCCCACTCCTGTTACAGCGGAGACTGATCAGCCCCAGGCATCCTGAAGTTGCTCACGTAAGAACTCGATAAGTCGTTGGGTTTTTGCCGGGAGCAGCCGCGTCTCGGTGAGGACGTATTTGTCTGCGCCAGTGGCCCAATACCATCCCCGATCAACGGACATCGATTGTCATGAAATGACAACGCGCTGTCGCCAAATGCAATGTTGGCAGTCCCGCCGTCGATAAACTCTTTCTCATGGTGTGCGCTGCAAGCCCGGCTATTCGGCGGCTTGCAATGCCAGGCCGTATGACCGTCAGTCCTGAAAGAGAATAATAATATGTGCGTAGAACATTCGGTGCTTGCCGAAGGTTCCGACGATAAAGACGTCGAACCAACCCAGTGCTGTACACATTCACCCACCCAGAAGGAGGACGGAATATGGATCTCCGAATGACGGTGGCAGATTGGGTGCGCCTAGTCATGGCAAGCGCTGGCGGACTGGCGTTGTTGTCCCTGGTCTTCTGGTGGGAAGAGTACGAGATACTTCTGAACCGCCTGACCTGACTCGGCCAGCGACCTTCCTTATGGACTGAAGGTCGATCGCTGCCTGTGCAGAGAGTCCTGCCGCCATTATTGGCTGGAGCGAATGGCCCCGCCATCAATCAACAGGTTCTGCCCGGTCAGGTAGCCCGCATGGCTGCTGCAAACGAAGGCACACAACGCACCGAACTCCTCGGGTGAGCCGAAGCGTTTGGCGGGAATTTCGTGACGGCATTCGTCAAGGAATACCTCACTGTCTTGCCCCGACTCGTGGGCGGCCGCGACCAGGTTGTCACGCAGTCGATCGGTATCGAAGGAGCCCGGTTGCAGGTTGTTGATCGTCACATTCCGACTGGCAATGTTTTCTTGCCGGGCAAGCCCTGCGATGAACCCCGTCAGACCACTGCGCGCACCATTGGACAAACCCAGGCTTTCAATAGGGGACTTCACGGCACTCGACGTGATGTTGATGATTCGGCCAAATCCACGTGTCGCCATGCCGTCGACGGTGGCCTTGATCAGCTCGATAGGGGTCAGCATGTTGGTATCCAGCGCCTTGAGCCAGGCGTCGCGATTCCATTCGCGGAAATCCCCGGGAGGCGGGCCTCCGGCGTTGTTGATCAAAATATCGAAATGCTCATGGGCCATGAGCGCTGCGGCCCGACCCTCAGGCGTCGAAATGTCTCCGGCGACGGCGATGACCGTCACTTCAGGATTGATCGCTCTGAGCTGACGGGCTGTTTCATTCAGCGTCTGTTCGCCCCGAGCAGTGATCACCACGTTCACGCCTTCGTGGACCAGTGCCTGTGCGCAGGCTTTACCCAGACCCTTGCTGGCGGCGCAAACCAGCGCCCAGCGTCCCGCGATTCCAAGATTCATGGGCGTTTTCCTGACAGAGGGAAGCTTAAAGAAAGCGGTTGCCGATTCATGCAAGATCCACCGTTGCAGAGCGGTTTGGTGTTGGAGCATCGATGCCCATAAAGCGCCGCACACGCTCTCCTTCGGCTTCGCATCGTATGGTTTCAGGCGCGGCATCGAGTTGAATATTGCCGTTCTCCATGAAAATCACCCGGTCGGAGATCGACATGGCGAAGTCCATTTCGTGGGTCACGATCAGCATGGTCATGCCTTCCTTGGCCAGGTCGCGGATCACATTCAGCACGTCGTTGACCAGTTCCGGGTCGAGGGCCGAGGTCGGCTCGTCGAACAGCATGATCTGCGGCTCCATCGCCAGGGCCCGCGCGATTGCCACGCGCTGTTGCTGCCCGCCGGAGAGTTGATGCGGGTATTTGTGGGCATGGGCCAGCAGGCCGACTTTGTCCAGCAGCGCATAAGCACGATGTTCACTCAGCTCGCCCGGCTGGCCGTGATAACGCGGCGCCAGCGTGACGTTGTCGAGAATGGTGCGGTGCGGGAACAGGTTGAAGTTCTGGAACACCATGCCAATGTGCCGCACGCCCTTGCGCAAGCGGGAGCTATCGGGTTTGTCCGACGCTTCGATGAATGTTTCGCCGAACAACAGAATGTCGCCGGTATCGATGCTTTCCAGGCCGTTGACTGTGCGAATCAGCGACGTCTTGCCGGAACCGGATGGGCCAATGATCGAGACCACCTGGCCGTATTCGACAGTCAGGTCGATACCCAGCAGCACTTTGTGGGTGCCATAGCTCTTCTGGATGTTCTTCAGTTGCAGGATCGGCGTCAGGTTGTTGCCTGCTGCTTTACGCGCATTGTCTGGCAAGGCTTCGGCGCAGGCCTTGAGCTTGGCAACGGCGGTTGCGTCGAGTGTTTGCGGCTTGCGGAAGTTCAGGTCCAGGTAGCGCTCCAGACGCTGCAGGAAAAAGCCGAACACGGTAACGATCAATACGTAGTAGACGCCTACCGCCGCCAGGGTTTCCATGACCAGGAAGTTGGTGGCATAGAGGCGTTGGCCGACGGTGAGAATTTCCGTCAGGGAGATCACCGAGACCAGCGAGGTCAGTTTGACCACGGTGATGTATTCATTGATCAACGTGGGCAGCGAGATACGAAAAGCCTGGGGAATCACGATCAAGCGCTGCATGCCGAACAGGCCGACACCCAGCGCACGCCCGGCTTCTTTCTGGCCCTTGGCCACGGAGATCAGGCCACCACGGTGGATTTCCGCCATGTACGCCGCTTCGGTGACCACCAGGGCCAGCAAGCCGGAGTAGAAGGGGTTGGACAGGATCGGTCCGCTGCCGGGAAACAATTGCGGCAAGTTGTAGACGAAGACCACCAGCACCAGCAACGGGATGCTGCGGAAGAACCAAATGTAGACCGCTGCGGGAATGCGCAGCAAGGGTGACTGGGACAGCTTGGCCGTGGCCAGGAGAAAACCCAGCAGCATGCCGATGAACCAGGCCAGGGCGCTGAGCTGGACCACCGTGACACAGGCATTCCAGAAGTCTGGCAGGGAGAACAGGGAGAAGAAATACGACCAATCGAATTGCATAGGGCACCTCAATCTGCCGCCCCGATGCAGGGGCGGCAGATGACCAGACTACAAGGACACGTTCTTAGTTGGCAGTCGGTTCTTCCAAGGCGTATTTCTTAAGAATAGCGGCGTACTCACCACTCTTCTTGGTCTCCTCGAAAGCCTTTTGCACCGCCTGGAAGGTTTCTTCATTACCTTTCTTGACGAAGATGCCCAGCGTTTGCTGATAGATCGGGTGATCGGTGGTGATCACTACCCGGCCGTTGGTCTTTTCCGCAATCAGTTTTGCGGCGCCGGCGATTTCAACCTGGGCCTGAATGTTCTTGGACAACAGGGCCTGGGTCACTTCAGGCGCCGAGGGGTACTCGCTGACGGTGATGGCGCCTTTATTGTTCGGCACGCAATACTCATCGGACAGTTTGCGGAATTCCTTGACCCAGGTAGTGCCCTGTTCCAGACCCAGTTTCAAGCCACACAGGTCTTCAGGTTTTTTCGCATTGATCTCGCTGCCCTTGGGCACCATGACTGCGGCACCGGTGTTGGCATAGGCGATGGTCTGGGCTTGAGTCTGGCGCTCCGGCGTGATGTACATGCCGGAAATGACCGCGTCGTATTTGCCGGAGTTAAGGCCCAGGATCAGGCTCGGGAACTTGGTGTCGACGAACTCCACCTTGGCGTTCATGTGCTTGGCCAGTGCTGCGGCCAGTTCGGGGTCCGACCCCACCACGTTTTTGTCTTTGTCATAGGACTCGAAAGGAGGGTAGGTGATTTCCATGCCGACCTTGAGCGTGTCAGTCGCGGCCATGCTCACCGAGGCACCGAGCATACCGGCTGCCAATATAGCCAGGCTCAACAGGTTCTTTTTATTGTTTTTCATCTTTTACAGACTCCGGCGTAGGTAAGGGGGTAGCTGAAAACTTCAATCAGGACGGTTGAACCTGATTTTTCAAATGTCCGAAACTGGCGGGCTTGCGTGCCTTACCTGGCAGTTGAACTTCCCCATTGGCCACTCTCGCGCGCAGATATTGATACGTCTGCAGTGCCTGGCCAAACATGTGTTCGCCGATCGTGATTTCTTCGTAGTCGTTGCCGGCCTGGGCGAACCCAGGCAGTGGTTTGATCTGGGTGTGATAGTCGCAGGCATAAAACAGTGGGAAGGAATAACGCTCCTCGCGCACGCTGCGAACCCGGTGTGCCGTGGCAACGAAAGCGCCTGCTGTCATCACTTCCAGCATGTCGCCGATGTTGACGACAAAGGCATCGGCCATCGGTGGGGCATCAATCCATTGGCCAAGATTGTTCATGACCTCAAGGCCTGGTTTGTCGGCCAAAAGAATGGTGAAGCACTCGTAATCAGTATGGGCTCCAAGCCCCGGTGCGTCATGGGCGGCACCGTCGAAGGGGTAGTGGATCAGGCGCAGCTTGGACGGCGGACGGGTGACCAGGCTGTCGAAATAGTTTTCTTCCAGGCCCAGGGTCAGGGCAAAGCCGCTGAACAGGCGTCGGCCCAAGGCGAAGATCGCTTCATAGTAAGACTGAACCGACGCTTTGAACCCTGCCAACTGCGGCCAGTCGTTGGGCCCCAGCAATGGGGTGTTGGCCAGCACCAGCGGGTCATCGGCCGGGACTTCGAAGCCGACGTCGAAGGCCTCCTTGTGATCCGGCTTGCCTTTGGAATAGACCTCTTCGCCTTCGGGTACAAAGCCCTTGTGGGTTTGCGAAGTGCCGATGTAGTGCCGCATCTTGGTGTCGAGGGGTTGGTCGAAATAGTCCTTGGCCGCCTTGCGCAGATTGGCGATCAGCTGCGGGTCGATACCGTGATCGGTGATATAGAGAAACCCGACCTCACTGGCAGCGCGCCCCAATTGTTCGGCCACGGCCAGGCGGTGTTCCAGTTCAAAACTGAACAGACCGGCGATATTAACCACCGGGATGCTGTTGAAATTGGCTTTATGTGTGTCAGTGCTGGCGCTGTTGTTTTTATTGTCAGGCATGACGCATCGGCTCCCTAAGGATGGCTTGAGTGGTGGAAACGGTTGAAGTGTTCACGCTCGGTCTGGCCCATCCACACGTTCAATGACCACAGGTCGGCAACGGGTACATTGGTGAAGGGCAAATGATGCAAGTAGCCGTCGGCGCCGAATTCCGGGGTCAGGGTGCTGACCTGGTAACCGCGGGCTTGCTGCGAGCGCCAAATGCTTTCCCAGTGCTGCTGATGGAAGGCCAGTTCTTTTGCATATTCGGGCGCCGCCGGGTGCGGAACCTGCGGACCCTGGTCGTAACCGACCCGAGCCTGGATATGGTGAACCCGCTCGATGAAAGCGCTCAGGTCATCGGCCGGGTCGTTCAATAGACGCTCGCAGGTCACGACCCAATGGCTGATGTCACTGGTGAACAACAGATCGGGCAGTTGCCGGATCAACTCCAGGGTCACCCAAGGGTTGAACAGCGACCGCGAGCGGTGGGTTTCGAAACTGCAGACCTGGCCATGTTTGCGCGCCAGCTCCAGCGCTTGGCCAAAGAACTCCACTTGTTGTGGAAGGGACCAGCGATCATTGCCTGCCAGCACGTTGACGAAGCGCGGGCCGAGTTCGGCGGCCCAGGCAAGTTTCTGGTCCAGGTCATTAAGGTGAACGGCAGGCGTTGCCGATTGATCCGGCAGCACGTCGTACGCGGTGAAGACGGTGCTGATATAGCCCAGGCGATTGGCCTGGAGGAAGGCGCCGAACTCAGCGCGTTCACGGGCGGCCAGGGGCAGGCGAGCTTCCATGCCATCAAAGCCCGCTTGCAGCAGCTCTTCGAGCGCCTGGGCCTTGCTGGCGGTGTAACCCCACAGCGTGCGGAATATTTCCAGTTTCATCGGTAATCCTCAAAAAACTCCGGGCGCAACCTGATCCCCACCCAGCGATGCCGTGGCGGGATCGCTGTGGTGCCGATGTTAGGCATAGGCTGCGGCGTGAAAGAATCTGAAAGTTCAAATGAATACTTCAGACTTTCGTCAACGAATAGCTAGCTACTTATCCTGGGATGGGGGTGGCGTTTTTTCGGTGGGGAGGCGTCTAGGCTGGCGATCAGCGAGTGGTGCCAGCATTGTGGAATCATTGTGATACATCCAAACAAGACCCAGCGCCAGGGCGTCGATTGTTCACTCAGAACTAGAGGATGGTTAGCTGTTGGTTGCGGTGCAGTACGAGAGATTTGGTCTTTCATTGTCCGGGGGGCACTAAAGCCACGTATTCACCACCCGCCGATCCAGTTCCTCCCAGTCCGCCATACCCAGCACTCGCATAGTATTCAAACCGCGCAAATAACCGCGCAACTGATTGGCGGTGGCCTGCACAAGCGCCGAGTCGGACGTGTTTTCGCCCAACAGTACGATTTCGTACTCGACCAGGTACTCGGCCACCCGGTCACGGAAATCGGGCAAAACGGCGTCACGGATCAAGTCAAAAGTTCTCAAGGGGAGATCCTCATCAATCTATTCGGGGTGTGATTGAGTGTTTATCCACCTGCACGGCGCGCAACTATTGCTAGGCGTAATAGTGACCATTACGAAACGCAGTTTCTGCTTTATCGACAATAGTCGGAAAATCGCCGCCATTGAAGAACTGAACCGTTTATTTTCTGGATGAGACTCATGCGCCCTTTATTCGTACCTGCCATGGCGTTTGCCTCTGCGTTGCTCGCCGGTTGTGCCTCCGCGCCGAACGACCCGACTCTGACCTTGCAGACCAGCAAGACGCCTGCCCAATACGCCGACTGCGTCGTGCCTAAATTGCAGGGCAGTGCGTTGAGCCCGACGGTCTCGCAAACCTCGCGCAGCTACCGGATCGTGGTGCCGAGCAAAGTCTCGACGGACAACGTACTGGAAGCCTACAAGGCCGGGAAGGGTGGCAAGGTGTTCATCTACGAGCGCCAATTGCTGGCTTCGAACTTCCTGCCTTCGGCCTTTGAGCGCGCCGCCCAGGATTGCATCTGACCCCGACTCGCAAGCCCTTGTCATTGAGCTCCTTTGGTTGGCCGCAACCAACCAATTTTTAGCCCCGCACCGCATTCGGTCGCGGGGCTTTTTTCTGCTGGAAGGCCCGGGCAACTTTGGGGAGAACCCGTATGAGCGGGGTTCCGGGTGCCACCCGCCTGCGGCCGAAGCCTACGGGGCATCGAGGACTCTATAGATCTCGGACACCACCTGCATCGTTGCGTCTTCGATCGTTCCTTCATTACGGCATAAAACCCAGCCGTGATCTGCAATCGCTCGCTCGAACGCCT
>Ga0163161_10002213_pt1 | contig 14004 bp, 18 predicted proteins | sample S45metaG_FD_129847 | JGI IMG/M metagenome (GOLD analysis project Ga0163161, IMG submission 129847) | Switchgrass rhizosphere microbial communities from Kellogg Biological Station, Michigan, USA - S4-5 metaG | ecosystem: Host-associated > Plants > Roots > Rhizosphere > Soil | place: USA... | reverse complement strand
GGTCGAGAATGCGTAGAGCGTAACTGCCTTGACCTCCAATCGCGTGCAGGTGTCGATGATCGCCCGCACCGATTCCGCACCCGCACGATGCCCGAAGATGCGCGGCTTGCCTCGCTCGCGCGCCCACCGCCCGTTGCCGTCCATTATGACCGCAATATGCTGAGGCAGGCGCTCCAGATCGATCGCCGCCAGCAGTTTGGCCTCGGTCGAATTGGGCTTAACGATACCGGCGAAATTGGGGTGCATTCAGACTTTTCTTTTCTTGACAGATACGATCGCGTCGCGATTTATCGGCCCGTAGATATGCGGATAGATCTCGTTGCCGGTCGACGGCTCGTTCAGGACCCGCGACATCAGCCGCTCAGTCTCGATCTCAAGAACGATGATCGAATCGGCGTTCTTGTAATAACGTCCGATCACGCCATCGAGCTGATCGGCAAAGCTGCAATGAATAAATCCCTCTGATTCAAGACTCGGCGCGCGGTAAAGATCAGTGTCGAACGCCGCCCAAACTTCGGGCAAAACTATGTGATACACCAGCACTATTCGTACTCGACTCGCAGCAGCGTCAGGCCATGTGCGGCAGCTGTTTTGCCGGCCAAATTCCTATCGCCCGTTACGATGGCAGTCTGAATTGTATCAAAATCCTTTGTACCGTGGCCGACCTCGATCAGCGTGCCGACGAGCGATCGCACCATGTATCGCAGAAAGCCGCCAGCTGTCACGCGAAACTCGATCATCGATCCTTGTGCGCGTTCGTCCCAATGCGATGCGACCGAGAAGTCGCTGATGGTGCGCACCCGGCTCTCGCTCTCGGACTGCGCTGAGGCAAAGGCGGTCCAATCGTGTTCACCAAGGAAAAGCCTTGCGGCGTCGTTCATTTTTGCGACACCCAGCGGCTTGTGCTCGTGCGCCGCGTACCGCCGCCAAAACGGCGACATTACCGGTGCGTTGACGACACGATAGAGGTATGTTTTTCCCTTTGCCGAGAACCGCGCGTGAAAATCGTCCGGCGCCTGTTCGACCTTCAAAATACGAATGTCGCGCCACAGATTGCCGTTGATCGCCTGCTTGAGTTTTTCAGGCGTTAATTTGCTGCGGTTCAGATGAACATTTGCGACCTGCCCCTCAGCGTGAACGCCTGCGTCCGTGCGTCCCGACCCGACAACGCTCACATCTGCGTCAGCCAGCATCCCGATCACGCGCTCCAATTCGCCTTGGATCGTCCGGTCGTTCTCCTGCACCTGCCAGCCATGGAAATCGGTGCCGTCGTATTGGATCAGAAGCTTGTAGTTCATCTTGAATACAGAAGTTTGAACCGCTCACAGCAGACGAGGCTTTGTTCGTCAAAATCAAGGCCCAACTCGGCGGCTTCCTGCGCGTAATAACGTTGGTGCACCGAACGCCAGTATTCCAACGACTGATCACCCTCACCTTCGTCAAAAGCAAACCGCGCGTCGACCCGGTTGAACGGCAGGTACCCGATCTCGCTCGTTTGAATGACGCACATCGGCGCCCCGTGGAAATCAGTGACAACGCTATAACCGTCCGGGATAGGCGCCGTGTCCGGCCGCATTTGATTTACCGCCATCAGGCTCGCCGTCGCGATCTTCTTGCCGGCGGTGACAAGTTGGGCCAACTCAAACGCCATCTCGGGCGTATTGCCAAAATACCAAACCTGATATGGAGTGTCCTTTCGAATCTGCGGCTGCGTATCCAGAAAGGCGGTCCAATATTCTAACGCGGCCTGATTCATCGTCACTTTCGGCTGCCGGGCTTGACCGCTTCGTCTCCCCGAGCACATAACGGACAGGACTCACCAACATATGTCCGCACATCGAGCGAAACGAGCGAGATCCGCGGAACGCCCACATCGGCGGTGCTATTCGAGCGATCGACGATCGATGCCGCACCGACAACTTGAGCGCCATGCGTTTCCAACGCGGCGATGCACTCGCGCGTGGAGCCGCCGGTTGTGATAACGTCCTCGATGACCAATATTCGCTCGCCTTCACCAACGGTAAACCCGCGTCTCAGCGTCATCACGCCATCCTGACGTTCCGTCCAAATAAATCGCACGCCCAGCGCTTGCGCGACGGCGAAGCCGATCACGAGGCCCCCGATGGCCGGCGATGCGATGGTGTCGATCGCCTCGCTATCAAATTGCGCCGCGATGTCGGCGCCAAATCGAGCAGCGTCGGCGGGATGCTGCAGCGCAAGCGCGCATTGTAGATACATCGGGCTGTGCAAACCGCTCGACAGGACGAAATGCCCCTCGAGCAGCGCGCCTTTTTCCTTAAAAAACTCCAACAACATAAGAGCACAAACTCAAAAACTCTACGAACTCAAAAAACTCTGCTAGACTCTTGGTTGTGACACCGTATCCTAACTTAATTTCAGAGTCATTGCTAATAAGTGAAACCGTGGCGCTCCTCCGCTCGTTCGGTGGGCGTGCGTCGGCCGTGAGCGTCGTCGATTTTGTGATGAAGATACGCCGGCCCGATCCTTACCTCGCCAAGCTGCTTGTCACCGACCTTATCGAACGAGACCCGCGATTGACGCTAAATGAGGATACGGTTGAGCTTACGGCTGACGCATATTCGGGCCGCGAATTGCAGAATGCGGAGTTTGTCGTATTCGACCTGGAGACTACCGGCGCAAAAGTGCCACCGTGCCGCATCACTGAGATCGGCGCATATCGTGTCAGAAGCGGGCAGGTGGCAGAGAAGTTTCAAACGCTCGTAAATCCCGAGATGCCCATTCCGCCGTTCATCACACAGCTCACCGGCATCGATGACGAAATGGTCCGCGACGCGCCGGTTTTCGCCGATGTCGCGCACGACTTGTTAGAGTTCATCGGCGACTCGATACTAGTCGCTCACAACTCGGCGTTCGACATGCGTTTTCTCAATCATGAGATCGGCCGCGTCTTTCCAAATTATCGCGTCGCTAATCCGTGCCTCTGCACGGTCAAGCTGTCGCGCAAGCTGCTGCCCGACATCGTCAATCACAAGCTCAAAACAGTAGCCGAACATTACTCGATCGACCTAACTAACCATCACCGCGCTGCCGCCGACGCGCACGCGACCGCACATATTTTCGTCAACCTGCTGACGAAACTGGCCGACCAGGGCGTAACCGACCTCGGCCGCCTGCGAAAGATGGGCTCGCGCAAGCATCGCTATGTCAGATAATGCCGCCGCAGTTGGAGTGAACCAGGGCCTCGATATCCGGCCTACGCCGCGCGAGGAAATGGCGCTTCATGCGCTTGATACCTTCACCTACGAGTTTCCGGGCAAGGAGATATGGGTCGAGTTCGAAATGCCGGAATTCACGGCGATCTGTCCGTTCTCGGACTTTCCGGATTTCGCCGTTATTCGTCTCAAATACGTTCCAAACGAACGCTGCATCGAGCTAAAAAGCCTCAAGCTCTACATCAACTCATTCCGCGACGTGAAGATCTTTCACGAGCACGTTATCAATATCATTCTGGAAGACTTTGTAGAGGCATGCGACCCGCTCAAGGTCGAGATCGAGGGCGATTTCCACGTCCGCGGCAATATCAAGACCGTGGTCCGCGCGAGCTACAAAAAACCCTAGCTATCCGAAGGTTCGCGAAATGCCGCGGCCGAGCAAGCGGTTATACTCGTCGTTGACGACCTTGTAACATTCACAAACAGCAGTTTCCAGCCCTTGCCGGTTGATCACGGTAATAGTTCCGCGAACATTTGTGATCAAGCTTTGGGTGGCTAGTTTCTGGGCGGCCAAGGTCACACCTTCGCGGCGGACGCCGAGCATGTTTGAGATCAGGTCGTGGGTCATTACAAGCTTGTCCGAATCGAGCCGGTCGTGGCTGAGCAGCAGCCACCGGCAAAGCTGCTGTTCGACCGTATGGAGACGGTTACACACCGCAGTTTGTGAGATCTGTGTTATCAATGCCTGTGTGTAGCGAAGAAGGAGGTTGTGAAACTTGCCGCCCTTCGTGAATTCGGCCTTTAGATCCGTCGCTTTCATTTTGAAAGCGTCACCCGCACTTTGGATGATGGCTCTATTCGGCGTCGTATCGCCGCCCATAAACAAGGCGATCCCCAGGATGCCGTCATTTCCCACCACGCCGATCTCGGCCGTCGCGCCGTTTTCCATAATATAAAGCAGCGAAACGATGGCGGTCGTCGGAAAATAGACGTGTTCCAACTTATCGCCGGATTCATACAGAACGTGGCCAAGCTCGAACGAGACCGGTTCCAACATCGGCAGGACGCGTTCAAATTCGTCTTCGGGCAGCGATGCCAGAAGGTAGTTTTTTCGCGCATCGGTGAGGCTGATGTCCACGGGCATTTCCTCCACTGTCTCGACGTACTAGAACAGAGTATCAACCTATCGAAAAATAGATTTTAGACCACATTACCAAAAATAAAAAAGTCTATATGTGCGATACCGCACATAGCGGGATCGGACGGCCGATCATTTCGCTAACGCCTCGCCACTCGCCTGCAAGTACCACAAATGCTGGGTAAACTGCCTTTATATGGCTTTCTGATCCGACAAACAGCCGGGCAGATCGCCCCGTTAAACAAAAAAAGCAGTGTGCGACAACTAACCGACCGCGGCGTTTTTTTCCGGTAAATTGGGAGTAAGCCCGAGTCAATAGGAAATTAAATTGAGTGCCCATACCTAAACTCGCATTCAAATAACGCTCCTGTGTTAAACAAATTCTATTGGCAGAGGCCGTTTTGACAACTTGTCGATATTGATAGCCAACGCTATATGGAAGGGTGGCTTATCTGGCAACGAAGTCGCCCTCCGATTTTGAGCCGCCAAAGGATATCCGGTGAGCAAGTGACGAGGTGTGTATGAAAGTGATCCGATCTTGGATGTATCAGCCCGGTAGGTAAACAAATGAATCTCACACGATCATCACCGTCAAATCGAAAGCCCCGGATCGTTTATATTGCGCCGGTCGAGGCCTTTCCTCTACCCAAGCCCGAGATCTATCTCCACAAACCGAGCGCAGGCAATGTTCTGCCCCTTCGCTCACGGCGGCCCCCCATAGAACCATCTGAAAACTTGATCCTCCGTGCGTTGCCAACTGCTCTTCGGCTCGCTTTTGAACCATTTTTGAAGCCTGTATCCCTTACAAAACAACAGACGCTATATCGTGAGGACGACCGTTTGGACTTCGTCTATTTTCCAGGGACCGCGGTCGTTTCGGAGTTCAGAATGCTAGCGGACGGGCGGATGGTGGAGGTCGCCGTGACGGGGCGTGACGGGGCTGTTGGCCTTTCATCATTTTTATTAGGCTCGACTCTCGTCGGGAACACCACCGAGGTTTCTCAACCGGGCACGGCCGAGAGAATTCCGGTTTGGGCTCTCGCCACCCTGCTCGACTCGACCAAGAATGTCCGGCCGAGCCTGAATCCAACTGCCGATCGATATATCAGGCAGATCTCTCAAAAGGTGATATGCAATATGTATCATCCGGCGAAAGAACGGTTGTGTACCTGGCTGCTGATGGCACAAGATTGGCGCTGCTCAGACAAACTGGGGCTCACCCACGAGCAGATGGCCCGAATTTTGGGAGTTTTTCGTCCCACTGTCACATTCATCGCCCAGGAATTGCGTAAGAGCGACCTGATTGATTATTCACGCGGCGAGATCTCGATCTGCGACCGAAAACGGCTCCAACGGTCGGCCTGCGCCTGCTATTTGAAGCCGGAGTGGGCCCTATGAGGACAGTGTTCTTTTTGCCAAATTACGGGTTGCTGTTGGTGGGCGTGTTGCTCGGGCTTCGCGAGACATCGTATCCGTTATCCGTGAAGTGGCGTTGGCGGCACAGGAGTTTCATAAACATTTAAGAGATACCGGCCTCAGCCGGTACCGAAACCGGGAGTATGAACATGAACAGAATGGAGGAAGAACAGTTTATCCGGCAAACGTATAGGCAGCCGTATCCTCGAAAGATCGCGGAGGATGTTGGTGTTTACTCATATGACGACTTTGTCTGGAAGCTGGCGAGGCGATTCACAAATTCCAACGAGGAAGCAGAAGCCGCTGTTGAAGAAATGTTTACCGATATTCGGCGATGTGCGGAAGGCGGCGAGCGGGAACCTCCTATAGAAACTCGTCTCACGGCGAGGATCGCCTTTCGGCGATTACTAAAGTTCCTGCAATAGGCTTGAACAAGATCTATGGTGATGCATAGATAGTACTGACAAGGGGGAACAAAGGGGTGGGGCAGGCAGGCTCTCGAAGTTATTTCGAAATCCTGTCTGCCCCCAAAATCGTGTTAATGGACCGCCGCCGACATCACCTTGGCTTGCGCAAAATGTTGCCTTGAGCAGGCTGCTTCGACGAGATTGACTATCTCGGTCTCGACGCGCTTTTGGGGCCGGGGATAGGCATTGGTGATCTCGGAGATAATGAGGAATTTTGCCTTTTCGAGCAAGGTCTGTTCACGGAATGACAGCTTCTTTTCATGGCTGAGGAACGTCAATACCTTGAGCACCTCTGCTGCCTTAAAAACATCGCCCGTTCGCAGCTTCTCGGTGAATTCACGCGAGCGTGTCTTCCAATCGGTAAGGACGGGCTCGAAATCCTCTCCTAATTTCTCGATCAACTTCCGGCACTGTGACAAGCTGATCAGCGGGCGGATACCGACGCTTTCTGCATTTTCTTCCGGAACAAAGATCGTGGAATTGTCGCCGAGGACGCGAAGGGAATAGCCGTTCATCGATGTCTCGCCGACCGTGCGCTCTTCTACATCCTCAACCAGGCAAACGCCCTGGTTTGGATAGGCTACCTTTTGTCCGACGGATAAATGCACTTACCGTTTCTCCTAAACGCTAGAGAACGACGTGATGCCAGCGAACTAAACTTTTAAATTGCCACCTTTCGTTGGCTGTCAAGGATAAGTTGATTATAGCACACCTGAGTAGTGAAAGAAGCGGCTATTTGGAAGGCAGCTCGATGGTGAAGGTCGTGCCAGTGCCCAGCGTGCTGTCGACCGAGACCTCGCCGCCGTGCAGCCGGGCGAGGTGCTTTACGATCGAAAGGCCGAGCCCGGTGCCGCCGACCTCGCGTGTACGTGCGCGATCGGCCCGGTAAAAGCGCTCAAAGATTCGTTGCAGATGTTCGGGCAAAATGCCTTCGCCCGTGTCGCGAACAGAGACGATATCGCGTCCGGCCCGCATTTCGTGACTGACGACGACCTCACCGCCCCGGCGGTTGAATTTTATCGCGTTGTCGACGAGGTTCGTCAGCATCTGTCCGAGACGCGTCGGGTCGGCAAAGACGAGCGTCTTTTCCGTAACCTTGCTTCTTAACTTCACTTCGCGGTCCGCGGCCTTTGTCGATAGCGCGGACAGCACTTCATCGACCGCGTTCGACAGCCGCACCTCGCGGATATCGACCGAGACGTTGCCCGACTCGATCATGGACAGCTCGAGGATGTCGGCGATCAGCTCATGCATCCGCTCGGCGTTGCGGCGAATGACCGCGAGAAAGTGCCGATTGTTCTCAGGATCGTCGATGCCGCCGCTCTCGAGCGTTTCGACAAAGGCAAGGATCGAGGTGAGCGGCGTGCGCAGCTCGTGCGAGATGTTCGAAAGGAATTCCTGCCTGATGATCTCGAGCCGGTCGATCTGTGTCGTTTCGTAAAAGAAACCGATCGCGAACGCCGCGCCGTCCAGTTCGATGGGCGCAACGTGAACCTCGAATTTGCGTATCTCTCTCGTCGGCAGCTCGAGCCGCACGTCGGCCGAGGCCTGCGAGACGATGGCCTTGCGAAACGCCTCGTGCAGGTCGAGATCGCGGATGACCTCGCTGAGTCGGCCGTTCTCGATATCAAATCCATCGCGGCCAAACGCGACTTCAGCGGGAACGTTCGCCCGAGCGATGCGCATATCGGCATCGACGACGATCACGGCCTCGCGAGTCGTATCGAGTATCTTCTGAAGGATATCTGTCGGGGCCGGCGGGGCGGCCGCTTCTGGCTGGGCGGCGTGGGTAATACTGCTTACTTGCATCCGATAAAACGATAGCCTACGCCGACGACGGTTTCAATGCAGCCGCCGCAGTCGTCGAGCTTTTGCCTGAGGCGGCGAATATGCACGTCGAGGGTCCGCGTGTCGCCAAAATAGCTGTAACCCCAGACGTTGTCCAATAGCTGCTGGCGCGAGGCGACGCGGCCGGAATTCTGGATGAGATGTTCGAGAAGGGCAAATTCTTTTCGCGTGAGCTTTACCGCCTGGTCCGAGCACGTCACGCGCATGTCGGCAAAATCGACGGCCAGCCGCTCGTCCTCATATTTTGCGATCGCTTCGGCCTCAGAACGCCGCAGCACGGCACGGACCCGGGCGATGACCTCTTTTATAGAGAAGGGCTTAACGATGTAATCGTCGGCCCCCGTGTCGAGGCCAAGTATCTTATCGCCCTCGGCTGCCTTCGCCGTGAGCATGATGATCGGCGTCTTCTCGGTCGCCGTCTCACGACGCAGGCGGCGGCACAGCTCCATTCCGCTCATTCCGGGAAGCATCAGGTCGAGCAGGATGAGCGAAGGCTTGGTCTTTTCGTCAAGCGCAAGACGCAGGCCGCGCTCGCCTGACTCGGCCGTAACGGGCTTGAAACCCTCGCGTTTGAGGTTGTAATGCAGCCCCTCCGCGATGTCGGCATCATCCTCTATGATCAGAATCGTCTGCTGCATGAAAGCGTCTTCCGATTTTAATGAATTATTAAGCGATCTGCGACAGTCTATGAGCCTGGTCTTAACGCCATATTAACGGGGCGTTACGTGGAAGTTAATTCTTTAGGACGAAAGATCTTTTTGAGCGTGCAGCAGCCTTCTGCTATCTTGCTCCAGCTCTTGATGTCGAGCTCGATCACGGCCAGGGCGGCAGTCGGCATCCGTTCGTCATCGCCTGTCAAATAGCGAACAAAGCCTTCCATTCCCGGATTGTGCCCGACGAGCATCGCCGATTTGCAAGTGTCGTCGATCTCGGACACCACTTTGCGCAGCGTGTTCGTGCTCGCCTCATAGATCCGGTCGTCATACGCGATCTTACCGTCGAGCCCGCCTGCCTTTTTCGCGGCGATCGCCGTCCCTCTTGCCCGCTCGGCCGGCGAGCTCAGTATCACGTCCGGCTCAAACCCCTTCCGCCGCATCAACTCCCCCATCATCGGCGCATTTCGCTCGCCCCGCCCATTCAACGGCCGGTCAAAGTCCGCCAAGCCCGGATCGTCCCAGCTCGATTTAGCATGGCGCAAAAGGAACAGAGTTTTCATGTAAAGCTATTAGCAACATTATCTCCGCATCCGGGCAGAAACGCGAGTGTGAATGAGCGTGCCCGCCCAACGTAATGAATGTAGTGAAGCGGACATTCTTTCGCGCGTCAGTTGGTATCCTAATGCGTCTGCGTTTTTATCAACTTGAAAACAAGGGGGAGATCATGGTTGTAAAAAGAAAGAAAGCACGATCGAAAGGAACGTTGGAGACGATCTATGACAGGGCCAAAGAGGTCGTTGGTGAGGTCTTGACCGGAGCAGCCTCGGGCGCCGCTGCCGGAGCGACCGTTTCTGCGGTCGAGGCCGTGAGCGCGAAAAAGACCTCGGGCGGATCTAAACGCCGGACCGCATCCACGAAGACGGCGTCAAAGAACTCGGGTGCTAAGGGCCCTAAGAAAACGTCCGCCTCGGCAAAGAAAAGCCCTACGACTAGAAAGAGCCCGTCGAAGAAGACTTCTTCGCCCGCCAAGAAGAGTTCGTCCGGCGCTAAGAAGACTGCTTCAAAGCCGAAGGCTAAAGCAAAACCGGCCGCGAGGTCTTCCTCAGGGAAAAAGAAATAACGAAGAAGGGCCGCGGGCGACCGCGGCCTCACTTTTTGCACCGAAAACCTTTTTGGCGGCGCGGCGTAAAAGGACTAGAATACTTAACGATGCGTTTACTGCGGGTCATAAGGCGAAAGAGGAGTGTGCGGGCATTTTTGGCCGCCGCATTCCTGTTCGTCCTCCTCGCCGAGTGGGGCTCGCACGCCGTGATCTGCTCGGACGAGTTTCAGGGCGATGGCCAGTCGATGTCGGCCCGCGAGAGCGACCACGAGGACCCTTGCCAGACGCTTGTCCTTTGCAGCGATAACAGGCAAAAGGACCAGCAGACCCCGAGCTTCAGCCACGACGCGAGCCAGCATAATGGGTTGGTCGACATTTTCGCCGCCCTGCAGCCCAAACTCACCCAGCTGCGCGAACGGCGAATAGCCTTTGCGACGGCCGAGCGCATCTTCCAGCCTCCAGAGCCTCCTTTCAATCCCCCGAAACAAGCCTGATCTTCTAATACCGAAAGGTTAGTGCCCGGTGCATTTGCCCCGGGCGTCCCTGCTGTTTTTCAGCGAACGATTTTTAGGAGAAATGGAAATGTATAAGGCTATTGTTTCGATATTTCTATCTTTATTTCTGGCGGTCGTCGTCTCGGCGCAGACCGGCAGCACTGTCTCGGGCACCGTATTTTTGGGAAAGGAAGACACCGTCCTTCACGACACGTCGGTACAGATACTCGAGCTAAAGCTCAGGACCTCGACCGACAACGTCGGACATTATGAATTCAAGAACGTGCCGCCCGGAACCTACACGGTCACTGCGCACCAGGAAGGCTTTGGCGATCTTTCGCAAAAAGTCGTCGTTACAACCCGCGGCTCAGTCACTGCCGATTTCCGGATGCAGATCTCGGGCGTCAAAGCCGATGTCACCGTCACGGCGACAGGCTCCGAGATTTCGACCTTTGAGTCGGTCGCGTCGGTCAGCACCATCAACTCGTCTGAGATCGTTTCACGTGCCGCAGTCGGCCTCGGCGACGTTCTCGACAACGAAGCCGGCGTTTCGAAACGGACCGGCGGCGCCGGCAACTCACGGCCGGTGATACGGGGCTTTGACGGCGACCGCGTCAAAGTTTCGGCAGACGGCATAGGTGTCGGTTCGCTGGCGTCACAGTCCGGCGACCATTCCGAGCCGGTCGACACGCTCGCCATGGAACGCATTGAGGTCGTCAAAGGGCCGGCAACGCTTCTCTATGGCAGCAACGCCATCGGCGGCGTCGTCAATGCGATCAGCGGCCACGACGAGGGAGCTCATCCCGGCATTCGCGGCTATTTCTCCGCGATCGGCGGCACCAACAACATGCAGGGAGCGGCGAGCGGCGGCATCGAATACGGCACCGGCCCGTGGATGCTGTGGAGCAACGCAAGCACGCAGCGGACCGGCGACTACAAGGCCGGCGGTGATTTCGGCACGGTCCATAACACGTTCACTCGCACGACCTCAGGAGCCCTCGGCGGCGGCTACTTCGGCAAAGGGGCCTATCTAAACACGACCTACAGCTACTACACCAACCGGTATGGAATCCCGCTCGACATCTACGAACCGATGCCTGAGGAACGATCATTGAGGGTTTGGCGCGGCGATGCGAAATTCAATTTCGGCTATAACGACCCGAACCTCGCGATCACCGCGATAAAATTCACCGTCGACCTAAGCAACTATCGCCACCAGGAACTCGAAAGGGATGAAGTAGGAACGACATTTCGCAACAAAGTCTCGTCATACCGAGCGACCTTCGAGCAGAAAAAGGCCGGCAAGCTGAGCGGGCGGTTTGGATTTGAAGGGTACGGCCGTGACTTCTCGACAGTTGGCGACGAAGTGCTTGTTGATGGCCCGGTCAAGCAGAATGCGTTTTCTGTCTTCGGCCTCGAGGAACTCAACTTCGAACGCGTGACGTTGCAGTTCGGAGGCCGCGTCGAGAGCAATCGCTACAACCCCGAAAACCCGGCCCTGCTCGACCGCAGGTTTACGGGATTCTCAGGCGCTCTCGGAGCAAAGTTCGATCTATGGAAGGGTGGCATTTTTGTCGCGAATTATTCTTACGGCTTTCGTGCCCCGGCGCTTGAAGAGCTTTACAACCACGGGCCGCACGACGGCAGTCTGCTCTTCGAGGTCGGCGACCCCCACCTGAAGCCGGAGATAAACAACGGCATCGACCTGTCGCTGCGGCATCAGAACTCGCGTTTCAAAGCCGAGGCGAATTTCTTTTACTACGCTTTTAAGGATTTTGTCTTTCTCGCCCCGACCGGCATTATCGATCCCGGCAGCGGCTTTGAGATCGCGGACTACCTGCAGCAGGATAGTCGCTTTACCGGTACCGAATTGAGCCTCGACGTCACGGCGAACAGACACGTCAATGTCCTGACCGGCCTCGATTACGTGAATGCCCAGTTGAGCAGCGGCCAGCCTTTGCCGCGGATTGCACCGATGCGTGCTCATTTTGGGCTTGACCTTCATCGCGGCAATCTGAGCGTCAAGCCTGAGTTCGTTGCCGTCGGACGGCAAGACCGCAGCTTTACTAACGAGACGCCGACCGCAGGTTATGGCACGGCCAATGTCGCGGCGTCATACATAATTCCGAAAAAGCATTTTGCGCATGTTTTTTCGCTCAACGCTTACAATCTCAACAACAAGCTGTATTTCAACCACATCTCGTTCATTAAGAACATCTCGCCAGGGATCGGCCGGGGCCTGAGGGCGAGCTATACGGTGAGATGGTTCTGATGTGTATAATTCGGGTATGGGAACGGAAACACTTTCTTTTGATACCGCCAACGGGCCGTCTAGCGCTTATGTCGCCATGCCCGATGGCGGAAGCAAAAAGGCAGTCCTCGTGGTTCAGGAATATTGGGGCCTCGTCGACCATATCAAGGACATCGCGAACCGGTACGCGGATGAAGGCTTTGTCGCCATCGCCCCCGACCTTTACCGGGGCAAGATCGCAAAAGACAGCAGCGAAGCGTCTGCGCTGATGCGAGCCTTGAGCGTCGATGACGGCCTCGACACGATCAAAAGCGCGATCGACGCTGCGTCGTCAAAATACGATCTTACCCATTTTGGCATCACCGGTTACTGCATGGGCGGCACGTTTGCATTGCGAGCGGCCTGCGAGCTCGAAGGCGTCAGCGCGGCGGCGCCGTTCTATGGCGACATTCCCGAGGAAGACATCCTGAAAAAGCTGCGCGTACCGACGATCTTCATCTCTGCCACACACGATGGCTGGATCACGCCCGAAAAGGTCGCCGCGCTCGAGGACGCTACCGAACGCTATGAGCTGCCGCTTCAGTCGGTAAAGTACGATGCCGACCACGCCTTCTTCAACGACACGCGGCCCGAGGTATACAACGAGACGGCCGCAAAGGATGCGTGGGCTCTGGTCGTAGCGTTGTTTAACGACAACCTATAAAGCAAAGAGGCCGGAATGGCCCCGGCCTCAATAATGACCAGAGATCAAGCTTGCTAATCGGTGACGACGACGTTGGTTTTGGCAAACGTCCCGTCAAAAACCATGTTTGTTTCCTGAACGAGCGCTTTTCGTATCTGTTTCTGCTGGTACATCCCGGCGTCTGCCCGTTCTATCGTTGTTTCGAGGTCTGCCAGATCGTCAAAATTTTCAAACGCGTGCGAAACACTGATCGATATGGGACGATCTACACCCTCGAACACGACATCGGACAGCATATCTTCCATCTTCTTCATCCGCGAATTGGCCATATCCGACTTAAGGCCGATCATTATCACAAAGAACTCGTCTCCGCCCCAACGGAAAATAAGGTCCTCGGCGCGGATAATATCGCGGATCGCTCGGACCACCGCCCGAATAACGTTGTCGCCGACCGCATGGCCGTATATATCGTTCACCGTTTTTAAGTCATCGATGTCAAAAAAGCCGACACAACCCGAGACTGGCTGGTTTTGGTCGCCGCTGCGTCGTATATAGCCGTGAAATGCGTGGCGGTTCAACGCCGTCGTCAGCGGGTCGACGTGGGCCAATTCCTTGAGTTTTTCATGAGCTTTCTCGAGGTTTTCGTGGGTCGTTTTGGCGTCCTTCAGTACCTGCTCCAAAAGCACGATGACCATGCCGAAGCCGAGGAGGGTCTGCAGAACGAGGTCGATGATCGAATTGTAAGAGAGATAGTCG
>Ga0163161_10002211_pt1 | contig 14009 bp, 8 predicted proteins | sample S45metaG_FD_129847 | JGI IMG/M metagenome (GOLD analysis project Ga0163161, IMG submission 129847) | Switchgrass rhizosphere microbial communities from Kellogg Biological Station, Michigan, USA - S4-5 metaG | ecosystem: Host-associated > Plants > Roots > Rhizosphere > Soil | place: USA: Michigan... | reverse complement strand
TTTTGTCGGACATGGCCTTCGACGCCAGTCGTGCCGTTTGGGACATCGCTTGGCTCGACGCGCTCGCGGCAAACGCGAGCAGCAAGCCCAACGCGGCCATCGGAATAAGTGTCTTTCTCATGTTTTTGATCCTCCCTGGGCGGCGGTCCGAGACCCAAAACAAACTCCGCCCATCAGAAAAGATTATCCACGCGCCGGGTCTCTTCCGTAACCTGGCATACACGCGCCCCTGGGCGCTTACTCAGCCGCCGGTCGAGCGTTTGGTTTATTGATCCCAAGCTTACCCATGCGGGTCCGCAAGGTGCTTGGGTTGATGCCGAGGACGCGGGCTACGCCTTTGGGGCCGTCGACTCTCCAGTTGAGATCTTCGAGCGCCCTGAGGATGTGTTCCCGCTCCAGGTCCTCGAGTGTTTTTAGCGAGTCGGCCGACGCAGTGGCTACGCGTGTCGCAAAGTCTTCGTGAACTCTCAATACATTGCCGCGCATATTTATGACCGAGCTCTCGATCACGTTCGCCAATTCTCGAACGTTTCCGGGCCAGGAATACTTGCAAAGTGCTTTCATCCCCTCGGGGGAAACGGCCGTGACGTGCTTGCCGAGCTTGCGGCCAAAGATCGCCGCAAAATGCTCGACAAGGAGCGGAATGTCGTCGGGACGCTCCCGCAGCGGCGGGCTTTCGATCGGGAAGATGTTCAGGCGATACCAGAGATCTCCTCGAAACGTGCCATTCTTCACGGCTTGCTTCAGGTCGCGGTTCGTCGAGGCGATCACCCGGACGTCCACCTTAATGGTCCGGGTGCCGCCAACCCGCTCAAATTCACCGTCCTGCAGAACCCGCAGCAGGTTGCCCTGCAGTCCCGGCGGCAGCTCGCCGATCTCGTCCAATAGAAGCGTGCCCGTATTCGCAAGCTCGAAGCGCCCCAGCCGCCGGGCATCGGCACCGGTGAATGCCCCTTTCTCATGTCCGAACAGTTCGCTTTCGATCAGGGTCGGCGACAAGGCGGCACAATTCAGTTTTATCAGCGGCCGGTCTTTCCGCTGGCTGGTTTCATGGATCGCCCGGGCCACCAGTTCCTTTCCTGTGCCGGTCTCGCCGGTTATAAGCACAGTCGAATCTGTCGGGGCAACCTGGCTTATCTTGACGAGCAGGTCCTTTATCGCCGAACTCTCTCCGACCATGTCGCCGTACACATGGTCCTTTCGCAGTTCTTCCTGCAGGTAGATGTTCTCGGCTTCCAACTGGTCCTTCAGCTCGCTTAATTCGGCGTGGGCCTGTTTAAGTTCGCGCTCGGACTGCATGCGATCTGAAATATCGATCGAGGTGCCGATAAAGCCAACAAATTCTCCGCCTGCTGAAAAGAGCGGTGAGCCCGCGGAGAGGACCCATCGATACTCGCCGTCAGAACGCCGGACGCGAAACTCGAGTTCGAACGGAACTCGCCCTTCAAAAGCGGCGGCGAATTTTTCGCCCGTCGGATCCAGGTCATCCGGATGAACATGCCTCAACCAAGCCGACCCCAATTCCTGCTCGAACGTGGCTCCTGTAAGTTCTAACCACTTATTATTGACGTACGTCGTGGCCTGGTTTTCATCGGAGACCCAGATCATCACCGGAGCTGTTTCCGCGAGGTTGCGAAAACGCGCCTCGCTTTCTTGAACGGCTTTCTGCGCGGAATAGCGCTCGGTAACATCCAGCGCCACCCCCCGCAAACCGACGATGCCCGCCTCTTCGTCGACGATAGGACTAAGGTAATTCTCTACCCATCGAATGCGGCCGTCCTTTGTGAGCCAACGGAATTCGCTAACGGCATTCTGGCCGCTCTCGATGACCTCGTCACTTTCGCGAAGAACCCTTTCGCGATCTTCCTCCGGGATGATCTGAGCTCCAAAACCGGGCGGTTCCTTCAACCATTCTTCAGGCGAATAGCCCAACATTTTTTGAACATAACCGCTTATAAAGGTCGTCGTCCGTCGATTTGTACCGGGTACCGCCCGGGATTCCCAAACAATTCCGGGAACGTTCGAAACTATTTCTGCGAGGCGGCCGCCAAGGCGGGCGGCCTCAGTTTCGGCCTGACGTCGTCGCAGCCGAAGGTATAATAACCACACGATCAACGTCGTTTCCACGACAATGGCTGTCAGTAGACCGATCACGTACCACTTGTACTCCTCCCAGACCGTCAGCTGCTTGTACTGTATGATGCTGCCCTCCGGCAGGCTTGCCTCGCTGATGCCCCACCGTTGAAGCTGGCGCCAGTCGAAGATTGGGACGCTCGGGATTCCATGAGGAGCGATCGCCTCGGGTTTCTCGCCTGCGATTACCCGCAAGCCCACGCGTGCCCCTTCGGCACCAAGCGCTTCAAAGCTCAAGAGCTTGCCGCCAACGATCCCAAGTCCCAACTGCGCGTCGCTGCTGCCATAAACGGGGGCGCTTGAGGCTGGGCAGATCTCACGAAGGACGGTAAGGTTTCCCGGATTGTTGCCCTCATGATCCTGCGTGCTTGAAACGAAGAGCACTAAGCTTTGTGGCGGCAAAGCCGCCAGCTCCTTCTTCAACTCCGAAATGGTTAAGCCGGTCAGGTAGGAAAACTCAATGCGGCCTTCAAGTGCATGCAACTCCTCCCGCACAAGGGACCTCCAGTAGTTGTCCCATTCGCCGACGCCGGAGATCACGACCACCCGTTTGGTTCCGGGATGCAATGCCAGCGCAAGTTCCAGGTTGGACTTATAGCTGACCTCGCCCCAGACGCCAGTCATGTTCGGAGCGCTGTCGAGACCGCTCACGTTTTGCTCGTCGAGAACGAGGAAAACGACAGGAGTGTTAGGAAAAAATGCAGAGCGATTCTCGAGGAGCAATTTCAGGGCGGGGGGGTTGACCGCACAGATCAGATCAAAATTCTTAGCCGCGTATTTCCGCCGCAACTGCCCGACCAACTCTTTCGCATGACCATCAAGTGGCGTACGGACAGCGTCCAGATATTCTGAATAGATCTCGATGGGCCCGGACATGCCTGACTCGAGGGTGGAACGCATCGATTGTTCAACGATCATTTGTCCCGGTTGGTCTGACTGGTGCGTAAACAATATCAGAACCTTCTTGCTCTTTTGGGAGTCCTGAGCAGCCACTAAACCTGCACACAACATCGTCGACAAGACAAAGAAAACAGCCTTGGCTAAAATACTTCTCGATGCACCCAGCCTTATACCCATTGGTTGACTAGAGGCCAAATCTAACTCCGAACTGGAATTGGCGCGCCGGAGCCGCGCTCACAAATGCGAGCGGCGCCGTGGGCGGCAGACCACGGATCCCTTTAACGTCGAACGGGCCGGTCAGGAATTTCGGATCACAACCATTGATGAAACCGGGCTGCGCCGCCGTTCCGCAGACCACGTCGTTAACGCGGAGGAAGTTGGCGCGGTTAAATAGGTTTGTTCCCTCTACGATCAGATCGACCGACGCGCCTTTAGAATCCCGATGCAGGTAAAACCGCTTGGTCATCCTAAGATCGACGCTGTAATAGTTCTCGCCGCGTCCCGAGTTACGCGGCGCATGAAACGGGCGGTCGGTGCTATTCAGATCCCCATTTACGTCGCGGCCGATGTAGAGGTTAAATGGAAATCCGCTGCGCAGAGTGATGATCGGACTGAGCGTGATATTGGCCAGCGCCCGCTTCATCCAGTGATGTGCCGGGCCGGTCTTGAATGGACTTTCAAAATTTCCGCTCGCGACAAAACTATGACGCACATCGTAGGCCGAACGACCTCTATCAACGTAGCGTCGCGTGACCAGGTATGGCGTCGACGCGCCGGTGAAATCCAGCACATCGTCAAGTCCCTTGCCGTACGTGTAGCTGGCCCGGAACTGGAATCCATTTCCGAACCTCTTTAGCACGGAGGTGCTCATACCGTAATAGATCGAGCTGCCCTCGGATGAATGAATGATCTTCTGTGCGATCAGAGGGTCAATGCGTACAAGCTGCGGGCCGAAAAGATCGCTGCCGGGCATACCCGGCACGGGGACGAGTTGGCCATTTTCGCGGTAATTTCCTTCGAGAGCGATCGGCAGATGAACGCCATGGTAAATCTGGACGGCGACTTCGAAAACGAGGTCTCGCGCCAGTTGTTGCGACACGCCGAGGCTGGCTTGGACTGTATACGGATTATCGTAGTCCTCAGCGGCCTCCGCTATACGCCGATTCGGCTGGCCGGGCGTCGGTATGATGCCGAAGGCGCGAACGTCCGCTTCGGTGAGAGCAGCGAACGGGAGCCTTCCGATGCTTACGCCGTAAGCCCACAGCGCCTCGGTTGATTGTGCACCGTCTTGCAGCGTCCGCGATTGAAGGTTAATGAATTCTCCACTATCGCTTTGGAGCGTGGCTGCGGACAGGACCTGAAGCGACACAGGGGCATAGAAAGTCCCAAACCCACCGCGGATCACGGTCTGACCCTTGCCAAAAGGATCCCATGCAAAGCCAACCCGTGGAGAGAGACTGATATTCGTGTCTAACGGCTCAGGTTCGCCATCATAATTCAACCGGACACCGAGATTGAGGGTCAGATGAGGGGTCGCCCGCCACGAACTCTGTCCGAAGACGCCCAGGTTCTGTTGCCAAGCCCGAAACCCCGGGTTTCCAAACCCCTGTTGCCAGATCGAAGGGAGGCCCAGATCAAAGGCTTGAAGCGATGTCAGGGTCGTGTCCGCCGGCGGGGTAAGCGGACCAATCAGCACGCGAATATCGTCTGGTGAGAGGGCCCGAGTCAGAGGAAGTCCGGCGGCAAACTGGTAGGTGCCGCCGAATCCGAGCTCGCTGACCAACTGTGCATCGACGGGCCGGTACGAAATGCCAAATTTGAGATCTTGGGTCCCTCTACTCCAGGTCAATATATCTTCAAATTGGTAGCGCTTTTGCTTCATCACCATGGGAATTGTCAGGACGCGCCCGTAATCGATCAGCCCGGCGATGCGGACCAGTGCGCTTTCTGGCGCTCGCGAGACTTGGCGGTAATCGTCGTAGGCAAATTGGACCCGCAGTTGGTTTACCAAACGATCGTTGAAAAAGTGGCTCCACGTCCCGACCGTCGTGTAGTCGTCAAGACCTTCCAGGATCCCGTTGCTCGGAGCCCCCACATTATCGAAGCCAAGGAGATCATTGACTTCCCGCGCCAGTGTAAATCGCCCGTTGATCAAGTCTCGCTCGCCCCAGTTGTAGTCTAGCCGCGTCGTCCAATTATATGCTCGGCTCGGCGCGGTAAATTGTCCCTCGCTTTGTTGCAGCAACTGCATCGTCGTTGGGTAGCCAGTGGTGGTGAGTGTGTTCCGCAATCGCGCGGCGATACGCCGGGTAACGTCGGTCGAGTTTGGACCAGACTCAAGGATCTGTAGGTATGCAGCCTGCGCACCCGTCGGCCGGAGCAAAGATGGATTGGCGGTGTACGAGCGGTTCCTGGCAACTTCGTATTTGAGCGCTTCGAATGAAGTGAAGAAGAACGCTTGGTTTCTAACGAGTGGACCACCGAGCGTAAACCCCGGCGAAATTCTCTGCTCAAACGGTTTCTCGCCAGTCGTGTTCAGTGGATCGCGGGCCGATGTTTTCTGTGAGCGATAAAACAGATAGCCCGTACCGTGAAATGCATTGGTTCCACCCCTTGTGACGACGTTTATCGCGGTCCCGGCAGTGAACCCATATTCTGCGGAGAAAGCATTCCGGTTAACCTGAAACTCCTGCACCGCTTCCACGCTCAGGTTCCTTATCCTCAAACTGCCAACCCCGGAGTCGTTCTCACCTCCATCGATCGAGAAATAATTGCTCCTGCCATTTCCCGCACCGACGGAAAACCCCGAGGTGGGCACGGGCGCAACACGCGTCTGCTGCGCGCGTGCCGCTGAAACGTCGGCGATGCCCGGTAGGGTGAAAATGTACGAAGTGAAATTGCGCGAGAGATTCGGTAGGGCATCGATTTCCCTGCGTTCGACCGTATCCGACTGCTGCGTGCGCTCGGGGTCGACAGGCAAGGGCCTGTCGCTCACGGTCAGTTCGGCTTCGACCAGGCCGGTCTGCAACGTAATATCGCGAACAGCGATCTGCCCGACTGTCAGGACCACGCTTGTTAAGACTTGCGGCCGGAACCCTTGGGCCTCGATACGCACTTTGTAGATGCCCGGCTGCAGGAGCGGTACCCGGTATACCCCTTCGTCGTCTGACTTTGTTGTCCTCGCCACGCCGCGCTCGGCGCTCACAACGGACACGGTCGCACCAGGCACGGCATCTCCGGCCTGATCAACCACTCGGCCCTTAAGGATCGCGTTTGAGATGTCAGCCTGAGCAAATATCGGAGCGGTGTCGACCGAAACGATCAGCAGGAGAATGAATAACGTGGAGTGGCATGACAACCGCGACCGCCAAAAACGCAAATTAGTCAGCCCGCGAGCAAAATACACTCCGGAGACGATCAACAGGGCATTGCTGACAATTCCCATGTTTTATCCTTAGATTGTAGACCCGGTAAACCGCCCTGCAAAGCGCGGCGTGCTAGGGGGCCGAGATGCCGTTACTTTGTGCGGGATTCTGCGGTGGCGGTGTTGGAGTTGCCGGCGTTGGCGGCTTGCTGGTTTTCCTGGGATTCTTTTTGGAGGTCTTCGGCGGACTTCCAGCCGGCTTTTTTCAGCAGCTCGACGGCGAAGCGGACGGGGACGGCCATGTTGGCGGCGGTGTTTTCGGTGAAGACGCCGAAGTTGACGCCGATGACCTTGCCGGCCTGGCCGAATAGCGGCGCGCCTGAGCCGCCCTCGGCGGTCTTGGCGTCGTGGACGATGCGCTTGGCGTCGAGATCGGTGATCGCACCCTGCGTCGTCAGCGGGACGATCTTTTGTGACTGGGCGAGGAAGTTGATGAGGTTCTGCCGCGAGTTGCCAAACCGCTGGTTGATCGATTTTGCCTCGTCGTCGTCGACCATCGCCAGCAAGCGGTCGGGGCCGCTCGGATAGCCCATTGTGACGACGGTCTTGCCGATAGCGGCCGATTCGCCGTCGATCTCGAGAGGCAGGACGGGAACTTCGGCGGGCAGCATCTGCGGATCTATCGAGCCTATCGCCAGGTCTTCCTTGTCCCGATCTGGCGGACCTTCAGCGTAAAGGGCTGCGCGAAATTGGGGAAGTAAGCTACAAGGCGCTTAACGCGGGCACGGCCGTTGGCAGCCTTCATCATCTGCTTGACCTGGTCGTCCTCTTCCCACGGCTGCATGACGTGGCGGTTGGTCACGATGTATCCGCCGCCGACGTGAAAGCCCGTGCCGATAAAATCGTACTCCACCGTCGAGCCGCTGCCCTCGGTTGTGATACCGATCTGCGGCTGCGCGGGCGGTCGGCTGGGATCTTCGGACTGCGACGGCTCGTACGGGTTAGGCCTGAACGACTGCGGATCAGCATAACGCAAGACCTTGCCGGACTTTTTGTCGACGAGGTCATACACGCCCACGATCAGGCACACGCCGCTGCCGTACTCGACACGCAGATTGGGCGCGAGCGAGACGGTCTTCATCAGGTCCTTGTTCGTCTTGTCGAGCTCGCCGAGTTGGTCGCTCGTCTGGCCGAGTTTGTCTTCGAGCCTTTTGATGACCTCGCTTTGCTCTTCGGACTGTTTGCGGCTCTGGCGAAGCTCCGAGCTGACGGCGAAGCCAATGTAAAGAATGCCGGTAATGAACGCGACCGTCAGGACAAGCGCGATCGCCTTGCTCGTCCAAGTGATCTCGCGTGACAGCTCGCGAACGAATTCGCGCAGGAATGCTTTTGCGTCGTCGCGCTTGGCCGAGCCCGATGCCTCGAGCGCGGCGTCCTCGATAAATCTTGAAATATGCGGCTGCTCACGATTGGTGGTGATCAGCGCGGATTTTGTCTCGAGCGAAAAGAACGAGAACGAAACATCGCTGTCGCCAACATTCAAAATGTCGCCGTCAGCCACGGCGATAAATCGCCGCACCGGCTTATCGTTAATGCTCAGGCCGAGGGCCTCGTTAAAATCGGTGATTCGATAAAGGCCGTCGGCGTTCTCGAGGTCGATCCACATGCCGCGACCATTAAGGTTCGGCGTGTGTATCTGGAGGTCGGACGCGTCGTCGGACCCGATGCGGATCCGCTCCTGCGAGAAGAATTCCGTCCGCTTCTCGCCACCCGCCGTAATGTGAATTATAATGCCCGTCGCCATTGCCGATAAGACCTTTAGCCGCGAGGATTTTACCATATATGACCGCAGAAAATGCGGCAACAAAAGGCGGAAACACGACCAGTAGGGAGTGTGTCCAAGTTGAGCGTGAGTTGGGTTGGATACACTCGCTAGCGCTCGGGTTTCCGCCCTTGCATATATACCTTGCATTTTGACCGATAACCTTTAAAATGTTGCCTACCGGGCTATCGTCGGGATCTTGTAACTCTCGGAGGAGAAAGATGGGTTCACCGCTGATCGTCTTGACCGCGTCAGCAAGCGAGGCGAGCGAATGGGGTCACAGCATCTGGCAGCAGATGGTCTCGGCTACCATTCCGGATAAATTCCGGGGCCAGTTCCTAAACCCCGAGATACTTGTCTGCGAATCCTGGCCCGACGGACGCGCTAAGTATGTTCCGAACGGAACGCGCGTCGTTGAGGCATTGCTCCTGCGCGAATACGACGAAAAGGACGTCGTCGTTTGCTATCACGAATACCTCGACAAGTTCGTCGGCCCCGAAACAAAGGTCGTCGGTATTCACGCACACAATCCGCTCGGCATCTCGTACGCGACGGATGTTTATTCAAAGCTGTGCGGCGAGAACCATAAGCCGGTCAACGCCGCCGAGTTCCTCAAGATCGTCAAGCATCCTGTCTTTGAGAGATACCACCCAAAGATCATCGTCGGGGGGCCTGGCGCGTGGCAGTTGGAAAAGGAAGAGCGGCTTGATGAGTTTCATATCGACCATCTGATCGATGGCGAGATCGAGCGAGTTTTTGCCGACCTTTTCAAACGTATCATCGGCGGCGATCCTACGCTGGAACGCATCATCAAGATACCGAAGACCTCGCAGCCGTCGGTTGAGGAAATTCCCGTCGTTCGCCATCGCTCGACATTCGGCGTCGTCGAGATCACGCGCGGCTGCGGACGCGGGTGCCAGTTTTGCTCGCCGGCGGTGAAGGTCGGACGCAGTTTTCCGTTCGAGCACATCGTCGCCAACGCACGCGTCAACGCCGAGGAAGGTGCGACGGAATTGATGATCGCGACCGAGGACATGTTCCTCTATGAGCAGGGGCCGAACTTTACGCCGAACATCGACGCGCTCAACAAAATGCTCAAGGCGTGCAAGGACATCCCCGGCATCGAGACACTGCAGATGAGCCACATCACGATGGCGCCCGTCGTGCGGCATCCGGAGCTGATCGAGCGGATCACACCGAATATCGTGCCGCACTCGCACGTCCATCACGAGTGGTCGACCGACCCGAACAAGAAGATATCGAATCCGATCATCGGGCTCGAAACCGGCAGCCCGCGCCTCTTCGAGACCTTTATGAAGGGCAAGGCCTATCCGTACAAAGCCCATCAGTGGCCGGACGTCATCCTCAAGGGAATGGAGACGCTCAACAAACACAACTGGCATCCGTTCTGCACGTTCATCATCGGCCTGCCCGGCGAGACGGACGACGACACACGCGCATCTCTCGACCTGCTGTATTCGCTGCAGGGAGCAAAGGCGCTTTTCGTCCCGACGTGGTTCGTGCCGCTCGAGAACACTCGGATGCAGAAAAAAGAAAGCGTCAAGCTCATCGAGATGACCGACCTGCAGTGGGAATTCTTTTTCACCTGCTGGCGATACAACGTCGATTACATGGGTGCCGGCATCACACGCCCCGCCTGGCATATGAAGCTCGGCGTGCCACTGTATTATCAATTCATGGGCCGCCGGCTATTTGGCAAGGGTATGAAATACCCGCTCGCTCGCCTGGCCGGCGTTTCCGAGAAGATCCTGCGCAAGAAACTGTATCTTGACCTCTCGGACTATAAGCATCACACAACGAACCTACCGCCCTTTGGCCGGGACATCATCCCGGAATTCGAGACCGTCAAAGGCCTCAACATGGTCGACGCGGCTGCATGACCGTGTCCTGTCGGACCGCAGGCTGCCAGCCTGCGTGTTAGAATCAGAAGACTCGCAGGCAGGCCGCCTGCGTTCCGGCAGATGCCCAAGCCCAAATTCATCACCGACCGCACCGAGCTCGAAAAGCTGGCTCCCATGCTCAAGGCGCCAATCAAACGGCAGGTCTTTGTCTGCACCGGAAAGTCATGCTCTCAGGTCGGCGGGCAGGAAGTGATGGCTGAATTCGATCGCATTCTGACCGAAAAAGGCCTGCGGCAAGGCAAAGAATCAAAGGGCCGCAACCCTATGGGCGAGATCGTCCTGACCGAGTGCGGCTCGATCGGCTTTTGCTCGATTGGCGTCGCCGTAATGGTCTATCCCGACGGCACGATGTACGGCCAGGTCCAGCCCGAGGACGTCCCTGAAATAATCGAAAAACACATTGAAAAAGGCGAGGTCGTTGAACGCCTCGCCTTGATCGAACTCGATCGTACGTGCTGACCCGCTATTTCTTCACCGCCCGCACTTCCAAAAACTCACCCTTTACATGTGTCGTTCCGTCGGTCGCGGTGTTGTTTTGCTTCCACAACGACTCAAGATCGCTGCGATAGGCCTCGTGCTGGTCCTCGGGAATTGCCTTGAACGCCATCTGCGTTGGGCCGAAGTACTGGCGAAAGAACTCGACCACTTCGGCCGGGCCGAAATCGAACGTCATATCTGCCAGGGTCGGTGTCATTTTGAGTTCGGTCACGCTGTCGCCAAAACGTTCCTTGACCTTTTCGGGCACGCCCCAAAGAACCGGCGGCGGCATGTCGGGCGGCGGAATGTATTTTGTCACGAGCTTGAACATCTGTCCGGCGTGACCGTCGGGCGTCCAATTTGCCATCGCGATCGTGCCACCGGGTTTGCATACACGAACAAGCTCTGACGCCGTCACATCCGGGCGCGGTGCGAACATCGCGCCGAACATGGTCATCACCACGTCAAACGTGTCGTCGTCATAAGGCATTGCCTCAGCGTCGCCGACGTCGAATCTGATATCGAGACGGGCGTCCGCCGCACGCTGCTGCGCCGCGTTGATGAGGTTGTCAGCGATGTCAATTCCCGTTACGTCGGCGCCCTTTTGCGCGGCGACCAACGCCAGATTGCCGCTGCCGCAGGCGACGTCCAGCACTTTCATACCGGGCTGGATATCGAGGCGATCGACAAACGCCTCGGCGGTCGACTCGATATGTTTCGCGACCTGCGAAAAATCGCCGGCCATCCATGTTGATTTGAGACGAGATTTAAGAGCGTCGAATTCGGGAGTCGGTGCAGTAGACATATGATGAACCTCCAAAAGAAATATGTTCACCATAATATCAGATGGGCGTTATGTGCGCATCGCGGTCAGGATCTCATCGACGACTTTCTTCGCATCGCCGAAGAGCATCAGAGTGTTTTCTTTATAGAACAGGGGATTGTCGACGCCGGCGTAGCCGCTGGCCATTGAGCGTTTCATGACGATCGTGTCGCGGGCTTCCCAGACGTGTAGGACGGGCATCCCGGCGATGGGGGAATTTGGGTCGTCCATGGCGGACGGGTTGACGATGTCGTTGGCGCCGATCACCCACGAGACGTCGGTGTCCTTGAACTGGTCGTTTACCTCGTCCATCTCAAAAACGATGTCGTAAGGGATGTTGGCCTCGGCTAGCAGGACGTTCATGTGGCCGGGCAATCGTCCGGCGACGGGGTGAATTGCGAACTTGACCTCGATGCTTTTCTCTTTAAGGATCTTGCAGACCTCGGCGAGCGAATGCTGCGCCTGTGCAACCGCCAAGCCGTAGCCGGGAACGATAATGATCTTTCGCGCATTCTGCAGCAGGTCAGCCGCCGCCGCAGCGTCGATCGAATGGACCTCGCCCTGCGGCGTTTCCGCCGTCGGCGATGAGCCGCCCTCGGTCCCGAATCCGCCAAGCATCACGCTGACAAACGAGCGGTTCATGCCCTTGCACATTATGTAGCTGAGGATCGCGCCGCTTGAACCGACCAGCGCCCCCGTGATGATCAGGAGGTCGTTGCTCAGCATAAAGCCCGCGGCAGCCGCCGCCCATCCCGAGTAGCTGTTGAGCATCGACACCACGACCGGCATGTCGGCGCCGCCGATCGCCATGATGAAGTGAATTCCCAAAATGCCGGTTATTATCGTCGCCGCAAGCAGAACGTACGCGCCGGTTATCGAGTGGCTATCGCCGCTGAGCATAAAGAAATACACGCCCAGCACGATCGTGCCGGTCAGCATCGTGAGATTGATGAGATGCCGGCCCGGGATCATGAAAGGTTTGCCACCGATGGTGCCGCGGAGCTTGAGAAAGGCGATCACCGAGCCTGTAAATGTGATCGAGCCGATGCAGACCCCGATATAGATCTCGCCGAGATGCAGATTGTGCTCTGCCGCTGACTTAACGGATGCGTTCGGGTCGAGATACGTCGCAAAACCGACCAGAACAGCCGCCAAGCCGACAAAACTGTGCAATGCCGCAACGAGCTCGGGCATCGAAGTCATCTGCACACGCGACGCTACGATCGCGCCGACGACCATTCCGGGAATCAACGCTCCAAACAGAACAGGGAGCCCGCCCGTGTTCATCGCCGCCGCCGTCGCGACAAGTGCGAGGAGCATGCCTATGATGCCGTAAAGATTTCCACGCCGCGCCGTCTCCTGCTGGCTCAGTCCGCCGAGGCTAAGTATGAAAAGAGCGCTCGCGGCGATGTAAGCGATCGTTATAAGGCTTTGGGTCATTTGCGAAACATGCCGAGCATTCGATTGGTGACGAGGAATCCGCCTGCGATATTGATCGAAGCGATGAGCGTTGCTATGGCGCCTAGGACGACCGTGATGCTGGTGTTCGCGCCCGTTAACTGGAGCATTCCACCGACGAGGATGATGCCGCTGATGGCGTTGGTGACGCTCATTAGCGGTGTGTGCAGTGCCGGTTTGACGTTCCAGACGACCTGAAAGCCGACAAAGATCGCCAAAATGAATACAGTGAAATGCGACAGGACAGTGTCGGGTGCGATTACGCCAAGACCTAACAGTGCGAGTCCCGCAACGAGAAGAACGACCGGATTCATGCCGTTTCCGCCGTTGTGACCGTGCGAGTTTGTTGGTGCCAGGACTTTGCTGGCGGATGATTTGGTCGGCACGCCGGGCTCCGGAGGCGCGGCGGGCGTCGGCGGAGCGGGCGGCGGCCACATCATTTTGCCTTCGTGAAGGACGATCGCACCTCGGATGACCTCGTCGTCGAGGTTTACGTTGAGCTCAGCGGAGGGCGCTGGTTCCTCGTTGGGTGTGAGTGAATCGCCCTTGCTTACGCGCGGGCCTTTGCATAAATCTTCGAGCAAGGCGACGATCGTGGCGCCGTAGAGTTGGCTCGACATCGAGGCCATTCGCGATGGCAGGTCAGTGTAGCCGACGATGGTAACGCCTTTGTGATGAGTGACTTTGCCGGGTTCGGTGAGGGCGCAGTTGCCGCCTTGTTCGGCGGCGAGATCGACAATGACGGAGCCTGGCTTCATCGACTCGACCATCCCGGTCGTTATCAATTTCGGCGCGGGCTTGCCGGGAATGAGTGCGGTCGTTACGATGATATCAACCTGCATCGCCTGCTGCGCAAACAGCGCCATTTCAGCCTGGAGAAAGGCGTCCGACATCTCCTTGGCATAACCGCCCTTGCCTTCGCCCTCTTCCTTGACGTCCAGTTCAAGAAACTCGGCACCCATCGACGCGACCTGGTCTTTTGTCGCCGAACGCGGGTCGAATGCGCGTACGATCGCGCCGAGACCCTTTGCAGCGCCGATCGCTGATAAACCGGCGACACCCGCACCGATGACAAGTACCTTTGCGGGATCGATGCGTCCCGCGGCCGTG
>Ga0163161_10002210_pt1 | contig 14009 bp, 12 predicted proteins | sample S45metaG_FD_129847 | JGI IMG/M metagenome (GOLD analysis project Ga0163161, IMG submission 129847) | Switchgrass rhizosphere microbial communities from Kellogg Biological Station, Michigan, USA - S4-5 metaG | ecosystem: Host-associated > Plants > Roots > Rhizosphere > Soil | place: USA... | reverse complement strand
AGAACTGAAAAAGGATTTTTAAAACTTAGTTTTAAGAAAGAAAATCAACATCTGAAAATCACTATCAAAGATAACGGAATCGGAATCGAAGAAAGCAAAAAGCAGAAAACCATTCACCAAAAAAATCGTGAAGGTCGTGGAATGAAAAATACGTTGGAAAGAATCAGGCTGCTCAATGATTTATATAAAAAAGACATTGTTTGTTCGATAAAAGATTCTGAAAAAGGAGTTATGGTCGAAATTACGTATAAATTAATCAGTTATTAAATTGACTGTTTCCAACAGTCAGCTTTGAATTTAAAAAATTAAAACCGAAACCTGCAAATATGAAAATAAGATCCGTAATCGTAGACGACGAAAAAATTGCAAGAGAAGTTCTAAGAAATTATCTCACAAAATATTGTCCGCAAATTGAGATTTTGGGTGAAGCGGAAAATATTAAAGAGGCCGTTCCTATGATTGCGGAAAAGCATCCACAATTGGTTTTTTTGGACGTTGAAATGCCTTTTGGGAATGCTTTTGACGTGTTGGAAGCAACAAAAGAATTTTCTTATGAAACGATTTTCATTACTGCATTTTCGCAATATTCTTTACAGGCTTTAAACAAATCTGCGAGTTATTATATTTTAAAACCAATTGATATTCAGGAGTTGATTTTGGCGGTGAATAAGGTCGCTGAAAGTATAGAAAAGAACGAAGAACTTAACCGAAATAAAATTCTTCTCGAAAATTTAAAACTGAAACCCGAAAAACAACAGTTGATTCTTCCGACTTTGCAGGGTTTTGATGTGGTGAAAACAGAAGATATTGTAAGACTTCAGGCGGATGGAAATTTCACGCAGGTTTATCTTTCCGATCATTCAAAAAAAATGGTTTGTAGGTTTTTGAAACATTTTGATGATCTGCTTGAAACTCCTTTTGTACGCGTTCATCGTTCTCATATTATCAACACCAATTTTGTGAAATCTTATCAAAAAAGCGGTACTGCAACGTTATCTGATAACACCGAAATTGAAGTTTCCTCAAGTTTCAAAGATCAGTTTCTGAAAGTTTTTTCTTGAAAATTTTCAAATCAAAAATTTATTTAAACCATTAAGATCATTTTAGGAGTTAAGTTTTTTTAAGTAAATCAAATAGATTCTTTTTTAAGTTCATCGCTTAAAGCGAAGTGCAACTTAACTATTCTCAACTTCTTAATAAATCTTAATGGTTTAATCTAAAAGGCATCATTTTTGAATTTTTAGTAGTCTAAAATATTCAATATGAAAACTTTTCACAAAATAGCAATTCCTGTTTCTTTAGTTGTTGTCAGTCTTTTAATTTTTAATTCCTGTTCAGTAGGAATTCCAAAAGGAGCAACGGCAGTCAAAAATTTCAATTCAGAAAAATATCTCGGACAGTGGTACGAAATTGCCCGTTTTGATTATAAATTCGAGAAAAACATGGATAATGTCACCGCTAATTATTCAATGAATTCTGATGGAACAATTAAAGTTCAGAACAGAGGCTATAATTACGTTAAAAAAGAATGGAAAGAATCGGTTGGCGAAGCTAGATTCGTGAATGATAAATCTGAGGCGAGACTGAAAGTTTCGTTTTTCAAACCCATTTGGGCAGGTTATAATGTGATTGATATTGATGATGATTATCAAAACGCTTTGGTCGTGGGAAACAGCACAAAATACATCTGGATTTTATCAAGAAATAAAGAAATTCCAAAAAGCATCAGAGAAAGATTTTTAGCAAAAGCTCAGAAACTAGGCTACAATACAGATGATTTGATTTGGGTAAAACACAATTAGCAACTGTAAGAAGAGAGACGAAGGGCTCTTAAACCCACAATTTCAAAATTCAAACCTAACAGGTTTTTAAAACCTGTTAGGTTTTTTTAGCGCAAAATTTTAATTCAAATTCTTATATTCCTTCCACTCCAGAAAACGATGATTAATAATCTGTTTCATCAGATCATAATTTTCATAGGTATCTTCAATATGATAAAAAGTTTCATATTCAAAATCACTTTCTTCGGCTAAAGAATCAAAAATATTAATGTAATCAGTAGCAAATGAACTGAATTTATCTGCAAAATCCGTCTCATCAACATAGTAATCTTTGGCAAAAGCATTTCCCATATCACTCAGATCATATTCGGAAAATTTTCCGTCTAAGGCATCGATGACAAATTCTGCTCCGGTGATTTCACGTTTTTTGAGACTTTCAATTTCATTTTCGTGGTCTTCTTTCAGTTCGTCAGAATGCAAATTGTTGTTAATGCACCAATTAAGGAACATTCCGGTGTGGGTTGCGCTGTTTTTTTGAGGTAACTCTGCAGGGAAATCTCCGCCATAATGCCACGAAGCATCATCATATTTAGTCATAATCTTTAGTATAAATTGAATAAATAATTTCTTTATACCGCAAAAGTATCAAAAGAACTACTTGAAGATAGAGTTACAAAACTTTACAAAATGTAGAATTGAATTTTAAACTTGTTTTGTTGGCTTTTGAAATCCTTAAAATTTGAACTATATCTTTTGCCCTTTTGCGGTTAAAAATATTATCTGTTCAAACCAAAGATATAAAAAATCATTTTCTTTTGTTCGCTAGCGAGATTTTCACGTCATTTGTATTGAATTTATTCAAATTTAAAATATGCAAAACGCAGTTCTTATCACCATCGGTGACGAAATTCTTTCAGGAAATACGGTTGACACCAATTCAAACTTCATCGCTACCGAACTCAAAAATATAGGAATCAAAGTGTTGCAGATTTTCACTATTTCAGACGAAATTGAAATCATTAAAAATACTTTGAAATCAGCTTTTGAAATTGGAGATTTAGTCATTACAATAGGAGGTTTGGGACCAACACGAGATGATAAGACCAAGAAAGCTCTTGCGGAATTTTTTGATGATGAAATTGTTTTGGATGAGGTAACTTTTGAACATCTTAAAGCTTACATGGAAAAACGTGGACGCATTGAAATTTTAGAAAGAAACCGGGAACAGGCTTTTGTACCGACAAAATCAACCGTATTTCAAAATCATTACGGAACTGCGCCGTGTATGATGATGGAACAAGACGGAAAACTTTCTTTCAGTTTACCTGGCGTTCCTTATGAAGTAAAACCTTTGATAAAAGATCAAATCGTTCCCTATTTAAAGGATAAATTTAATCTGAATTATATTTCTACTCGAATTGTCTCTGTAGTCGGTATTCCTGAAAGTATTTTGGCGGATCAAATTGAAAATTGGGAACTCGCTTTACCGGAAAATCTTGCGCTATCTTATCTTCCTGTTGGGACCAGAGTGAAATTGAGACTGACCGCAACTGGAACTGATGAAAATTCATTACAGGTTCAGCTTGAAAACGAAATTCAAAAGCTGTTTCCAATTATTGGTGAAAATATTATTGCGACCTCCGAAGATAAAATCGAGAAAATTTTAGGTGAAATATTAAACCAAAAAGGACTGACAATTTCAACAGCCGAAAGCTGTACAGGCGGAGAATTGTCTCTTTTATTAACTGCAGTTCCCGGAAGTTCAAAATATTTCATCGGTGGAATTGTAACGTACGCAACCCAAAAAAAAATCGATCTTCTCCATGTTTCGGAAGGTACGATTGAACGTTTTACCGTTGTAAGCGAAGAAGTTTCGCGTGAGATGGCGGAAGGTTGTCAGAATTTATTTAAAACAGATATTTCTCTTTCTACAACGGGAGTTGCCGGTCCCGGAAAAGGTGAGGATGGTAAAGACGTGGGATTGGTATATTACACAATTAGAGTAAATAACGAATCCGAAACTTTTAAACTTTATCTCCCACATTTGGAAAGGCAGGATTTTATTTATTTTGTCTCTCAGAAAATTATTCAGGATTTGGTCGGGATTTTAATTAGAAAATAGTTTTTTTCCACAAAAGTCACAAAAGAAATTATTGAAAAAACATTTCAAAATTTACAAAAACTACACACTTTTTTGCTGGCATCTGAGTTCTAATGAGAGTTGAAGTCTTTTGATTCTTTTGCGTTAAAAAACAAGCTCAATTTGATTCATAAAATAAATTAACTTTACCGTAACAAAATTTAAATTAATTATACTTATTGTATAAATTATTATCATAATGAAATCACTATGTTTTCCAGTGAATAAGATCACGGAATTATTGGCGATTGCATTTGACATTTAAAAAAAATAAAAAGTTTCTATAATGAAAAAATTAACGCTTTCTTTGTTTTTATTAGCAGGGATCTGTTCACAGACAGTAAACGCACAAGCTACAGATAAAGGTCTGGATCTTAGCTTGATGGATAAATCAGTTCGTCCACAAGATGATTTCTACAATTATGTGAGCGGAACCTGGATGAAAACCGCTAAAATTCCTTCAGATAAACCGACTTGGGGAAGTTTCAACAAATTGGCTGATGATACAGACAACAGTTCGATGACGATTTTAAATTCTCTTCTGAAAGACAAATTTGCAGACGGAAGCGAAGGTAAAAAAATCCAGGATCTGTATGCAACGTACATGAATATGGAGAAGAGAAATGCAGACGGAATCAAGCCGATTCAGGAAAACATTAAGAAAATTGATGCGATCAAAAATCTTTCTGATCTTCAGAATTATTTTATTTCTGTAACGAAAGACGGAGAAAATACATTATACGGTTGGGGAATTGATGCAGATCTTAAAGATTCAAAAATGAATGCCGTTTATTTGGGTAATGCATCTTTAGGTTTAGGAAGAGATTATTACCAGAAAGTAAACGAAAAAAACACAGAAGCTCTTGCCGAATATACAAAGTATGTGGCTTCAATGTTAAAAGAATTAGGTTACAAAAATGCTGATGCAGCAGCAAAAGGTATTGTAGATTACGAAAAAAGTATTGCAAAAACTTATCTTACCAATGAGCAAAGCCGTGATAATACGCTTCAGTACAACCCAAGAACAATGGCTGAACTTAAAACATTGGTAAAAGGTGTTGACATTCCTGCTTATCTTAAAAAAGTTGGAGTGAATACCGATAAAGTAATCATCGGAGAAATTGGTTACTATAAAGATTTCGACAAATTGGTGAGTACTCAGAATCTTCCCGTAATCAAGGATTATCTGAAATTCCACATGATTCATGGAAGTGCATCTTACCTGAGCGAAAAATTGGGTGATATGAAATTTGCTTTCTACGGTAAATACTTAAGAGGTCAGCAAGAACAAAGAGCACTTAACAAAAGAGGATATGAGTTGATCAACGGTTCTTTGGGTGAAGCTTTCGGTAAATTATATGTTGAAAAATATTTCCCGGCTGAAGCAAAAGCTCAGATGGTTGAGCTGATCGATTATTTAAAGAAAAGTTTCGCAGTCCATATCAATAATTTAGCTTGGATGTCTTCTACAACTAAAGTGAAGGCAACAGAAAAGTTGAATAAATTCACTGTGAAAGTTGCTTATCCTGATAAATGGAAAGATTATTCAAAATTAAATGTAGTTTCTGAAGCAAAAGGAGGAAATTTATATTCAAACCTTCAGAATCTTTCAGAATGGCAATACAATAAAGATTTAGCTAAAATCGGAAAAGCTGTTGATAAAACAGAATGGGGAATGACTCCACAGACTGTCAACGCTTATTATAATCCGGTAAACAACGAAATCGTTTTCCCTGCTGCGATTCTTCAGCCACCTTTCTTCAATCCTAAAGCTGATGCTGCCGTTAATTTTGGTGGTATCGGTGCAGTTATCGGTCACGAAATGAGCCACGGATTTGATGATTCAGGAGCACAGTTCGATGCTGATGGTAACTTGGTTGACTGGTGGACTCCGGAAGATAAAGCCAACTTCGAAAAAGCGACAAAAGCTTTGGCGGGTCAATATGATAAATATGAGCCGGTAAAAGGAACTTTCGTCAACGGAACTTTCACCAACGGTGAAAACATTGCCGATCTTGGTGGTGTAAATATCGCTTATGATGCATTGCAAATGTATTTAAAAGATAAAGGAAATCCGGGTGTAATCAGTGGCTATACACAGGATCAGAGATTTTTCTTAAGCTGGGCAACGGTTTGGAGAACTTTATCAAGCGAAAAATATATGGTGAACCAAGTGAAAACAGATCCGCACTCTCCTGGATATTTTAGAAGTTTTGGACCTTTAACGAATGTTGATGCATTCTACAAAGCATTCGACGTAAAACCTGGTGACAAATTATACAAAAAACCGGAAGAAAGAATTAAAATCTGGTAATCAATATCAAACCGTTCAGAAATGAGCGGTTTTTTTGTTTATATTAATTTAAACTAAAAACTTTGACCATAAACGATCAATTATCATTTAACATAATTTCTTATATTTGATCAAACTGATTACAATCTAAATTAATTGAATGAAAAAACTAAATATTGCAGTACTTGCATTCTCGGGTATTGTGTTTTTAAACTCGTGCGGAACGAGAAAAACAGTTGAAGCACCAAAAGAAGTAACAAGTCTAACAGCAACCGCAGAACCCGTGAAAGAAGAAATAAAGGAAGAAGGATTGAATTTATCTTACATGGATACAACCGTTCGTCCGCAGGATGACTTCTTCAGTTATGTGAACGGAAACTGGGTGAAAACCACACAGATTCCTTCTGATAAAGCGAGTTGGGGATCTTTCAATGCGTTGAGAGAAAATGTGGATGATGCTTCTTTAAGTATTTTAAATAAAATTTTAACTGAAAAATACGATGAAGGATCTGAAGGTCAGAAAATACAGAATCTGTATGCTTCATTTATGGACGTCAGCAAAAGAAATGCGGACGGGATAAAGCCGATAAAAGGGGATTTAGCAAAAATTGATGCCATCAAAAATGTAAATGATCTGCAGAAATATCTTTTGGAGGCTACAAAATTGGGTGATAATTCATTTTACGGTTGGAGAGTGAGTGCCGATATGAAAAATTCTAAGATGAATGCAGTTTATCTTGGCGGCCCGGATCTTGGTTTGGGAAGAGATTATTACCAGAAAGTAAACGAAGCCAACACAAAAACTTTAGCAGAATATCAAAAATATGTCAGTCAGTTATTTGGAGTTTTAGGCTATAAAAATTCTGACGCTGCTGCAAAAAATGTTGTCGATTTTGAAAAGCAACTGGCAAATTATTTATTGACTTTAGAACAGAACAGGGATGCCAATTTAAGATACAATCCAAAAAATGTTTCTGAATTATCTGGGTTGGTAAAAAATGTAAATCTTGCAAAATATCTAAAAGATGCAGGTGTAAATACCGATAAAGTGATCGTTGGTGAAATGAAATATTACCAGAATATGGATCAGTTTATCAATCAGAAAAATCTTCCTTTGCTGAAAGATTATCTGAAATATCATATCGTTAATGGAAATGCAAGTAATTTAGGTGAGAGTTTAGACAATATCCGTTTTGATTTTTATTCTAAATATCTTCAGGGACAAAAAGAGCAACGCGCAATGGATAAAAGAGGTTTAACTCTTGTAAATGGTGTTTTGGGTGAGGCTTTTGGGAAATTATATGTGGATGAATATTTCACGGCGGAATCTAAGCAGCAAATGGAAATCTACATCGATTATATTTTAAAATCATTCAAAAATCATATCAGCGAAATGGATTGGATGTCTCCTGAAACCAAAGTAAAAGCTCAGGAAAAATTATCAAAATTCACAGTAAAAATCGCTTATCCGGATCAGTGGAAAGATTATTCTAAATTAAAAGTGGAAGCTCCGGCTCAAGGTGCAACCTTATATTCAAACCTGCAGAATGTTTCGGCTTGGCAATATGAAAAAAGTTTGGAAAAAGTTGGAAAACCTGTCGATAAAACAGAATGGGGCATGTCTCCACAAACGGTCAACGCATATTACAGCGGGTCAAATAACGAAATCGTTTTCCCTGCTGCAATTCTTCAGCCTCCATTTTACAATCCTAAAGCTGATGCCGCCGTTAATTTTGGTGGAATCGGTGCGGTAATTGGTCACGAAATTTCTCACGGTTTTGACGACAGCGGATCAAGATTTGACGGTGACGGAAATCTAAATAACTGGTGGACAGAGCAGGATCGTAAGAACTTCGATGCAAAAGTCGGACAATTAGCAGCTCAATATAACGCTTACGAACCGGTAAAAGGAAGTTTTGTTAACGGAAAATTCACAAGCGGAGAAAATATCGGAGATCTTGGTGGAGTAGCCGTTGCTTACGATGCGCTTCAAATGTATCTGAAAGACAAAGGAAATCCGGGATTGATCAGCGGATTCAACCAGGATCAGAGATTTTTCATGAGCTGGGCTACAGTTTGGAGAACCAAATCAACAGATCAGTATATGATCAATCAGGTGAAAACAGATCCGCATTCGCCTGGTTATTTCAGAGCATTCGGACCCTTGGTGAATCAGGATGGCTTCATAAAAGCATTTGATATAAAACCGGGAGATAAGTTATATAAAGCTCCTAGTGAAAGAATTAAAATCTGGTAGGCTTTTAAACAAATATTAATACAGAAAACGCATCGAAAGATGCGTTTTTTTGTTTATTTTTCATAGTTTAGTGATACCAAAAAATATTAATTATCATTTAATTATCTGCATTGATTTTCATTTATTAAAGAAAAACCATCACAAAATTTTGTATGTTACAGTTTTTTTATAAATTTAAACAATGGATTGGTCAAAAATTTGCTAATTCAAACCAAAATCAACAATCACAAAACAATAATAATATGGCAATGTTTAATTACGGTGTTGGCGGAAACGAAGTCAAGGTCGACGCTAATGAAGCTATTCAGGAAATCCAGGAAAACAAATCCCTCATCGTAAGTCAGCTTACAACCGATGAAACGTATGTTCCCGAAATTGTAACAGGTCTAAAAACCGTAGACGATGTTTTCAGGCATTTTCAACCAGCAGTCTCTGTACAACACGAAACTGAAGACGGAAATGTAGTAGAAGAAGAATTTCGTTTTCAGAATCTTGCAGACTTTACTCCCAAAAATCTAGTTCAGAAATCAGACTATCTTCAGCAGCTCAGTATGGAGCAGGAACAGTACAACAAGATTGTGCGTCAGCTGAAAACCAATAAAATTCTACGCAATATGCTCGAAAATGAGCAGTCAAGAGCTGCATTTATTGAAGCTTTGAAAGAAGTCGCTCAAGAACTTGAAAAATAATTAAACACCACACACAAATATTATGGATAGTAAATTACAGGCTGCAGAAAGCCAACAGCATAATCAACAGCAACAATCTGGAAAGCCGAAAGGAAGTCCTGTTGAAGAACTTAATAAGATAGGTGGTTTTGGCTTTATAGAATCTGTCGTGGACGGAATCGCCAATATGAACCCGACCAGAAAAGCAAGAAAAGAAATTTTCCTCAATGATGGGAATAAAGCTGAAGAAAGAAAAGAGCTGCTTCAAAAAATCAATCTTTGGGTAGAACTTTTGGGAAGTAATGAATCTGCTGAAAAAATGGCAGATACATGCAAAACAAAAGCACTGGCAGCAGAGCAGAATTTAAAAACAAATTTAAAAAACTCGCTGGACGCGGTCCGTCAGTTAGAAACCTCTTACAGAACGGTCGCGCAGTTTTACAAAAATACAGAATTAGACAAAGTTGATAATGTAAGCATCGTTAATGCGACATTGGAACAGGTTTCAGATTTAGATAATCCTCTATTTATCGATGCGGTTGCAGAAGAATTCAAGCAATATTATGACCGGTTAGATCTTCGTGATAACTACTCAATTTTAGCAATTCCCGGATATTTAGGATCAAATAAAGTGGTTGAAAAGTGGGCGAAAATCTGTAATGAGAATAAAGTAATGATGGTTACCGACTTTGCGAATTTAGATAAACCGGACGACGTAGTAGATTTATTCCACTCTGCAAATCTTACTGGTGGTGAATTGCACAGAAGTAATGTGATCATGACTTGTAACTGGTTAGTTGGTCGTGGAAGAGCGGAAGAAGTGGGTGAAGAAGAGAACGTAGAACTTCCGCCTTCAACTTCATTGGCGGGAAAAATCCATAAAACATTGATGTCTCAGGTTGCTGCAGGTAAAAAACATGGTAACATCAATGAAGTTGACGCCGTAAAATTTGAATTGAAGAAAAGTGAAATCTCTCAGTTGGAAAAAATGGGACTGGTTCCAATGGTGAACGAATATGGTAAAATAATGGCGTTCTCCGCAAAAACATTGTTTACAGGTGATAATATTGGTCTTCAGACGTATTCTGTAGTTCGTGTATTCGATTATGTAACCAAAGTTTTATTGGATTTCCTAAACAGAAGAGCCTTCGAAAACTGGAACGCCAGAAACGAAGATGATTTGAGAAAGCAGATCGTAACTTTTTTAGACGGTATCAAAGGTGCAGATAAATTGATTGAGAAATTCAAGATTGTTCGTTTCGAGCAGGATAAAGTGAATAAAGACAGAGTTTGGTTAGATATTCGTTTAACTCCTTATTTCCCGACAAAAAGTTTTGTGATAAAACTGGATGGACATAAAGGAGATGACGGTAACGAATGGGATGCTGAATATATTCAGGATTAATCATTTTAGAATAAATGCAAAACCGATGTTCAAATGCATCGGTTTTTTTTGGATTAAATTTCAAATAAATTATCAAAAAGTTTCAGCTCCGTAGGAGCGAAACGTTTGTAGTATATGGCATTCAACATTGAGTAAGCTCCGTAGGAGCAGAATGTTTGTAGCACAAAAGCACACGCACAAAAAAGGGAGATCCGTAGGAGCGAAATGTTTGTTCACACATTTACAGCAAAAAAAATGCTCCATAGTAGCAATATCTGTGTAGAAAAGAAGATAGAAAAATCCTGCGCTCCGTAGGAGCGCCATCTCTGTGATTTTGCTGCCAAGACTTTACATTGATTTTTCAAACTTCCATATTTTAAAATCATAAAAAAACGACAAATAATAAATTATCTTTGCAAAATATAAATGAGACGGCTTTTTGGAAAACAACAAAAAAACATCAGACTTTCTTCATATCGGAAACAAGCTTTTAAAGTGGTACGATAAAAATGCAAGAGATTTACCGTTTAGAAATACAAAAGATCCTTACAAAATCTGGATTTGCGAAATTGTTTTTCAGCAAACAAGAATTGCGCAAGGACTAAATCATTACAATAATTTTATCAAAAGATTTCCCGATGTTCAAACTTTAGCCAATGCAAAAGAAGATGAGGTTTTATTATATTGGAAAGGTTTAGGATATTATTCGAGAGCAATTAATATTCATAAAGCAGCGCAACAAATCATTAATGATTATAACGGAATTTTTCCTTCCCAATATGAAGAGATTTTAAAATTAAAAGGTGTTGGTAAATATACTGCCGCCGCAGTTTCGAGCATTTGTTTTAATGGAAAAATGCCTGCAGTCGATGGAAATTTCTACAGAGTTTTAAGCAGAGTTTTTGCAGATGATTTTGATATTTCAAATTCCAGAGCTTTTAATTATTTCTCGGAACTTGCGCATTTGATTATGCCTGAAAATGTAGGGGATTTTAATCAGGCGATGATGGATCTGGGCTCAGAAATCTGCAAGCCAAGAAATCCTTTGTGCGGAGAATGTCCTTTAAACCAATATTGTCTTGCTTTTTCATTAAATAAAATCTCGCAATTTCCTGTTAAAACCAAAAAAGTAAAAGCGACAGATTTGGAATTAAAATACTATTTCGTTCACAGAAACGGAGAATTTTTAATTCAGCAGAGGAAAGACGATTTTATCTGGAAAAAACTGTTTGAATTTCCGCTTGAAATTTCTGATGAGCTGATTCCTTTTATCAAAAGCGTTAAAACAGTCAATCACAAACTGACTCATAAGAATTTAAGTATAGAAATTTTTAATGTTGAGGTTGATTCAGAAGATGTTTGGACAAAATTTATTGTTGAAAATGATTACTTGATGACCAATGTTGAAAATTCTCACGACAAATCTTTTCCGAAGCCTTTGGAAAATTATATTCAGAATTATCAAACGGCGTATAGAATTCTTTAAATTAAAAAAAATAAAATAAAAAATTAAACATATAGTTTGTCATTCCGTAGGAATCTAAGCAATTATTTTAAAATTATAATTTGCATGATAGAGTCTAGATTCCTGTGGAATGACAAATATGATGTTTCAATGTAAAGTTTAATTTAGCAAATTCAAATATAAACACATTGAAATGCTGAAATTTGTGTCCTAAAATCTGAAATGTAATTTGTATTTTTGCAAAATGATTAGAAAAGTCATTTTTATTTTCGCTTCACTGTTCCTTATTTCCTGTGAGAAAGAGACTCAACCGAAACCTTATGGTGAATTGAGATTAGAATATCCCGCACCGAAATATCAGAAATTTGACAAAAATTGTGCTTACACATTTGAATATTCAGATTTTGCTAAGATTGTTGACGCCAAAAAACCTTGTTGGTATTACATGAATTACCCGAAAATGAAAGCGAAAGTTTTCATTACCTATTTTCCGGTAAAAGGTGATTTTGCAGATCATGTGAGAGAATCTGAGAAAATGGTTTACGAGCATACAATTAAGGCAAGTTCTATAGATGCCAAATCTTTTGAATATCCTGAAAAGAAGGTTTACGGAAATTTTTACGAACTGAAAGGTCAAAGCGCTTCTAATCTGCAGTTTTATGCTACAGACAGCACGAAACATTTTGTTACGGCGTACTTATACTTCGATACAAGACCAAAACCAGATTCTCTGGCTCCGGCAGTTGACTATATCAAAAAAGATATTAAGCATATGCTTGATACTTTTGAATGGAAAAATTAATTTAAAAATTATAATTCATAGGGGAATTTTTGATTCCAAATGACCTTTAAAAAAATAGAAAAATACATATGACATCGTAAGATTACATATGACCTTTAAAAAAATAGAAAAATACATATGACATCGTTAGATTACATATGACCTTTAAAAAAAATATAAAAATACATATGAAACTTTTAGTTGTAGGAAGTGTTGCGTTTGATGCAATAGAAACACCATTTGGTAAAACAGACAAGATTTTAGGAGGAGCTGCCACATATATAGGAATTACAGCATCTGTAATGGGAGTAAAATCAGGAATTGTTTCTGTTGTTGGAGGAGATTTTCCACAGGAACATTTAGATATGTTCACAAAAAGAGATATCAACATCGAAGGATTGGAAATTGTAAAAGACGGAAAAACATTTTTCTGGTCCGGAAAATATCATAACGATTTAAATTCTAGAGATACTTTAGCAACTGAAGTTAACGTTCTTGCAGATTTTGATCCTAAAATTCCTGAATCTATGCAGGATGCGGAGATTTTATTGTTAGGAAATCTTCATCCCGGTGTCCAGCTTTCAGTTCTTGAAAAAATGAATCAGCGTCCAAAATTGGTTATTCTTGACACCATGAATTTTTGGATGGATTCTGCAATGGATATTCTGAAAGATATGATCGCTAAAACTGACGTAATCAGCATCAATGATGAAGAAGCAAGACAGCTTTCAGGTGAATATTCTTTGGTGAAAGCTGCTAAGAAAATTCATACAATGGGTCCTAAGTTTGTCATTATCAAAAAAGGTGAGCACGGAGCCATTCTTTTTCACGACGGAAAAATATTTGCAATTCCAGCATTACCATTAGAAGAAGTTTTTGATCCTACCGGAGCAGGAGATACTTTCGCAGGAGGTTTTGCAGCGTATCTGGCTAAAAAAGGCAAGTTCGATTTTGATACAATGAAGTCTGCATTGATCGTAGGTTCTGCGATGGCATCTTTCACGGTAGAAAAATTCGGGACAGAGAGAATTGAGGAAGTTAATGAAGCTGATATGCTGGAGAGAATCAATCAATTCAAAGAATTGACGACTTTTACTGTTGAGTTGTAATCAATCAGGCTTTTTTAAGAAATATTTATAATAAAAAATTGAGTGTAATTCGTTAAGAATTATAAATTTGCAACTCGTTTAAAATAGTAAAATGATAAATAAATTAAAAATTGCTTTTCTTTTTGGGATTT
>Ga0163161_10002209_pt1 | contig 14010 bp, 12 predicted proteins | sample S45metaG_FD_129847 | JGI IMG/M metagenome (GOLD analysis project Ga0163161, IMG submission 129847) | Switchgrass rhizosphere microbial communities from Kellogg Biological Station, Michigan, USA - S4-5 metaG | ecosystem: Host-associated > Plants > Roots > Rhizosphere > Soil | place: USA... | reverse complement strand
TTCCTGATTATTGATATTTTCTTCGTTGATATCCTGATTTTCCATGTTTCAATAACTTTTTATACTCCATGTTTGTCAAAGATTTTGCCAAAGAAAAAATCAGGACATTTAGGCAGATAATGTATCAATAACAAATGTTGAAGATAATCACTAAACCTATAGCCCCGATTGCAGAGGAAATCCTTTTTTGAAAAAAAAGATTGCAACGAAAAGCGAGAAAAAGCTGCTGAAAAAAATTAATCGTGAATAGTCAATTATTTGCATTGTCAATTTTTCTAACGGACAGAAAAATTCATGATTCAGAAAAAAATTATTCGCCAAAAAATGTTTGGTAAAGAAGATAGAGATTTAAAATAATGATAATCGCTGTGATAATCCAGACACAGATTTTTAAGAATGATTTGTTCACAAATTCGCCCATTTTTGCTTTGTCACTGGTAAACATAACGAGTGGAACAACCGCAAAACTAAGCTGCATTGATAAAATAACCTGACTTAGAACCAAAAGGTCTGTCGTTCCTTTTTCGCCATAAATAATCGTAACTATTAATGCGGGAATTACAGCAATTAATCTTGTAATTAATCGTCGCAACCAAGGTTTTAACCTGATGTTTAAGAAACCTTCCATCACAATTTGTCCGGCAAGAGTTCCCGTTAAGGTAGAGTTTTGTCCGGAAGCCAAAAGTGCAATGGCAAAAGCAATACTCGCCATAGAAGCTCCCAAAATCGGAGTCAGCATTTTATAAGCATCATTAATATCTGCAACGTGTTGATTTCCTGTAGTATGAAAAGTGGCCGCTGCTAAAATTAATATGGCAGCATTGATGAAGAATGCCAGTAATAAAGAAACTGTACTGTCTATAGTTGCAAATTTGATAGCTTCTTTTTTTCCTTCCCGGTCTCTCGTGTAATCTCTCGTCTGAACAATACTGCTGTGAAGATATAAATTGTGGGGCATAACGGTAGCTCCTAAAATTCCGATGCCAATGTAAAGCATTGCGGGATTAGTGATGATTTCTTTCTGAGGAATCAAACCGCCCAAAATAGCATTGATTTCAGGTTTAGAAATGATAATTTCATATCCGAAACAAACCAGAATAATAAACATTAATCCTGCGACAATACTTTCTATCCAGCGGAAACCTTTTGCCTGAAGCAATAAAATAATCAAAACATCAATCGTAGTTATAACAATTCCCCAGGTTAACGGAATTCCAAAAAGTAAATTTAAAGCAATAGCAGAACCGATGACTTCCGCCAAATCACAGGCGGCAATAGCAATTTCACAAAACAACCAAAGAATAAAATTGGTCGTAGGTTTGAAATGATCTCTGCAAGCCTCAGCAAGATCTCTTTCTGCTACAACACCCAGTTTCACAGACAAATGCTGTAAAACCATTGCAAAAATATTCGAAATCAAAACTACAGAAAGTAGAGTATACCCGAATTGTGAACCGCCGGCAATATCGGTTGCCCAGTTTCCGGGATCCATATATCCCACTGCCACCATTAATCCGGGACCGGCAAAAGCCAAATATTTTCGCCAAAAACCTGAACCTTTTGGGATAGAAATTGAGGAGAATACCTCTGGTAATGAGTTGGATATTTTATCTTTTCGCCAGGCGTTTTTCATACTGAATTTTCATATTGTTAGAAATGACTAACAAATTTAATTAAATAAATGAAATGGTGATGAATTTTACATAAAAAATCCCGAAAAATATTTCTTCGGGATTCAATTTTATATTTAAAATAAGATTATTTTGTGAATCTTACTGCCATTTTTCTGTCAGCAGCTCTTTCTTCATCTGTCGCAGCTGCATCAACGGTTGCAAATTTACTTCCGTAGCCGTCTGCTCCTGTAACTTGTGAACCAACACCTTGTTTAGCCAACCAATCTTTGATATAGATCGCTCTTTCGGCAGAAAGTTTTACGTTAGCAGCTTCATTACCCACCTTGTCAGTATAACCTCCAATTTTAATTTTAGCTTCAGGATATGCTTTTAAAATAGCCACTAAATTTTCTAACTGACCTTGAGAACCAGCTTCCAATTCACTTGCACTTCCCATTTTGAAATTAACGTGGTCAAAATTGTACCAGTTATCTTTTAAAGCTGCATCATCAGCTGCACTAGCATAAGATCCGCTTTTCAGGAAAGTAATCATGTTGTCTTCCATTCCACCTTTATAACCTTTCAAAGCTGTACCATTTAAATCAATGTTTTCATCAACTTTAGTGGTTGTCATTGTAGTCGCAGTGTCATTCTGCATTGAAGAACTATCTGTTGTTGTATTTAAAGAATCACCTGCAACAGTTGTCGTCGTAGTGGTTTCTTTCTTATTGCACTGCTTCCATAAAAAGTAAGATGCTGCAATTAATAATAATAAAGGCAAAAGCCATTTCCAAATTGATCCGCCATCTGATGTAGTGGTGGGTCTGTCCGGGAAAGTTCCTCCATCAGCAACACTTTTAGTTACTTCGATTTTCGGCTCCTCGTTTGAAACAGGAGTTGGCGTCGGAGTCGGGGTAGAAACTGGGGAAGTTTTTATAGCATCGTTATCATTATCAAACTTATATCCTTTTGCCCAATCTCCGACATTTAATGATGCTAAAGACAGACCTGCTGGTAATAGTGATGAAACAATACCTTTCTGATCATTCAGTAAACTTGAAATTCCTGACTGGTCAAGATTATTATCAGATGCATATTTTCCTACTGAACCTACAGTTGCTCCTGTGACCAGATTAAGCAGAGAAGCTGAAGAATTGTTACTGATTCCTGCATAAGTTGCAATAGAATTTACCAGGCCACTCAGCTTATCACCAAAAATTGATGTTAACAAGCCTTGTACCCAAGTATTTTCTGAAGCCAAACCTAAAAGGTTTCCCAAAACTCCTTGAGAAGGAGCGGTTTTAATTGCATCTAAAACTGACGGATTGTCTGAATTATTCGCTAAACCTCCCACCACTGCGGGTAACAAACCTCCGATAGCTTTCGAAATACCGGACTCACTTTCGCCCATTTGCGAAGCAGCTTGTGATACTAATGCAGAACCAAGCTGTCCTTTAATAAGATCAATAATGTTTAATGACATAATAAATTATTTGAGATTAATGTGATATAAAATTAATCAAAAATCTATCCAAATGTTTATTTCAAAAAAAAATCTTTAAAAATCACAAGGATTCTTAAAGATTTCATAATTTACTATGTCAAATTTTAATATGCCTTTGCAAATAAAACTCGTCTTGCAGATGGTTTTCCTGAGATCAGAGAAACGCCTTCCTCAACATCATCATCCAAAGGAATACATCTGATTGTAGCTTTCGTTTCCTCTTTGATCTGTGCTTCTTCTTCATCCGTCCCATCCCAATGTGCATAGATAAAACCACCTTTTTCTTCTAAAACCTTTTTAAACTCTTCATACGAGTCAACTTTTGTAATATTCTCTTTTCTGAAATCAAGAGCTTTGGTGTACATATCTTGTTGGATGGTTTTTAATAGATCTTCAATATAAGAATCTAATCCTTCCAACGGTCGTGTTTCTTTGGTAAGAGTGTCTCTTCTTGCAATTTCGACTGATTTATTTTCCAAATCTCTCTGTCCCATTGCAATTCTCAAAGGCACACCTTTCAATTCGTATTCAGCAAATTTCCAGCCTGGTTTATTTTGGGTGTCATCGTCGAATTTTACAGAAATTCCTTTTAACTTTAATTTATTCTGAATTTCTAATGCAACCTCACTTATTTGATTTAATTGTTCTTCACCTTTGAAAATAGGCACAATCACAACCTGAATTGGTGCCAAAGTCGGAGGCAAAACCAAACCGAAATCATCAGAATGCGTCATGATCAAAGCACCCATCAAACGGGTTGAGGTTCCCCAGGATGTTGCCCACGCGTGTTCTATCTTTCCTTCTTTGTTGGTAAATTTTACATCGAATGCTTTTGCGAAATTCTGTCCTAAGAAGTGAGAAGTTCCTGCCTGAAGCGCTTTTCCATCCTGCATCAATGCTTCGATACAATAAGTGTCATCTGCACCTGCAAATCTTTCAGAAGGAGTTTTTACTCCCATAATGACAGGCATTGCCATAAATTTTTCTGCAAAATCTGCGTATACATTATTCATTTTTTCCGCTTCTTCCAAAGCTTCATCTCTTGTAGCATGCGCAGTGTGACCTTCCTGCCATAAGAATTCTGAAGTTCTTAAAAACAGACGGGTTCTCATTTCCCAACGAACCACATTGGCCCATTGATTAATCAAAATCGGCAAATCTCTGTAAGATTGAATCCAGCCTTTATAGGTATTCCAGATAATTGCTTCGGAAGTAGGACGTACAATTAATTCTTCTTCTAATTTTGCATCGGGATCAACCATCAGTTTCCCCGGATTATCCGGATCATTTTTTAAGCGGTAATGAGTTACAATTGCACATTCTTTGGCAAAACCTTCAGCATTTTTTTCTTCAGCTTCAAATAAGCTTTTGGGAACGAATAGCGGAAAATAAGCATTTACGTGACCAGTTTCTTTGAATCTTTTGTCCATTTCATCACGCATTTTCTCCCAGATCGCATATCCGTAAGGTTTGATAACCATCGATCCTCGGACTCCGGAGTTTTCAGCTAAATCTGCTTTTACTACCAATTCGTTATACCATTTGCTGTAGTCTTCGCCTCTTGAGGTTAATTTTGCCATTAATTTTATTTTAATATTTTAACTTTTCTATATTATTGTAATCTAAAAATAAAAATCTATTTTTGATAGATATTTGTCACCAATAATTTGGTATATTTTTGGTACAAATTGCAAATATAATTTAAATTAAAAATTTTTACATTATCATGAAAAGAAATATACATAAAAATTTACTTGGGATGCTAAAATCGAAAGGGATTTTAGCCGTTTCAAGTGGTTTACTATTAATGTCTTGCGGTGCTCAGGTGGGAGGTTATAGTGAAACAGACGGAGTATATTATGATCCTAATAAAGATACACTTCCGGAGGGAGTAATCATTAATGGAGATCAGGGAAACAGGGTAGGAGAATATTACGATTACTATCCTGAGTCTAATATTGTAGAAAATTCTCAGATCAATTCATCAGAGTACGACCACAGGTATGATTCATGGAGCAATACCAACAATGGCAATGCTACGGATTCTGACTGGGGTAATTTCGCAGGTAATGAAACCAATATCTACGACAACTCTTGGGGTTGGGGAATGGGATTTGGTTCACCTTGGGGATGGTACGGAGGTTACAGTCCTTACTGGGGCTCTGGTTGGGGAATGTCATTCGGCTGGGGAAGCTCATGGGGATGGGGAGGATATAGCCCATATTGGGGTATGGGATGGAATTCTCCATATTGGGGATACAATCCTTACTGGGGATACGGTGGCGGTTATGGCGGCTGGTACGGAGGTGCAGGATATTGGGGAGGTAACTATTACAGACCTGTTTACAGAAGAAGCGGTGCAAACGGTGGAGGCTTTACAAACAATACCATAGGTATCAATAAATATAACGGAAACGGTTCCGGTTTCAGAAACGGAAACAATGGTTCCGGTATGAGAAACGGTGCGGGACAAGGTGGTTTCAGAAATAATAATGGCGGCTTCAGACAAGGAACAACGAGTGGAGGTTTCAGACAAGGAACTATGAACGGAGGTTTCAGAAATCAATCTGGAAACAGACCTAATTATCAACAGACAAGACCAAACTACAACAACACAAGACCAAATTATAACCAACAACAATCTCAACCAAGATCATATGATAACGGTGGTTTCAGATCAGGAGGTTTCAACTCTGGTAGCAGCGGAGGTGGCGGTTTCAGATCCGGAGGTTCTTCTGGTGGCGGAGGCGGAATGAGATCAGGCGGCGGAGGCGGCGGTTTCAGATCTGGCGGTAGATAATTTTTTAAACTCAATAACTATTAATAAAATAATGTTAAAAAAATCTTTAGTCATAATGAGTATTTCTGCAGCATTTTTTGTGCAGGCTCAGGACATTTCAGTTATCAGAAACTCGATTGATGTATATTCAAATACTCCGATGGTAGGTTCTTCGAAATTCAACGCGATGGCTGGCTCAAATGGAGCTTTAGGTGGTGATGGTACTGCGTTGCTTACCAACCCTGCTGGTATTGGGGTGGCGATTGCAGGAGATGTTTCAGGGACTTTATCATTTACTAATAATAAAAATACAGCTTCTTTGGCCGGCTCATCAATCAACTACAATATTGATAAGTTCAATGTAGGAAACGTAAATGGTGTGGCAACTTTTCAGCTGATGACAGAAACTCCATGGAAATTTATTAATGTAGCTGCCAATATTTCAACTACTTCTTTAGAAGATTATATTGAATCACCGGGAAATTCTAATGTTTCTATTGCTAAAAATCTTGTTGATTCAGGTGGAAATAATGTAGTGGGAAATATGTCTTATTTGGGTCACGCTTACAACAGATATGGTACCCAAACCAAATTTAATGTAGGTGTAGGTGCAAATTATAATAATGCTTGGTACTTTGGAGCGAGCTTGAATATGCATGGAGTTGATATGGAGCAGTATGACAGTGCAGTTTTCGGCTTAAATTTGGATAATTCGGTTACGACTTTCGATAAGCAATACACTCCGTATTCTGAAAAGTCAAGCGGTTTTTCTGGTAGTGTAGGTATCATTGGCAAAATGAGCAATCAGTTGAGATTGGGTGCGTCAATCGAATCGCCGACCTGGTGGACAATCGATAGAGCCTACAGAGATTATTATGATGGAGCAGACGGAATTTATTATGATAATTTTGTTGAAGACAGAACTTTCAGATCTCCAATGAAAGCGACTTTAAGTGGTGCTTTTGTTCCAAACAAAAATTTTGCGATCAATGTAGATTATACCTTAGGTTTAACGAAACCAAGATATAAAGTACAAGGTGCAGCAGAAACTGAACTGAACTCTTTCTTTAGCGACAGCTATAAAAATTTATCAGAGATTAAGGTTGGTGCAGAATACAGAATCAAAGCTTTGAGATTGAGAGGAGGTTACTCTTATGCTTCAAGTCCGTTTGATACGACTACAATCAGTTCTTTTTCTAATACAGGAACTGTTGGAAACAATAGCTACAGCAACTTTATTTTAGGAGACAGAAGTACAATTGGTGCAGGTATCGGATACGATTTCGGATCATTCTATGTTGATGCTGCTTATCAAAATATCAGCTCAGATTATAAAAATCCGTTTTTGGCGGGATATGAATTTGATAATTACAATACAGGATATTACTCGGGAGATTTTGATGTAACAACTCCAAATTCAGTAGTATCGGATGTGAAAAATGTGAGAAACAATTTCTTCCTTACTTTGGGCTGGAAATTTTAATCATAAATTTTCTTAAACATAAGAAAGGCTTCGAATCAATTTCGAAGCCTTTCTTATTTTATTTAACTAAACAAATTAGTGTGTAGATTAATACTCTATGAAATCTGCCCAATTTGCTAGATCTGCGAGAATTTAAAATTTAAACAACTCATTTAATTTAAATAGAATCGATTAATGATGATGACCATGATCATGAGAATGAAACAGATGCATCAGCAAAGCCAAAGAAACACCCAAAATCACCAAGCCGATTTTTGACCAATTGATGTTATGGTTTTTATTACTTTCAAAGATGATTACAGATGAAATATGTAAGAAAATACCACCCACAATTGCTAAGAAATAAGGCTGTAAATCAGGATTAAAATAATTTCCCAGCAACATTCCCATTGGTGAAGCCAAAGCAAATAATGCAACGATCAATAATGAAGGATATGAAGCTTTCGAGTCCGATCTGTTAAATAAAAACGCTCCTAAAATAAAAGAAATAGGCAGATTGTGAAACAAAATTCCTAAAAGGTATGGTGATAGCGGATTGCTTTCATTTGCCAATGGAATTCCCTCAATGAAAGCATGAATGAAAAGTCCGACCATTAATGCAACAGGCAAAATATTGCTGCTTTCATTATGATGATGAAAGTGTCCGTGTTCAAAACCTTTTGTTAGCGCTTCAAGAATCATCTGAAGTAAAACTCCGCCAATCACGAAAATTCCTAAATTTCCGCTCACTTCTGATGCGTAAACTTGTGGAAAAACTTCGTTTAAACAGATTGTAATCAGAAAACCTGCACTTAAAACCAGAAGATTTTTTGCAAACTGCTCCTTTTTTCCAAAGAGTTTTCCGAGGAAAACTCCTGTAATTACACTTAATATTAATAGAATGAAAATCATTTTAAATAAAAGTTAATAGTAAACAAATTATAACAACTAAGAAATTTATAAATGTTAAACCTAAATGAATTTTATAACTGTATTTATCTTTGAAAAGTTTTTTAAGAAAAATTAAAATTGCTCCAATAATTAGCAATATGGTAGAAATAACAAATGGAAGTGGAGGTGTATGACTGCTTCCAAATCCAAATTCCCACCCAAAATAAATTGAAAACAAAGTCAAAACTAAATAAATACTGTTGAAAACCATTATAAAAGAGTATTAGTTTTCAATTATTTCTTCTTAAATAAATTGATACAACGAGGCGAAATTTCTTTCTCAAAATCATTCAGCTGATAATCTCCCCAGATTTTTATCCTTTCAAAACCACATTCTTCTGCATAGTTTTTTATCGTATCCAAAGTGTGAAGTTTTACTTTTTCAAAAAAGTGATAAGATTTGCCTTCATCTTCAAAACGGATGTCTTTGATGATATGTCTTCCTTCAATTTTTTTAGAAACATTAAAATCAATTCCTTCTCTGTGAACAGTTGTTTCCGGTACAATCACCCGTCTTACATATTCTTCGTTCAGATAATCTAGAACAAAATATCCGTCAGGTTTTAAAGCATTATAAACAGATTGGAAAACATTTTTATCATCAGCTTCATTATCAAAATATCCGAAACTTGTGAAAAGATTAAAAACGGCATCTACAGGTTCAGAATCTATAGGATTTCGCATATCATGAACTTTGAAATGTAACTGTGGTTTCTCCGGACTGAGCGAAGCTGAAGTTTCAAATTGTTTATCGAAGTCAATACTTTGCTGAGAAAGATCCAAACCAAGAACATTGTAGCCCAATTTATTCAGAAAAACTGAGTGTCTTCCTTTTCCGCAGGCAAGGTCTATAATCTTTGAAGATTGCGGAAGCTCAAGTTCCTGTGTCAGTTTTGTAATAAAATTTTCTGCCTCCGTATAATCTCTGTTATTGTAAAGCAAATGATAATAAGGCGTATCAAACCAAGATTCAAACCATTCCATAATGCAAAAATAACTAAATTTGTGCGGTTAAAAGAAATGTATTTTAAATATTGAAGAATTGAGATACTCAATTAAAGCAAAAATTGACTTTATAAACTTTTGATTTTTAAATAATTAAATCTTTTAATTGCAACTTATGGATACAGAAAATATAAAAATTCAGATAAAAACATTCTTCGGATTAGAAACTGTTTTAGGGGAAGAAATCAAAAAACTGGGCGGAAAAAACGTAGAACTTAAAAATCGTGCAGTAAATTGTGAAGGTGATCTTGGTTTTCTTTATAAAATTAATTATTCTGCAAGGACAGCATTGAAAATCCTTGTTCCGATCGATGAATTTAAAGCTTATAACGAAACAAAATTCTACGAAAGGCTATTCAAATTTGAGTGGGACGATTTTATGAGTGTTGACCAGACTTTTGCCATTGATTCTACGGTGAATTCTGAAAGATTCAGCCATTCTCAGTTTATGACCTTTAAAATGAAGGACGCAATTGTTGATTTTTTCCAGAACAGATATGGAAGAAGACCAAGCATCGAAACTAAATCTCCGGATATTAAATTTCACCTTCATATCGACAGAGAATTGGTAACGATATCTCTGGATTCTTCAGGTGATGCTTTATTTAAAAGAGGTTACAGAAAAGAACAGGGTGAAGCACCGATCAATGAGGTTTTGGCAAGCGGAATGCTGCAATTGGCAGGTTGGGACGGAAAAGGAAACTTTCTTGACCCGATGTGCGGTTCGGGAACGCTTTTGATCGAAGCTGCAATGATTGCGATGGATCTTCCTGCACAGCTTTTCAGAAAGAGATTTGCTTTCCAGAACTGGAAAAATTATGATGAAGCCTTGTTTACTAAAATCAAAGAATTCAGAATAGAAAGAATCAGAGAATTTCACGGGAAGATCGTTGGTTACGATATCGACGGAAGAATGCTTGATGCTGCAAGAGACAATATAGAATCTGCAGAAATGGAAGACGTGATCGAAGTGAGAAGAGAAAATTTCTTTGATACCAAAAAAGATCTATTCCCGCTACTGATGGTTTTCAATCCGCCTTATGACGAAAGAATTTCTATCAATGATGACGATTTTTATAAGAAAATAGGTGATACTTTCAAAACAAGTTATCCCAATACTTTGGCGTGGCTGATTTCTTCAGATCTTGATGCACCGAAAAAAATAGGATTGCGACCTTCAAGAAAAATCAAGCTTTTCAACGGAAAACTGGAAACCAGATTTTTGCAGTACGAAATGTATGAAGGAACGAAGAAGTTGCATAAAATTGAGAATAAATAGTTTTTTATAAATTAACACACGATAGATGAAAATAAAAGCACTTAAAATAGAACTATTAAATCAACTAAAAAATATAGATTTAGACTTTACATATCCAAAAGGTCATAGTAAAGAAGGTCAATTATTGGAAAAAATATGTTTTATAGGACAGAGTGCCACAGGAAAAACACAAATTTTAAACTTGATAAAAGATTTAATAGTAAATCTCTTTGATCTAGAAGTAGTAGGAAATTCGTTATCAAGTAAATTAGGAAAGCAAAAAAAATATGCAGCTAAAATTATTTTAAAAAATGATGAAAGCTTTTATGAATTTGATAATGCCTCCAAAAAACTTTCTATATCTAATCTCCAAAAAACTTCAACAAAAATTTTGGAATTTTTAAAAAGTGTATCAGGAAATGTATCAAGTATTGATTTAGGAAATAGAGAGAATGTATTAATAAGTTTCACTTCGGATTTCCTATCACAATATAACTTGAATTTTTTTAAAATGTCACCATCTGAATTTACATTATTAAATGAGTTTTATGATAAGGATGTGATTATTTTTGATGATAAGTTTAATTCTAATTTTATTTTTTCATTATTAAAAAAAAATTTGGAACATAAGGCTGCTTATAGATTGAAAATGTCAGAGTTGTTAGATAATGGATTTGGACAAGATGTAGAACGCTTAATTCGGGAACTAAATAAATGGAATTTAAAAAACAAAAACCCTATAGAAGATCTTTCTGATAAATTAAGCTCGGTTTTTGATAAATTATTTATTGAACTAGATAAAACAGATGTTAAAAGTACGATTCCATTTAAAGATAAACGAACAGGAGATTCAATACCATTAGAGAATTTAAGCACTGGTACGAAAAGTTTATTGTTATATTTAATACCATTATTTTTAATAAATCAAAATGACTCAATAGTTCTTTTTGATGAACCTGAAAGATCTTTATTTCCAGATATTCAAATGAATTTAATTGAGTATTTCAAAGAATTAACAGGAGATAGCCAACTTATTGTTGCTACACATTCGCCATTTATTGCTGCGTCATTTGAACCAGAGGAAAGATTTTTATTGTATTTTGATGAGGAAGGTAAGGTAATCATTGAAAGGGGAGTTTCTCCAATAGGTGACGATCCAAATGATATTTTGAAAAATGATTTTAAAATTGATTATATTAATAGTTATGGAAAAGAAGCATTTAATACTTACGTAAATTTGAAACAAAAAATATTTAATGAAAAAAATGAAAAAAACAGAAAAGAATTATTATCAGAATTTGAAAAGTTAGGTGATAAATATAATTTCTAAATGAGAAGGGTTGTAAAAAGAAATGATTCAAAAATTATCTCTGATAATATTAAATATAGTTCTAGCAAAAGTAACTTGCAATTAGGAAGGCTCTTATTAAATGAACAAAAGAAATTTTGCGCATATACAGAAGAATATATCTCTTTTAATGATGCATATGATATAGAACATTTTAATCCTAATTTAAAAAATACAGATAAAGATAATTATGATAATTGGTTTTGTGTCAAACATAGACCAAATTTGAAAAAAGCAAGTAAATGGAAAACGAAAATTTTATATCCTACTCAAGAAGATTTTGAAAAAAGGATTATTTATATAGATGGTTTTTTTTTATTACAAGATAGTAAAGATGAGGAAGCACAAAATTTAATTGATCTGTTAGATTTAAATAATGAAATTTTTGTAAATGATCGAAAAAGATATATCGATAGAAGAAAAGAAGGAGTCGAAATTTACAATATTTCTCCTATAAAATATTTTCAACTTCTGATAGACAAAGAAATAGAATTGATAAGATATTTACGGGCCATTCAAACTGAATTTGCAATAGATATTTGGTCTATGATTCCAAATGTCGAAGAATAAAACCAGAATAGAAATATTCTGGTTTTATATTTTAATTAACTCAAAACTGTTTGTAAGTTCATTCCCGAATAATTAATTTTGAAAAAAATTCCATTTGAACCCAACCATTTCCATCGTCGTTGCCATATTTAACCGAAGAGATGAGCTTTTTGAGCTTCTCAATTCACTGACTTTTCAGACTGATAAAATTTTTGAGATCATTATTGTTGATGACGGTTCTTTGATTGATCTGAAACCGACGATTGCTAATTTTGATGGAATTTTAGATATTAAATATTTCAGAAAAGACAATTCGGGTCCCGGATTATCAAGAAATTATGGTTCGAAAAGAGCTTCCAATGAGTGGCTTGTTTTTGTAGACAGCGATGTGATTGTGGAGAAAGATTATATTCAAAATATAAAAAAAGATATTCTCACGATTCCATGTGATGCTTTTGGCGGTGCAGATAAAGCGCACCGAGGTTTTAATCTGATGCAGAAAGCAATCTCTTATTCTATGACTTCTGTTTTTACAACAGGCGGAATCAGAGGAAACAAGAAAGCGGTTTCCAAATTTCAACCCAGAAGTTTTAATATGGGTGTGAAGAAAGAAGTTTTCGAAAAAGTAGGAGGTTTTTCTGAAATGAGAATCGGTGAAGATCCTGATCTGTCGATGACGCTTTGGGAAAACGGTTTTACAACTGCTTTTTTTGATGATATTGCAGTTTATCATAAACGTCGTGTCGATTTTGGGAAATTTTCAAAACAAGTCTACCAGTTCGGTTGTGCAAGACCCATTCTTAATCAAAGACATCCGAAATATGTGAAAATCTCTTTTGCGTTTCCGACTTTGTTTTTGTTAGGGTATGTTTTAGGATTTATTGAGTATTTTATTCTTGGAAGAGGCATTATTTTATCCTTTTACGGATTATATACGATAATGGTTTTAGTACATGCTACGATCGTTAACAAAAACATTGCAATCGCAGGGATGGCGGTTATTTCCACTTATATTCAGATGTTTTCATACGGGTATGGATTTTTGAAATCATGGATTTTGTTGAATGTTTTAAGAATGAAACCGGAAGAAGCTTTCCCGAAACATTTTCATAAAGTTTAATTTTACTTTCAATTTTTTTGTCGCAAAGTTTTTTTTGTCATAGTATTATTTTAGAAAGCTAAGGCAATAAATTGCTTTGCAAAGCTTGAAATAGCTTTATTAAATGAACTTGTTGATTCCTCTTTGCTCCTTAAATAATAAATGATAAGATTAAATCTTTGCGTTAAAACTATATGATAGGTAATGAAGTTTTTAGTTTCTATTTTTTGTCGCAAAGTTATTTGTCGTAGTATTATTTTAGAAAGCTAAGGCAATAAATTGCGTCGCGAAGCTTGAAAATAGCTTTATTAAATCAACTTGTTGATTCCTCTTTGCTCCTTAAATTATAGATTATTAGATTTAAATCTTTGCGTTAAAACTATCTGACAAGTAATTTTTGTCGCAAAGTTATTTGTCGTAGCGTTTAATTTTAGAAAGCTAA
>Ga0163161_10002204_pt1 | contig 14058 bp, 24 predicted proteins | sample S45metaG_FD_129847 | JGI IMG/M metagenome (GOLD analysis project Ga0163161, IMG submission 129847) | Switchgrass rhizosphere microbial communities from Kellogg Biological Station, Michigan, USA - S4-5 metaG | ecosystem: Host-associated > Plants > Roots > Rhizosphere > Soil | place: USA... | reverse complement strand
CGTATGTAGCACAAGATCGCTCATTTTCGTGTTGATGAGTGATAGCTGGTCGGTATTGTTCTCTGACATCCAGGCGCCATAAACCCGGTACACCATCTGCGCATCGGAGTGACCCATTTGCGAAGCGACGTAGTTCGGGTTTGCGCCTGCTGAAAGAGCCCAGCATGCGAACGTATGACGTGACTGATATGCTTTCCGTTGACGCAGGCCTGCACGCCTCAGTGCGCCGGTCCATATCTGTCCCAGTGACTCTGTTGAGTAATAGGCTCCCGACCGGCCGTTGACTGCGTTCACGCTGGGATTGAACACGAATGTCTTTTGCTCCTCAATTCGCTCGCCATACTCCCTGGTATGAAAAGTGAAAGAGGTCTGAGGATACATTCGAGTCAGCTCCCTTTGATCACGCAGGATATCGACCGCTGCATCTATCAGGCATATGACACGGTTTCCGGCTTCCGTCTTCGGCGGCGTGAATAGACCCTGTGGTGTAAGGTTGCGGCTGACTGTCAGCTTTTTCGCTTCAAGGTCCACATCCTCCCAGGCCAGCGCGGATATTTCTCCGTGGCGTAATCCCGTCAGGATGGCAAGAGACCACATGTTTGCCGTCTGGCGCGTTGAGCATGCCGCGATGAGGCGAGGGTACTCTTCCCGCGTTATCGGGTCCGGCCGCTTATTCGACTTCTTCAGCGGCTTGATGCCGGTCATCGGGTTTGCCTCAATATACCCGTTGCCATGAGCAAAGGCGAAGATAGCCTTCAGGTCTGCCATGCTGGAGTTAACCGTGGCCGCTGTCCTCCCTTTCTTTTCTATGTTCATCTTTCTGCCCGTGAAGTAGCTGCCACTGAGAAGCTCGATGCGCAGGTTGAGCAGGTCCTTCTGCATAACTGACCTGATATCCTTTCCGTTGCCGATGATATCCAGCGTCACCCTGACGCGACGTTCTGTCGTAACATAAGAGCTGTTGGCCCAGTCAGGCTTTTTGAGCTTCAGCCATAAATCCGCCACATCCCTGATTGCTACTGACTTCGATGAAGTCACCTCGTTTTTAAATAGTGGTGAATCGGGAAACTCACTCCGGTAATCAAACGCCCCTGTCTTAATGCGGTAGACGATGTTGCTACGCAGCTCGCCAGCCATCTTCCTGTTTTTTGGTGTGTCGGGTACGCCGATCGCCTCCCACCTTCTTTGCCCCTCATACATGAACCAGATTCGAAGGTGGCTCTTGTTGGGAGCCACTCCTGTCGGATATCCAGACATACGCCTTCTCCTGTTGAAATGGATCTGCATTTAAGCAGATTTCTTCCTGGCAATCGCTGCTGGCTGGTTATCAATCCACTTCTCGATCGCCTTCCAGTCGTAAAAGCACATGCTGTTATCACGCGGCGCGCCATCGGGCGAAACGTGCTTGTATTCGCGACCCTCCATCCATGAAACTTCGCGGGCAGTTTTGATGGTGTTTTTCTTCATGCCGGTGATGATCATCAGCACAGATTCAGATACCCACTTGCTCGGCATCAGCTGAACAACGTTTTCCATATCTACTCCTTTGGCGGCCAGAGCCACGCAATAATCAGGGCAATAAAAAGGGCGAGGTCAATTAAGAACTCGCCCGGTGAGATATCGTCGCTGGTGGTGGTCATGAGCCTTTGCTCAGGATAGAGAATGCAGTTGCTGCCACTCTTGGAACCTGTCCATTACCAAGGGCTTTAAGTCTGTCCACCCCATAGGCCACATCATCAGCCACTCGACGTAATCGGGGCAGGCGTTCAGGCCAGGCGTTTCCTCCCCGCCAGCCTCCAGGTGCTGCCACGCCAGAAAGTCCTCGAGGTTGTGCCTGTGATCGCCAGTTCTCGCCCGACACCACGCTATTCCATGGCCGCCCATACTGGCCCTTGGGGTAGGCAACAAGCCAGATTCGGTCGCGGTTATGGGCCGCTCCGCACTCTGATGCTGAAATACAACACCATTCCGCATCGAACCCCAGCGAGGCAATATCACCAAGGACCACGGCAAGTCCTCTTCCCACAAGCAGAGGTGAGTTTTCCAGCAGCACGTACTGAGGTCGAACCTCATCGATGATTCTTGCCATCTGCTTCCATAGTCCGGATCGCTCTCCTGATATTCCCGCTCCGGATCCTGCTGCTGAAATGTCCTGGCAGGGAAAGCCTCCAGAAACGACATCAACAATTCCTCGCCATGGCTTTCCGTCAAAGCTGCACACGTCAGACCAAATCGGGAAAGGTCGGAGAATTCCATCATTTTGTCGTTGCGCCAGAACCTGTGCTGCGTAGGCGTCACGCTCAACTGCGCAAACTGTTCTCCATCCAAGGAGGTGCCCGCCGAGTATTCCTCCGCCAGCGCCTGCGAAAAGAGCCAGCTCATTCATAGCTCCTCACTGATTCGATTGTTTCAGACATAACAACTCCTCACGCAGAGCGCGATAGTGAATAGGGTGGGTGGGGGGTTTAGTAGCAGAAATCGACTTTAAATTTGTGTTCGCAGGCGGGGCATTCAACATCTATGTCAGTGGTTCTCGGGGTATCATGCTCACAAACCTCAGATCTACCGCCATCAACCCAAAAGTCGTCATCCTGCTCGATTAAATCGAAATATTCCTCGCACTCAGGGCATTCGGTATAGAGAGTTATGCGCCAGTCAGCATAGATATTGCTCATGCCACTCTCCTTTGTTGCTTAGCGCGCTCAATACGCTGGTAATCGTCACAGCACTCAGGACAACAGAATAAGCCCTTATCTACTGACTCCTCGCAGTTATAGCAGGCACCGGTAAACTGCATTTCCGGGCGCTTGCGGTTCGCCAAGGCGATAGTTCTTTCAAGTTCTTCAAGCGCCGCGGCCTGGTCTAATTCGTCAGACATGTTCTACCTCCGAAATTTGGGCGTAAAAAAACCGCCTCAAAGGGCGGCGTTATCATTTGGCTCCAACTAATATTTTAATTAAAATCATCCTTTATAAAGTTGAAAAACCTCAAGTTATCCATCCATATAATGATGATCTCTCTTGACTCCTTAAAACCTTTATGTGAATCCAAAAAACCATCCGGCATGTTATGCGCTTCATTCATTTCCGAAGTTATCTCATAACAAAGCTGGTCCAAGAAAAAAAGCTTGAACCGTTCAATATCATCTGATGACGTCTGAAGATTAATATCTTTTAAAAGCTGTTTTGCTGAATCAATGGCATAGGTAGCATTGGCGGCTTGAAAAAACGTCCAATCCTGACCTTTGGTGTTTTTAACACTTTCATTCGCCTTGATGGCTTCGGCCTTCAGAAGGTCATGAAGGTGTCTTTCTTTTTCGAATCTAAATAATTCCTTTTGCTGCTTGTAAGAATCGCTAGCGCTTTTGCGGCTCTGTATTGCTGCATAAGCTGCGGCTCCGGCAGATACCACGCCTCCGATAGCAGCAAAAAAGTCAATGTAATCTCCATGATGCCAACTCAAATCTTCTCCTCCCTATGATAAACCGGGCCCGATCTCCGTAGAAATCTCATCGACTCTTCCAGATAAAACATTAACCGCCTAGCAATAAAAAACCCCGCCGTGGCGAGGTTTTTTGGGCATTTTAATCATGGTCTAGTCGAGAAGATGTGCGCTACATCATCGTGACCCATGTAGTAATAATCTTTATAACCACTACCATTAACACTAAAACTTCTGAAATCTTTGAAACGAAGATTTCCATAAAGTGAATCAGTCATTGAATTTCTGTCAATTCTTAGCTGATGCTCAACTATCAACCCGCCATTACTTTGCTGAGTATAGCTATCCTGGTCACCCTGCAGCACATCTGTGGGTCTGTTCATTTCAGTTAATGAAACTCTCATTTATCCTCCCTTTGATAGACCGGGTCCGAACCCCGTGGAAATCTCATCGACTCTTCCATGTGAAACTTTAGCTTTGCGGGCTAGGAAAAACTGCCTCAATGGGCGGCTTCTGCGGATTTAATAGTTTCGTAATTTCTTCGTTTTTCAATCATCCTGATATAGAAGTCATAAAGCTCTTTGCGCATGCGCTGCTTCATTTCATCAGGCAATGGTTCCTGCAATTTCTTCCACTCATCCAGTTCAGGCTTGCAAGTAACATAAGCCTCATCAACGATTTTTTGTGGCTGAATGTCGGATTTAATGAAGGGGATAGTGTGGTCATTCAGACATTTAACCTCTGGCGTTTCAAATGCCCTGTCATCCGCTATTGCTGTCATGGAAATCAACATTCCAGATAAAAAAATCCACCTCACAGCTTCTCTTCCTTCAGATAAATCGGGTCAGTGCCGCGCGGCAACTGCAGCGCAACGTCCCTGTAATGCTGCAACCGCTCGCGGAAATACTCCTTCAGCGCTTCCGGCTGCTGCATCTCCACCTCCATGGCGATAACCGGCATATTCATACGCTCCTTGTAAGCTACTCCTGATGCGGCTAAATCCACGTTAATTCTGTCGCGCTCTTCTCTGCTGCGTGCTGCTAAGTTGTGTGGCAAAACTTAATCATCCATATATTTGGAGCATGAAGGGCACATATCTGCGCAGTACGAGATATACACGCTCTGGATTGTGTCTGTCATCTCTATTCTATCATCAAAAGGAACATCGGCAGGAGAGCTAGTAAAAAGGTAGTTTGCATATTTATAAGCTTCCTCAATATCGCTGCCCCCATCAAAGATTTCATCACTGTGGAACCGGCATGTAGTCAGAACGTCCTTTTTTAACAGTACAGACAAAGCAAATCCGTTTTGCTCTTCCATAATTTCATATACACCCATGAGTAAACCCCTAAAGAAAAACAAAAAAATAATTTGCATCATTTTTTAGGGTATTTCCATGGTATGGATCACCTTAGGGGGATTTGATGACTACAGGGCAGTTAAGTAAGGTTATGGTTGGGGTAGAGCGACCTGTAAATTTTTAATAACTCTTTATCATTGCGACTAAATAGTGTGAACAAAAAACCGCCCGTAGGCGGCTGTTTATAAGGAATTAAAAGGGATCAAACGCCCTGTCGGTACTCTTCGTACGAACGAGGGTTAGAGTCACCTTCTTTACGATAAGCAAGGAGTTCATTCTGCCGATCCGTAACATACCCCAGTGTTTCAGTAAGCTGACGTCGCAGAGTAGTAGGCATTTGAGGAATGCTTTTATCGCTCAGTCCATTCTCGATTTTATTCATAATTTCGAGAGCCAGGCCAATCTGCTCAGCATCCCTCAAAATATTAACGCGATAACCCTCACGAGTCTCTTCCTCGCTGTCTAATTGTCGGGTCAGTTTATCGACCTGGCTGGCATAAGCGTCCAGTTGAGCCTGCACATCTGCAGGGATTTCACCTGTTTTTTCAGCCAGCGCTTTAAGTGCGTTGATGTTATCGATCGCCTGTTGCGCCAGGCCAGTTGCAGTGGTCATATTCGGTATCCTTTAAATGGGTAAATCAAAAGTTCAGTGAGGTTAAAAGGCCGACTTTCATCGGCCTGAAAAAAGTCAGCTAACTGTTACGGGTGTTCGTACTGCTGAAAAGTACGCGGCACCGGGTCGCCAGGTTTGCGGAACATGGCGTTGTCATCTTTACGGCCTTTCAGATACATCAGGGTCTGCTTAGCCTGATACTGAGCGTCGTTCGAGAGGGAGCCAGCCGTACCTGCGTTAATCGCCGCTACAACTTTGGTCAGAATTTCAATACCCCAGCCCACAGCTTCAGTGGTATCCAGAATTGCAGAGCGATAGAGGGTGTTCTGATCTTGCAGGTCTTCAAATTCCTGGTCGGTATGTTGCATGATAAATCCTCTTTCAGTTGAGTGAGTTAGGCCGTGAATTCACTCAGCCACCTTACGCGCACAGCCTGATAAAGAACAGTAAATACTGTTTATATGTACAGTGTATTTGTGTCATAAATTTGGCTTAGTGCCACTTCTGCGTTTACTGCGCTCTTCTAGAAAACGTATCCGGCTGCGACTGGCACGCTGGCGAACGGATTCGTAGGAGCGGTTTAGTTGCCGGGCTATAAGTTTGGGTGGGATGGTTGCTGCGAGTTCTTTCAGAAGGCCTATCTCATCGGGGGACCAACGACGGCCAAGAGTTAACTGATTGCCGCGACGCCGGTATTCAGGTGATTCCATGTTGTCTCCTGTTATTTGCTGAGTGCCTCTTCGATTTCTGCTTTACGAAGCAGATAAACATCGGTGGCCTTTTCCAGCGTTTCAGCCTCGCTTGCCAGCATGCGCGCCGCGTACTTATAGCAGCGGTCAAGCCCTGCAACGTTTTCAGCCTCAGCGGCTGCAGCGGTGAAATCGGCAAGCAGTTCATCCGGCGTGCGCACTGCTGCACTGGTGTTCGTCGCCGGGTTAATTTCGCGCTCAGGCTGCTGCGTTTCAGGTTTGCTGTTAATCAGGTTGTTCAGGTCAGCGCGGCTGCGTGCCGGGGTGACATCGCGTTCTGCTCGCTGCGTTGGCTCAAACTCATCCGGGGTATAAACACCGAGAATCACGTCCGGGCAGTAGAGGCGCGCCCAGTATTTAACAGCCAGATATGCCAGTTGCTGCTTTGGTGCTGTCTTCCACAACGGGGAATTGCGAGTGGTGACATACTCCATGTAAAGCGGCTCACCCCACGTGATTTCTGTTTCACCTCGCAGCACTGCGCCGACGCGTACAGACAGGCCGCGCTCATTCGAAGCATTTGCCGCGCCAGGCTTAAACTTCTCCCAGTCACCGCCGTATTCGTATTTGAATCGCCCCTGAACGGCGGTTGAGCTCGTTATTACTGCGTTGACCAGCTGAGCCTCATAACCCAGCGTTCCGTTTACCAGGTGCGTTTTCTGCGCCACCGCGTAAGGGTTCATTCCCCACTGCGCTGCCTGTAAAGCGATCGCAAGACAGTCAGCTGGCTTACCGGATAGATGAGCAGGCACTGTTGCTTTGCCCTGTGCCATGACTTCCGCAAACGCCTGGAGCTTCTGCAGGCCGCTCGGGCTGAAGATTGCCGCCTTGGTGTCAGCCTCATTAACTGGCGCGGTGATGATATCGTTGCTCATGCGTAATCCTTTCTCTTGGCCCAGTCCGGGCGTGTAATTTCTTCGATGCCGCCCCAGTTACCGGACAGCATGCATTCGTGATAGGTATCAAGGTTGCGGCGGAACAGGTCGTAGCCCACGGCAACATCGTCCTCCTGCAACTGGAAGGTGCGCACAGGGTACCGCCCGCAGTCGATCGCCTCGCTGACTGCGATGAAAACGAAAAGTGGATATTCACCAAAGTGTTTGCTGAAGCCTTCGCGGTAATAGGCGTCCTGAACGTGATAGCGGAACTCTTCAACGTGTCGGGCGAAGCGGGACATATCAGCTACTTTCTTCACGTCGACGATAACGGGCTGGCCCGACAGGAACTTGTCCGGGCGGATCCGGCAAAGTTCGCCGGTCTGATCGTCATTCCAGTAGATTGACGCCTCCTGATGACCTTCAGCTTCCAGCAGCCAGCGTGCTGCCGGATGGGCGAGGGCGCTGGCACGCATCAGTTTCAGCTTCCGCCCCTGCTCAGCATCCATGACCGTCATTCCAGTGCTTTCGCAGTCCTTCAGGAATCGCTGCTCGTCTGCTTTGCCTTCATTAGTTCTCCGGTTGAACGGCGGGGACACGATAAACCGCTTGTCGAACTCTTCAGGCTCCAGCAGCAGGCAATGCAGCGCCGTTCCCATGTCCAGCGCCGCTTTCTTTTCATCGTCTTCAGGCGCTTCCTTTCGCCACTGGAATATGGCCGGGTTAATCGCAATGTCATCCAGCTGCGATTTGCTGATGCCAGCGCCGCGGTGATAGTCCTCGTTGCTGATGTCGTAGTAGATGCCAGGCTGCATTACGCTGCCTCCTGATTTCCATGCTTGTTCCGGTAGATTCCAATCGCCATTTCACGGCGCGCAACCCGCACCATCGCCTCACGTAAAAACGCCTCAGCAGCCTCGTGCTGCTCGTCGTCTTCGTCGAACATCTCAATAGCCGGGTAGTCGAAATGCTTCGTCAGGAACGCGCACAGAGCTGGCATCAGCGGGTTCGTTTTGTGCTGGTTCATTCGCACATCAACTTCAGCGGCAATACACTCCAGCTCATTCTCTGGCAGATTATCGGCGATATCCTGCACCTCATGCCGGGCTGTTCTGTTCAGTCTCATTTCTTCTCTCCCACGCAGAGGCTTTTCAGCATCAGGTTGATGAAGGTGAAATCCTTAGTTTTTTCCAGCATTTCGCGCTGGCGCTCTAACACTTCCTGCTGCTTCTTATACTGCTGTGCTGATGCCGGCGGATTCATGGCTGGCCTCTTTCATTCAGAGTGCTGATAAGGTTGCGCCAGCCAGTACGGAGGCGGCGGATGATTACGTCGAGAAGTGATTCGTTTAGCTGAGCAGCGCCCACGATGGCGCCGCCCGCGATGGCATAGTTCATCGTGGGTTCCTTGGTATTAGTGGTGGATTAGTAAGTAATACGGATGGCAGTAACTTCGCTTTTGGCGACTAGAAAATTTTTTACGTTTCGATTAAGATATGTCTAGGTTAAAACCAACAAACTCTATGTGTTGGGGAAGTGCCTACGAATGACTTTGCTTAGCATCATGGCTGTAGCTTCAGATCTCGTAACTTTGTGGCCAATTTTTTCGTGGATTCTAAAGGGGGTGATGATGCTATCAACATGTTCAGGACTTGATCCGGTATTGATGGTAGGTTGCGGGTGTGCGCTGCGGGTAAGCAAGCTACCGCCACGATATTAGTGAGTCTTAGGAAGCAGCACCCGATACTTAACCCATAAAGGGAGTAGCACTACACCCGCACCAATTCTAAGCCTCGCTTATGCGGGGCTTTTCTTTTGTGGGTTCGAGACTCTGTACCCCAAGGCATCATTTTACCCAACCAAAAAGACAACATAACCGAAACAATGACCAGCCAGACTATTGCGTTCTATTTGTTGCTCATGAGTAGATACTAATAAAAAGTCTGCCTAAGCGACCCTTACTTATTTCTTCCGTTTAAATATTCTTATGTCCCTAACTTTATCTTTAAATCCGGAAATCTTTAATTCATCTCTTGCATGATTTAAAAGGTCGAAAAATAGCTCATTAGAGTAATCCACCATACAGGAGTAAGCGGTTAAGACATCTACTTCAGTAGCATCTACAGCAGAGTTCAAGAGCCGCTTTTTATCTCCATATTCCTTAAGGAGCCTTGCTGCATGGGCTGTTAAAGTGAGCTGGCCTGTCTGAGAAAGTCTTTCCATATCGGTTTCTATTTGTGCAACTTCATCCCAATTCTCTTTAGTCAGCTCAGTAGAGGGTTCATGAAAGTTGTAACATTCGTCTAGAGCTTTTTGATATGCCTCTTTTACAGCATATACTGAGTGAATTAATTCATTGAATGCGATTGCTCTCTTTTCCCACCATTTCTCTTTATAAAATTTTCCAAGTGCAATTTTGGTTGTTATAAATGCACCAACAATCCCAGCTAAAACGCTAGAGCCGAATTGAGTTATTACGGGCAGAAAATCAAGACTTGAAGTTGCCATAATCATCATCCATTGAGATAACATTTTTAATATTATATCAGTGGAATACTCTTCCCGCGCATCTTCTGACGAGCATTAACTACATGTGTTGCGTCAGGCCGAACGTGATGCCATTTTCGACTACACATTAAAGGCTGCTCTGCTTCATATTTGTCACGCAGAGAAGGGCACGAGCAAGCCTTCTCGATGCGGCTGATGTGCTTAACCTCAATCGCCACAACTTCTGGCTCGATGCCGAAAGCCGTGTCGATGATTGATTCGATGCGTTCACGATCCATTGCCACCGCACGACGACGAGCATGGCGGCGTGTTTTAGCTGTCTTTTTAACGGATGTGCCGTAAGTGATAACTGTCATGGTTGCCTCCTGAAGTGATTTTGGTACTGTCGACTTGTTAGCCGATAGACAGTCCAAACCCATCTCGTTTGGTTAGTTGGCGCTTTGTCAGCGCTGCAGTGTTGTTAAAGAACATCACCGTCCTGGTGAGTAGTGCTTCCTGCTGATGGGAATTAATTTAGCTTTATGCTAAATAAATGGCAATAGCAAAATGCTAAATAATTTAAGGGTGGAGTTTAGCTAAATGATTTAGAAAGGAATTTATTTTTTGATGGGGGTTTAGCTGGCACAAAAAAGCCCGCACAGTGGCGGGCTATTGAAATGAGGTCTATATGACCCACATCATGAGCGGATGGATCAGCGTGGCTTGGGGAGAGTGGGTTTCTGTAATGCCAGTATAATTTTCTCAGCTTGCGGCGCTGGTAGCGTTTTCTGCTGAACTTTGTTTGCAAGATAGGACTTCAAATGCACGTTAACATACGTCGTATAAAGCCAGTCCCTGAACGTACCTAAGCATGAGTTAGGATAAATATTAGCTTCCTTTTGATTTCCTTTACTCTGTGGGAAGTCATCGGGATAGTTATGGGGGTGAAGAACCCTCTGTCCGTGAATGTTTTCTAAATTATTGTCTTTCCAAAATTTCGCCCATCTCTGTCCGACGCTGATATCAGGTATTGAGTGAGGATCAAGTTGAAACTCACTATTGATCAGACGAACAGTAAGGTCAGCCATCTCTCTAAATATCGAGAAATATCCAATTGGTATGCTGTCATTGGCAATAATTCTTTGCTGAAAAACGTTCCAAGAGTTGCTTATAACAGCTTGATTGGGTTGGTTGTATCCTGACTGCTCATAAATCATACGCTTAAGCGTATAATCAGCTAAGCGTACAAAGGTATTTCTAGCCTGGGTATTGTCGAAGCCAGTCGCGTCAAATGCGTAATATTGGAGTATTGCCATACAGACATAGTCTGGATACGCATGAGTCTCTACGCCCATCTTATTTATGGTACGTGTAAATAGGTGCTCGACATTTACATGACCACGTAGCTCAAGGTAGTAAGCAACCTTAGATCCTCGAGGCTTGTTTTTTTCAGTGGACCAATTGGTTGTAAAGACCCTGAGAGGAGTGTCATCTATGCCACATAGCTTTGCTAAGCCATAGAGAGTGAGGTATGGGGTACCATCACTCAAAACACCCATAGGGATTCCATCGACCTCTACTTCTACTGCGGGGTAAAGAGTTAAATTACCCTGGGATCCATTCGAGGGGAAATTAGACATAATGTATTGATTACCGTGCATATTGTGCCGGGATCGGCACTTCCCTAGTAATTTTTAACGAGTCGATCTGTCGTCGACTTCGCGCTGTGTCTACTGCATCGGCAAATGCCAAAAAATCTTTAGCTTAAGCCCTCATCCCTACGGGCACATTAAACCAGCCGCATCTTTGTCTCTATCGCCACGCCCAGCACCTTACAGTTGCCATTTACCGGGACCATAGGCCATTGAGGGTTCAGACCCTTAAGATACTTTTGGCTGCCATCAATGATGAGCTTCTTGAACGTGGCTTCGTTATCATCAGTCAGCTTCGCCACAACCAGGCTGCCATTCACCGCTTCCCGTCCCGTATCGAACAGTACATACGTACCTGCCGGAATACTCAGGCCGATCGGCGCCGTCATCGAATCGCCTTCCACCTGTAACCAGAAAGCATCTCCCTGAGTATGTGCGTCTGATTCAAGCCACATATCGACATCCTTTATCGTATAGGGTTCACAGGCCTCATCCCAGGCGCCAGCCTGAATCTTGCTTAGAACCGGGTAGCGCGCAGTCTGCTTGTAGTCTCTGGGGTTTGAGACGTTAGCATCAACACGTGGCTCATCTTCATGGATGGAATCAAGCCAGGCATTAGGCAGCTTTAAAGCCACTTCAATCTTCCTCGCCATCTTATCCCCGATGTTCCTAACGCTATTTTCACCAAGCAGCTGACTAAATTGAGACGCACTGATGCCCAAAAGCTCTGCAAATCCAGCCTTTGTATTGCCATCCTTCTCAAGATGCCTCTTAAGGAGGTTATTGAGATTGGTTTTTCTGACGCTTTTATTTTCCATGGCCTGATTCTCACACTATTTAGCAATGCGATAAATATGCATTTTGCTAAATACTGCTTGTTAGTTATTTAGCATAAAGCTAAACTTAGCTTTGAAGTTAAATAGGAGGCACCAATGGGTAATGAACTGCTCCGCTGGCGCAAGGAATCTTCAGCTGAAGACTGGATAAGCCTTGCTGCACTAGCGAAAACATCCGTTGGCTACCTCGACCAAATTGCATATGGATTCCGCCGAGCATCACCAGGTAAAGCCCAGGCAATTGAGGAAGCCACAAAGAAATTCACCGATTACACGCCGGTGAAGAAGGAAAGCTTAGTCTTTGCACCACAGCGCGCTACGGCAGCTTAAGAATCACCGCTCTTTACACAATCTAGCCCGCCGCCAACGCGGGGAACTTTTAAACCGAAGTGACTTGCTCACCGCAATGTCACGCAATTACTTAACCAACAAAGGAATTTTACACGATGGAACTTGCAACATATCGCAAAAAAGCGAGAGAGATTGAAAGTCAGTTACTGAACAAACTGGCTGAACGTGGACAGGGAGAATTAGCGAAGGTACTCGGTCTGGATGACGCAGCTGTAAGCCGCATGAAGCGACCATCAGGAAAGCAGCGTCACAGCTTCTTCCAGATGATGAGTCTGGCGCTGGCTTATCTGGATGTGGTTTCACCTGAGTCTGAAATGGCGCGCCGGTTGATGCGCATAGAGCAGCTACTGACCAAAGGAAAAGCCCCGAGCTGCGCGAACAGCTTCGAGGCCTGATGCACGAATCATACTGGATAAACGCACAGGAGTAATTATGAGTTCTTTATTATCGCTTTACAAGGCTAAAGAGAAAAACGGCACGGAAACAACGGTTAAGAAAACGTTTCTGGTGCCACTGGCTGAGCTTTACGTCGAGCCCGGTTATAACGTCCGTGAAATCGATCAGGAGCACGTCGCTGAATTCCGTGATGCGTTCATTGCAGGTGAGTTTGTACCGCCACTGGCGGTTCAGGTTACAGAGCAGGGCATCAAGATTATCGACGGCCACCACCGTTACTACGGCGCGAAAATGGCGTCTGAAGACGGACACGAAATACCGCGCCTTGAGTGCAAGGACTTCTCAGGTTCCGAAGCAGATCGCATTGCTTTCATGGTCACCAGTTCACAGGGTAAGGCGCTGTCTCCCCTTGAACGTGCGGCAGCATATCAGCGCCTGCTGAATCAGGGATGGACACCTGCCGAGATTGCCAAAAAGGTGAAGCGCTCACCGGCAGATGTTGATCAGCATCTTCAGTTGCTGGAGTGCGGCGAGAGCCTGATCGCAATGGTAAAGGCGGGTCAAGTGGCTCCAACTACAGCAGTTGCGTTATCACGCGAACATGGCCCGAAAGCAGATGCCGTTGCTCAAGCGCAAATGCAGAAGGCTAAAGCTGCGGGTAAAACCAAACTGACGCGATCAGCGGCCATTCCTCAGTTCAGCGCTGCCAAAGCACGTCGCCTGGCAGAACTACTGGTTGATGCAGAGTTTGAACGGGATGGCGGTTTTGACAGCCTTATTCTCTCTCATGGCACTACTGAAGAGATAAAGCGGATTCTCGCTGATTATCGCTCAGGCATTCCATCTGACGGGGGTGGCGATGAATCTTGCTCATGACAATGTCTCACCAATCAGGCCCGCTCTCAGGGCCGTGGAGCAACGTGTGGCAGATACAGACGATGGATACACGCGTCTGGCAAACGAGCTGTACGAAGAGCTGATAGGAGCCAACCTGACCAGGAATCAGGCGAAGGTTGCGCATGCTGTTTGCCGGAAAACATACGGCTTCAACAAGAAGATGGATCGCATTGCTGACAGCCAGATTAGCCAGCTCACCAGACTGCCCAGGCAGAAGGTGAACAAGGCAAAAAACGAATTAATACAGATGGGTGTTCTTGTTCGGGAGGGCATGTTAATCGGCCCCAACAAGAACCTCGCAGACTGGCAAATTCCACAGTGTCACCAAGATGGTGTCACTGTCACCAAATCAGTGACAAAAAGTGTCACCAAAACGGTGACAGGGTTGTCACCAAAACAGGG
>Ga0163161_10002201_pt1 | contig 14066 bp, 10 predicted proteins | sample S45metaG_FD_129847 | JGI IMG/M metagenome (GOLD analysis project Ga0163161, IMG submission 129847) | Switchgrass rhizosphere microbial communities from Kellogg Biological Station, Michigan, USA - S4-5 metaG | ecosystem: Host-associated > Plants > Roots > Rhizosphere > Soil | place: USA... | reverse complement strand
TTATACTAACAAAACCTGCTTTATGCGCCATTAAAATATTTTTTAAAAAAAATTTGCAGCACAAAGAAACGAATTATATCTTTGCATTCCAATTCGGAAACAGAGTTAAGGATTTAATTCAAAGAAAAAAACGAGTTGTATAGAGTGCGGGGTGGAGCAGTTGGTAGCTCGTCGGGCTCATAACCCGAAGGTCGCACGTTCGAGTCGTGTCCCCGCTACCAATTCAGTTGGTAGTTCACAATTGGCAGTTTTAATTGCAAATTGTAAACTGGAAATTAAAATACTGAAAATGGCCCGTTCGTCTAGGGGTGAGGACGCCAGATTTTCATTCTGGAAACAGGGGTTCGATTCCCCTACGGGCTACGAAAGCATCAATCTGATTAAGGTTGGTGCTTTTTTTATATATCCAATATGGAGGCTTATGCTTATAATTGCATATTGAAGGCTATTCAAGTACAACCAAGGGCAATTCCTTTTCTTCAATTTGTTTTAAGCGATGCAGATACTTAATTCCCCTAAACAACTACCGATTTACAGTATAGAACCTGATGAGATAGCAGGCAATAAAAACTTTAGGGTTTACAATTTTGAAGGTACTTTACCAAACCAGTCGGAACTGCTTATCCCCCATCGAAAGGATCATTATCTTGTTGTTTTGATCAGACATGCAGATAGTCGACAATGGATCGATATGACGCCTTACAACCTTAAAGATAACGCCATTTACTTTTCTGGCCCAAGCCATATTATTGTAAAAGAAGGCTTTAAGCAGTTATGGAGTACTGGCATTGCTTTTACAAAAGAGTTTCTCTCCCTTCAAGAAAATGCCTCATTAAGCAAGCTACCCATTATCGAAAACCTCCACAATGGACATGAATTAGTGCTAACCGAAGCTGATCTTAACTTTGTTGAAGAAGTACTCGCCAAAATCAATGCCGAATATCAAAAACCCAGCGAATGGCAACAACGGATGCTTACCGCCTACCTTACCTTGCTGCTTACTTATTTAAGCCGACTGTATACCCAACAGTTTAAGGGTAGTGATCATTCTGCAGATAAACTTTTACTGAAAAGTTTTCAGGCAAAAATAAATGAAAGTTATCGAGAACTACACGAAGTGGGCGATTATGCCTCGATGTTGAATATTTCTGCGGGACATTTAAGCGAGGTAGTAAAAATACAAAGTGGCAAACCAGCCATTAAACATATCCATGAACGATTGATACTGGAGGCACAACGTTTGTTATTTCATACTCAAAACCCTATAAAAGAAATTGCCTTTGATTTGGGTTTCTCGGATACTTCCTATTTTAACCGATTCTTTAAACGCGAAAAGGGTATAACGCCTGCAGACTACCGGGTCAGCATCCGCGAAATGTACCATTAATACCGTGGGATGTGTTTCAGCCGGGCTAACCAGTACATCTAGATTTGTACCATAAACAATTAAAATTATGAAAACAGCACTGATTACAGGAGCAAATAAAAGCATAGGCTTTGAAACAGCGAGACAACTATTAAAACAAGGGTATTATGTATATGTTGGCTCCCGGGATATTAAAAAAGGCAAAGAGGCCGTAAGCCAGTTAAAACTAGAAGGGTTAAATAACGTAGCGGCTATAGAAATTGACGTAGATAACATTGAATCCATACAGGCTGCCGGAACATTACTCAATAAGAAAATTAAGGTGCTCGATGTATTGATCAATAATGCAGGCATTAGTGGCGCTATGCACACGGCATTGGAAACAGACATTAGTGTCTTTAGGCAGGTGTTTGAGACTAATTTTTTTGGTGTAATTACAGTCACGCAAACTTTTATTGATTTACTAAAGCAGTCGCCAGCGCCAAGAATTGTGAACGTTACATCAGGTCTGGGTTCGCTTGCTTTACACAGCGATCCGAACTGGAAATATTATGGCGTAAAGCCAGCCGGGTATGTTTCTTCAAAGGCTGCACTTAATGCATATACCATTTTATTAGCTAATAACCTGCTGAATACTTCTTTTAAGGTAAATGCGGTTGATCCAGGCTATACTGCTACAGATTTTAATCACCACTCTGGCCCGGGAACAGTACCAGATGCCGCAGCAAGAGTGTTAAAGGCAGCTACATTGGGGCCAGATGGGCCAACAGGACAATTCTTTAGTGATGATAATGCGCCTGATACAGGAATAAGTCCATGGTAAGCGCGAAATTGCCATTGAGAGTGAAGGGTAAAAGGAAAATAGAAAGACTCGGAGAATACCTTTTGAAGATACCAACACAATAATTCTCATATCGATGGATAATTTATTTAATAAAAATCAATATGAGAAATTTTAGTAGTTTGTGAACATGCGAGAAATCGTCATCGCTGAGAAGGTGTTTTCAGCCCCACGAAGCAATCTTAATTATCGCTACCAGCGTTTGCTTTAAAGTTGTTCGTGCCTCGCAATGACGACTTTTCCTTTCGTCGTGTCAGATATTACCATCTGACACCACGATCACAGCAAACCGAAATGACAAGAAATAATTTTAATCCAACCGGATCATTTCACCTGTTTTTACCGATTCATCGCAGGCAAAAGCAATCCTTAAGCTGTTTACAGCATCTTCAGTGGCATCAGTTAAATCGATATCTTCGGTAATGGCTTTTAAGAAATACCTTTGTTCACGGTTGCACAGTTCCTGATGATCGGGCTCATCAGTAAGGTCTACCCATTCATCAGCTTTGCTGAATTCATCATTGGCATCTAAATCGGCATGATGTATTTTAATCGATTCGGTTTTGGTATGCGCATCAATGTTATCGGAGTTTCCGGCTGCACCTGCTTTTTTGGCCATGATGGATACTGATCCCTTCGGGCCAAAAACATCTTTAATAAAAAAAGCATTATCACTCACCATCGGGCCCCAGCCAGCTTCGTACCAACCGATAGAACCATCTTCAAAACGGATCTGTAGCTGTCCGTAATTGTAATTCCACTCCGGGATATCGTCAGTAAGCCTGGCGCCAATGGCACTCACCTGTACAGGCTTCGATCGGGTCATTTGGCACATAATATCGATATAATGCACGGCGCAATCAACAATGGGACTTAAACTTTTCATCAGGTTACGGTGCACCGTCCATTTAGGTCCATGGCTCTGTTGGTTCAGGTTCATGCGCATCACCAAAGGTTTTCCCATTTCCTGGGCCAGTTCAGTAAATTTCTCCCAGGAAGGATGATAGCGGAGGATATAACCCACCAATAACTTTTTGTTGGCTTTTTTAGCAGCTTCTGCCACCTTTATAGCGCCTTCTACGCTATCGGCCAATGGTTTTTCGATAAACACATGGCAACCACTTTCGAAAGATTTTATGGCATAAGCTTCGTGTGTATCGGGATAAGTAGAAATGCAAACGGCATCTGGTTTGGTTATTTCGAGTGCCTCATAAAAATCAGTATACAAATCATATTGTCCACCTAATTTTTCGTTAAGTTTTTCCTTGCTTTTACCCGTAGAAACTAATCCGCAAATTTCAAAACCGGGTAGGGTGTGATAAGCTGTGGCATGGGAAGCGCCCATATTGCCACAGCCTACTACTAATACCTTTAAATTCTTATTTCCTGTCGACATACTAAATCTTAAACGCCCAAAGTCCAACCTTTGCGGTATTCGCGTTTCACAAATTGGTTTACTTCATCAAAATTGGTCACCTTCATGTTTACTTTGTCCCAAAGCATTTTGATATCTCTGCCTGGATAACTGATTTTACCTGCTGCATCTCTGCGCTGCACATCTGTTCCCCTGATGGCCAGATTGGCAATCAACAAAGTTTCGGTAAGTGGCCCGGCAATTTCAAACGGCGAACTCAGTTCCATCTTTCCATAACCGGCAATAGCGGCTTCGGCAAACTGAGTATAATGGCCTTCTTCCTGATTAACGATACGTGGAATAGTAATTTTTGTTCTATCTGATTCATTGCGAGAGAGCGGCAATAATTTTGGATTTTTGCCATAGGTTTCGCAGATCATTTTACCTTTTGTGCCGATAAAAAGCACACCATTATCGCCAAAACTTTCATTAGGGCCCAACTCTTCCGGACGTTCTGGTTTAATGCCTCCATCCATCCAATGCACCTGAACCTCATGTTTGGTTTTTGGCGTTTTAGCGAAAGTCAAAATTACATGGCTTGATGGCGGACAGCTTTCCGGTAAATACGCACGTTTGAATTCATCAACATACACACTGCCTACGCTGCATTCTACGCTGATTGGGGTATCCAGACCCAACACCCTAAAAGGAGGCTCTACTAAGTGGCAGCCCATATCGCCAATGGCACCAGTGCCGTAATCCCACCATCCCCTCCAGTTAAAGGGAACCAGTTTATTTACATATTCTTTATATGGAGCACTGCCCAACCACAAATCCCAGTCGAGTTCTTTTGGTATTTCGGCTTTCCCAGTTGGCCACGAAATTCCTTGTGGCCATACTGGTCGGTTGGTCCAACAGTAAACGGTATGAACTTTACCTATCCTGCCTGCATCGTACCATTCCTGAAGTCTTCTTACGCCATCGCCCGAAGCACCCTGATTACCCATCTGTGTAACCACTTTATAGCGGTTTGCAGCTTCGGTTAACATCCTGGCTTCGTAAATATCGTGCGTTAAAGGCTTTTGCACATACACATGTTTACCTAATTGCATAGCTGCCATAGCAATTTGCGCGTGGGTATGATCGGGTGTAGATACCGTTACGGCATCAATATTTTTGCCTTCTTTATCCAATAACTCACGGTAGTCTTTGTAATATTTTGCCTTTGGGAAGTTTTTTAAAGAATTTGCCGCTCTTCTATCGTCTACATCGCATAAAAAAGCAACATCTGTTTTTCCTCCCCTAACAATACTGGCAATATCACCCTCTCCTTTTCCACCTGCACCTATTCCGGCCAATTGCAAACGATCGCTTGGCGCCAGAAATCCTGGCCCACCCAACACATGGCGGGGTACAATCATAAATCCAGCGGCAGCAAGCGCTGTTGTTTTAATAAAGTTTCTTCTCGAATTTTCAGTTTTCGAATTTGCCTTATCTTCTATCATCATTTAACCTGTTATAATGCTAAAATTAACCTATTTCTTTTTACCTGTGATTTTTGTACCAGTTTCTTTTTCAGCTGGCGCTTTTTTGCTCAGGTCTTTAATCCTGATGTTGCGGAACTGAACAGGAGAACCATGACCTAAGAAGCCTATATGTCCACTTTCACGTAATAACCCCGGATGTTCCTTATGATCTGGCGTGCCATTCTTCTTAAATGGTTCAATATCGCCATCTAAAATTACGGTGCCGTTTAAGATTACTTTAATCTTCGATCCTTTGGCAATTACTTCTTCATAGTTCCACTCTCCGGTAGGTTTTAAAAACCCTCTTTTGGCAGCGATAGTGCCATAAACCGAACCATGGTACTGGTACTCTTTCAGGTCTTTATAAATAGGTGCATCGTTATCCAGTATCTGCAGTTCCATACCGGCGTAAGCAGCATCACCTTCTAAAGGAGCTCTGATTCCTAAACCGTTGTTTGCACCTGAAGTGAGCTGAAATTCGAAACGGTAAACAAAATCGCTGAATTCTTCTTTGGTGAATAAGTTACCGCCTGATCCTTTACCAGGTTTTGGCCGGATAGCGATGTTTCCATCTTCGATAACGTAATCAGTCGTATTACCTGTCCAACTGTGCATATTGGTTCCATCGAACAATACTTTATAACCTTCTTTTTTCTCTTGTGCACTTAATTCAAAAGGCTTTGGGCGAGGAATTTCTTTGATGTAGATATCGCGGTAAGCTACCGGCGATCCATGCGCCTGCAATTCGATCTGCTCTTCTGCAAAGATTGGCAAACTTCTGTCCCAATAATTTTCCAAAATCACATTATCGGTTACCAACTGCCCGTTCAGATAAACGGTAACACGGTCGCCTTTCATTAAAATCCTGAATGTATTCCACTCATCTAACTTGTTATCGGCTACTTTAAGCGGCTTACTTTCGTTCGTTTGATTGTTGTACAAACCACCAGAACCAACCTGGGCACCAACTTTAGTACGGGCAAGATCCCAGATCTGCACCTGTGGCGTACCGCGGAGATAAATACCCGCGTCACCTTCTCCTTTTTTATCGTCGATGATTTTCCAGTCTACCAACATTTCAAAATCGCCATATTTTTTAACGGTAGCCAGGTTATTGCCATGACTTTGAAACTGTAGTTCACCGTTGATCACTTTCCAGCTTTCCTTTGCTTCGGCATCAGCTTTGGTTTGCGCTTCGGCTAAGGTTTTTTCATCCATTTTTGATCTTTTGATCGGATCGGCCACGAGTCCTTTCCAGCCCGATAAATCTTTGCCGTTAAAAACCTGAACAAAGCCTTCACCAGCTTTCATTTCAGAGATATACTTCCGCATACCTTCTTTCTGATAACCCGCATCACCTCCGGTAATTACGGCAATGGTTTTATTTAACAAGCCTTTTACAATATTGCCATTGTAAGTTCCGGCCATGGTAATATTCATCACCGCGTTTGCCGCGGCCTGTTGTAAAGTAGCATTATCTAAATACTGGCCTGCAAATACTATTGCATTAAAACATTTGGCCTGTTCGGTATCTTTAAGGATCTGCTGTTGTTGTGCTGGTGTTTTAGCTACTGCCATCGCATTGCGCAATAGCAATAAACGTTGCTCGGCAGGGTACTTTGTATTTCTGACTAAAGTTAAGTAGCCTGCAATTGCCTGGTTCAAAAAATCTGGATTGGTGGTGGTACGCGCAATGTTGATTAATGCATCTGTTGAGCCTGCGTCCGACCATGAAGAAAGTGCCTCAATTGCAGCTTTTTTGGTAGCATCATCACCTGTGGCATAGGCTTCTGACACCGATTTTAACGATTGCTGGCCACCTAAACTACCCAGCACCTTATAAAACAGCAATTTCTTATCAGCAGGCGTATTGCTCATTTGCTGAAGAATGGCATTGGTTTGTGCCGCTTTATCTGTTGATCCTTTTACCGAAGCAATAATGGCACCCTGTACAGCTGTAAGTTCGCCGGCATCGGTGGTTTTATTTAAAAGATCAAATAATTGTGCTTTATTTTCTGCTACGGCAATATGTTGCAATGAAAGGTATGCTGCTTTTCTCACTTCAGGTTTTTTACTGTTTAATGCAGCATAAATAACTTCTGTTTGGCTAGTTGCCGCACGGGCAGCTAAAATATTAATTAACGCAACCTGTACTTCTGGTTTGGCTTTTGGAAGATAAGCGCCAACTTTCGTGGCTACACTTTCGCCTTTTATTCTTAAAATGCCATTAGAAATACCCGCAATATCTGCTGTATCTCCTTTGCCCATTAACTTCAACAGGTCGTCTATAACCTCTTCCTGTCCAAGTTTTACAGCGGCGTTTATTGCAGCCAGTTTTACCTGCTGATCGTCACTTTTAATTAGTTTGAGTACGGCTGGTAAGGCAGATTTTGCTTTACTATTGCCCAGCATGTCTAAAATAGAAACCTGGGTTGGGGCATCAACCTTTTTTAACTGGCCTACCCAGGCTGCACTATTGGTGTCATTTACGCCATCAGCAGCGAATTTAACCGCAGCCGCACGATATTCGAACTGCTTATCTGCCATTGCGGCTAGCAAGGTCTGTTGATCAGTCTGTGTTGCAGAAAGTAATTTTAAGGCCGCAGTTCGCTCGTTTACCTGATCATCAGCCGTTGCTTTTTCTAATATTGTTTTCGCTATTGCTTCCACTCCCGCTTTATCTGTTGCTACGTTTTTCTGTGCGTACACCAATAAAGCCGCAACCGCATTGGTTTGGTCGTATTTATAACCTGCCTGTTCAGCAGCTTTTACCAGAATTTCTTTGGCAGATGCATCGCCAATATTAGCCAGGGCATACAAACTTACCTTGGTTAAGGCTTTATCTGTTCCGGTAGCCAATGGTGCAATAGCTGTTGCTGCCGCTTTAGTATTAGTATGCCCCAACGCTTCTACAATGGCAATTTTTGCTTTGCCGTTTGCTTTACTCAAGTTACTAACCAGTGCATTTGTAGCAGAGGCGGTACCAATTTTGGCCAATGCCCTTGATGCCTCGTCAGCCAATTGTTCGTCAGTAAGGTAATCTGTTAAACAAGATACCGCAGCATCATTTCCTACTAAATCGAACTGACTGATGATAAATGCTTTATTCTGTTTATCAGATAATTTAGCCAATGCTTTGCAATAGGCACTGATGGCCATACTTCTTAAGTTCTGTTGACCGGTTTTGGTAGCATAAGCAGTAAAACCACCTACTGCATACTCAATAACTGCATTGTTTCCTTTTTCAGAAGCGGTTAAACCACTAATTAAGGCTACGTACCCTTCTTCACCTAAATCGGCCACTTCTTTCATATTGCGTTCCAGTTGTGCAGCGTTTCTGGTCGGTAACTGCGCCAATAAATCGGCAATACGCGTGGTTGTGGTTCTCTCGTCTTTTTTATCCTGAGCCAGGGCCGTTACCGTAAATAATGCATTTGTAAGCATTAAAATGGCTAGCAGCACCAATAATATTTTTTTGTTCATGATGGTTTGTATTTTTGAGATGTTTTAAATAGAAAATGGTGCACGCATTACTGGATTAATCAATCTGTTAGCAGCCTCATCATCTACGAATTCTTGCTTAACCGGGTCGAACTTTAACGATCTCCCCAATCTTAAGGCAGCCAAACCAATATTTACAATGTTGCATGAACGGTGTCCGTTCTCTTCATTTAAAGCGAATTTTTTCCTCGTCCTTACCGATTCCGAAAATTCAACAATCTCAGGATCAGGATCGGGGAATTGTGCCAGTTTACGTTCCAGATCAGGAATATCCGATTTAAAACCCGGATACAATTTACCTTTTGGACCTTCTATATAAGGTACATTGGTATCTTTACCCTCACCGTCTAAAATAATCTGGCAGCCATCGGCATAAGTATAGGTAATCCTGCGCCAAATGCCTACAGCATCGGTATGTTGTTGTGGTGCATCAACCTCTACAGAAATTGGGTTGGTATCATCCTTACCTAAAAAATATTGAATCGGGTCAATATAATGTTGCCCCATATCGCTCAATCCACCACCATCATAGTCCCAATATCCCCTAAAAGTTTGGTGAACTCGGTGTGCATTGTAAGGCTTATATGGTGCAGGACCTAACCATGCATTATAATCTAATTCTGGCGGTACAGGCTGAGGCTCTAAATGATCTTTGCCCACCCAGTAAAATTTCCAGTCGTAACCGGTATGTTTACTTACGGTTACTTTTAATGGCCAGCCCAGCATACCGCTGTCTACCAATTTTTTGATCGGTTTTACAGTAGTACCCATTCCGTAAAAGGTATCTTTAAACCTAAACCAGGTATTTAACCTAAACATTCTACCATGCTGTTTTACAGCTTCCACCACCCTTTTGCCTTCGCCTATGGTATGCGTCATTGGTTTTTCGCACCAAATATCTTTTCCTGCATTGGCAGCATCTACAGCCATGATACCATGCCAGTGCGGCGGGGTAGCAATGTGTACAATATCTACTTCAGGTAATTGTATCAGTTCTCTATAATCACTAAATGTTTTTACACCTTTATCTAACATTGAAGCTGCTTGTTTAAGGTGGTTCTGATCAACATCACATATGGCGACTACCTGGGTACCCTCGTAGCCAAAATGGCCTCTGCCCATTCCTCCAACACCGATTACGGCTTTGGTTAGTTTATCGCTTGGGGCAAGATATCCTTGTCCGCCCAATACATACCTTGGTACAATAGTAAATGCAGCCAGGCCAATTGCAGTTTTTTTGATAAAATCGCGTCTGGTGTTTTGTTCATTTTGTGGTTCTTCTTTAGTTTTCATTTGTTTCTTGGTGTTGTAAAAAACTTATATGATAGTTTGGTTCCGAAAGCATTAGGTTGCTGGAGCATAGGATTTATCGATCTGGTTAGATTAAAATTATAAGGTTAATGTTAATAAGAAATTATTATAAAGACAAAACATCGTTGATTTCTTTACGTATTAAAAAAACTTTAATAAATTTTTAATAGAAGTTATTTATATTTATCGAAATAGTGCAATTAACAACATGAATCTTAATCTATTAAATAACCTAACGTCAGACACTAACGATAAGCAGTCGATCCAAAAACACAAGCTCATAAAACACCTTTTTAATTTAGGGGCATCTTCAGTTTCTACTTTATGTGAAATCATGGAAATGAGTACACCGAGTATCCTGAAGCTTTTGCTTGGCCTGATTGATGAAGGCTGGGTAGAAAAGAAAGGTTATGGTTTATCTATTGGCGGGCGAAAACCCGACCTTTATCGTTTAAAGGATAAAAAAGTTCTGATTCTCTGTATAGACATTGAATTATTTCACACCAAAATAGCCGTTATTGACAACAATTATAATTTTGTGCTGGATGTTAAAACCATTATGGTACCCATTTCAAAAAGCAGGACTGATTTTTTCAATATTTTACATACACATTTAGAGGATATCTTAAAATCGGCTGGCATTCAGCATAAGCAGTTTATTGGCTGTAGTGTTGGTATGCCAGGCTTAATTGATGCTGAAAAGGGAGAAAATTACAGTTATTTCTTAAGCGATGATGAAAACATCCCTTTAACAGCCGCATTTGAAAAAATGTTAAATATACCTGTAGTTATCCAAAATGACGTGAATGGCTCATCAATGGCAGAATTTACGCATGGAATGGCTAAGGGCAAAAAGAACGTACTCGTATTGTTAATGGATTGGGGGGTCGGTTTAGGCATTATAATGGACGGAAAATTGAGGCAAGGCAACTGTGGTTTCTCAGGCGAGCTGGGCCATATGCCTTTTGTGGAGAATGGCGCGCTCTGTTACTGTGGAAAACACGGCTGCCTAGAAACCGTTGCATCTGGAAACGCGCTGTCAGAAATGGCAAAGGAAGGTATTTTATTGGGCAAAAACTCTATGCTTACAAACCTCTCAAATGAAGAACTGGAAAGAATTGAGCCCGCGCTCATTATTAAGGCAGCCAATAAAGGTGATCAATACGCTATTCAGCTACTCTCCAATGTTGGCACCCATATGGGCAAAGGAATAGCTGTTCTGATCCAGTTATTCAATCCCGAACTGATTATTTTAAGCGGCAAAATTGCCGGGGCCAAACAATACATCACACTACCCATGCAACAGGCAATAAACACCTATTGTATGACCCAAATTAGAGAAAAAACAATGATAGTTTCTTCCGAGCTGGGCGAAAACTCCAGGTTATTGGGATATGCGGCTGCGGGCATCGATCAATTTCTGAGCGCCTATATCAAAAAGGTAAAAAAGCTTAAGAAGTAAGCTTCCACTTGGCTCAAACCACCCTAAATTTGTCTGTTATCGGCACCTTATTTTCCGATAGCTTATTTAGATTTGTATAGCAAATTTTAAATCGAGGCCCATGGAAGAATATAAAAAAGCAGGATATGAAAAGGTAAATGGCATTAACATGTATTATGAAATTTACGGGGAGGGAGAAATCCCACTGGTACTGATACATGGTGGTGGTTCTACCATTCAGTCTACGTTTGGCAGACTTATTCCTTTTTTGACAAAATCCGGTCAGGTTTTAGCGGTTGAGCTTCAGGCACACGGGCGCACCACCGACCGTGACCAGGCAGAATCTTTTGAGCAGGATGCAAAAGATGTGACCACTTTATTAGATCAGCTAAAAATAACAAAAGCCAATTTTCTAGGTTTCAGCAACGGCGGAACAACGACCCTGCATATTGCGGCACACCATCCGGCTATAGTGAATAAAATCATTGTCATTTCGGCCAATTATCAACGCCAAGGCTTAATTGATGGCTTTTATAATGGTTTTGGTGATGCAACCATCGACCATATGCCAGCGCCGCTGAAAACAGCTTTTTTAGCAGTAAACCCAGATCAAAGTGCACTGCAGACGATGTTCGAAAAGGACAAACAGCGCATGCTCGATTTTACCGACCTGAGCGATGATGATCTGAAAGGAATTACTTCCGATACGCTTTTAATGGTAGCAGATAAAGATGTGATCAAGTCCGAACATGTGGTTAAAATGTCGAGATTGATTGCAAATGCGCAACTGGTTATTTTACCTGGTATGCATGGCGCTATGATCGGCGAAAACCTTAATCCGGATGTAAGCAACAAAACAATTGAAATTACCGCACATCTGGTAGAAACTTTTTTAAGCGGGTAAGTAGTAAAGCTACTTGTGAATATAAAATTTAATCCTAGTTTTGTAAAAATCATTAATTAATGAAAAAATCGACGCTCCTCAACTGCATGGTAATGTTTTTTTTAACATTATACATTGTTTCTTGTAAACCAGGTATTGAAGAAGGCATACCAGAACCCTGCAACTATAAACTAGATATTGCCTACAAATGGTACAATACCTATACAACTATCGATACTTATAGTGATGAAGCGAGGACTAAGAAGCTGAATTCAAAAATTATTTCTCCTGTTGGATTTTTAAAAGTAGATTCAAAGGGCACTTATGAAATAGTAAGCAATGACGTGGCCCAGATTGGAAGCTGGAAAATTGATGAGAAAACCTGTCAGTTAATTTTGAGCGATAAGGCAGTGACTTCAATTGCCATTCAATACGATATTTTAAGTCTCTCTAGCAGCACCTTGATTGTAAAAAGGATCGTTGGAACAACGGTTTATACTGAGCACTACAAAACAGCCGACTGCCCAGCTATTACCCAGCTAGCTAAACAATGGGATAATACCAAGATTTTTTACTTCGATTATTTCGCTAATACGAATCAAATCATTAACCCTTACGTAGTTTATCCAGTAGGTTATTTTAAGTTAAATACTGATCTAACTTATAATGTATTTAGTGATGGTGTACCATTAAACGGTAGCTGGAAATTGGGCCAGCCGTATTGCATGATCGATTTAGATGCAACAAAATATAATGCCCGATCCTTTGAAGTAGTGAAGTTAACTACTGATTCTTTAGTGATCTGGAGAAAAGATGCCATTGCAGGTAAAGCATTTTTACAATACTATCTTAAACATTAAGGTTCCGAATCAAAAAAAGATCAAGCTGATTAGGGTTGGTCCTTTTTTGATCTAAAATTTATTTCTGCCTTCTTAATCATTCAATATCTTTGCCGGATGGAACACGTATTGGATAATCCAATTTATTATGCCTTAACATCCGGACATAGCCATATTGCAAAAGGCCTTAATGAAGTAAAATATTATATCGAAGATATCACCGCATTTGCCGGCTTAAAAGATAATTCACAGGAAAATCTAAATACCCTTTATCAGATCAGTCCTGCAGAGAGCCTTTTCGTATTTTTCTCAAAAACACCTGTAGAAATACCCAAGAAATGGAAATTGTTAACCCAAATCAACATGTTTCAATTTGTTTTCCGGGGCAAGGAAGTACCAATGGCAGATGCAACTGGAATAGCAGACCTTGATCTGGAACATGTTACAGAAATGATCGACTTGGTAGAACTGACCAAACCAGGACCATTTCTGGCCAAAACCATCGAGCTGAGTAATTACACAGGCATATTTGTTGGTGGAAAATTGGCCGCTATGGCCGGGCACCGGTTCTATCCCAGCCCTTACCGTGAAGTAAGTGCAGTTTGCACCCATCCCGATCATTTAGGCAAAGGTTATGCTTTTAAGATTTTACAAGAACAGATTAAAAGAATATTGCTCCGTTCGGAAATACCCTTTCTGCACGTCAGAAATGATAATGAAGGGGCCATTAAACTTTATCATAAATTGGGTTTCGAGATCAGGACAGATATGATTGCCTATGTGATCAAAAAAGAGGCTTAAACCAAGAAGAGAATGTTTCTAAATAGAAAACCGTTCAAAAATTACCACTTCAATGCTTTAGTTTTGCAATAAACTAACATATACATGTCTAAAACAAAACTTACCATTAACAATAACGGCTCTGTTAAAATTGAGGGCGATTTCGAAATTGTAGATAGAAACGGAAACGTTTATGGCCTACAGGGCAGAGAAGTACTTTCGAT
>Ga0163161_10002199_pt1 | contig 14070 bp, 12 predicted proteins | sample S45metaG_FD_129847 | JGI IMG/M metagenome (GOLD analysis project Ga0163161, IMG submission 129847) | Switchgrass rhizosphere microbial communities from Kellogg Biological Station, Michigan, USA - S4-5 metaG | ecosystem: Host-associated > Plants > Roots > Rhizosphere > Soil | place: USA... | reverse complement strand
TGAATAGGTGTTGGAGTTTCAAATCCAAGATCCTTTACGGCATTAACGACGTCATCACTTATCCCCAATAATTGAAATGGGTTTGTCATTCGTCTTTTTATTTTTAATTGAGCCGCAAAGGTAAGGTTAATATTTCGTATTTCACAGATAATCAAGTAAATAGTTTTTTAAGCTAAATATTTGAAAATAAGGAAGTAACGGTAGGTGTAAGATAGGTAATGGAAAAGGTGGGGTGGAGGAGGTTTAAATTGAGGTTGTGATTGCAATAAGAACATGTGTTTTTTGTTTGGAAAGCGACTGTAGTGGGCTTAGTTTACCTCAGTCCCGTTTTCCGTTTCAATCTTTTTAAACCTTTCGGGTTTTAAAAAGGATTTTCACTCCAACCGGGGTTAGGTGGCAGGGTTAATGCAGTTATTTGCGTTTGTTTTTAAATAACCACTTCGGTAATTCATCGGTTAATATTACTGGAGCAAATATATCGTTGTGGGCCAGATTGTCGAATTCCCAAAACCTGGTTTTGTGTTTATAGCTTACCTCTTCAAAGAATTGCTTGTCGCTATTGAAAGGGTTTTCGGCATCTATATTGCCATGGATCAGCCAGATTGGAATGTTTGCGAGTCGATTTACCTGATTAAATTGAGGTATCCCCGAAATACTGATCCCTGCTGCAAATACAGCTGGTTTTAATGCTAAGGCGTTGATCACCGAAGAAGCACCCATCGAAAAACCGATGAGGTAAATCCTATTCACATCAATATTTAAATTGCTTTTTAAGCTGTCAATCAGCTGTAATGCGGTGGTTAAACACGGTTGTGGTACAGAGGTAAGTACATTTCTGCTTTGGTCCATCACATAATTTGATGATCGGGAAGGGAACTGCGGTGCCAAAACAAAAGCTGGGTATTTCACCTGTATTTCATCCGTGGCAAATAGTTTTGCCAAAATACCCAGCTGGCTGGTATTGTCATTTCCAACCGCGTTCGATCCATGAAATACAATTACCAGTGGAAGTTTTCTGTTTGTACTTTTTGGTTTTAATAAGCGGTATACAATTGGTGTATCACTAGTTCCCTTGAATGACCCTTTCGTAAAAATATCGGTATTTAAACCTTTTATTTCCGCTATTCTCCGTTTAAGATAGATAGAATCAACACTTTTTTCGATTTTGGTTTTTCCAAAATTATGGATGCTTTTGTTGCAAGAACTTAAAATAGCTGAACTAAGAATTAGAAACTGACAAATTTTCTTAAACATCAGAATGTGTTCTTCTTTTCTAAATTAGGTAGAGATTCATCAATTCTTCTAGCCAGTTCGGGTAATTTGATTGTTGGTACTGCGGGGAATAAATGGTGTTCTAGGTGATAAAACATGCTGAAAGTAACCTTGTTTTTCCATCCATCCCTTTGTGTTCTCGCAAAATCAGGATTTTCCTCTGTATCATGATGAACAGACCAAACAGCAAAGAATGCCATTAAAAATTCAGCGATTACCATTATAATTACGTGATAAATTAAGAAGTTCACCTGAAAATAAAAGATCAGACTTAAAAATCCAATAATGGATAATAATTCAATAATTACATTTTTGACATATTTCCTATTGCCTAATTGTAAAGTAACTTTATGGATTAAAAACATATGTATAGGGCCGTAAAGTATTGCTCCGTACCAAGTCATTCCTGCAGATTTGCCTTCATAATCTTCTTCAGTTAGGCAATATTTGTGGTGGCGAATATGATTAAATTTGATGGCATGTATTGAAGATACCATTAAGATGCTATTAAAATACAAAGAGAACCAGGTTAAGAATTTGTTTGTTCCCAACGAATTGTGAAAGCCATTGTGAACTTGCCGTAATCCGGTTAAGAAAAAGAATGCCGAAAATGGTAACGCAATTAAATAATAACCATAGTAAGCAAATGTTAAGGAAATCAATAACCATGGGATTGTTAAGTTATTTTCAATCAACATTTCTTTTATCGAAAGACTTCTTAAGTCTTTCCATTCAACTTTTTTGAGTATCTCTGAGTGCGTCATATTACAATGATAAAGTGAGCGTTTGTTGGTATTCCTATCTTAACCTTTCGGCCGAGCGGATTAATCTTTCATCTTTATTGATCCCGAAAATAGCCAATACGATAAATAAAATAGCTAAGGCAGGCAAATATGCTCCAACACCAAAACTAGCACCTTCAATACCTCCAGGTAATTTTTTAGCATAAACGCTGCACCAAAAAGCAAAACCTCCGATTAGTATGATCGAAATAATTGCAATACGTTTTTGAAGACTTCTTTTTTTATAGTTGAAGATATTCATTAAACAAATAAATGCAATAGCAATATTAGTGATTAATAAAGGTAGATAAAACGCCACCTTGAACCCACTTCCAGATTTTCCGATAAAGGTTTGATGTAGGCCTGTTGTATATACTGCAACTTCTGTTTCATTGCTTACTTTGGTTGCGATTGGTAAAAATAACATTAAGACTAAAGTTAATGCTGCTAAAAAAAACCAGATCGATTGTATTCTTTGTATCATGTTGATTTCAATAATTTAAAAGCAAACTTAGATAAAATTGCTTTTGCTTGCAATTTAACTAAACTCATAATTAAGTTTGCATCATTTGTATATACTTAATTCCAGTTTACTGCACCACCAAATAAAAAGAAAAAGATATTTTAATATCGCTTTGGGTAAAAAAGGTATTACATCCAACTGTTCTATGATAGCAGTCTTTTAAATCGATTAACTTTGGTAAACCATACTAATAAAACGATTTATGCTAAAAAACTTACTTTTTCTAGTTCTCTTACTTGCAGTAACAAATACCTTTGCACAAGATACCCTTAAATTTGAGCAGGCATTAACGGTAGCAAGCGGAAGTCGCTACGGCCGTGAAGCTGTTTATACCGATTTACTGGCCTGGCAAATGGCCAATGGAAAATTACTGAGGCCTAAGGAAAATGGCGCATTTTCAGCAGGTAAAAATGACCAAAAAGTATTATGGAAAGCAATTAAAGCAGATGCTAACGGCCGTTTTAGCGCATTCTCGAGGAGATCTTTTCAGACCACAAATAATCCTTTCCTAAATCCGGGGAGTATAGATAGAGGGTCTGATTATATCTACATTACTTACACTTCACCAAAAGAACAAACCGCAATTTTAAATGTAATTGGGGGCAACAGTTTGTTTTTTAATGGCATCCCACATATGGGCGATCCTTATGCCTCGGCTTATATGAATATTCCGGTTCAATTAAAAAAAGGTATAAACGAACTTTTTGTAAGAGGTGCCAGCATACTGCCAATGATCATTGTTAACGCTAAAAAGTTAATCATCCATACAGACGACGTTACTTTGCCGAGCATTGTGCTCAATCAGGCAAATGGTATACTAAAAGGGGCATTAACGGTAAGTAATTCTTCTTTGAAAGATGTTAACGATTTGCATATTAAAACTGTTTTAAATGGCAAACAGCAGGAAGTGGCCATTTCGCGCATAGGCAAATTGAACATGAGGAAGGTGATTTTTGAGTTAGATGCAAGTGCTATAACCACACCAGGTAATTATAACCTCGAAATACAACTCTTACAGAAAAAAACAAGTGTAGATCAGAAAACGATTGTAATTGAAGCTTTAGCCAATTCATCAAGTTATAAACAGACTTTTATCAGTAAAATTGATGGTAGCTTGCAGTATTTCGCAGTTACCCCGCAACTTAACGGCTGGAAATCAAATTCAGCATTGTTTCTGTCGGTCCATGGTGCCGGTGTAGAAGCTATTGGTCAGGCTAAAGCCTATAAATCTAAAGATTGGGGAACGGTAGTCGCGGCCACTAACCGCAGGCCGCGTGGTTTTAATTGGGAAGATTGGGGTAGACAAGATGCTTTAGAAGTGTTGGCATTGGCAAAAGATCAGTTTAAACCAAACGATAAACAGGTTTACCTCACAGGCCATTCTATGGGTGGGCATGGTACCTGGTTTTTAGGCGCCACCTATCCCGATAAATGGGCAGCCATTGCACCTGCCGCAGGTTATGCTTCGCTTAAGGATTACGGTTCTGCCGATGGGAAAATCCCTGATAGTAGTAAAAATATGGTCGAAAGGATGTTATTAAGGGCTGGCAACCAGAGCGACGTTCCAAAATTAGTGACTAATTATACACCATTAGGCGTTTATATTTTGCATGGTGATGCGGATAGGGTAGTGCCTGTTAGTTATGCAAGGCAAATGAAGAAATTACTTGCTGGTTTTCATGCAGATTTTAGTTATTACGAATACCCGGGCGGTGAGCACTGGTTCGGTGATCAAAGTGTAGACTGGCCACCTATTTTTAGCTTTTTTAAGTGGCATACTATTGCTGCCGATTCTGCTGTAAACCGAATTGATTTTACCACGTCCAGTCCAGGGATTTCATCTACTTATCGCTGGGCTACTATTTATCAGCAAATGCAGCCTTTAAAATATAGCCGTATCATTTTAACAAGAGACAGGAAACTATCAACCATTGTTGGTAAAACCGAGAACGTTGCGCTTTTAAAATTGGCTTTAACAGATTTTGCTGCAAAAACACCCGTAAAAATTACTTTAGATAGCTTAACAGTTATTAATTATAATACACAAACACTTAATGATACTCTATTTTTAGAGAAAAATAACGGTGCGTGGCAAATCATCACTAAAATTGATAAAAGAGATAAAAACCCATCGAGATATGGCACTTTTAAAGAAGCTTTTAATTATAAAATGGTTTTTGTGGTAGGAACAAACGGTTCTGCCGAAGCCAATCTGGCTAATTTAAATAAAGCAAAGTACGATGCCGAAAGTTGGTATTACCGTGGTAATGGAGCTATTGATATCATTATGGACAAAGAATTTTTAGTATCAAAATACCAGGGGCGTAATATTATTTTGTATGGAAACTCCGAAAATAATACAGCCTGGAAAAAATTACTTAAAGATTGTCCTATACAGGTAAGCAATTCGCAAATAACCACAAAACAACGCACATGGAAAGGTGATGATTTAGCAGCTTATTACATTTGGCCTCAACAGGACAATAAACTATTGATAGGCGTAGTGGCCAGCACTGGAGTAAAAGGGATGAAAGCGGCTTATGCCAACCAATATTTTGCCGGCGGTAGCGGTTTCCCTGATTTTATGATATTTTCATCTGAGCTGCCTAAAGAAGGAAGTAAAGGCATTAAGCTGGCAGGTTTTTACGATAATAAATGGCAGTTTGACGAAAAAAATACTGCTAAGCCTTAGTAAAGGTAACTTATAATAAATGTAGAGCGCTTTCCTTCTAAATAAAAGGAAAAAAGTATTTTTGCATCGCTTTGAGTAAAAAAAGGTATTTCATCCAATTGGCTTATGATGGCAGCTTATATCATGGCTGGCAAACACAACCTAATGCAATCACTGTTCAGGAATTGCTGGATAAGGCTATGTCTGTTTTTTTTCGGCAACCAATCGAAACTCTGGGCTGTGGCAGAACGGATGCAGGTGTGCATGCTAATGATTTTTATGCGCATTTTGATGTTGAAGATTTAGAAGAGGCAAAGGTTTTAAGTGCGATAACCGGTATTAATGCCATGTTGCCTTATCAAATTGCAGCAAAACGGATTATACCAGTACATGATGATGCCCATGCCCGCTTTGATGCAACTGCCCGTGCTTATAAATATTACCTTCACTTCGAAAAGAATCCTTTCAAACTTAACCGATCGTGGTTGGTTAAAGATAAATTGAATGTAGAAGAAATGAACAATGCAGCGGCAATGTTATTAAATTATACTGATTTTTCGTGTTTCAGTAAATCAAACACGCAAACTTTTACCAATAACTGTAAAATAACCAAAGCCGTTTTCGAACAGCAGGAAGATGGTTTGGTTTTTACCATCCAGGCCGACCGTTTTTTACGCAACATGGTGAGGGCCATTATGGGGACATTGGTACAGATCGGTAAAAAAGAAATAAATTTAACAGATTTTAAAGCAATAATAGAAAGTAAAAACCGCAGTAAAGCCGGGCAATCGGTACCTGCTTGTGGCTTGTACTTAGTAAAGATAGAATACCCTTATATAAGGTAGGAGGTTAAAGGTGTAAGGTAAAAGGTTTGGCGGCCGCTTTACAAGATAAACTTTTCATTTATTAAAATTTGTGTAAGATATTTAGGACCTTAAACCCTAAACCATAAGCATGGCAGTTACAGGCGACGTATACAACACCGGATTATTGAAGCGTATTTTTCAATACGTAAAGCCTTACCGTGCCGTTTTCGTATGGTCGGTTATTTTAACCATTCTGCTTGCGGGCATTTCTCCGGTACGTCCGTTTTTAATTAAGTATACACTCGATCATTATATTTTAACTGGAAATTATTCTGGCCTGGTGAATATGACCATGCTGATGATCTTTATGTTGATCTTACAGACTTTGATCCAGTATAATCACACACTTTTAACCAATACACTGGGGCAATCGGTTATCCGCGATCTTCGGATCAATGTTTTTAACCACATTACCAAACTCCGCCTAAAGTTCTTTGATAAAACACCCATCGGACAATTAATTACCAGAACTGTTTCCGATTTGGAAACCATTGCTGATATCTTTTCTGAAGGTTTAATCTCGATGATAGGTGATAGTTTGCAGGTGGTGGTGATTGTGTGCGTCATGTTATACACCGATTGGCAATTGAGTTTAGTGGTGCTTTTGCCCATTCCGTTGTTGATTATTGCTACGCGGAAATTTCAGAAAGCAATTAAAGTTGCTTTCCAGGAAATTAGGAATGAGGTTTCTAACCTGAACACCTTTTTACAGGAACACATTACAGGTGTTTCTATTGTGCAGTATTTTGCCAGGGAGAAACAGGAATACAGAAAATTCTACACCATTAACAAGCGCTATCGTGATGCTAACATCCGTTCTAACTGGTATTATTCTATCTTTTTTCCTGTGGTAGAGTTAATCTCGGCCATGTCTTTAGGTTTGTTGGTCTGGTACGGCGCAAAAAGTATCCTTTCTAAACCATTAGATGTAACGCCCGGAACGATCACACAGTTTATCATGTACCTGGGGATGGTGTTTACGCCAATCCGCCAGTTGGCGGATAAATTTAACACATTACAGATGGGAATGGTGGGTGCCGAACGTGTTTTTAAAGTTTTAGATACCGATGAAACTACGCCAGATACGGGGACGCAAAAGCCAGCCAAATTAGACGGAAATATTAAATTCGAAAAGGTTTGGTTTGCCTATAATGATGAGAACTACGTACTGAAAGACCTTACATTTGAAGTGAAGGCTGGCGAAACTGTGGCCTTGGTAGGGGCAACTGGTGCTGGTAAATCTTCCACAATTAATATCCTGAACCGTTTTTACGAAGTGAAAAAGGGAGATATCACTGTAGATAACATTCATATAGAAGATTTTGATCTGGATTATTTAAGAAGTAATATCGCTACTGTACTTCAGGATGTTTTCTTGTTCTCAGATACAATTCTAAATAACATTACACTAAACAATCCTGAAATTACCATCGAAGAAGTGGTGAATGCTGCCAAAAAAGTTGGTGCACACGATTTTATTGAACGTTTACCAGGTGGCTATCAATATAATGTGATGGAAAGAGGGGCTACGCTCTCAGCTGGTCAGGCACAATTGATTTCGTTTATCCGTGCACTGGTGCATAATCCTGCTATTTTGGTTTTAGACGAGGCCACTTCATCAGTTGATACCGAAACAGAATTATTGATCCAGAAGGCTATTGATAATTTAATGGAAGGCAGAACTTCGATCGTAATTGCTCACCGATTGTCTACCATTCAAAAGGCCGATCAGATTATTGTGCTCGATAAGGGTGAGATTAAAGAAAAAGGAACACATCAACAGCTGTTAAAATTAAATGGCTACTATAAAAAGCTTTACGATCTGCAGTTCTCGTCAAAAGGGATAGCTAAAGTTTAAACGTACTTATTCTCAAGGATTTTCTTAATTTAACGGCTTCTTAAACCCCATAGGAAGATGAAACGGTTAAAATTACTTGCCCTATTCTTGTTTTCGGCTTTAGCCTTGCAGGTTTCTGCGCAGCAGAAAAAATACGTAATGGTGATTCACGGTGGTGCCGGCACTATTCTCAAAAAGAATATGAGTCCCGAAAAAGAGGCTGCTTATATCGCTGCCTTAACAAAAGCACTAAATGCAGGTTATGCAGAAATCAAAGCAGGTAAATCGAGCCTCGATGCCGTTGAAGCAACCATTCATGTTTTAGAAAACGATCCTCATTTTAATGCTGGCAAAGGTGCTGTTTTTACACATGATGGCAGAAATGAGCTCGATGCCGCAATAATGGATGGAAAAACCTTAATGGCGGGATCCGTTGCCGGAGTAACTACCATAAAAAATCCAATTTCTGCAGCCAGGGCCGTGATGGAAAAATCGGAACATGTAATGATGGTTGGCACAGGTGCCGATCAATTTGCAAAAGAAGTTGGATTGGAAGTCGTTGATCCTAAATATTTCTGGACCAAGGAACGTTGGGATGGCTTACAACAGGCCATTAAAGAAGATTCTACCAAAGCGGTGTTAGATCATGGAAACAAGAAATCCGAATTACTTGGAAGTAAAAATCACGACTATAAATTCGGTACAGTGGGTTGCGTGGCTTTAGATCAGGCTGGAAACCTGGCCGCAGGAACTTCAACCGGTGGTATGACGAACAAAAAATACGGACGTGTGGGCGATGCGCCGATTATTGGTGCAGGTACTTATTGCAATAACGAAACAGCCGGTATTTCCTGTACAGGTTGGGGTGAATTTTATATCCGAAATGTGGTGGCCAAAACCATTTCCGATTTAATGGAATATAAGGGATTATCTGTTATAGAGGCATCGAAAATAGCATTAGATAAAGTTGGTAAAATGGGTGGTGATGGTGGTTTAATTGCTTTAGATAAAAAAGGCAATATGGCTATGCCATTTAATACCGAAGGCATGTATAGAGGCGCAATTACTGCTGAGGGGAAAATTGAAGTCAGTATTTATAAATAAAATTATTTTAAGCCTACTCTGTTGTATTCAATAGCAAGCCAAAACACCTAAAAAAAATAAAGATGACTCTTATAGAATTTGTAAAAAAAGTATTCTCCAATTTAACCTTTCAGGTTATCATAGCCATCATAATCGGGATTAATGTTGGGATTTTCTTCCCCGGTTTTGCGCCTACTGCTAAATTAATCAGTCAGGGCTTTATTAACCTGATTAGCATGTTAATTGCACCAATTATATTCTTTACTATTGTTTTAGGTATTGCGCACATGGGCGATATGAAAAAAGTAGGCAGAGTGGGTGGCAAAGCATTGTTATATTTCGAAATTGTAAGCACAGTAGCTATTGCAATTGGTTTATTGGTTGCCAATATTTTAAAGCCAGGTGCGGGAATGATAACTAAAGCTGGTGATGCTACAAAAATTGTAGGTTATGCCGAGCAAGCTAAAGATATGAACTGGGCTGAATTCTTTCTGCATATTATTCCACATAATGTGATTGCTGCTTTTGCTGAGGGGAACATTTTACAGATTTTGCTGTTTGCCATTCTTTTTGGTTATGGGCTGAATAAACTGGGCGGAGAGGGAACAAGTGTTTTAAACGCCTTCGATAAAATATCGAAAGTACTCTTCAAAATTATGAAGGTAATTATGCGTTTAGCGCCAATCGGGGCTTTCGGAGGGATGGCTTTCAGTATTGGTACACATGGTCTGGAAAGCATAGTGGGCATGGCTAAACTAATGGGCTCGGTTTATTTAACCTGCATCTTGTTCATTTTTATTGTTTTAAATGGAATTTGCATGTACTATAAATTTAGCCTTTGGCAATACCTGAAGTATATCCGACAGGAAATTTTAATCGTGCTGGGTACTTCTTCTTCCGAATCGGCCCTGCCAAGCATGATGCAAAAAATGGAAGCCATCGGTTGCGATAAATCGGTTGTTGGTTTGGTTATTCCTACTGGCTATTCTTTTAACCTTGATGGAACGGCGATTTACCTGGCCATGGCCGTTATATTTCTTTGTCAGGTTTTTCACGTCGATTTATCCTTAGGACAGCAGATTACGGTTTTAGGCGTGCTTATGGTTACTTCTAAAGGTGCAGCTGGGGTAACGGGGAGTGGTTTTATCGTTTTGGTATCAACCTTAACAGCTTTGAAAATTATGCCGATAGAACATATCTCCATATTAATTGGTGTAGACCGTTTTATGAGCGAAGCAAGGGCTATAACCAATGTAATCGGAAACGGCGTGGCTACCATCGTAATTGCTAAAAGTGAAAAGCAGTTTGATGAGGCAAAGTATCAGAAAGCTATTCAGCCTGCAATGATAGAAAAAGCAGAGGAGGTGTAGTTGTGAGTTTTCAGTTCTGGGTGCAGAAGATTTAGCCATTGAAGCACAGAAATCACGGAAAATTTCTTGTATTTATGTTATCTTAAATCTTTGTTTTTATAGCACATACAAAAGCCTTCTACCCTCAGCCTTCACACCTTCAACCTTTTTATGTACCTTTGTGCTAGAAACATGCACACAGCCTGTTTAATTAATCCACAGCACATTGGCTCAAGAAGAACAAAATAACCGCAAAGAAAAAAGCGAGTTACACCCACGCAACAAACACCGTTCGCGTTACAATTTCAAACAACTTATTGCAACCTCAAAAGAATTAAAACGTTTCGTTTTTAAAAACGAACACAATGATGATTCTATCGATTTTGCTGATCAAAGCGCCGTTAAAGCGCTTAATAGGGCATTGTTGAAATATTTCTATAACATTTCACAATGGGATATCCCTCAGGATTTTCTTTGTCCGCCTATTCCGGGCCGGGCTGATTATATCCATTACGTTGCCGATCTTTTAGGATCGAGCAATAAGGGTAAAAATCCAAAAGGCGCTAACATCAATGTATTGGATATCGGCGTAGGTGCCAACTGTATTTATCCCATCATCGGTCACCAGGAATATGGCTGGAGTTTCGTAGGTTCTGAGATCGACCCACTTTCGGTCGATTCGGCAAAACGCATTATCGAAGCCAATAAACCATTACAAGGGGCAGTAGAAATCCGTCAGCAATCTTCAAAAATGGGTATTTTTAGAGGTGTTGTAGGTGGTAAAGAAAGGTTCGATGCCGTGGTTTGTAATCCACCTTTTCACGCTTCATTAAAAGAAGCCGAGCAAGGTACCCGTCAGAAATGGCGCAACCTGGGTGGTAACGAAAAAGAAGTAAAACACGTACTAAACTTTGGGGGTAACAAGGCCGAACTTTGGTGCCCTGGCGGTGAGCGTGCTTTTGTAGAGCAGATGATTATCCAGAGCGAGCAGATCAAAAATCAGGTTTTATGGTTTACCTCATTGGTATCAAAAAGTGCCAACTTAAAAAGTATCTACAGCGCATTGGTTAAAGCAAATGCTTTTGAGGTAACCACCGTTCAAATGAGCCAGGGGCAAAAAATAAGCCGTTTCGTAGCGTGGACCTTCCATGACGAAGCTGCACAGGCCGAATGGGTAAAAGCCTGGAAAACCGAACCGAAACCTAAAGCAGATAGTGCTAAGCCTGAAGCGAAAAGTCTTTAGTCTGATAAATGGTAAAGCAAAGCCGGATTAACGATTAAAGTTGGTCCGGCTTTTCGTTTGTATCTTTTTTGGGAATTGTTTCTGGATTTAAATTATTCTTTGCCTACTCGTCACCCTGAATTTATTTCAGGGTCTATTTTGATTAGAATAGCATTTTAAAGATTCTGAAATAAATTCAGAATGACGAGAGATTAAGCAAAGCCATTACTTCGTTTTTGCCTCAAAAATATACCCGGCCAGAGCAGTTATTACCATGGCCACCGTTCCCCAGAAACAAATCCGCATTACTCCTTTAATCATACTAGAGCCTCCTGCCTTCGCTGCAATTGCACCTGATAAGGCCAAAAACACGATAGCAAAACCATATTGATAAAATACCATCGATTTGATCGGTGCTAGAAAGGCAACAAGAAAGGGTAGGATACCTCCACTTATAAAAGATGCACCCGAGGCAAAAGCGGCTTGAAGTGGCTTGGGTTGGGTAATCTCGTTAATACCCAGTTCATCTCTGGCATGTGTGCCTAAGGCATCTTTCTCGGTTAATTTTATGGCTACCTGCATGGCCAGATCTTCATCAAGTCCCTGCGCAACATATATCTTCGCAAGCTCTTTCAACTCTAGTTCGGGCATGGTTTCGAGTTCTATTTTCTCGCGGGCAAGATCTGCTTTTTCAATATCCGACTGAGAACTTACGGAAACATATTCTCCAGCAGCCATAGATAATGCTCCGGCAACCAAACCGGCCAGTGCCGCCAATACAATCGGACTTCTGGTATCGCTCGCTGCGGCAATGCCAATAACTAAACTGGCTGTAGAAATAATGCCGTCGTTGGCCCCAAGCACTGCCGCCCTTAGCCAGCCTGTTCTATTGGTATAATGTTTTTCTAATTCCATTTTTGCTTAAGTATGCTGCACTTGTCGTATTCAACGTCCCCCTTCGAAGGGAGTTGGGGGATGAAAATTAGTGCGCTCCTCTCCTTTACCCCCTCCCAAAGGGGGGGGGAGCGGCTTAGGAACGAATATCATCATTTCTTCTCGTAAACGATCATAATCGTTAAATCATTACCGGCATTTGGCGCAATTCCATGGGAACTGCCCGGGCGGGTTAAAATGGCATCACCAGGTTTAACAGCAAAAGTTTTTCCGTTCATCTGCATGGTGCCATTACCACTAATTACATAATAAATTTCATCCTCTTTCTGCAAATGATAACCTATAGCAGAACCCGATTTTAAAGTACGTTTTTTAAATACCGTTTTCAGGCTTTTCGCCTCCCCGAAAAAATTAAAGCCGATGGTTTTACCACCGCCGTTATGCGTACCAGGTTCTTCTTTAGCTACTTCAATATCATTTTGAAGGATGTATTTACTGCTATCGGTACTTTGGGCGCTGGCCTTAACTGAAATAAAGGTTGCAGCAAGAATGGTTACGATTGGGATTAGTTTCTTGATCATATACGTTTTATAATTGGCTTAAAGTTTTGTCTGGGTTTTAGACTTTCCGCTTGGTCTTTAGTCTTTCTGCTTTGGCCTTTAGTCTTTCCGCTCAAAAGGTAAATTTAGGCGTTTTGCATGGATGTTGCCACAAGCACCAGAACTTTGTTACTAAACCCAATCGCAGTGGTCCCGACTTTACGTCGGGAGTAACTGAGAGCGGGAGTGCAGCCCTCCAAAAGCATAAGACTGCTCATTTCCTTGCCCTAACCCTTAATGTTTTTGATTTGAAAACGAACGGTTTGTTTGCTTAGGTGAGGTTCCGTCCTGCCATCCACTGTAGCTCCGATAGAAGACCTGTGAAATAAGCAAGCACACCAAAATATAGCATAAACTGGTGCTTAAATCGGAGGCTGCCGTTTCTGTCAGGTTTATAATGAAAGGCTTGCTCCCGACATGTTGCCACAAGCACCAGCACTTTGTTACTAAACCCGATCGCAGTGGTCCCGACTTTACGTCGGGAGTAACTGAGAGCGGGAGTGCAGCCCTCCAAAAGCATAAGACTGCTCATTTCCTTACCCTAACCCTTAATGTTTTTGATTTGAAAACGAGTGGCTTGTGGTTCTTGGCAAGTGAAGCCCTGCCATCCACTTTATCCCGATGAAAAATCGGGATGCCCGTTCCTGTCAGGTTTATAGCCGAAGGGCTTGCTCCTGTTAAAGTGCCTAAAAGGTATTATCCTTTATTCATACGGAGGCGCGAAACATCACGATAGTTAATTCTGTATCACGTCTTTAGCTTTAGTCTTTCCGCTTTGGTCTTTAGTCTAGATGTTTCCTATTCATTTTGCTATTACAATCTATATAGCGGGCTACAGGTGCCATAAAGCATTTCCTTACATTTTCCTGAAAAAACGGACTAAATAATATGGTTTTAGATTTGAATTCCAGTTCAATAATATTAGCTTTGCACAAAAAAAATATTGATACATGAGCGTTTTAGTAAATAAAG
>Ga0163161_10002197_pt1 | contig 14080 bp, 10 predicted proteins | sample S45metaG_FD_129847 | JGI IMG/M metagenome (GOLD analysis project Ga0163161, IMG submission 129847) | Switchgrass rhizosphere microbial communities from Kellogg Biological Station, Michigan, USA - S4-5 metaG | ecosystem: Host-associated > Plants > Roots > Rhizosphere > Soil | place: USA... | reverse complement strand
TTCCATATGGATAGGTTTAAAATGAAATATAATAGTGGGTAGATTTTTTTATTTCTTTAGAGCGACTTCTAATTTTTTGTTACGAAATTAGGTGATTTAGTATTTTCATTTGTCGCCGGGAGAGGTGGATATCGGTCGCGTGCATTGCTTTCTGCTTTAGGTAAAATATCCTGAGTTATTTGCATGAAAAAACGGATATTACATTAGCTATTCTTTTCGTATATTTTCAGTTTGATTTTACAAAAGTACGTTTATGTCGAACTGCCTGTTATAAACAAATTTCACTTTTTATTGCATTTTTTTCCCTACATATGGTATGTCGTTCAAAACGGTCATCTGGATTTGATTGTAGGTATCAACCCCATTTCTAATATGAGTAAGTTGACCTTTTATGCTTCTGGTAAAGTGCTGGCAGATTCAGCTACGTCAATAATTTGGCGGCACAGACTTTAATCTTCGCAATACTTGTTTTGGCGTATTTTCTGAGATGCATCCTTTGTTTAGGTGTTCGTGGGTTTTAGATGGCATTATCAGTGGAAACATTATGTCTTTTTTCTAGGCTTTTGGTATTATTCGTGTCAGGGATTAAAAGTAACACTGGCCGTTGCCGTTTTATTTTCGTCATTCCCCACATGTGCGCAGTGGAACCTCTCGCCTGGATCGGTTCAATAATGGCATCTGGTTACAGGTACCAATCTAAAACATTTTCAATATTTTGGTTGCTAGTTTAATCTGATTTCTAGACTTACTCAATCCAGATATGTACGCGCTAGTCCGCAAATATATCATATCACTTATAGGTTATGGTTAGTATTTCCGGTAAAATGTGTATAAAATGGTTATCGGGATATGCCCACTTTTTTGGCAGTACTGTAGATAGAGAATTTGAGGAAATTACCGTTAACCACTGCGTATCCCTTACTGGAAATATATTTTCAGGAATATATTAAATTGAACAGCCTTCACGGCAGCAGGGCAAAATATAACAGTTTATTTTGCTTTTTTGAAATTAGCAAACTTTGGCCGCTTAAATTACAGCTAAAACGAATTGGTTTTTTGTGCTATTAATTGTTTGTATATCGACTGATGAAATGAGCTGATAGTAGCACGCGCACCCGTCATCAGAGTTTGTTAATCACGGTGGATGCTGTTTCTATGGGCCGGAAATGTATGTGCTTTCCAGCCCATATGATGGGAGGCTGTTCAGTCCAGCTGAATTAGTCTATGATAATACTGTCAATTGTCTCCCTCAAAGGGATTTCAGGGTTAGCTACCATTGCAGTACCTTCAACGCGGAAAACGCTGATGTCAGTTATTCCAATGAAGCCTAATATTGATTTCAAATATGGCGCAACGAAATCCATTTCCTTGGCAGGCCCTTCTGAGTAAACTCCTCCCGATGCGAGGGCGATATAAGCCTTCTTATTTTTTACCAGCCCTTCTACGCCGTTCTCCCCATAGCTGAAGGTTATGCCAGCTCTGACAATGTGGTCAATCCACGCCTTAAGTGTAGAATGGATACCGAAATTGTAAAGTGGCGCACCGATAACAATAATGTCCGCGTCCTGAATCTGCGAGATCGCATGGTCGGAATGTTTCACAGCCAAAGCCTGTTCTGCGCTTCTGTTATCCGCAGGCGTAAAAAAAGAAGCCAAATGTATCTCCTCAAGATGGGGAAAGGTTTGCGTTGTAAGGTTGAATTCTTCGACTTTGGTGTCTGGATATTTGGAACATATCTTAGTAACGATTGCCTCTCCAAGCTTAATGCTGAAAGATTCTCTGCCACGCGGGCTTGATATAATGTGAAGTACCTTTGTCATTTTTGTTTTTTTTAGTTTCAGTGATGTTTCATTAGTCCCGGTTAGCGTGATGCAACCTAATTTTTCGCTCAAAAGTATCTTTGATTTTCAGTATTTCCTATCGGGTTACCAAAAGGAAACCGGTATCGTTTTGGTAACTATCAGCCGGTTTTTCGTGGTGGACAGTGGTAGACCATTAGTATCTCGAGCTTATAGGACTGCCGGTGTAGGTGAGATTCTGTTTTGCCAAAAAGGGGGTAATTGTCGCGATCATCAATTTCAAAGTTCCGGAACCAGCACTGTAATATGTCATAGAGATAATTTTGGCCCTCGCAGGATCATATCAAGAGGTGACGGACATTTTTAGAGTACACAAGTCTTTCTTCCGGTTTAAAAAAAAGGTTGATATAGGACATTTTTAAGATGACCTCCAATTTTGGATGTTATCCAATTCAGCTAAAACTTCACAGCTACCTTTATTCGGGACTTACTCACGAGCTGTTTTATGTACCGTCTTCCGAGAGGAGGGAAGGTCTTCAAGATGCGGTATCCCGCCTGAATGGTACAAATGATATAGCCAGTCAATATCCTTGTTGCTGTCACCTATGAAAGGTCCATGACTGATGATTTTTGAATGTTGTGGTGCGCCTGCGTAAAATACAACATGCGCTCCGGCAGCACCTGCCTTAAATGCTATCATACTATCTTCAGGTTTTTCAGATCGGTTGAGCCAGGCTGTTTGACCTGTGCTCAGCGTTCTACCGTCCAATGATATCTCTCCATCAATCACATAAAATAAAGAATTGTAATAAGATGGGATAGTTTGGGAGGCTTCTGCAAAATGATCAAGTCTAAATTCGATCAGTGTCAAGGGGGTATGATTTTTGATTGGGGAGGTCAAGCCTTGGCTGTTTCCACTATACACCCTGATCTCACTCTTTCCCTGATGGATAATTGGTACGTCCTCAAGAAAGATCTGCTGTAGGGAAGGCTCTATCCAACGTTTATCTGGTGGGAGCGTCAGCCAAAGTTGTAATATCCTCATTTGGGTTTTTTGAGTGATCTCCTCAGTATGGATGATGCCGCTTCCGGCAGTCATAATCTCTAAACTCCCCGTGAAAAAATTTTTTTCATCACCCTGAATGACCAGGGTCACGGTTTCAAATCCGGCATGCGGATGTGGTCCTCCAACCGGCTTCCCCCCAGGCAGGTCAAGACTATCGTCCATCAGAAGTATAAAGGGATCGGACTGAGAAAGGCTATTTCCGTCAATCACGGCCCTTGCCGTATGTCCCTGGCCAAGAAAGCCCCTATGGGGCTGGCTCTCAATAATGCTTTTGATGCTTCGCTGTATCATCGGTTTTGGTTTAAATTCCAGTTTAATCTTTATTTGTTATTGTTTTTCCCCAGTAGCCTTTCCAGTGTTTCAGGAAAACGGACTGCAACGGTAATCCATAGTATGATCTGAACTGCCACCGCCATCGCTATTGGCTGTTGATGCTGAAGGTGCGTCGCAATTGCCCCTCCCATATAGGCGATAAGTAAAAAAGATCCTAATAGTCCAGTCCTAGGGATGATGAAAACAATCACTGATAGAATCTCAATCATTCCGATAACCCGGAAGACTGGTGTAGAAATTCCCATTGAGGCGGCCAGCGATGTAGCCATTTCGTTAAGAGTTAATTTGCCATACGCGCTAAAGATGAATAAGAGGGATAAGATAGCAGTCAGTACCCATCCAATAGTTGCTAAAGTTTTTTTTGACATTTTTTCGATATATGTTAATGTTATAATGAAGCAAATTTAAACGCAAAAAAATTATATTTGCATAGTGTTACCAAAAGGATAGCGGTTACAAAAAGGAAACTATGCATACCGAAGAATCATGTAAAAAAGGAAGATTGGCCATCAAAGATACCATTGATATTGTCGGTGGAAAATGGAAGCTACAGCTTTTGACGATTTTGATGACAGGGACAAGAAAATTCCGTGAACTTTCCAGGGAAGCGGGTATTTCACCAAAAATCCTCTCAAAAGAATTGCAGGAGCTAGAAATTAATGGCCTGGTTAACAGAACGGTAAAGGATACTAAACCGGTCACGGTAGAATATTCGCTCACCTCTTACAGTGAGTCACTGACAGATGTCTTCAATTCCCTGGAAAAATGGGGACATGGACATCGGCAGCGGATTATTGGGGGATCTTAAACCATAGTAACAGCCGGCATAAAGTGATTTAAAGGATTTAGACTTCGCCTGGATGATAGTGGTTCAATTAATGTTTGTTTCATTTGATTTTAAGTTCAGCTTTCGATTGTTCAGGTAATACTAGAACTAGGTTACCAATGGCTTAGCTATAAAACTTTGTACTAATAGGGTTAAGACTTTTTGGGGAAAAGATGGTACCGCTGGTATATCGACCGTGGTTAACGCTGACTTCCGCTCCACCTTAGCTTGAAGGTCCATTTTTTATTGATAGGATTTCATATGGAGACTATCTTTATCAGCTTTTAGCGAATCCAGAATGATTGGATAACCGTCATTTCCAGTGTTTCCCGGGAAATGACGGCTGTGTTTGATCGCAACGGATAGTCAATCAGCAGGAATGTTTTTTATATAGGACAATGAGGTCTCGAAGTTTTAAAATCGTTTTTTATAGTTGGCCCACTGTTGCATTTGCTATTAGTTTCTATCTATAATTTTTCAATCGTTTTTTCAGTTCGATCCGGGCCTGGTGGATGTGCGTTTTGACCGTTCCGAGGGGAATGTTGAGCTCATCCGCTATTTCATGATACTTATAGCCTTCCACATATCTTACAAAGGGCAGTCGGTAAGTTTCCTGCAAACTGTTCAACGCATTTTGAATATCCTGCATGGCAAATTTGTTCTCGGCCGCATTGCCTGATGAACTTCTATACAGGTGAGTGCTACTGATTTCTTCCTCCGTGGTTATGACCGAATTTTTTCTGGTTTTTTTTCGGTAATCATTGATGTAAGTGTTTCGCATGATCACAAATATCCAGCCTTTAAAATTAGAACCTTTCTCAAAGCTGTCCTTAAAACGGAGTGCTTTGATCATGGTGTCCTGCATGAGATCATCGGCATCATTAAGGTCTCTGGTGAAGTTCATCGCGTGGGCGTGTAGGTGGGCTGCATGACTGCTGACCATACTGGTGAATGTGGCTGTTTTCATAGATAATTGCTTTTAGGTATAGTAAAAACCAATAAAAATATCATATAGTTTGTATCTTTTTGAATACGAAATTGTATTGGTTAGGCAATGGGACGGGTCGCATTTCAGAAATAAGTATTGAGTTTTCATACTTGAGATCGTGAACCATTCACTGACAGCATTGAATTCGGGGAACTTTGATCCTTGTGACAGAGGATCCAATACAGGTGGTAAAACTATAACCTGAAGGTTACCACAAGATTCCAGTAATCTTGGAGCAAAATAGTAATAAATTATATGTCTGATTCTGAATTGCCGAGAGTAACAGATATGGGAGCATGTTTACATTTGTACTGTGAGGTTAATTACTTGGAGAACCTTAATAATATGGTTTGAGAAAAAGATAGATCCAATAACATCTATCTTTTTTCAAACGGTTGAGCTCAAATGCAAATAGTAGAGGTTGCAATATTTATTTACCGGCTTTGGGCCAGACATTATCCAGGAGGTTAATGTCGGGAAAACGCCCGTGGGGATCCAATGTTATTTTTTTGATCTTAGCCTGGCCGAAATCCATTACCGCATCAAAGTTTCGTTTACCATTAAACCATACCGAAACAGGATAGGTGACTATCACGGTATTTGCATCGATAATCTTCAAGTTAGCCGACTTTTTGATTGCAGAACCTTTGCTTTCGAATTCTACTTTCAAAACAATTGGTGAAGGCATCTCTCCAGCTTGGTGTACCGTTACAATGGTTTTACCATTTAAGGTCTTGACATTTTGGATCGATCCCTCAACTGATTCGGTTGTAAATAACCAATAGTACCAGAACCATTCAAGATTTTGACCCAGTTCATTGTTCATAAAAAACATGTAGTCCCAGGGTGATGGGTGTTTGAAAGCCCATGCTGCCGTATATTTTTTCATTGCCTCAATAACAGCATCATCGCCCACAATTTCTCCAAGCATCGATAGCATTAAAGGGGTTTTATAGTATGTCTGGAAAAGGTATCCGAATCCCGAGTCAGTGGCGTTCCACATCATTGGCGCTTCGTTATCAGTTTGACTGATTCGGCCATAGCTGTTTCCTAGCCCATCTAAATTATAGTGAACTTTTCTGCTGTCAGCGGCAGAAAGGATGTTCATGTATTGATTGAAACCTTCGTCCATCCAGCCATAACGACTTTCATTTGTACCAACCATCATAGGCCACCACTGATGGGCGGTTTCGTGATCTGCTGCTCCCTGATTGGAGTTGATCACCATTGGATATTCCATTCCTGCGCTGGGCCCGTCTTGCATCGTCAACTGTGGAAAGGGGTATGGTGCCCAAAGCGTAGAATAGAATTCAAGTGCGTGACGTGCAATTTTTCCGGCCAAAGCAAAGGAGCTGGCTTTTTCCGGTCTATATAGCATGTGAATAGGAATCGGTCCTTTTCCAGGAATAGTAGCTCTTGTTGCTTTCCAGACAAAATTTTCGGCAGTTGCCCACGCAAAATCATTTACTTTTTCGGCAACAAAATGCCAGGTTAACTTATCGCCAGGAGCAGTAGATCTCCCCGGGCCTTTCTCACTTTCATCAACAATCATCACTTCATCATCCGAATTCAGTACCGTAGCCAAGCGTTGCCTCGCTGTTCCGGTCAAAACTTCTTGAGGATTTTGAAGGATGCCTGTTCCGCTCACAATCCACCCACCTGGTACCGTTAAATAAACATCAAATCTTCCAAAATTATTATAGAACTCTGCTGGACCTAAATAAGGATTTGTTTCCCATCCGCGCAGATCGTCATACTTTGCCAGGCGAGGATACCATTGCGTGGGTTGAAACAGTTTATCGCTAATCCGCTGTGTCATCCGGTGCCCTTTTCCAGAATTTCCTCCGGGAAGTTTCGTATTCCATGCGATTTCTATCTCAACAGTTGTTCCGGCTTTAACACGGTCAACCAGGTTCACTCTCGCCAGCGTTCCGGTTAGATCCGATACACTTTCATGGGCGGGTGGATTACCATCCCTGCCAGATGCATACGGCGCGTTGAGGTCAATCACTTTGCCACCTATTTTGAGGCTTGTCAGGACCATTCCCTCTGTTATCTCTGCTGGAGTTGCTGCACCACGCTGCGAGGTGGCCCTGAATATATTGTGATCTAGCCTTAACATGATGGTGCTGAGATCATCTTTGCTGTTGTTGTGCATTTGGATTTTTTCTGTTCCTGTGATCGTTTGTGTAGAGGGATCAAGGCTGGCCTCTATAGTGTAATCGGCCTCTAACTGCCAGTAGTTCGGGCCTGGTCTTCCTGAAAAATCTCTTGTGCCCTCAGTAATTGCCTTGCGTACATTTCTTTTCATTGGCACATCAAGGCGAACCGAACGTATAGCTGTTTCTATACTCTTGCGGACAGGGAGATTGGTTTGTTGTGCTGAGGCGACAGCTGTAGTTGCGAGTATCGCAAGCAGGGTTAGTCTGTTGATCATAAAGAATTAAGGTGTAATGGAAAAATGATGGTTTGACTGTGACTTTAAACCGGCTGATCGATATTCGATCAGCCGGGTAACATAGACTGACTTTAGGATTTCGTATTTAGTGCGCTATTGATACGGGCCAGCATATCCTGCAAGTGGTAATTCGTCATGCCGGTAGTAGCTGCGACAGCTTTATTGATCTGTACTGCAAGTTGCTGCAGATACGCTCGACTTATGCTTGATACATCCGTAATCATTGGATCATAAGGTCGCAATGCGGTGGAGGGAGCAATCAGCTTGATTAAGTTGTCTATGTATGCTTTTTGGAGGTTTCTTCTATAAAGGTCAATGTTGGAATTGGTAGCAAGCTCAGTCCATATTCCGGTTTGAAGGTCCCTAAAAAGGTTTTCCGCTGTGTAAGACTGTCCGCCGTTAATGGCCTCATAACTGAGCAATCTCGAGATTAAAGGTGGATTCATCAATCCTGCCAACGTATTTTTTTGGATATTTTGGAAAAGTTCGGGTGCGATAATTCCTGTGCGTCCAATCAACTCTTTGTTTATGAGCCAATCAGGTGTAGTGAACAGCTGGCTGTTTAAGAAATTCATAGCCTCCTTCTGTGTCCCGACAGGTACTGGTTCATATGCTGCACCGGTTTCTTCGTATGTTTTATAACTGTTATAGACGCCACCAATATTTTTTGATACATGTCCGATGTAACGGCCATACTGGCCAATCAGTTCAGTATACATCAGTCTTGCATTCTGCTCGCCTTGGGCAGGTTCTCCGCTCCATTTGAGGATATTGGGCAGGATGCGCTTAAGATTTTTTATGCCGTAGGATGATGCTAGCATCGCATTATCTCCCAAATCCTCACTTTGACTTCTCGGGTCATAAAGGGCGTTTTCTGATCCGAATCTTAAATGTGGATCTGCGGTGATACGTCTAATAATCTGCTGGTTAGAATAGTTCGCCTCAGCATCCGGGGTTTTATACTGGGGCAACCATTTGTAACCCCATTCGATAGCCCATAAGTCATAGGCACCGATCCTGGGGAATATTCCTTTGTGGTTGATATTATCTTCAGGCTGTGCAACGTAGTTAAACCTCGCGTAGTCCATAATAGAAGGGGTGTGTCCGTTTTTTTCGACCCATTGTTTATTTCTTAGATTCTCAACTGGAACTGTTGAGGATGAGATGAAATTATGGGCCAATCCTAGCGTATGACCAACTTCGTGGGACGATACAAATCGGATAAGCTCACCCATCAGTTTATCGTCAAATTTCATTTTTCTCGCTTCCGGATCCACTGCAGAAGCCTGTATAAAATACCAGTTTCTCAATAATTGCATGATGTTATGGTACCAGTTAATGTGCGTTTCTAATATTTCCCCCGTACGTGGATCGTGTATGTGCGGCCCGCTCGCATTGGCAACAGTAGATGGTTTATATACAATTACATTATGTCTGGCATCATCAATACTCCATGTAGGATCTTTTGGTGCCTCCTTAGCAACTATGGCATTTTTAAATCCTGCCTTTTCGAATGCAATCTGCCAGTCATTTACCCCCTGAATCAAATATGGGATCCATTTTTTTGGCGTTGCAGGATCTATATAGTAGATAATCTGTTTTTTTGGTTCCACCAATTCGCCTCGTTTATACTTTTCTACGTCTTCTGGTCTGGGTTCCAGGCGCCAGCGTGTGATCAACGATCGCTCGCTTATTCCCTGGGGATTACCGTCAAAATCAGCATACTTGGAACTGAAATAGCCCACTCTTTGATCCGCAAATCTCGGTTTCATCGGTATTGAAGGTAGCAATACCATAGAGCTGTTTAATTCATAAGTTACCGGAGCCATCGTGCTCGTGGTGGGAGGGCCATTGGGGCCCGGTGATGATGAATAGGACTTCGAATAGGTCTTTAAGGTTCTGATCTCAACATTCAAAGGAAATGCCTTGATCTCTTTGATATAGCTTCGGTCAGTAAGCTGCGCGGTCAGCGATAAACTGCGTTTGGCAGCACTGCCAAAAAAGAAAATATCGTTGTCGCCATTTAAATAATCTGTTAGGTCAATAACAGTTCCTGGATGTTTTGTGAGAGAATCGGGTGCAAATGCCTTGATGTCAAATGAGGCAACCAAAGGCTGGAGGTTTGAATTTTTTACCGATTTATATAAACCATGTTCGGTGCTGTCTGAGGCGCGCTCGTTATAAGATATACTTTTGATATAAAGTTTATTTGCGGGACCTTTTTCGAAGCTGATTACGTTTTCGCCTATAAAATCTCCGCTATATCCAATCGCAAACCCACGATTATCTGCTGCTGCTTTGCTAATTCTGTTTACAACTAGAATTTCCCTTCCCAACAGTGAGTCGGGAATTTCAAAGTAATAACGGTCCTCGACGTTATGCACTTTGAATAACCCACTGTCTGTCTTTGCTTTCGCAGTGATTACCTGACTATAAGGCTTCGGTCCGTTAAGCGGGCCGCCGGGCCTGTTCATGGCATTTGGGTTTGCTATTACAGGAGCCAATGGATTTTGCGGTTTTTGCTCCTGCGCAAAAATATAACTACTGAGAAAAAAAATTCCCAGAACAGTCATAATCGTATTTTTCATGTTTTTTGTTTTATTGTTCGTTTTGGATAATTCGGCTGGTGCCGGCATCAATGTTCAGATTCTAATAAGAAACTTAACTTGCTAAAAATTAAATATTTAGTAAGTTGAGTGCCTGTAAATCTATGATTTTCTTTTTTCTAGGGATTTTGGGTAAGAAACGGATTGCTTAGGATCTGTGGTAACGGTATTGGGAATAGTACAGAGTTGGGTTTCCAGTTGGGTTTTCTTGCGCCAAGTACTTCATTGATCGTTCCTGTCCTTTTCAGATCAAACCACCGATTTGCTGATTCGCAGAATAATTCTACCTGACGCTCATTTGCAATTGCGCCCAGTACCGATGTCTGGTCTGTCGGACCAGAATATTTAGCCACCCCGACCCGGGCAGGATACCTGACCATATCAAGGTCTGCAATAGCAGCTGCAGTGTTGTTTTGCCGTGCCAAGGCTTCAGCTCTGATGAGGTAGATTTCTGAAAGCCTCAACATCATATAACCTTCGATAGGCGCAGTTGCCAATCTGTTTTTGTACTTATTAGGATAAGTATAATCCACACCCGTAACAGCAGGAACCCTTGTCACGCCAATCCATTGCTGTTTTCGAAGATCGCCAATTTCAAATGAACTCAGAAGGTAATTAGAGATTGTATAAGTAGGCACAGTAGTCGGAGCTATCAAAGATCGTGGTACAAAATTTTGAGCATCAGCAGTTTGTCTTCCAGTCCCGTTGGCAGGCAGTTGCCAGATTGCTTCTGGACTTTGATACAAAAATGTGTTTGCCAGATTTTGAACTATAGTGTACAATCCTGATCCGATAACTGAGTTGGCGGCAATCTCTGCATTTCTCCACTGACCCAGATACAGATAAACTTTAGCAAGCATGGCATTCACTGCATAAAGATTTGGCCTTGCCCTGTCTGCCGAAGGGTATTTGGCCACCAGAATTTTCTGTGCGTCTGTCAAATCCTTCAAAATCTGATTGTAGACCTCATCAACAGGAGCTCTGGGTATAATTGCGTTTTTACGGAAATCGGTATCAAGAATAATTGGGACATCGCCGAACGTATTAATTAGATAAAAGTAAGCTATGGCCCTATTAAACTTCAGTTCACCAATAAGTTGATCTCTTAATCTGGTACTGATGATGTTGGTTGTCGCTAAACCTTCCATACATGCATTTGTACGGTAGATAAAATTGTAGGTATTGGCCCACATTGAATTAAGCCTGCCATCAGACGGTAAGACTGCATTATTAAAATAGGTTAGGTCAGTTGCTTGTGTCACGAGTTCATCACCAGTTAATCCTGTAGTGACATTTAATGTTCCATTGAATATCGTTGTACTGCCTGTGGCAACGCCGTAGCCATCGTAAACTCCTGCAATCGCGCCCATAATGCTAATGCTGTCGGTAAACACGACTTCTTCGCTGATCACATTGGCAGCTGGCGGTATTTCTATGAGCTTCTTACATGAGCCGGTTAGAAGTATTGTACGTATGCAGGCTATAGCAGCCATTAGTGAAATTTTATTGCTATGATTTTTCATCATTAATCTGAGTTAAAGGTTTATAGATAAGCCACCTGTTATTGTCCGTTGCAGTGGGTAACTGAAGATGCTTCCAGCTGATTCAGGATCTCCTACTTCAAAACCTGAGATCACGAATAAATTTTGCGCATTGACAAAAAGCTTCACATTTCTCACCATAAGTTTTTGAAGCAGGCTGGATGGAAGAGCATAACTAAAAGACACATTTTTCATACGGATGTACGAGGCATCACTATAGGCACCCGAAGAACCAAGAAAATTGAAAACGGCCAAATCAAAATTTGCCTGATTGTTTGCTGTGAGCTTAGGTATGCTGGTGATATCTCCAGGTTTCTGCCATCGATCAAGAATTTGAACGGGTAAGTTTCCAAGTCCGCCTGGAATGACAGCGTTTACGTCACCATAGATACCACCCAGATAGTTAATTCCATCTTGTTTGCTAAATTGTAACAGAAAGCTTAAACTAATATTTTTATAGGTAAATGTATTGGTTAGTCCACCGAAAAACCTGGGCTGCGGATCATATATCGGAACATAGTCTCCTCCGGCTGCTGGTCTACCGACCTTAGGCATAACTACCGCATTTCCTTTTGAATCGTAAAATTCAAATACGCCCGTTTGCGGGTTAACACCTTTATAATTAAAACCATATATTACGCCAATGGATTCGCCAACTGTATAGGATGAGGCGTAAGAAGATGACTCAAGATCAGGGAAAGCGTAAAGGCTGTTCCGATTTTTAGAGATGTTAAAATTGCTGGTCCATTGGAAATTTTTGCTTGTAATATTTCGGGTTGTAAAGGTAAATTCCAGGCCAGTGTTTTGCACAGTTGCAGGACTGTTGTCAAATACGGTACCGAATCCTACCTGATCAGGTAACCTCAATTGTAAGAGTTGCCGGCTGGCTCTGCTACGGTACCAGGTCGCATTTAAAAGTATCCGGTCATTGATGAAGCCTAAATCCATTTCAAGATTAATGGATTTTTTAAGGTTCCATCCGATGGTTCTGTTTTCGACATTTTGTGGGGTAAGTGGTTGGATACCCTGAAAAGGATTGGCACCTGACGCTGCACCCCAGTTTGGCTGAAATTGGTATCCCGGTGCCTGGTCTAATCCACTGGTTCCAATATTACCGGCTAGTTTTGCATAACTTAGAAACGGAAGGTTTTTTTTTACAACAGGTTCTTCTGAAAAAATCCAGCCCAGACCTACTGAACCGAAGTTACCGAATTGTCGGTCAACCCCAAAATTGCTTGAACCATCCCGCCTTCCAGTCAGGCTGGCAATGTATTTTTGGTTGTAGATGTAGCCGATTTTAGCAAAACCTGCAACGTATTTGTACACTGTTGATATATCATTTATGATGTTTACTGTAGCCGCAGATTTTATCGATCCCAAAAGGCCATCATTTCCATATCCGGTTCCCCTAATCAGTTCGCTCTGCGATATATTTTGTTTGTATGTACCTCCTAATAGGAAGCTGAGCTGCCCTTTGCCAAAAGTTTTTTTGTAATTTAGTAAAGGCTCAATGTTAATGGTCTGGGCCAGGCTCTTTCCAAATTGTGCTGATGAGTTTGTCGCGCCCGGACTTTGTGATGAAAGTGGCGTACGCTGATGCTCATCTACTGAAAAACGACTATATCCCATTATGGCACTAAGCGATAAGTCGGGAATGATCTGGTAAGCTATTTTTACATTATTGTTGGTGTTTAAGGCCTTAATTTCACTGAGTTGCTTGAGTGGCCCAAAAATCTGAAATGTACTCAAACTGTAACCTTTATAATTCCAGAGCAGGTTTCCTTGAGCATCTAAAAGATCCGGATAATTGGGAGGTGTTATAATATTTCTGCCAACTGAACTGGCTAATGTTGAGTTATTATTATTATAACCGATGTCTGTGCCGATGTCAACTTTTAATTTCTTGTTTAAACTGTTAAACTGAAAATTACTGTGAAGGGTCATCCTGTCATTTTTAAAATTGCCAGGAAAATTATAACCCTCAGTTGTAAATCCTCCGGAAACGACATAGTTAGATAATTCGTTACCGCCAGATACACTCGCATTTACATTTGTGGTCCAGGATGTATTTCCCATCAGGTAATTCACCCAGTCGGTATTCTTATTCTGATCGAAAAGGAAAAGGTCGGGCGCAAAGCCGATTGCACTTTGGTTTGTACCCTGTGGCGTAACTTTGTCGTTTGCAAAAGCTTCGCGTCTTAGCGCGAGATACTGTTCGGTATTCAACATTTCAACCTGTTGGGTGGCAATATTTACTCCTGTGTTGACGGAAAGGTCCAAATTCAACCTTCCCGGTTTGCCTTTTTTAGTAGTGATCAAGATCACGCCATTTGCACCCTGACTACCGTAAATGGATGTAGCATCAGCATCGCGGAGCACACTTATACTTTCAATGTCGGCTGGGTTTACGGTACCAAATGGGCTTAATCCACCAGCATAGCGTCCGCCAAGATTGGTTGAAGG
>Ga0163161_10002196_pt1 | contig 14085 bp, 9 predicted proteins | sample S45metaG_FD_129847 | JGI IMG/M metagenome (GOLD analysis project Ga0163161, IMG submission 129847) | Switchgrass rhizosphere microbial communities from Kellogg Biological Station, Michigan, USA - S4-5 metaG | ecosystem: Host-associated > Plants > Roots > Rhizosphere > Soil | place: USA: Michigan... | reverse complement strand
CTCCACATCCTATGCATGGGGTTAACGATCTCTATCACCGAAATGTACTGGTCGAGTTTTAAATCACTATAATCCGGCGTTCCTACATCAGCCTGCTTGTAATCGCTTCTTAAAGCATCGTTACGGTAAGTTACCTCGCCGTTTTCCAATAGGAATGTCCTTTTATAGAGGTTAAATTCACCGCCTTTAATAACGGCGTTACAGATCAGCTCAATAGGCAGTTCGCCGTCATCCAGGGAGATATAATCAAAAAACTCAAAAACCCGCGGATCAGATACCGAGCGCAGTTCCGTATTGGCAAAACCACCGCCCATGGAAATTTTAATATCCGGATAAACACGCTTTACATATTGTGCACAGCGGAAAGCAGCATACAAATTCCCCGGAAAGGGAACAGAGATGAGGAATAATCTGGGCTGTATCGTAGCAATTTTCTCTTCCAGGATGCCGATCAGGATTTCATCCATATAGGTATAACCCTGGTTTAAAGCCGCATACAAATCATCAAATGAATTGGCGCTCCTGCCCAGCCTTTCGGCATAACGGCTGAAACCAAAATTCTGGTCTACACATTCAATAATGAAATCCGATATATCTTCCAGGTACAGCGTAGCGAGGTGCTTTCCCTTGTCCTGCGTGCCCATCGAACCGAATGCCCAGTCCAGCTCATCCAGCTCTGCAAACCTCGATGCTTCGGGCAGATAGTCCTCCTGACAAATCTGTAAGGCCAGTGTAGGGTTTTTGCCCTGCAGGAAAGCAATCACAGCATCGATGGTCTTGATGTATTCATCCTTTAAGGCAACAATACGTTTTGCATTTAAACTGCGCGGATGATCAGGCAAAGCCGCGGCATAGGAAAAAAGGTCTTCCAGACCCTTACGCGAAAACAGCGCAAGAATAACTTCGATACCTAAATCGGCCTGCGTGGAAGAAATATCTTTGGTATTTAAAAAACCTTTGATATAGGCAGTAGCCGGATACGGAGTATTCAGTTGGGTAAAGGGTGGTGTAACAAGGAAGAGATCTGTTTTCAAAATGGCATGCTATTTCCCCGCAAAAATATCCATAATTATTTTAGGAAACGGTCATTTCAGGGAAATGTATATTTATAAACCGGCATGATTTATGATCCGGAAGGGCAGCTGCAAAGCTTGCTAAATTGCATGAGTTAAGCTGTAAAGCCACCAAATACGCTCCAATGAATAAGACTTTAAACGCACTTTTGTTCTTCAGCAGCTTTTTCAGCCTCCAGGCCTGCGCCCAGAAAAACATACCTGATTATTTTGAACTTGATTTTTCAGGACATAAGTTTGAAAATGTGTCCGGCATGAAGAATTTTGACGAACATGCCCTCCGTCAGGGCCTCAACGATAACATACCGAGGTTATGGTACCAGTCTGCTACCACCCAATTTCTCATCGTAAAAACAGGCTCAAAGGATACCCTGACAATGAATTTCAAAATAGACTTCGGTGATAGCCGTGCCGATGTGCCTCCCCTGAAACTCAGGAAAGGTTCATTCGCACTAGGAGAGAACATTACCAGCGTCAATTCAGATAGCTCCTGCCCCTTCCCGGACGGTACGGTTGGGCCCTTCATCGAAATATCTACGACTTACAACAATGGCACAGCCTCAAAGACCTATAAATCCGGCAGCTATAATTTCCATAAAGACAGCGGGAATATCGTGATCGATGAAATGACCACCGACCAAACAGGCAGCGGATATATCTCCGGCCATTTTGAGGGTACCGTGAGTAATGAAACTACTACTATTGATACCCATGCCGATGAACATGCCGTATGCAATAAGGAAAATTATAAGTATGAAACGCTGCCCTTAAAAGGTAAATTCCGTTTAAAACTAAAAGGGGCCAGCAAATAAACCACGATAAAATCAACCAGATGAACAGAATCCCTCTCTACCTTCTTATTGCTTTAAGTGCTGCCGCCTGTACGCAGACAGCCAAAACTACTACCAGTACAACAACTGAAACGACAGACTCGGTAACCACCATAAGCCAGAGCAGTGCTAAAGCCGGTACGGATACCGCAAAGGTATTTGATATCAGTACCATCCCTTTATCCACACACGATCTGGGCGAGTTTCCATATGTCAAAGCACCTGAAGGATATGCATTTGGTTCTTATGGAAACGGGATGAACAAATCCGATATTTCTGAATTCAGCAAGGAGTATTTTGCAGTGAACGGAAAACTGGTCCCGCAGGAAGGAAAAACCTGTAAAACGGGGATCGATCTGGCAAAAAAAGACAACAAGAAATTTAACAGCTTACTTGTTGAACAAAGCCTTGACAAAGATATCCTTGCGCTGGGAGGCGTACAGGTAAACAATGTACCGGTACCGGTGTCAGAAATTAAAAGGATCGGCGATGCAGAACTGGTAGATAAACATTACGGCTCTTCTATAGACTACAACCTGCTGGATGATATCAAAACCTATGTGATCAGGACTGCAGACAAGGAAGTGTGGATTCAGTTTAACCTGATGAACAACGAGTCAGGAAAAATTGCCATTCTTGAAAAAGCAGTGACCTCAAAGTAACTCTTTTGGAACGCCGCCCCATTTTTCATTCAAACGCTGAGCCTCTGCCCTGGTAATGCCCATCACACTGCCATGCCGGGGAAAAAAATCTTTACGGAATGATTCGGGGGCCGGCGTAAACCGGAATAAGTCCTTGCTGCGCTGAAATTCGTAACGCTGGTTGGTATACAGGTCATACATCAGCACATAAGTGTCTGAATGGTTGAGTTTGAAGATACTGGAACCTTCTACCACAATTTTTTTGGCTGAATACGCATCGAGATATTTGAAATCTTCTGCCCATGGCCCATGGAGGCTTTTACTGGTGGCCTGCTGAATCCCGTTCTCAAATTCCTTCCCATTTTCATCCTTGGTATTCCCTTTATAAAAGAAATGGTACAATCCGTCTTTGTAGATGATATCACCATCTATACCCCCATATTTTGGGCTGAACAATAATGCAGGCTCGTTCTCAAAGCCGCTGAAATCAGCATTGGCATATGCTGCATAAAAATCCAGCTTTGCATCGTTTTTATATTTCACTGTAAAATACACCATATATTTGCCAACAGCAGCATCATAGATCGTTTGCGGGGCCCATACCCATTGTACATGGGCAAACTTGTGAGGATATTGTTTTTCAAGGTCAACGATACCATGTTTCCAGCTGAGCAGGTCATCAGATCGCAGCATCACGATCCCCGGATTGTGCCCCCAGCCATTTTTTGCAGTGCTCATATCCGTAGCCACCATAAAAAATTGTTTCCCATCCTGACTGCGCATCAGATACGGATCACGTACCCCACCTGTACCTGATGTTTTCTCTGAATCAATTACGGGCAGGTTTTTGTTGAGCGCAAACCAGTTTTTTGCATCGGCACTGACGGCAAACCGCACCTGTTCGTCCAGCTGCCGAGGGCCGGAGCCTTCAAAATACGTAAAAAGATAAGCATCAAATTCCTGCTGCTTCTGGATTTTGTTTGGTACAGCAGCAGCAGAGCGGGCTTTTGCTTTTACAGTCGTTTGTGCAGCAGTTTGCTGAGCAATTGATAGCAGCAGGGCAAAGCAGGATAAGCATAAAAAAGGTAGTTTCATAGCTTTATATTTGATCAAATAAACATAACTAATAAACGTCATATTGAGAATTATTTAGCTACAAATATCATTTTCGGTTCAGCAATCCTGGGATAGCCCGGTAAATAAAAAGCACCTGACCTGTAGAACAGGCAGGTGCTTGGGATAGGTAATAACCGGTTTGAAACTGTTTTATTTCCAGCCTCCCCCGAGTTCTTTATAAACGTTAACTACTGCATTTAACTGCGCTTTTTTAGTTTCTACCAGTTCCAGCTTGGTTTCCAGTGCGTCACGCTGTGTCATCAGGACTTCAAAATAATCTGCCCTGGCCGACTTAAACAGGTCGTTGGAAACACTGATTGAGGTGTTCAGCGCCTCTACCTGCTGTGATTTCAGGTCATAGCTCTTTTCCAGGTTACTGATCTTCGACAGCTGTGTGGAAACCTCCATATACGCATTCAGGAGAATGCGCTGGTAGTTAAACATCGATTGCAGCTGCCTTGCATTGGCACTGCTAAATTCTGCCTTGATCGCGTTACGGTTGATCAGCGGACCTGCTAAATCTCCTGCCAGTGAATAGAGCAGGGATTTGGGCAACTTAAACAGATAAGATGGCTTAAAGGCTTCGAAGCCAATGGCCGCAGAGATATCAAGCGAAGGATAAAACTCTGCACGGGCCACTTTCACATCCAGCTTTGCAGCTGCCATTTCCAGTTCTGCCTGTTTGATATCGGGGCGGTTGGCCAGCAATTGCGATGGGATACCCGCATTCACAGACATAGGTACCAGGCTCAGGAAGTCGCCCTTTTCTCTTTTGATCTCCTGAGGGTAACGCCCCAGCAAAAGGTTCAGGTTGTTCTCTTCTTCCTTGATCTGCTGCAGGATATCAAATTCCTTGCTCTGTGAGGACAACACTTCGGCACGGAACTTCTGAACCGCCAGCTCAGTGGCCCTCATGGCCTGTTTCTGCACTTTAACAATCTCCAGTGCATTCTTCTGGAGTTTGATATTTTGCTGTATGATCTCCATCTGGCTGTCCAGGGCCTGTAGCTCATAATAGGAATTGGCCACTTCGGCAATCAGGTTGGTGAGCACGAAATTCTTGCCTTCAACGGTAGACAGGTACCTGCTGATGGCCGCCTTTTTAGCGTTACGGAGTTTTTTCCAGATATCAATTTCCCAGTTGGCTGTTGCTGCCAGCGTAAAATTGGCCAGCGGATTAGGCACTTCCTTACCGGGCGTGATATCCGTTGAGGCATCGCCCGCGCCCTGACTGGTATATTCTCCTACTTTTTCAAGCTCGGCACCAGCCCTTAAGCCTACTGTTGGCAGCAGGGAAGCTTTTCTCATGCGGACATCGTTCTTCGCGATTTCAATGTCCTGTAAGGTGACCATCAGCTCCTGGTTGTTTTTCAGTGCCGTATCAATCAGGTCTACCAGATATTTATCCTTAAAATAGCTGTTCCATGGAAGGGCAGATATATTGGTGGTATCCCGGCTGCTTCCGAAAGATTCCGGAAGCGGTTTGACTGCTGCCGGTGCTGCGGCTTCGGGCACTTTACATCCCGCTGCAGCAAGGCAGATACCCAGCGCAATTGTATATCGGTTATACTTTAATTTATACATTGTGATCGATTTCTTCTGTTAACGGATTTTCATCTTCATGTTTGGCCAAACGGTTTTTCTCAGCGATTTTGCCGAATATATAGTACAGGCCGGGGATCACCAGTACACCGCACAGTGTCCCTAAAAGCATGCCCCCGGCAGCCGCAGAACCAATGGTACGGTTACCGATTTTACCCGGGCCTGAGGCAAATACCAGCGGGATCAGACCTGCGATAAAGGCGAAGGAGGTCATCAGGATCGGACGGAACCTCACTGCCGCCCCTTCCATCGCGGCCTCTATGACTGTAGCTCCCTGCGCATGTTTCTGCACAGCAAACTCTACGATCAGCACGGCGTTTTTACCGAGCAAACCGATGAGCATGACCAGCGCCACCTGGGCGTAGATGTTGTTTTCCAGTCCGCAGATTTTAAGCAGCATAAAAGCCCCGAAAATTCCGCATGGCAGTGACAGCAGTACGGCGAAAGGCAGAATAAAACTTTCGTACTGTGCGGCAAGCACCAGGTAAACGAAGCCCAGACAGATCAGGAAAATGTAGATCGCTTCATTGCCACGTCCTACCTCATCTTTGGAAATACCTGCCCAGTCGATACCGAAGCCCCTTGGCAGCGTTTTGCCCGCCACTTCCGTAATCGCCTGTATCGCGGCACCGCTACTGTAGCCCGGTGCCGATGCACCACTGATCTCAGAAGCATTGTACATGTTATGGCGCGTGATCTCTGATAACCCGTAAACTTTCTCCATCTTCATAAAAGCTGAGAAAGGCACCATTTCATCATGATCGTTTTTCACATATAATTTTAGGATATCCTCAGGCAAGGCACGGTACTCCGGCGATGCCTGTACCATTACTTTATACTGCCTGTCAAACTTGATAAAATTGGTTTCGTAGTTACTGCCGACCAGCGTAGACAGCGTATTCATCGCATTTTCTATAGTTACCCCTTTCTGCTTGGCGATGTCGTTATCCACCTTGAGCATGTATTGCGGGAAACTGGCACTGTAAAACGTAAATACGGAAGCCAGTTCCGGACGTTTGCTGAGTTCCCTTACAAAGTCTTTGCTCACCGTTTCCATCTTATGGAAATCACCCGAGCCTGCTTTGTCCAGCAAACGCAGCTCGAAACCACCAGCAGCACCATATCCCGGAACGGCCGGAGGCTGAAAGTACTCTATCGTAGCCCCGTTGATCTCTTCTGTCTTCTCTTCCAGTTCCTGTATGATTTCCTGCACAGAATGTGTGCGGTCTTCCCAGCTTTTCAGGTTGATCAGACAGGTCCCGGAGTTTGATCCCGTACCTTCGGTAAGGATCTCATATCCTGCCAGTGCAGAAACAGATTGTACCCCTTCTACCTTTTCGGCAATTTTTTGCAGCTTCTCGGCAATCTGATTGGTACGTTCCAGGGATGATCCCGGAGGCGTCTGGATAATCGCGTAAAACATCCCCTGGTCTTCATTCGGGATAAAACCCGAAGGCAGGCTGTTGTTCAGGAAGAATATGCCCACACAGAATGCAATCAGCACGCCAAAGGTGAGCATCCTTCTGTTCACGATCAGACCCAGCACTTTCTGGTATTTGCCGGTCAGTTTATTGAAACCATTGTTAAAACCATCCAGAAATTTATCGAGCGCATTTTTCTTTTTCGGCTTACCGTGATTGTTCTTCAGCAGCATCGCACAGAGTGCAGGTGTCAGCGTTAAGGCCACCACACCAGACAGGATAATTGCCGTAGCCATCGTGATAGAGAACTGGCGATAGAAGATACCCACAGGGCCAGACATAAAGGCCACCGGCACAAATACCGCTGCCATCAGGAAGGTAATAGCGATAATCGCGCCCCCGATTTCATGCATGGCTTCCTGCGTAGCCCTGAGCGGCGAAAGATGTTTCTCTTCCATCTTGGCATGGACGGCCTCGATCACCACGATCGCATCATCGACGACGACCCCAATGGCCAGCACGAGTGCAAATAAGGTGATCAGGTTGAGCGTGATACCAAAAAACTGCATGAAAACAAATGTCCCGATCAGTGATACCGGTACTGCAATGGCAGGGATCAGCGTAGAACGCCAGTCGCCCAGGAACAGGAACACCACCAAACCCACCAGGATAAAGGCCTCTACCAGCGTGTGGATTACTTTTTCGATCGAGGCATCCAGGAATTTGGAAACGTCATAACTGATCTCGTAATCCAGTCCTTTGGGGAAGGATGTTTTCTTGATCTCCTCCATTTTGGCCTTGATATCTTTGATGACCTGACTGGCATTACTTCCGTAAGACTGCTTCACAGTAATCGCTGCCGAGGGATGGCCGTTCAGGTTAGAATAGATATCGTACATGGCACTGCCAAACTCTACGGTAGCCACATCTTTCAGGCGAAGGATCTCGCCCTGTTTGGTAGACCTTAAGATGATATTTGCATATTGCTCTTTGGTGGTGAACCTCCCGGAGTATTTCAGTACGTACTCGAAAGACTGTGACCTCTTACCGGAACTTTCACCTGTTTTGCCTGGTGACGCTTCCAGACTTTGCTGGTTCAGGGCTTCCAGGACTTCATCCGCAGAGATTTTGTAAGCCAGCATGCGGTCGGGCTTCAGCCAGATCCTCATGGCATATTCACGTGTACCGAGGATATCGGCAACACCTACACCATCAACCCTTCTTAATTCTGACAGGATATTGATATCCGCGAAATTGTACAGGAACTTCTGATCGGTCTTTGGATCTTTACTGAACAGGTTGATGTACATCAGCATGTTGGATTCTTCGCGGGTGATCTTTACCCCTTCACGCACAACCAGCGGCGGGAGTTTGTTCACTACCGAAGCCACACGGTTCTGGATGTTTACCGATGCCTGGTTGGGGTCGGTACCGAGGTTAAAGATCACCTGAATGGTAGCTTCACCGTCGTTACCGGCATCTGAAGCCATGTATTTCATTCCTGGTACACCATTGATGGCCCTTTCCAGTGGAATGATCACTGACTTGATCATGAGCTCGCCGTTTGCACCGGGATATTCTGCTGTAATGTTCACCTTTGGCGGTGAGATAGAAGGGAACTGCGTGACCGGTAAGCCCTTCATAGCCAAAAACCCTAAAAATACGATGATCAGGGAGATCACTATAGAGAGTACAGGCCTCTGTATAAATTTACTAAACATGGATTGTTTATTTAATGATTAAACCAAATGGAATTGTGTGACGCTTTGGCTGAACCTATTCAGCTTTTAATCTCAAAGAAGACATCCAGGTTTTAGGTGCCTGGTATTCAAACTTGATTTTGTCATCGTCCTTTACTTTCTGCACACCTTCCAGCAGGATTTTGTCATTATCATTAAGGCCGCTGCCCACGACATATAGGTCTGGCATTTCGCCGGCAATGGTGATGTTTTTAGAATGTACCACACCGCCTGTATCAACTACAAAGACATAGATTTTATCCTGGATCTCATAAGTTGCTTTTTGCGGGATAACCATCGCCTGATGGAGCGGAACAACCATTTGTACTTCGCCCGTTTCACCATTTTTTAACAGCTTGTCGGGATTTGGGAATTTAGCCCTGAAAGCGATATTACCCGTTTCATTGTTAAATTCACCTTCAATGATCTCCACATTTCCCTTGTAGGGCAAGGGCTGGTTATTGGCAAGGAGCAGGCTTACCTTGTTATCGGCACGTCCCTTTATATTGGTCTGATATTCCAGGTATTCCGGCTCCGAGACGTTGAAATAGGCAAACATCTGGGTATTGTCAGAAAGGCTGGTCATCAGTTCACCTTCATCGATTAAACTTCCTAATTTCAAAGGAATACGGTCAATAGTACCATCAAATGGTGCCCTGATCTCGGTAAATGATAAATGTAATCTGGCAAGTGAAACTTCGGCTTTTGCCTGTTCCAGTTTGGCCTGAGCTACCGACTGCTCATTTTTAGAAACGATATTTTTATCGGCAAGTGTTTTGGCATTTTGCAGTTCGATCTCTGCGGATTTGTATTCTGCCTGTGCTTTCAGCAATTCTGCCTCATACACTTTAGGCATAATCCTGAACAATAGCTGACCAGATTTAACAGACTGGCCTTCATCAACATAAATATTCTGAAGGAAACCTTTTTCCTGAGAACGGATCTCTATGTTCCTTACTGATTTGATTTGTGAAACGTACTGTTTCGTAAACGAAGTATCAACCCTGATGGCACTGGTAACGGTGAACTTACTTTCTTCTTTCTTTTCTTCTTTTTTAGATGTACAGCTTGCAAGGCATAACAGGGCGATTAAGCCTTTAGACACAACTAGTCTCTTCATAGTATAAAAATGGTATTTAAGCGTTTGAGTGCAGGAACCTACAGGTTCCTATGGACATAAATTCTGGCGAAAAAATGTCTCTCAGATTCTTAATACCCTTTGGGTAATATAAAGAGGGGAAGCATCGCCGCAGATCTGGGGGATGACTTTAAATCGGTTATTGTAGAAATTGGAAATGACCAGACCGGATGAGGTCAGGTACAGCCAGTCGGGCAGGCTGTACTTGCCCGGCACAAATTTGTTTGTCCCGGCATCCACATCATCATGGCCGCCCACATATTCTTCCTCTACGTCAATTTCTGCATCTTCAAAGAAAGTGTTGCTCTGATCGTTATTGGTCAGTTTTGTATGCGGTTTCTTTGCCAGGTCACGACCTGAAGAATGGTGGTGGAGAGGATGGTGCGTATTGGCATATACGGCAAGTCCTCCGCACAACAGCAGCAGACAGAAATATATGTAAAATACAAATCCTCTCATTTGGCGATAAAAGTAAGGAAAGAAATCAAAGTTTGATGTATGCAGCTGAAAATATTACCAACCGATGCCGTAATCTTCTCCGTGATTACTTGACCCGCCCCAGAGGCTATTGTGCTTCCAGTCGAAATAGATCGCATTGATCGGCCCGCTGCTGCGCTCTCCATAACTGATAGTATAGCCCATTTTTTTCAGTTCAGTACGTGTGGCCTCGGGGGTATTGCTGTTGAGCAATATCTGCCCGGCTTTAGGTTCACGGTCTGCCGTCTTTGTTCCGCCCAAGGATAACCACAATTGATTGGTGTTGATGTTTGCTGCTTCAGAAGCCTGCTGCACATTCATGCCAAATTCAGAAACGTTAAGGAAGAACTGCAACAGGTTTTGGTCCTGTGTGTCGCCGCCCTGTACAGCAGATGACAAATAAGGCTTCCCATCCTTTAATGCCAGTGCCGGTGATAAAGTTACCCTTGGCCTTTTGCCCGGTGCAACCACGTTGAAGGGATTGATTGCTGAGTCGAGCACAAAGCTCTGCATCCGCTGGCTCATTCCTATCCCCGTATTACCCGCAATACAGGCCGGCAGCCATCCGCCGCTTGGTGTAACAGATACTACCCATCCCTCTTTATCTGCGGCCTCTACAGAAGTTGTACCGCGCCACAGCCTGTCCTGATAGTCGGCTTTTGGCGAATTGTTGGTCATATCATGTTTAGGGGCAAAGTTGCGTTTGCTGGTATCCATCTCAAAGCCGCGGCTTTTTAACAGGTTGATGTAAGGATTGGTTTTGCCTTCAAAGGGATAAGGATTTCCCGGGCCGATTGTGGGATCATTTTTATCATATTTAATGAGTGCAGCACGTTCTTTAGCATATTCTTTACTCAGTAAGCCTTTCATTGGCTCCATTGGTTTCTGGTATGGATCACCGTAATAAAAGTCTCGGTCTGCAAAAGCCAGGTTCATGGCCTGATACAGGGTATGAATGTATTTAGTGCTGTTATAGCCCATGCTCTTGAGGTCAAAGTTCTCCAGGATGTTCAGGGCCTGCAGCATTACCGGGCCTTGCGTCCATTGCTGCATTTTGTAAACATCGATGCCTTTGTAATTCACCATCAGCGGTTTTTCTTCAAGAGGTTTCCAGTTGGCCAGGTCCTGTATGGTGATCAGCCCGCCCTGTTCTCTGGCACCGCGTACAAACTCTTCTGCGATATCGCCTTTGTAAAACCTGTCATATGCGGCCATCAGTGCCTGCTTACGGTTTTTACCTTGTTTCAGCGCAGATTTTTCTGCATCTACCAGTTTCGTTAAGGTAGCCAGCAGGTCTTTTTGTACAAAGATCTCCCCTGCTTCCGGTGCTTCTCTTTTTTCGCCCGGATGGGTAAAGAAAACTTTGGAGCTGTAAGGCCATTGTTTGATCAGTGCCTTGCCGCGCTCCATCGCATTTGCGGCCTGTGCTTCTATCGGATAACCTGCTGCCAGTTCCATCGCCGGTGCCAGTACCTGCTCCAGGCTTAAGGTGCCATAGTTAGACAGGATGTAGATCAGCCCGCCTACTGTGCCCGGCGTTGTTGCGGCCAGAGGGCCGTATTCTGGTGGAAAGTTGTATCCTTTGCTTTTAAAAAAATCTGCAGTGGCACCCGTTGGGGCAACACCCATCGCATTGATAGCAATGACCTGCTTTGTTTTTGGATTATAAATCAGCAGCTGTGTTTCTCCTCCCCAGCTCAGGGTATCCCACATCGTGCAGGTTGCGGCGAGCATCGCACATGCCGCATCAACTGCGTTGCCACCTTTTTGAAAGGTCATTGCTCCTGCTGTGGCAGCTAAGGGCTTACCGGTTATAGCCATCCAGTTACGGCCATGTAAAACGGGTTTCTGGGTCTGTTGTGCAGATGCAGAGAGCAGCGTAGCTGAAATCAGGAAAGTGGATAAGAAAGCCTTCATATAGTCTGTGAGAATCTAAAAATAAAGAAAAAATCTCTACCGGAAAAGAATAATTTATGGCGGCAGCTGTCACATTACAGATACTAAGCTTGATAAATTAATTATATTCGCGGAATTGTTTACAAAAAGAATTATTAAGAAAATTTATGTTACTGGAACAACAACTGCATCAAAGAAGCCATGGTGAATGCGAAATCTGTCAATCAGGGGAGCCCCTGGAAGTGTATGCCGTACCGCCGCAATCTGCCCAGACTGAAGGTAACTGTATCCTGATCTGCGGCACCTGCATTTCGCAGGTACAGCAGCGTGAAGAAATGGATGTCAATCACTGGCGTTGTTTAACGGCGAGCATGTGGAGCGAAGTGCCGGCTGTGCAGGTGGTTTCATGGCGGATGCTGAACAGGCTTAGTGCTGAAGGATGGGCAGCAGATAACCTGGATACGATGTACCTGGATGATGAAACGATGGCATGGGCAAAGGCCTATGCGGATGACGAAGCAGCAGAAGTAGCGGAGATCCATAAAGACGCACTGGGCAGTCCCCTGCTGGCGGGCGACTCGGTAGTACTGACTAAAACACTGGATGTCAAAGGTTCCAGCTTAAACGCAAAGCTGGGCACAGTGGTGAAGAATATCCGTTTGGTGGAGAATAACACCGATCAGATTGAAGGAAAAATTGAAGGACAGGTGATTGTGATCCTGACTAAATATGTAAGGAAGCAGAACTAGCTATGAATTAGCCTTCACCAGCTCCTGCTTTGCTGCAGGATTTGGTGAAGGCTATTATTTTACAAGGTTTTTTGTTTCATCTTTTCCAGCTCCCTGCCATACAGGTCATATGATTTTGCATAACCTTGCTGCAGGGAAACAGGAGGTTTAATCCCGTGCTTCACCATCATTTCTTCCTGTTTTTTTGCCTCAGCATGGCTGATGTCTATTGCCTTTTGCTGGGTACTTACTGCGTCATTGTATTTTTTCTGCTGGTAGTACAGATGTGCCAGCGTATCATAAAAAGCTGAATTTTCAGGGAACAATTCTATGGAACGCCAAACCCAGGTCACCGCTTTTGAAAGGTAATCAGCATTACTGGTACGCATGGAATATATGCTCCAGGCACCGTTATTTAACGTCATAGCATATTCCATTGCCCTGGCTTGTTTGTTTTCTACAGGATAAGATGGGCCACCCATTGAACTCAGGGTTTCCATCCTTTTTACGACGGTGATGGCCGTGACGCTCATCGCAGAATCCCGTTTTGCAGTACTTTTGCCTATTTTGGCCGTTTGTGCAGCCGCAGCAGCTGCTGGTGGCGGTGGTGTCATGATCACCTGTGTTGTCGCGATGTCCTGCTTATGGATAGAGTCGCGCAGCTGCAGGTAGTATTGCTGGTAGTAACTTGATGCAGATCTCAGGTATCTCGCCGTATCATTAATACCTTTATAGTAATCCATCATTCTGAACGATTGTGCCGCCATTCCCTTCTGCCAGTTATTTGTCCAGGTAGACTGTGTAAATGCTGCGGTTTGTATCGCCAGGCTTTCATCTTTTTTTGATTTTGCCATCGCCATTGAAGCGTTGATAATTTTATTATTGAGGGCCACCCTTTTTGGATAAGGCAGGGTCTTAAACACACTGTCTGTCAGTTTGGGATATACCCGCGTGATCTTGTAGGCTTTGCCAGACAGTACAGGCCCCCTTTGCAGCAGGAAGGAAATGGTCTCATAATCGTCGAGCTTGCTCACCGGCAACAGATTGGCATACGTTTCCAGCACATCCTGGTCTACAGGAATATCCATCTGCTCGTATTTTAAAAGATAGTCTTTGAGAAAAGAGATATCCCTTTTGCCTTCTTTATATTCCTGCTGATACCAGCTCAGGGTTTTGCCTTTTGAAAGTTCGGTTGCTTTAGCTATATCGGCCAGATAAGGTTCTTTTCTGCTCCTGTAGCCGGCCGTTTTTAAAAGCAGGCCGCCTTCTGCATTGAGATACAGATGGGTAGGATACTGGAAAATATTGTATTGCTGATAGATCCCCTCAAAACCGGGTTTTGGTGTCTCATTTTTATAGATACAAATAAAATCTTTATCATATTTTTTCAGCAGGTCTTTGTCTGTGGGCAAGGGAGAATAAGG
>Ga0163161_10002194_pt1 | contig 14086 bp, 13 predicted proteins | sample S45metaG_FD_129847 | JGI IMG/M metagenome (GOLD analysis project Ga0163161, IMG submission 129847) | Switchgrass rhizosphere microbial communities from Kellogg Biological Station, Michigan, USA - S4-5 metaG | ecosystem: Host-associated > Plants > Roots > Rhizosphere > Soil | place: USA... | reverse complement strand
CGGAAAAGATTTCCTTTACCGAGTTTCATGTTTTTGTTCCTGTCATAGGTAAGAAAGGACAAGTTGAAATCCAGCTTCTTCGTGATATTACCACCCGCATCGGCTCCCAGTTTAGCGGTCTCATAAGAGCCATATTCTGCAAAGACATTTCCATGTACATCGCCAGAAGATTTCTTGGTGATGATATTCACCACTCCGCCCATTGCGGATGAGCCGTATAATGCCGAAGCGGGGCCTTTCAGCACTTCAATCCTTTCGATATCTGCAGGGTTGATCGTTGCAATACTTACCGTACCAGCGGGACGGCCATCCACCAGTAAAAGGGAGCGCTGGTTTAAACCACTGATCTGTGGCCTGAAACCGCGGATACCAATCCCGGCAGAAAGGCCAGGGTACTGGATGATGCTTACAGAAGAATTTTTCTTGAGTAAATCTGTCACCTCTCCGGATGAGGTAAGTGCCATTGCCTGTTTGGTAATGACAGTGATATTCTGCGGCACATCGCGCCTTTTGGTTGCTGTACGTAAAGTAGTGACCACCACTTCGTCCAGTGCATTGGTTTTTATACTATCAGGTTTTTTTTCCTGTGCCAGCGCGGGGCTGCTGATGAAAGCACCTGCAATCAGCAGGTTTTTAAGCGTTAAAAAGTGTAGGTGTTTATTCATTTAATGTGATATGATATTCTGATGTGATGTGTACTGTCTGTGTCGATCTCAAAGGAAATCCCATCCTTATCAAAAGCCCGCTGAAAAGAGCCGTTTAATACCAGTTCTTCGGGTATGCCCGCAGCTAAATGTCCGGTATTGTCCATCAGCCAGATCTGATCGGCTACCTGCAGGGCAAGATCCAGTTCATGAGTAGAAATCAGGATCGATTTATTGGTCTCTTTCGCCAGTTTGTGCAGCAGCCGCATCAGCTGTATACGGCTGGGAAGGTCTAAATGCGCTGTTGGCTCATCTAAAATAATCAATGGGGTATCCTGTGCCATCGCTCTCGCGAGCATGACCTTCTGGCATTCGCCATCGCTCAGGCTATCTATTTTACGGTGCAGAAACTCCGCGGTGCCGGTTACACGGATCGCATGGTCTATTGCGGCTTTATCGGCATCGCTCAGGATACCAAGCCAGCCAGACCAGGGATAACGGCCAAGGGCGATGACAGCATACACATCCAGATTTCCTGTGCGGACATTATCGGTCAGCACAAGGCTGATTTGCTTTGCCAGCTCTTTTGGTTTCAGCGTAGCAATATCCTGTCCGCTGAGCATGACAGTTCCCGAAAGCGGATGATGCAGTCCTGAGACTGTGCGGAGCAAAGTGGATTTCCCACAGCCGTTCGGCCCAAGTACACAGATCATCTCCCCAGGCTGCAGGGATAAAGTTAAGGGGCCTGCAATGTTTTTAGCTTCCCGTTTACCCGAATGGTAACCGATATGCAGTTCGTTGGTTTGTAAAATCGGCTGTCCCATTACCATCTTCTCAGTTTACGCGGCCCCGCAATAATCCAGATCACCACTGGCGAACCTATTAAAGCTGTAATTACATTGATTGGCAAAACAGTCTGACTTCCTGGCAATTGCGCTACAATATCACAGACCAGCATCAATACAGTGCCCACCAGACAACAGGCAGGGATCAGGATGCGGTGACTGGAAGTATTGAACAATGCCCGCGAAAGATGCGGGACGGCAATCCCGATAAAACCGATAGGGCCGCAAAATGCAGTGATACCTCCGGCAAGGATACTGGTGCTCAGCACGATGATCAGACGGGCGCGTTTTACGGAGAGCCCCATGCTGCGTGCGTAGTGATCTCCCAGTAATAAGGCATCCAGCATTTTTGAGGACAGGAAGGAGATAAACAGTCCTGCAGCCACCACTATGGCCAGGATCAGGAGCTGGTTGCCCGTAACCCCTCCCAGCGAGCCGAAGGTCCATATGAGGTAATCTTTGATCAGTTCCGGCGAGCTGAAATATTGCCAGATACTGATCAGGGAGAGTGTGATATTTCCGATCATCACACCTACGATCAGCACAATCACATGGTCCTTTAAAGAAGAGGAAATCGAAACAACGACTAACATAATCAGGGCGGCGCCTAAAGATGAGGCAATAATCACCAGCCAGCTGCCGGATAATCCGAGCTCCCTGATGGTGTACAAACTCGTGAGGCTGCCCACAGAGAACATCACCAGCGCTACTCCCAGGCTTGCCCCTGCGGTGATCCCTAAAACAGATGGCCCCGCCAGCGGGTTACGGAACAGCGTTTGCATTTGCAGCCCGCTTACGGAAAGGCCACAGCCAACAATAATTGCGGTGAGCGCCTTGGGCAGCCTGATTTTTTCTATAATATAGATCCAGCTATCGTTGTCGGCACCGGAGGTAAAAATTACCCTGACCACTTCCTTTAAAGGAATATGGACAGAGCCGAGTGCCACATCAAGCAGGAACGCTATCACAAAAAATGATAGCAGAACCAGAATTTTTATCTTATTCAATACAGTAAATTTTAGAAAATCAGTTCAGTTGATGACAGGATCATTTCAGCTGTTTGTAGTACACCAGCTGGTGATCCGGCAGGAGTTCAGGGTGAAGGATCTTGATCAGGTCGGCCAGGATCAGCTGTGGGCTTACTGCACCAGACTCCCAGTAATCATTTGATCCCAGGTCGTTTACCCTCTTATTGTTATTATAGATGTTCCCGTTTTTGAAAGGTTTGAAATCGGCATAGCGTGCATCAATGGCCCGGATATCTGTTTTACTGTCAACATATCCTACGTTCAGCCAGAAATCAGCCTTCAATGCTTCCGGGGCAACGGTTTCAAAGTTCAGCGCCAGGCTTCCTTTTCGGATGATATGGCGCCAGCGATAATTGGTGCCGGCATCCTTGAAAAATTCTGCCATATAACTATCACCGTCAGGAACATTCCAAACGCCCTTAAAAGGCATTCCACTGATCAGGGATGGTTTGTGCCTGGCAGTATGGCCTATTTGCGCCAGCATGTGGTATTCTTTTTCTAAGGTGTCAAACTTTTTGTTCACCAGATCTTCCTTACCGGTCAGTGCAGCCATCACTTTTACCCATTCTGCACGGCCCAGCGGGGTTGTTTCCAGCCACTCTGAATTGAGCATCACAGGAACACCTGCATTGCTGAGGGTGGCATATTTAGTGAATTTAGCATCGGGATTGCCCATCACCATCACCAGACCGGGTTTCATGCTGATCAGCAATTCGTCATTCATGGTTCCGTCCACACCTACATCCTTTACTTTGCCGGCAGCGATATTCTTTCTCACCACGGCCGATGTGATATATTTGAAACTGCCGAGGCCGATGATCGCATCAGAAACCCCTGCAAAGTCTGCCTGGGCCACATGAGTGGAAGACATGGCTACGAGATGCTGAACGGGGATTGTAATGAGCTGTGCTTTTTGATATCCTGCAGGTGCCTTCGCTCCTTTTTCCAATAAAACATACGCTGCAGTATCTGCCGAAGGACCAAATCCCGAATAGATACTTACAAGCTTATATCCATCATAGTAATCGATGCTGAAACCTTTTGCATATTTGATTTCAGCACAGCCGGTTTTTGCGGAATGTTGTGTTTTTGAGGCCGGGGCCTGTCTGCATGAACTGCTCAGCAACAGGAAAGCCAGCAAACAGGAATATACACCTGCCAGCGGGGAATAGTTTATTTTTCTCATCATAACTGTTAGCCTTTCTTCCGAAAGCGTAAGTAAACATTTACAAGGCAGGTCTTCTGACTTCCTCTAACTATTCCCTTCCCCTCTTTGCAGAGAGTGGTATTTAAATAGTTATCTGATATGAGGTTTACAGCAGCGGAGACTGTTCTGGATTTACACCAGTATTCCCTATTAAAGTATTTCCTTAGAAATACGGCCTAATGCTGCAAACCTAAGAGAAAATTTTCAACAATAATCAATCAGGGGCCAATTATTTTCCAGAATTGGAATAAATGGCTGCTACGATTTAATCGCATCCAGGATAAAACTGACGCGCAGGGCTTCGGAAACCTTGGGGAGTTCGGTCAGCTCAAAGCCCAGGCCTGTGTAAGTTTCCCTGATGGCGTGATAGATAGCTGTGGCTTCTTCGAAACTTTGCCAGCGCTCGGAGTCGTTCACATAAATATCTTCCCATGGAGGAAGGATAAACACCTGTTTTTCATAGGGATGCAGGGACAATTCAGACAGGTAACTGTCAGGTACCGGCAGATTTGCAATCTGCAGATAGGCGATCACATCGGGAATACCGCGGTCAAAAAAAGAAATCGTATTTTCTGCATGATCTTTCCAGGCCTTTGTCATTTGTGCGATTACTTTATTGGAAAAGCAGGAAATATCCATCCAGGGCAGGCAGTCAGAGCCTTTAGCGACTTCAGCTTTAATCATCTCCCTCGAAATTTCGGCAGAACAGGCATACCCTGCTTTTTCCAGCCCTTCTATGAGTGTAGATTTCCCGGAACCCGGGCCACCGGTGATTACATATCTTTTGTTATGCAGTTCCATACGTTAACTGAACCATTGTAACTTTCATCAGGGAAATCTTTTTAAAACTGGATGAAGTAAATGGTGATTGATAAAACCAGCAGCAAGCAGACCCCGTGATTGATACTGCTGACTACCTTAAACTCTTCATGTGAGATATCCCTGCTGTTACTGCCAATATAAGGCTTCTCTACCACTGTACCGTGATAAATGTTAGGCCCGCCAAATTGCACGTCCAGGATTCCTGCCAGTGCAGCTTCAGGATAACCGGAATTGGGGCTTTTGTGCTGGTGCCCGTAATGCAGGACAAAACGCCAGCCCCGAAAACTGAGCGTAACAAGGAGCATCAGTATTGCCGTGATCCTTGCCGGAAAAAAATTGACAACATCATCCAGCCGCGCTGCAAATTTACCAAAGTATTCATACCTCTCACTGCGGTAACCAATCATGGAGTCGAGTGTATTGATCATTTTATAAGTCAGCATTCCGGGCACACCGGCAATAAAATAGAAAAATAAAGGTGCCACCACCCCATCGCTGAGGTTTTCAGACATCGTTTCAAAAACCGCCCTGCGGATCTGCTGTGCATCCAGCTGAGATGTGTCCCGCCCTACAATCCAGGACAGTCGTTTTCTGCCCTCCGCGAGTCCCTGATGCTGTAAAGCGTCAAACACTTTTTTACCTTCGGTCACGAGGCTTTTGTTGGCGAGGCCATAAAATATAAAGACTGTGGCAAAAAGAAAGTAAACCGGAACAGCGTACAGCAGTAAAAAATGGGTAAGGCTGTAAAAAAAGAGGTAAGTGCCCCCGCATAAGAGCAACACGGTAGCCATCCCTTTTAGAAAGCGGTATTTCCCTTTATTCAGATGCTTCTCGGCAAAGCCGATCAGTGTGCCAAAAAACCTTACAGGATGAGGCAGCCGGTAAGGATCACCGAGCACCAGGTCCAGCAGGTATCCCGCCAGCAATGGAATAATGATAATTATATATGTTTCCATTCTGATAAAGCGTTGATCAGCATTTGGTTTTTTACAGGACTTAACGTAGCAATCCGAAAATGGTTTTCAGACAGGCCCCTGAAATTTGAGGCATCCCTGATCAGTATATGGTAATGATCCAGCAGGAACCTTTTTAAAAGTGCCGCATTTTGCACCTGTGTTTCTGCGAGAAAAAAGTGGGTGTGACTGCTGTATATTTTTATAGGTGCATTAGCCAGTCCATTGGTAAAATCTGTTTTTTCCTGCAAGAGCCGGTCTATTGGCAGCGCGAGGCTTTCCAGACGGTCAAAGATAAAATGGCCCGCTTCCAGTGCCATTGCATTCACTGTCCAGGGCAGCTTTTCTGCTTTCAGTAAGGCGGTTACTGAAGGTGCAGCCATTAGGTAACCGAGCCTTAAACCGGGTATGGCGTAGGCTTTGGTCATAGAGCGCATGACTATCAGATTGGTATAGTCCCCCGCCAGTGCTGACACCGATGTAACAGATAAGGTAAATTCTATAAAAGCCTCATCCACAACAAACAATGTTTTTGGGTATCCTGCAATTACCTGTGCCAGATCAGTGATGGTTCTACCGGTAGGATTATTTGGGTTACAGATAAAAACAAGGTCTGCATCATCAATACCCGCCGGAAAATCTTCCCATAAAATAAACCGGATTTGGTGTCCGTGCATGCGGCAGGCGTCTTCATATTCTGCAAAGGCGGGAATAACGATGGCAGTTTTTTTGTTTTTAAATGCCTGTGCAATCAGGTAAATACTTTCTGTGCTTCCATTCGTCACCAGAACATGATCAGCTGATAAAGTATAATGACTGGCAATTTTATCCGCCAGGCTTTCTGCGATTACTTCCGGGTAGCGCATCACTTTATCCCAGCGTTCAAACAAATGTTCTTTCAGGCCTGCTGGTGCCCCACCATGGTATACATTGGTACTGAAATCAGCCGCTATAGGTTTACCATGTAAATATCCGTCGTCTCCGTGTCCCTGCAGCATCGCTTAATCTTTTAAATGCTGATAAACCTGGTCGATATCAAGGTTCGCCCTGAGCAGATCAGCTAATTTATCATATTGTTCATCCCTGAAGGATTGATAATCCTCAGTTTCAACTTTTTCATTTGTATAGGGCGCTACCAGATCATTGATCACCACTGGATTGTCCAGGATGCCATGAAGGTAAGAACCCCAGCATTTTTCTGACAGGTAATAGCCATCATTTTGCCCCTCAGAAAGTACTGCTGTATGAGTAGACTGGCCATGGGCAACCTGATCGCTACCGGGGGCTTGTGTGGCTATGCTGGTTTCACCCATATGGATTTCATAACCTTTGCAGAGCTCCGGAAAGTCTCTGTAGGTAAAATTGCACTGACGGGTAGTTTTATCGGCAAGCAGCACGGTTTTTACCGGCAGAATGCCCAGACCGGCAATTGCTCCCATAGCAGATTCTACCTGTAGCGGGTCAGCGATCATTTCGCCCATCATCTGATAACCTCCGCAGATGCCGATAACCGTTTTGCCGGTGTGATGTGCCTGAATAATGGCAGCTGCCAATCCTTTGTTTCTTAAATCGATCAGGTCTTCAATCGTATTTTTGCTTCCCGGAAGGATGATAATATCTGCTTCAGCAATCCCCTCTTCGGTAGCGGTATAGTATACATTCAGTCTCCGATCTTTATCCAGACGGTCGAAATCCGTAAAATTAGACATCCTGCCAAGCAGTACTACGGCAATGTTCACTTTGCCCGGCACCGCATTCCTCCGCTTTTGCTGCAGGGACACGGCATCTTCTTCTTCGATATGGATATCCCTGAAATATGGGAGTATGCCAATCACAGGTACTCCGCAAAGCTCTTCAATGATTTTTTTTCCTTCCCGGAACAGTGCGGCATCGCCACGAAACTTATTGATGATGATCCCTTTGATACATGCTTTTTCTGCGGGTTCAAGCAATTGCATGGTGCCATATAAACTGGCAAAGATACCTCCCCGGTCTATATCTGTGATGAGGTATGTGGCCGCGCCTGCAGCGATTGCCATGCGCATATTGGTGATGTCCCTTGCTTTCAGGTTAAGCTCAGAGATACTCCCTGCCCCTTCCATAACGATGGGATGATAACGGGATGCCAGTCTGTTGTAGGCCAGTTTGACTTCTTCAAACAAGACAGAGCGGTCGCCAGACATAAAGTATTCCTTTGCCGTCTGGTTGCCGATGGATTTACCGTTCAGGATCACCTGCGAGGTCTTATCTGTTGTGGGCTTTAACAAAACAGGGTTCATATCCGTATGACAGGGAATGCCGGCAGCTTCTGCCTGTACTGCCTGTGCACGGCCGATTTCGAGTCCTTCGGGCGTAGCATAGCTGTTGAGCGACATATTTTGCGCTTTGAAAGGCGCAGGCGCATAACCATCCTGCTTAAATATCCGGCAAAATCCCGCTGTGATCACACTTTTCCCTACATCAGATGATGTTCCTACGAACATGACAGGCCTGAGTTTATGTTGCATTTCCATCAGGTGCAATTGTACACTTTTATCCTGCAGCTTACAAGTAGATATTCAATTCTATAAAAAAAATTAATCCTGTCAAAAGATCAGTACTGAGGATCATACTGATAAACGATGTTATAAGGAATGTTTTTGAGGTTTGCGGCCAGTTTACCTACCGGCAGGTCCTCGATTTCGGGCGTGGCCTCACATACCGAATACACTTTTCCCCTGTACCAGATGGGATCGCCAACAGGTTTGCTGAAGGCTACAGCCATGGTGATATGGGTTGGATACAGCAATGCGATCATCGGCAGGTTATAAATCTCCTTCACCAGATAAAAAAACAGTGCCGCTCGGTCGTCACAATCACTGTAGGCAGCAGACAGTGTCTGTTCCGGAGACATGCGTTTCTCTTTACCAAAATTCTCCTGATCATTCTCGTACAGAAAGGCGTAGCGGGTAAAGCGCATCAGGTAGTCAACACCCTTTTTCTGATCCATTTTGCCGATGTTTTTTTTCAGCAGGGGGATCAGGGAACTGTAGGTTTCCTTGCTGAGCGGGATATTAAAATAGGTTTCGAAATCTACGCCGGGATAGTTGGCAAAGATGGTTTTTACTGCTGCATTCAGTTTAATATTGAAATGATACTGTTTGTGCTCATAGGTAAAGTTCAGTTTTTTCTCTGTATAATTCGCCGGACTAAAATCAGGCATCCGTGTCACCTTATAGGAGAAAGCACTCTTAGCTTCCGGAACATCAATATTTACAGGTACAGGCGGATCATCATTCAGGTTGCTTTCTGCGTAGTCATGATAATTGAGGCACATATACTTTTTGTGCTCAACCTCAAAAAACGGGATATCAGCAATGTCTTCATCATTGAAAACATAGAATATAATTTTACGCCCTGACAGGGCGAGCCTGGCATCATATCCGGATTTGGCTAGCATAAACCATTTGTAGAGCGTGTAATTGCCGTAGTTCTGTTCTTTTGGACAAAGCTGCTGGGCCACCTTGCGTACCAGCTGGTAATACAGCCAGTCGTTGAGCTGATATTTTTCTTTATAAGCCAGAAGGGAATCTATCATCAATTGATAATTTCCGGCATTCAGCGTGTTAAATTCCTTTTTAACAGTTGCTTCAGAGGGGTCTTCAGACAGATCAGCAGCTAAGGTCCCATCTGTCACCAAATAAAAATTATGACCATAAAAGTCTACCGGCACAGTCTTCACCTGCCCCTGCGCTCCGTGAAGACCGGCATACAGCAGCACTGTGAAAAATAAAACCTTTAACCTGTTCATGATAAATAATGTAGTATACTGAAGATACGAAAAAACACTGATACGCAGATGCTTAATTGAACGATTTATTATAGTGACAATACTGTTACCCTATAAGATCAGTAGAGTTTACTAAAACTGCTATCTTCGTATGAATTATCAAATTTCAAAGACAATAAATTATACAAATATGTTTAGAACGTTTTCAGTAATTGGAGTTCTTGCACTGCTATCTTTTGGTGCTGTTGCAGACCCTATACTTCAGCATGGCAATTGGCGTGCTTCCCTGCAAAGAGAAGACGGTAACCATATTATTTTTAATCTTGATGTACAGCAGCAAAAGGGCAAGACGATATTATATGTAGTGAACGGACTGGAAAGGATGCTGGTGAAAGATGTGACTTCCATTAAAGATTCTCTGTTTATTGACATGCCTGTATTTGAATCTTCATTTAAAGTGAAGGTGATTTCAAAAGACAGCCTTGCAGGAACCTGGATCAAAAGAGGTTCGGTTAAAGATCTTGAAATGCCTTTTACGGCAACTGCGAAACAGAATTACCGTTTTGCAGCAGTGAACGGAAATGCGGCGCAGAATGTTGACGGCAAATGGAAAATTGATTTCCTGAAGGGCAAGGAGCCTGCTATCGGCAACTTCTCTCAGAAAGGAAATGTGGTGACGGGATCTATTTTAACTTCTTCCGGCGACTACCGCTTTCTTGCAGGAACGGTAACGGGAGATTTGTTGCAGCTGTCAACCTTTGACGGTATACATGCGATGCTTTTCACGGCGAAGGTAACAGGTAAGGAGCTGACTGACGCAAAGATGTACAGCAGCAAAGCACCGGTACAAGAATGGTCGGCACTGAGAGATGCGCATGTGTTGTTACCTTCAGAGACACTGACGAAACTTAAAGATGGCGAAGATGGTACGCTTGATTTTAGCTTTGTTGATCTGGACGGAAAACAGGTGTCGATTAAAGATGAACGTTTCAAGGGCAAAGTTGTCGTGATTCAGCTCATGGGTTCATGGTGCCCGAACTGTATGGATGAAACGGCATTTATGAGTGCCTATTATGATAAAAACAAACAGCGCGGCGTGGAGATGGTTGGTTTGGCTTACGAATATACTACTGATATGGCCAGGTCTAAAGCGAGCCTGAACAAGTTCAAAAAACGATTTGATGTGAAATACCCTTTGCTGATCACTCCGGTAACGGTTTCTGATCCTCAGCGTACAGAAAAAACTTTACCACAACTGACCGGGATCAAAGTTTTCCCTACTACACTGATTTTAGACAGAAGCGGTAAGGTATCAGAAATCACTACTGATTTCTTTGGCCCGGGCACAGGGGAGTATTACACGAAATTTAAGGAAGAGTTTGAAAAGAAAATGGATAAACTGATTAAGAATAAAGGTTAGTTATTCGATCAGCAATAAAGCGCAGCATTATTGCTGCATTTTACCATAAAAAACCCCCGCTCAGAAAAACTGAGCGGGGGTTTTTAGTTGATGGTCTTTGAAGTACAGTTTTAAGTCATCAAGGCTGATTAATGCTCCGATAGGATCTCATCAATATTATTTTTTAGATCAGGTAATTTAGTAACGATGATGTCCCAAACGATATCGTAGTCAATTCCAAAATAATCGTGTATCAGACGATTTCTTGTTCCTGACATTTTTCGCCATTCCATATGTGGGTATAATAATTTGAAATCTGGATCAATCTTATTACTGGCTTCTCCAATAATTTCCAAACTTCTGATGAGTGCCCTTGACAAGATAGGATCTTTAATTACATCTTCTTTAATCTTTCCATATGTGGTCTCCAGTAAAAATGTAGTTTCTTCTAAAATATGTTTTAATAACTCAATATTAGATGGGAACATACTCTGCCTGTTTTAAGATATGGGGACCTATATACTTACTTAACGACTGTTGAGTAACAACCTCCACCTTTCTGCCTAATAAATCCTCTAAAAAGAATGATAAGTCCATAAAGTTGTCATAACTTTTCTGTTCAGGATCAAACTCCACTAAAAGATCAATATCACTATCCTTATGCAATTTATCAGTAGTGAAAGAACCGAACAGACTTAAGTTCTGAACCCCAAAAGATCTTAGCTCCTTCCCATTAGCTTTTAGCCGGTTTAATAGTGAGTCTTTATTTTGAACTGCTGTTTGCATACTCAAAGATAATTAAAAAGTTATTCAAAGCCGATCAAATATGACAAAGCTGTTTTGATGAAAATAAAAACGTGATCTAAAATGTCTCAGCAAACAAAAACCCCCGCTCAGAAAAACTGAGCGGGGGTTTTTAGTCGACGGTCTTTGATGTACAGGCCTCAGTATAATTAGATAGCCTGCGCTACGGCAACTTTCAATTGTTTTCTTGTAGAAGCTGTCAGCTCGCGTTTGGCTAAAGCATGGCACTCATAGATGGCATCGCTGAACATCATTTGTTCTGGCGGGGTTTTCTGCGTAGATGCAGAAGGGCCTCTCAATGCGCCTACCAGTCCTAATTCTCTTGCTACATAGACATATCTGATGGCATCGATCACCACACCTGCTGAGTTAGGGGAATCCTGAACAGAAAGCTGTGCATCAAAAACTACCGGCGCGCCCATAAAACCTTCTAATTCCAAACGGAAGTTCGCTACCTTGTTGTCTCCGTAAAAAGCGATGTATTCTGAAGGACCGGCATGGAGAAAACTATCTTCGGTAGAGATACCTCTGATATCATTCTGTGCCCTGATCACATTCTCTTTAGAGATTTTTTTAGATTTCAAACGGTTTTTATCTTCCATATTCAGGAAGTCTGTATTTCCGCCCACATTCCTCTGTATATGTGCTTTCACATGATGGCCTCTTTCAAAAGCAAGTTCCTGCAGCATCTGGGATACAATGCTCGCACCAAACTGGCTGCGCATATCATCACCAATGATCGGGATACCGGCATCGATAAACCTTTGCTCCCAAACCGGGTCTGAAGCGATAAATACCGGGATACAGTTCACCAGGGAGATGCCCAGTTCCAGACAGATTTCTGCATAAAACTCAGTAGCCAGTTGTGAACCTACCGGCAGATAGTTGATGAGCACTTCGGCATCATGCTCACGCAGTTGGGCAATGATCTCTGCGCGCAATGCGGATACCTGGTTCTTATCATATGAAACACCATCTTTCAGGATATCAGTATTTTTGAGTTCACCTTTGATGACAAACCTGTTAGCTTCAGGATAAGCAGACATTTGCGGAGACACACCATCAATAACCGGTGACCTGTAGATCGGTGCTTCTGATTTGATGTCGGCATATAACACCATCGTACAGTTTGGTTTGGCAAAAATCGCATCCTTTAACGCGCTGCCAATCTTTCTCTCGTCTACATCAAATCCACAAACGAACTCTATGTTTGCAGCTTTGTAGCCACCGATATCATCAGCCATTAAACCTGATGTTTTATCATTAAATTTTGTATAATATTCTACACCCTGAACGAGTGAGCTGGCGCAGTTACCTACACCTAAAATTGCAACTCTGATTTTTTTTTCCTGATTTTGCATTATCGAATTTGGTTATTCATAATTGTAAGACGGACAAATTTTAGGCAGAATCCGTCCATCCCTATCAAGGCAAAAATAGAAATCAGATTACAATTTCCATCACCGTTTTTAACAAAATCGGATAAATCAGGGTGGCAAAGATTAAATTTTACATTCTGACAACTTTAACTTCATAGTCAGGATGTATAAAAACTGACCTATTGACTTCAAATTAGATTACTTAATCAATATCGCAATTAATCGATTATTTCCTGTGAAAAGCAGTTAAAATCACATTCAAAATATATTATTAATCAAGTAATTAACCTTAAATGACATCCTTAAATTTCAATAATAGGTTAGCTAAATTGATTTAATGACGAGGAGCCGAGGTTTGCAAATGACTAAACTTTAAAAAACAAACCCTTGGTAAAAATATTTGTTATGCTTGGTGATAATCATCCATAAATGAAAAATTATAAAGATCAACAGACTATTATACCCTACCTCATGTTGGTAAAGGCAGATGAATTTATAGAATTCGTTCAGAATGTATTTACTGCCGAAGTACTTCTGATAAATATGGCTGAAGATAACAGGACGGTGCTGAATGCTGAGATCAGGATTGGTCATACGGTGATCTTACTGTCTGAGGCAAAAGATAAATATGGAAAGGCCGTCGGTAATCTGTTTATTTATGTAGGAGATGCCGATGAAGCATTCAAAAGGGCTATTTTCCATGGTGCATCGATCGTTACCGAAGTATCTGACATGGACTATGGAAGAAGCGGCGGTGTTGAAGACCCTTTTGGTAACACCTGGTGGCTTACTACTGCATAATCTCCTCCGTTTACGCATAAAAAGAGAGCATTGAAAACAATACTCTCTTTTTATATAAATCCTATCTTTATATCAGCTTTACAGGAAATACTTCAGGGAAAAACCTGCATATCCATTCCTTTTTGGGGAAGGATTAAAATAAGCGGCCTGCCCACCTGTGCCTATTGCAGCATTTAATGATAATATCGAACTATACGATTCATTCAAAGCATTATCAACACCTCCATACACATTCATCTCAAAAGATTTTCCCAACTTCCTCTTATAGCCCAGTTTAGCACCGGCAACGCCATAAGAGGGATTATAGGCAGAATTACTATCGTTCAAAGGCATCTTGTCATTATAGTAATAGTTTAAATTGGCATACCATCCCAGCTGCATTTCCACATCCAGCCCTGCGCTCAATACCCATGGTGCCACACCAGTAAGTTCATT
>Ga0163161_10002192_pt1 | contig 14089 bp, 15 predicted proteins | sample S45metaG_FD_129847 | JGI IMG/M metagenome (GOLD analysis project Ga0163161, IMG submission 129847) | Switchgrass rhizosphere microbial communities from Kellogg Biological Station, Michigan, USA - S4-5 metaG | ecosystem: Host-associated > Plants > Roots > Rhizosphere > Soil | place: USA... | reverse complement strand
GACGGACCTACTGCCAACGGGCATGGTGACGTTGCTTCTTGCCGACGTCGAGGGCTCAACGCGGCTCTGGGAGAGCCAGTCGAAGGAAATGGCGGCGGCCGTCGCGCGCCTCGACGATGTGCTCACCGAAGTCGTTGCGCGGCATCAAGGCGTTCGTCCCGTCGAGCAAGGCGAGGGCGACAGCTTCGTGCTCGCGTTCGCACGCGCGAGCGATGCGGTGGCGTGTGCGTTGGAGTTGCAGTTGGCGCCACTTGCGCCGCTGCGATTGCGGGTCGGTGTGCACACCGGCGAGGTCCAGTTGCGGGACGAGGCCAACTACATGGGCCCGACCATCAATCGCACGGCGCGCCTACGGGATCTGGCGCACGGCGGCCAGACGGTGCTGTCCGGCGTGACGTTCGAGATGATCGCGGAACGACTACCGGATGGTGTGTGGGTGCGCGAGCTCGGGACTCACCCACTGCGTGACTTGCCTCGTCCCGAGCGGGTCGTTCAGCTGTGCCACCCCGATCTGTGCAACGAGTTCCCGCGGCTTCGGGTAGCGAAAACCGCTGCAGCGCAGAACCTTCCGGTTCAACTCACCAGCTTCGTCGGACGCGGTGCGCAGATGGTGGACGTGAGTCGACTCATCGACGAGAACCGGCTGATCACGTTGACCGGTGCGGGTGGCGCTGGCAAGACCCGGCTGGCGGTCGAGGTGGCCGGTCAACTGCCTGATCAGATTCCCGACGGCGTGTGGTACGTCGACCTCGCGCCGATCACCCATCCCGACGTCGTGCGGGTTGCGGTGGCGCGGGCGTTGGGCTTGCCCGATCAGCCAGGCCGCTCGACTGATGACACGCTGATCCGGTTCATCGGTGATCGCCGACTGCTGCTCGTGCTCGACAACTGTGAGCATCTTCTCGACGCGAGTGCGTCGCTGGCCAGGGACCTGCTCGGCGCGTGTCCCGAACTGAGGCTGCTGACGACGAGTCGCGAACCGATCGGGATTCCGGGCGAGGTCATCTTTGTCGTGCCGTCGCTGTCACTGGACGACGAGGCCATCGAGTTGTTCACTGACCGCGCCTGTCGCACGCAGCCGGAATTCGCTGTCGCTGACGACAATTCCGCAGCAGTGGCGGAGATCTGTCGGCGCCTCGACGGCATGCCGCTGGCCATCGAACTCGCCGCGGCGCGCGTGCGCGCGCTGACGCTCGATGAAATCCTTGACGGGCTGCACGACCGCTTCCGCTTGTTGACCGGCGGTGCCCGCAGGGCGGTCCGACGCCAACAGACGCTGCACGCCTCGGTGGACTGGTCGCATGCACTGTTGACCGAGACCGAGCGTGTGCTGTTCCGCAGGTTGGCGGTGTTCCTGGGCGGCTTCGACCTTCAGGGCGCCTTCGCGGTGGCCGGTGACGCGGGCACGGAGCGCCATCAGGTACTCGACCAACTCAGCCTACTCGTCGACAAGTCGCTCTTGATCGCCGAAAACATCGGCGGCCGAACGCGTTACCGGTTGCTCGAGACCGTTCGCCAGTACGCGCTGGAAAAGCTCGGCGAATCCGGGGAGGCCGTCATGGTGGGCGGCCGCCACCGCGATTACTACACGGCGATGGCAGCCGAACTCGACGCACCGTCGGGCGCAGGACACACGGATCGCGTCGTGCAGGCGGAACGTGAGATTGACAACCTCAGAAGCGCTTTCGCGTGGAGTTTTGAGAACGGCGACATCGACCCGGCGTTGCGTCTCGCCGCGTCGCTGCAGCCATTGTGGCTGACGCGGTGGCGCATTCGGGAGGGGCTCGGCTGGCTCGATGCGGCCCTTGCTGCTGAGGCCGGAGCTGATACCACCAAGGATCCTGCGCGCGTACGAGCCCTCGCCGACAAGGGTCAGCTGCATTCGTGGCTGGGCACCGCTGAGGGTGCGCCGATCGTTGACGAGGCGCTCCTCGTGGCTCGCGAGCTCGGCGACCCGGCCTGGTGATCCGGGCCCTAGTGGCGCACGGGGTTTTCTACGCCTATGACGTCGAGGTAGCAGGGTCGGACTTCCTAGAGGCGGGCAGACTCGCCCGCGAGCTTGATGACCGGTGGCGGCTGAGTCAGATTCTGGCGTCGCAAGCAATGGCCGGGATGATGGTGGGCGACCCGGCCGCGATCATCGCAGCGGGGCCAGAAGGCCGCGACCTTGCAGAATCGATCGGTGACGACTTCAACGCGCGTCGGTGCCGGTTGTCCCTCGGAATTCTGCACCTGTACCGGGGGGAGATGACACGCGCCACTGCACTGTTCCGCGATCTAGCCGCCGAAGCCAAAGCGGCTCGCGATCCGTTTACCTGGGTAGCCGCGCTTGTGAACGAGGTTTTTACGCTGGCGTGGATGGGCGACGTCCGCGGTGCTCAGGCGGCGGTGAATGCGGTCGTTGAGGAAGGCGCCCAGCTGGGCGAATTCATTGATCGCATTGTGTATGCCGCGATTGGCCTTATCAGGCTGGCCGAGGGGGATCCGGCTGCTGCTCGCGAAGCCTATGAAGTCGCATTGCAGCGCACGCCGCAAACGCCAGGCACGGCAACCGCTTACGGGCTAGCGCCGTTGGCGCCCTTAGCATGTGGCGATGTGACGACCGCTCGTCGTTGGGCCGACGAGGGGGTGGCCGTCGCGCAGGGCATCTCGCTGGTCGCTGCGCTGTCGTGTCGGGCACGCGTCGAAATTGCCTGCGGTGAAGGGGAGCTTGCCGGCTGTGACGCCCGGGAGGCGCTGGCGATCGCAACTGAGTTGCACGGCTACGTGGTTACCGTCCCGGATGCGATCGAATGTCTCGCCTACCTCGCCGGTGATTCAGGCAATCACCGGGAGGCGGCACGCCTCTTCGGTGCGGCCGACGCCGCGCGACTTCGGACAAACATCTCCCGGTTGAAGACTCTGGACGCCGACCATGAGCGCCGGCTTTCGGCTGTCCGAGACAGCTTGGGCGAGCAAGACTTCCAGGCGGCCTGGGACGAGGGTGCCGCGTTGACCATCGACGAGGCGATCGCCTACGTGCGCCGTCGTCGGGGGGAACGCAAACGTCCGTCAGAGGGCTGGGCATCCTTGACCCCGACCGAACTCGACGTGGTCAAGCTCGCCGGTGAGGGGCTCGGCAACAAGGAAATCGCCAGTCGGCTCCTCATCTCACCGCGCACCGTGCAGGCGCATCTGTCGCACGTGTACTCGAAGCTCGGGATCAGCTCACGTGTGCAGCTTGCACAGGAGGCAAGCAGACACAGCTGACTTCACCGCGTCACTCCGGTGAAGCGAAACCTATGCCGGTACGGGCTGACGGGGCGGGACATCCTTCATCCACTGCGGATCGATGCCGTCGTCTAGTCGGCCCTCTGCCTTGGCGTCGAGATAGCGGAAGTAGAGCACGCAGGACACCACGATCAGCATCAGACACCAGCCGTAGGTGACGCGCAGGTACTCCAAGGCCCGGCCCGTCGTCGGCCAGTGCCACATCAGCCATTTGTCGGCACTCATGAAGCCGTAGACCGCGACCCACGCCACCCAGTTGCGGATCACTGAATTCGGCAGCACGACCGTCATCAGGAACGGGAACAGCATCATCGAGTAATAGCCCTGGCCGAGCGACGACACCAGCCACGAGGCGATCAACAGCACGCCCGAGGACGTGGTGAACCAGAACAGCGGGTCACGGGTGCGGTAGTAGCGGTACAGCAGCCAGATGGCCACCACTGCCAGCAGTGCAAACACGATGCGCAGCAACAGGATCAGCCACATCGGCAGGCCGTAGTACACGCCGTTGCCCTGGATCGAGCTGTTGAAGTAGTCGCGGATCGAGAAGATGTAGGGAAGCGTGCGTGTGATGAAGTTCATCGGATCGGCGACCAGAGGCCACGCCGCCAGGTTGAACACCACGGGCACGGCGATCGCAGTGACGACCGCTCGCCACTGACGGTTCAGCAGCGGCAGCAACAGCAGCGGCGCCAACACCGGTTTGACCACGAGCGATAACCCGATCACCACGCCGGCCCACCATTGGTGGCTGACCTTACCGTCGAGAATCCACCGGAAGAACAGCACCTCCAACAGCAGCACGCAGCCGTTGATGTTGCCGAACACCAGTGTGTTGACCACACTTTCGGTACAGAACATCGCCACCAGCACAGCGGGGTAGGCCACCGATGAGAAGGTGTAGCCGAACAGCCGGATCAGGAAGTAGGCGGCGATGATGATCGCGGCGCAGTTGATGCTCTCGAACCACCAGCGCGACGCGTCGACCGGCAGGTAGCCGAACGGCGCCATCAGCAGCGTGCCGCCGGGCGGATACAGGTAGTGCGGGTCGACGTAGTCCAGGTGCTCGTTGTAGATATCCCAGCCGCGCCGGAAGTTCGACACCGCGCGGTACACCGGCCCGTAGTCGTCGGTGATGTAGCCGTTGCTGGCAAGCACGTAGCTGCGGTGGATGATGAGCAGGATCGCCAACGGCCACAGGATCGATCGCAGAACGGTCGCGACACTCGGTGGGGAGGTGCGGGGTCGGAAAGCGGCCGAGACAAGATCGCGCACCTGGGCACCGTACACCGACCCCCTCCAGCCGGGTGTCAGGCCGGGCAGTACGTGTCGGTGGGCGGCAGATTGCCGCTGTCCAGGTAGCCGACGACGGGCGGCAGCGCGCATGCCGAGTAGATGCTGGCGCCGTGTCCGATGCCCTGCCACATCGCTCGCTTGCTCGTGGTGCCCGCGTTGATCACGGTTGCGGCCACGGCCGCCACGCCCTCGTTGCCTACGATCGGGTCGTTCTGGACGCCGAGCAGCATCACCGGAATCTTGAGGTTCTTGGGATCCTGCGGGGCCGATCCGCTCGGCCAGTTCAAGCAGTTGACGAGGTTGAGCGCGCCGACGGCGCCGAACTGCGGGTAGAGCTTGGGCCAGGCGACCACGAGCTCGCGGACCCGGTCCGGTGTCGGCCGGTTCAGGGCGTCGCTGCAGCTGTTGACGAACTGGCCGTCGGTCTGGCGCAGCGTCTCGGCGGCCGTGATCAGATTGGTCAGCTGGTTGGAGTTGCCCGAGCGGGCCGCGGCTACGGCTGCGGCCAGGTCGTTGCCGGCGTTGACACGGTCGCCGCGCGGATAGGCGAGCGCGGTCGCCACGGCGTCGGCGACGGTGGCCACCGACGCGCCGCCGGGACCGTTGCCGGCCCGCGCGGCAGCCAGCAGGGCGTCGATCGCGCCCTTGGGGTCAGGCGCGAGCGGGCAGTTGGTGGCAACGCACTGCGCGGCCCAGGCGTCGAGCGCGGCCTGTTCGCCCTTGACGCGCTGCTCCATCGCGGCCTCGGCGGCGATGGCCAGCGGCAGCGGGGAGTCGAGCACGAGGCGGGCGACCTTGTTGGGGTGTGATCCGGCGTAGGCCAGCGCGACCTGGGCGCCGTTGCCGATGCCGAGCAGGGCGAGGGTCGGCACATCCCAGGTGCTGCGCAGTCGCTCGATGTCCTCCGCGGCGTGCGCATTGTCGTAGGCCGAGTCGCCGGGCGCGATGGTGTCGGTGCAGCTGGTGGTGGCGGTCTGCGCGACGGCGTTGAGGTTGGCCACGGGGTCGTCGCCGGACTGGAACTGCGCCTGGTCGAGCATCTCCTGACGGTCGAACAGGTCGCGGCAATCCAGCGCGCCGGACATGCCGATGCCGCGGCGGTCGACCGCCACGATCGGATGCGCCTTGAGCACGTCGGCGCCCGCCCGGGACAGCCACACGGGCAGCTGGGTCGACGACGGCAGGTCCGATCCGGTGGTCATCACGACCGGCCCGGCGTCCGGCGGTGTCTGCGCCGACGTGGCCCGCACCACGCCGATGCTCACGGTTCCGGTGGCGCCGCTGATCGGATCGAGGTCGGCGTCGTAGCTGGCGCAGTCCAGCTTGACGCCGGGAAGCGCCGGTACGGCGGCGTCACTGAACACCCGCGAGGTGCAGTCCCGCCAGGACAGGTCATTCTTCGGCGCCTCGATCGGCGGCGGGCCGGCCGGCGGTTTGGTGGTCTGCGGCGCACCCTGTGGGCGCGCGCCGGAGTCCGTCGCGTAGCGAGGATTGGCGGCCAGGCCCGGCGCGCACGCGGCGACGAACGCCAAGACGGTTGCCAGGCACAGGGCCTTGGCGAGGTGACGACGCCGACGCATGCCGACCACGGTACCGATTGCTTGCTAGTGGGCCCGGACGTAGCGGGTGTATAGGTATCCGTCGTCGTCAGCGAGTAGATGGGTGCGCCGCATCCTGGTGTGCACGTTGCCGAGGCCGGTAACGATCCGCTTGGCGCTGCCGCCGACCAGTATCGGCGCGACGGTGAGGCACAGTTCGTCGAGCAGATCGTTGTTGATCAAGTTTCCGAGGATGAGCGGGCCGCCTTCGGTGAGAACGCGGAAGAGCCCGCGCTCGGCGAGGATCTCGAGGACCCTCGCTGAATCGGCGGAATCCGGGTCCGGCCCGGACGCGTCGATGACTTCGGCGACCGCTCCCAGCCGGCAGCGGGTGTCTTCGACCGTTCGCGCGCTGGTCAGTATCAGCGGTGGCACGTCGGTGCGGGTGAACAGCCGGGCAGTCGGATCGAGGTTGCCGGATCGGGTGAGGATGGCGATCGGCGGCACCTCGGCCTGGCTGCGTCGCTGTCGGGCCTGCCTCGCGGCGACGGGCAGCTGGGCGCCGGAGTAGTTCTCGACGCGGACGGTGGCGGCCCCGACGAGGATGACATCCGCGGCCTCACGCATCTGCACGAACACCGCCCGATCGCCCGGCCCCGCGAGACCGCCGGACTTACCGTCGTCGGCCGCCCCACCGTCGAGGCTGGTGATCATGTTGCCGCGCACCCAGCACGACCTCAGGCTCTCGGGGTAGGTGTAGAAGTCCGCGAGTCGGCCGTCGTCCACCGACTCGGTCGCCCCCAGCACTGTGAGGTGTATCCCGGCACCGTCGTCAGGCATACGCAGAATTGCAGCACGTCGCTATGGTGCGTGCATGCACGGGTCCAGTGGTGTCGCGCATCTGGTCGATCGCCACCCCACCGTGACCCCCGAGCGACTGATCGCCCAGCTGATTCCACCGCCGACGTTTTCCGACGTCAGCTTCGATTCGTACAAACCGGATCCGTCCGAACCGACACAGGCCGCGGCCGTGCAGGCGTGCAGGCAGTTCTGCGAGGAGGCGGTCGCGCGACGGGCAGGCAAGAAGAAGCTGTTCGGCAGGCGCGAGACGCTGCGCGGCGTCGGCATCTACCTCGACGGCGGGTTCGGCGTCGGCAAGACGCACCTGCTTGCATCGTCGTACTACTTGTTGTCGGCGATGTCCGCCGCGCCAACGGCGTTCGCGACGTTCGGCGAGCTGACCCAGCTGGCCGGAGTGTTCGGATTCGTCGAGTGCATCGAACTGCTCGCCGATTACACCGCGGTGTGCATCGACGAATTCGAGCTGGACGACCCGGGCAACACCACCCTGATCTCGCGGCTGTTGTCTGAACTGGTCGCGCGCGGTGTGTCGGTGGCCGCGACGTCGAACACATTGCCCGAGCAGCTGGGCGAGGGTCGCTTCGCCGTGCAGGACTTTCTGCGTGAGATCAGCACTCTGTCAAGCATTTTCACTTCAGTGCGGATCGACGGGCCGGACTACCGCCATCGCGACCTGCCGCCCGCGCCCGACCCCCTGAGCGACGACGAGGTCGCGACATGCGCCGCCGAGACTCCCGGCGCGACGCTGGACGACTTCGACGCACTGTGCGCCCACCTGGCGACCATGCATCCGTCGCGCTATCTGACGCTGATCGAGGGCGTCACGGCGGTGTTCATCACCGGGGTGCATCCGATCGACGACCAGAACGTCGCGCTTCGGCTGGTGTCGTTGACCGACCGGCTCTACGACGCGGGCATCCCTGTGGTGGCATCGGGCACGAAGCTGGACACGATTTTCTCCGCCGAGATGTTGGCGGGCGGTTTCAAGAAGAAGTACTTGCGGGCGACGTCGAGGCTGCTTGCGCTGACTTCCTCCCGCTGACCGCGAACGTTCCTTACCGCTCGAAAGTTTCTCGAATTTTCGAGCGGTAAGGAACGTTCGCGCCACTACAGCGGGCGCACCATCACATAGTCGTTCTCGATACCGGCACCCAGCCGGAAAGTCTTGGTGCCGTTGATGGTAAAGCCGTGCTTGGTGTAAAAGCGTTGGGCGCGTTGGTTCTGCTGATTGACGCCCAGCCACACGCACTTGGCGTCCAGTTCGGCGGCGCGCCGCAACGCCGCGGTCATCAGCCCCGCCGACACACCCGCGCCGTGGCTGTCGGGCAGCACGTACATCTTGGACAACTCGACCGCGGGGCGCAGCGTGACGGCCTGCTGCACATCGTCGTCGTCGGGAACGCCGCGAATCAGCATGACGTATCCCACGATTCGGCCTTCGTCGCGGGCGGCCAGCACCGCGCGGTCGGGATCGGCGAGGTAGTCGCGGAACCGCGCCTGCGAAAGGTTCTCGTCGATGAACGCGGCGATGTTGTCCGGCGTCACCGACGGAGGACAGGCCAGCGGGAAGGTGCGGGCGGCGACGTCGGCGAGTTCGGGCAGGTCGGCCTCGGCGGCCGCGGCGACGTCGATGGCCACGGTTTCTACGGTAGCGGTGCTCCCGGCTGCCAGATGTTCCACTGCGCCAGATGCTCGCCGGTCTGCGGGTTGTACAGCACCACGTTCGTGACCAGGGCGCGGTAGACGTCCCAGTACACGGCACCGTCGACCGTCGACCCGGGCGGCGCATTCCGCAGGGCGCTCTCGAGTGAGTCGGGTGCGTCGGTGTGCTTGGACACGTAGGCGTCGGCATACGGCGTGACGCCGGTGAACGTGAACGCCAATGCCATCGCGTGCGGATTGGGCGCCTGGATCGTATGGATGGTGATCGGCGCCTTCCACGGCCCACCTTGGGCGCGCCAGCGCGGCGACCCGTTCCAGCCCCAACCCGGCGGAACCTCGGTGGCGATCACGTCGTGGACGGTCACGTCAGCGACGATGCCCTTGAAGTCGACGTGCAGCGTATCGCCAAGATTGCCGATCGGGGTGCCCTCCGCCGATGCGGGTGGGGCCACAACGCCGGCGACCACCGCCAGCAGGGCGACGAGGAGCGCGAGGCACCGATGCACCCACGCATGATGGCACAAACTGAAACGTGTTACAGCCGGACGGCCGTCAGGACACCCCGAAACCGCCCACCTTGTCGATCCGGACGCGGGTGAGCAGACCTTCCGGCGCGTTCGGCGGCGGGAAGTGCTCGTCGCTGCCCAGCATCGTCTTGGCCAGCTTCTTCAGAAGCGCGGGAGCACCCCCCTCGACGATCCGGGCCGTCCCGGTGATGGCCAGGTACGGAGTCTGCTGGTTGGGATGCTTGGTGGACAGAATGGTGACGGCCACCCGCGGATCGCGGCGGATGTTGCGGGTCTTCTGGTATTCGGTCAGGTGCGCCGAGACAAGCTCGTCGCCGTCCGGTGTGGATTCCAGGGCCATCCACACGACGGTCACTTGCGGGCTGCCGTCGGGATTGAGCGTGACGAGTGTCGCGTCGGTACCTTCTCCTATGAGCGCGCGGGCGGCGTCGTTGAGTTCCATGTCCCTATTTCTACCGTCGCGCCGGTGTATTCATTGGCACATTCAGGCAGCTTCAAGGTCCAGCAGCGTCGACTTGGCCAGCGGCCCGCCGATGTACTGGCCTGTCGACCCGTCGGACCGGACGACGCGGTGACACGGGATCACGACCGGCAGGGGATTGTGGGCGCACGCCGTGCCGACGGCCCGCACCGCACGCGGGTTGCCGATCGCGGCGGCCACCGCAGCGTAGCTCTCGCGGTGGCCGTAGCCGATCTCGCGCAGATGCTCGATGACGTTGCGGCGGAAACCCTCCGCGAGTCGCAGGTCGACCGGCACCTCGAAGACGGTGCGCCGCTTGGCGAAATACTCGTCGATCTGCCGCGCCACGGTGTCCAGCCGTGCAGGCGCGCGCAGCACTCGCGGGCTGATCCGGTCGGCCAGCCCCGTCAGCACCGCGTCGTGACCTTCGACGTCGTAGGCGACGCGGACCAGTCCGGCGGTCGTGGCCGCCAGCAGCAGGGTGCCGACCGGCGTGTCGACGGTGCGGTAGGCCACGTCGAGCACGCCGGCACTGTCGGCGTCACGCTCCAGCCGCTGGTGCAGCCGCGCCAGTGCGCTCCCGTCGGCACTGAGTTCGTCAAAAAGGTTGGTAGTCATGCTGTTTCGTCCTCACGATAGTGCTTGCGAAGAGTCTTGAGTCCGTCCGCGGCGGCGCGGCGTGCGGCGTCGGGGGAGTTGCCGAGCAGTTCGGCGATCTCGGCGAACGGCAGGCCTGCGATGTGGTGGTAGGCCACCGCCTGGCGTTGTTTGGTGGGCAACCGCTGCAGCGCGGTCCACAGGTCGGGATCGCGCGTAGCGGGGTCGGCGTGACTGGCGGGGCGCTCGGGCAGGGTGTCGGTCGGCACGGGGCGGCGCGACCGGGCGCGTCCGACATCGACGGCGCGGCGGTGGGCGATCGTGACGAGCCAGGCCTCGACGTTGGCGTCGGCGGGCAGGTCGGGATAGGCGCGCAGCGCCGAAAGGAATGTCTCGGACCAGGCGTCCTCGGCGTCGACGGGGCCCACGACGGCGCGGCACACCCTCAGTACCGTCGCGCCGTGCTCGGCCACCACGTCCTCAAACGGTCGCACCCTCACATCATGAAGACGCGGCCGCGGCGGCGGATGTGAGATCAGCCTTTGGTGTAGGACGAAAGAGCGGCGACCAACTCGCGCTCGAAGCGGTCCCTGTCCACCCCCAGCTGATGCAGTGTGGCGTCGTCGTCCTCGGCTTCGTACAGCGCCAGCAGGAGGTGTTCGGTGCCCACGTAGTTGTGGCCGAGCCGAAGCGCTTGGCGGAACGTCAGTTCCAGCACCTTCTTGGCCTGGGCGTTGAATGGGATCAGCACTGGCACGTCGTCGATCCGCGGCGGCAACGTGACGGCCTTGTTCACCTTGTCGGCGTCGATGCCCTGACCCGCGAGCAGCTTCGGGGCCAGGCCGTCGGGGTCCGCAAATAGCCCGAGGAGTAGGTGGTCGGGGCCGATCTCGTTGTTGCCTGCTTCGTTGGCCTTGTTCTGCGCGACGACGACGACGTTCCTGGCGCGCGGGGTGAATCGCCCGAAGCCCGCATTCGGGTCGAGCGCGGAGGCTTCTTCGGCGTTTGGCACCTTCGGCACGAACCGCTTCTGCGCGGCCTGCTTGGTGACGCCCATGCACTTGCCGATCTCCGTCCACGACGCCCCGGATTTGCGGGCTTGGTCCACAAAATGGCCGATCAGATGGTCGGCGACCTCGCCGAGGGTTTCGGCGGCGAGCACGGCGTCGGTGAGCTGATCCAAGGGTTCGGTGTGCACCTGCTTGATCACGTTGATGAGGTCGTCAAGTCGGACGGGATAGGCGATCTTCGCGGGCTCGGTCATAGCGTCAACTCTAGGTTGACGACAGGTGAGCGTCAACCATTGGTTGACGGGACGCGTCACCCGCGCGGATATCCGCGGTGCACTGTGCGGTCGAGAATGCCCAGCGTCGCGCGCAGCGCGCCCTCGGAGATGACCGGGAAGATGTTGGCGTCGCGCCAATGCGGGTCGATGTCGGACCAGTCATAGAACGAGGTGACCAGTGTGCCGCCGTCGGCCGGTTCCAGTCGATAGCCGTAGACGTGCCCGATCTGCGGCCGGAGCTGGCCGAGGATCGTCCAGGCGATCAGCCGATCCTGATCGAATTCGCGGATCTCGACCGTGATGTCGTACTTGCCGAGCGGATAGTCGTTGAGCGCCTCGCGGTCCATGTGCACGACGAAGCTGTCGCCGACGGCCCGGGCGGGGTCGCCGTCGGCACTCTGCAGCATGCCGGTCGCGTCGATGGCGACGTGGCCCTGTGGGTCGCAGAGGACCGCAAAGATGTTGGCGGGTGGTGCGGGGATGGTGCGCTGGACTTCGATTCGTTCGGTCATGGGCAAATCGTGGCAGGGCGGCGATCAGGCGTGTGGCGGTTTGGGATCGCGGTCGTTGGGTATATCCACGGGCAAATGCGAATTACTGCCGAAACGACTGCAGCGCAGCCCCGGACGTTGCGCCGGGCAATCGACTTCATCCATGAAAACGCCCATCGCGACATCGGGCTAAGCGACATCGCCTCGGCGGTCAGCGTCACGCCGCGTTCCGTTCAGTACATCTTTCGGCGCCACCTCAGCACCACGCCGTTGGAGTACTTGCGCCGCGTCCGCCTGAATCGGGCGCACCGCGATCTGCAGGCGGCCGACCCGGCCGTCGACACGGTGATGGCGATCGCCGGCCGATGGCGGTTCGCCCATCCGGGCCGCTTCAGCATCGCCTACAGAGAAGCGTTCGGTACCCCGCCCAGCCAGACCCTGCGCGCGTAGTCGTGGTGCCCCGCCTCAGCGCGGGAAGAAGCCCTCGCGGGTGAAGAAGCCGGGCTGCCAGCCCTGATCACCGAGGCAGAGCAGTGGGCGCCCGTCGGGAGCTTGGGCTGCCGCTTGCGGCTTCGGGCATGGCGATCCGACTTCTTGAACGCCGAACAACTCGTACGTCGAGACCCAGAAGCCGGTGTACACGGGCGGCCACTGATTCTCGATCCACCGGCATTGCAGTGCTTCGCCGCCGGGGCCGCGTCCGAAAGTGAAGAGCTCCATGTTGTCGCATGGCGCGTTGAGGTGGGCGTCGTAGTTCATGCCCGGCACGTCGGTGGAATAGTGTCCGGGCTTGTCGAAGTACATGTTGTCGCCGTTGTCGGCCAGCGCGGCAGGCGCAGTGGTGATAGCGGCACCGGTCATCGCGGCGGCGGCGAAAAGTTCGCGAATCATGTCCCACCCCTTGGTCGTCATGACCGGTTGGTCTCCGGGAAGCCTAGCGGTTGCGGTGTGGCCGATGAACCTTTTCCGGGACCGCACGCTTCGTCACTGCATCAAGACATCGAGCAGGATGTCGAACCGCTCGTGGCTTCCGTCCAGCCGGAAGCTGTAGACGTGTCGCCCGCCGTTGGGCTCGATGGGCAGCGTGATCTGGGGCAGGACCATGAACTTCATCGCGCTGGGAAGCTGGAAGTTCGTCGACCAGGCCGACGCCCAGCGCTGCCCGGTGGGGCCTGCCGCATCGATGTGCAGGGCGTAGTGGATGCCGACGTCGCGGCGTCGGGTGTCGCACAGCACGACGCAACTGCACCGGAAGAGGGTCGAGTGCGGTGCGACGGTCGTGGTCGCCCAGACGCCGCCTTCGACGTTGAGCATGTCGTCCACTACCTCAGCATGGTTTGCGAAGAAGGCACCGGCTAGCCGCATGCCACGGAAGTTACCGCAAGTTGGAGCAAAACATCGAGACGAGTGATGGCGCGCGCAGCAATATAGACGAGTGAGGCCGCGGCGGTCGGATACCTCAACAACATCTGCACCGGCGCGAATCCGGGTGGATTGGAGGACTGGATCTTCGGCGACGGGAACGGGAACGAGAGCGGGTGGCCGCACGTACTGGACCGCCGGTAACGGCAGCTTCGACGGATACCACCTGATGGCCACCCGTGAAGGCATCCACCACCTGTTTCTCGACGAGGATGACAGCGCGTTTGACGACGACGAAATCTATGTGCAGGCAACGTTTGTCGACGCTGACGGTGGACGCAGGTCGCAGATCCGCAACGTGGTCACCGGCCGGTTCCAGCCCGGCGGCGAGGCCTCACTCTGACAATTCGATCAATTCGTCGGGCACATCGCCGATGGGCGACCATGGCTCGTCGTCGGTCTCGCGGAAGTATGCGAATGATGAAAACCACAAGCGAACATGCCCCGATAGCCCGGCCGACAGATAGCGGTGGCGGTGATCGGCAGTCGCACGCCGCCCAGACGCTCCCCTCGCCAAGGGGCGACTGCCAACCACCTAACGCATAGCAACTTGTCGTCGCTTTGCGCTGTCCGTTGGTTTCCCGTCGTCAATTCGATCCAAACGCGTTGTCGTGCATTTCAATTGACGCCATCGTCAAGCGCGGCGGTTGAGGTCCGCACCGTTGCTGGCCCGTCGAGGG
>Ga0163161_10002191_pt1 | contig 14092 bp, 14 predicted proteins | sample S45metaG_FD_129847 | JGI IMG/M metagenome (GOLD analysis project Ga0163161, IMG submission 129847) | Switchgrass rhizosphere microbial communities from Kellogg Biological Station, Michigan, USA - S4-5 metaG | ecosystem: Host-associated > Plants > Roots > Rhizosphere > Soil | place: USA... | reverse complement strand
TCGGCGGCGGCGTACCAGGAATTCTCCCTGGCCTACATGCGCAAGATCGTCAGCGGCCTGATCCGTGAGCACGAGGGCCGTAAAGTGCCGCTCATCATGTTCACCAAGGGTGGCGGCCTGTGGCTGGAAAGCATCGCCGACGCCGGCGCAGATGCATTGGGCCTGGACTGGACCTGCGACATTGGCGACGCCCGCCGTCGTGTCGGTGACAAGGTCGCGCTGCAAGGCAACATGGACCCGACCGTGCTGTACGCCAAGCCAGAAGCGATCCGCACTGAAGTCGGTCGCATCCTGGCCAGCTACGGCAAAGGCAGCGGCCACGTGTTCAACCTCGGCCATGGCATCACCCCGGAAGTGAACCCCGAGCATGCCGGCGCGTTCCTGCAAGCCGTGCATGAGTTGTCCGCGCAATACCACGAGTAATATTTCCGAGATTGCCACGTCACCCTCTTCATGAAGAGGGTGATGGTGACAGTTGTTATTGAGGATTTATTGCTTGAGCACCTAACATTGCAAATGTTGTTTCGGTGCTCGCTAGTTTGTTTAATTTAAATAAGACTTGTGGGAAAGGTCTTATTTTTATGTGGCTGAATTCGATATTTAAGATGTTTCACCCTATATAATTCAACTATTCCTACATACAGCCTCGTTGTAATTTATAAAACTTCGCCCCCGTCTGTTCTATAGCAGCCAAAAAAACGTCGTCCATATCACCGATATGGGTTTTTTCAGGTCGTCATGTTGGGTCGAAATTTTATGATTAAGAAAGAAATGTCCCGTTGGGGTGGTGTGTCTTCGCTCACCTTGTTAAGTGTTTTGTTACTGCCCTCCCAAGCGGTTCAGGCGCACGGTTATTTGAATGACCCACCGTCACGTGCGTTCCTGTGCCAGAAAGGCCTGAACAAAGATTGTGGCGGCGCGCAATACGAGCCGCAAAGCGTCGGTGAAACCTTCAAGGGTTTCCCTGCCGGTGTGGGTGGTGCTCCGCTGCAGGGACCGGTTGACGGCAAGATTGCCAGTGGCGGCATTGGTTTGTTTTCGGCCATGGATGCCCAGTCGGCCACGCGCTGGCACAAGACCGAAATCAAAGACCGCACCGTCAAGTTCGACTGGAAGTACACGGCGCCGCACCCGGTGACCAAGCACGAGTACTTCATCACCCGCAACGGTTGGAATCCCAACGAGCCGCTCAAGCGCACCTCGTTCGAGAGCACCCCGTTCTGTGCGGTGGATGGCGGCAATGTGCTGCCAGTGCCGGGCACCCAGCATGAATGCGTGATCCCACAAGACAAAAATGGGTCCCACATTCTGCTCGGCATCTGGACGGTCGGTGATACCGATGCAGCGTTCTACAACGTAGTCGATGTGAACATCATCGCCGAAGCCGAGTTGCCAGGCGGCTGGAGCAACGTTGGCAGCATCGCGCCATCCACCGTGTTGATACCGGGAGACAAGGTCAAGGCCCGTGCCTTTACCAACGCCGGCGAAAGTGCGGCGCACACGGTGGAAATCAGTATCGATAACGCCGAAGAGGGTGCACCGCAGAACTGGGCATTCAAACTCGCGGAAAAAATCAACAAGACCCAGACCCTGATCAAAGCGGGCATCCGCGATGAGCAAGGCAACATTGCGCCGGTCAAGGGCCAGAACAACCTGTTTGCCCAGAAAGACAGCGCAGTGGTCCGTTACGAGCTGGCGCTGGACATGCAGGAAGATGAGAGCGCAAGCATGGCGTTGTCGGCATTCGCCCAGGAGTACGTTCTGGACAAAGGCCGTACGAAAATGCGTTTCGCCATGATTGCCAACCGCGACATGAACGTCGAAGCCACCTTGTTCAATGCCAGCAACAAGCCGGTCGGCAGCGTAAAGACCCTGGTACAGGGTTCCAGCAACTGGCTCGAAATGGATGTACGTTCCGAGCCGGGCACTCACCACATGACCTTGGTTGGTACGACCACCGACGGTCGTACCACCCGTCAGGACACCCAGCCGGTCAACGTGACGGGTGAAGGCGGCGCGAAGGACTACCACTTCGTGTTCCCTGAAGGCCTGGCAACCTACGAGGCCGGTACCCGCGTATTGCACCCGCAAACCGGCGAAGTTTATGAGTGCAAGCCGTTCCCGGACTCGGGCTACTGCAAACAGTACCTGCCAACCGCCAATGGCTTTGAACCGGGTGTTGGTCATCACTGGCAGACTGCCTGGAATCAACTCTGATCGTTAGTTGAAAGGCGCCAGGGCAAGCTCTTTTGAACTTGCCCTGGGCTTTTTAATGCGTTGGCTTAGTTGGTTTAGGGAGTTTGCCAAATGAAACGAATGAAGGGTTCGGTACCCGCAATAACGCCGGGGGCGAACAGGTGGGGTAATTGCGCTTATTTCATGGCCTGGCCATGTCTTTTTTCTATTTTTAAACAGTGCTGCACTTTTTTTCAGCGTTTTTCATTTTTGGCTAAAGCACGCCTTGTTCGCACATGCGTGGCCTGTTAGTGCGTGCGGTATTAAACCTTAACTGGCTTAAGGTGTTCATCCTGACGCTGCCTTTGGGCTACGCACTGGTGCTCGCAGCGCAGGAGAAGACATTTCGCCAAGCGTTGCAGGCGCCGCAACCGTCGCAGGTGCAAACCGTGTCAGTCGCGCCGCCCGGCCCCTTGAACACCTTGGCGGTGGCCACGGTACTGGGCCTTTCGCCACAGGACCGCGCAGTGAGCAGTGCCGAGCCCTTGACGTTGCTGGCCACGGTGGTCGGTAGCGAGTCACGAGCCTTGTTGGCCGGACCAGACGGCGAGCGTTTCTACCGAGCCGGCGAGCGGTTGTCGGGAAGCAGCGTGTTGCGGCGCATCGAACCTGCCCATGTGGTGTTGTGGCGTCAGGGGCGCGAGGAACTGCTGAGGCTACGTCCCGAAGGCGAGCGGTTTCTCCAGGCCGTCGACGCACGCCGCAACGAGGCAAGAAGCCTTCACCTGAAACCCGCCGCCGGACAATCCAGGAGTGAGTAACCCCATGCACAGCATCATCGGGCAACGTGTCCTACGCGGTGTCGTTGCCGCAATAACCCTGTTCGTGTGGCTGTTCACGACCTCGGTGTCGGCCACGGAACAACGGTGGCAGTTGAGCATGAACCAGGCCGAGCTGCGTGATGTGGTCGAGGAGATATCGAGCATCCTCGGCACTACGGTGATCCTCGATCCCAAGGTGCAGGGGCGTATCACGGTGATGTCCAGGCAGGCGCTGGACCGTGAAGGTGTACGCAGGCTGTTTTACAGCGTGCTCGATACCCACGGTTTCAGTGTGATCGACCAGGGAGACCAGATCCTTATCGTCCCCGTTGTCCAGGCCAGGTCGTTATCGGGCAACGCGGATCAGTCCACCGCTGCGCCCGAGCAGTTCGTTACCCAGGTCATTGCGTTGGGTGTCAGCAATGCTTCCGATCTGGCCGGCCTCGTCAGGCCCTTGATCTCGACCAACGGCTACGTCGGTCCTTCGGTGTCGACCAACGCGCTGGTGATTACCGATACCGCGCGCAATGTACGGCGTATCGGTGAAGTGGTGCGGCAGTTGGATTCCGGCGCCAGGAATAACCATGAACTGGTGGAGCTGCGCCACGGTGTGGCAGCGGATATCGCCGCGCTGATGGAGGCCACCCTTGGCAAACAGAATGCGGACGGTGCCATTTCGGTCATGGCCGATCCGCGTGCCAATCGCCTGGTGATCGTCGGTACGGCGGCGGTGCGCCAGCGCCTGGTGCAACTGGCTCGCAGCCTCGATACCGTTGCACCGGCACGCCTGGACAATGCGCGGGTCATCCGCCTGCGCTACAGCGACGCCAAGCAATTGGCCGAAGTGCTGGACACCATGGGGCAGGGCAGTAAATCGCCATTGACCGCCTCAGGACTGAAAGACACCACCACCACTGCGCCGTTCATGGTGCGCGCCGATGAAAGCCAGAATGCCCTGGTAGTGGTGGCCGAAGCGGCCCAACTGGCGACGCTCGAAGGCATCGTGCGCGAACTGGATCGCCCGCGCGCCCAGGTGTTGATCCATGCCGCGATTGTTGAAATCTCCGGCGACATCACCCAGGCGCTTGGCGTGCAATGGGCGCTCAACGGCGGCGATGCCTCCGGGCTTATCAATTTTCCCGGTACCGGGCTACCGATACTGGGTGGCTTGAAGTTCGATGAGAAAAGCGTGGCCCCAGAAGGCGCGGTGCTCCAGTTGGGAGGGGACCGTTTCGGTGCACTGATCTCCGCATTGGCCAGCAATAGTCGCAGCAATTTGTTGTCGACGCCGAGCCTGCTGACCCTGGACAACCAAGAGGCGGAAATCATCGTTGGCCAGAACGTGCCCTTCAAGACGGGCTCCTATGCCACCAACAGCAACGGTGCGGATAACCCCTTCACCACGGTGGAGCGCAAGGACGTCGGGATCAGCCTCAAGATCAAGCCTTACATCAATGAAGGGTCGACCCTGCGCCTGGAGGTCGAGCAGGAGGTCTCGGATATCGCACCGGCAGTCTCCGGAGTGGACTCCTCTGATTTGATTACCAACAAGCGGGCGCTCAAAAGCACGATCCTGGCGGATGATGGCGAGATCATCGTGATCGGCGGGCTGATCAAGGACAGTGTGCGCACCCAACACAGCGGGGTGCCGCTGTTGCGTGACATTCCGTATCTGGGGGCGCTGTTTCGTTGGAGCCGCGATACCCAGACCAAGAGCAACCTGATGGTGTTCCTGCGCCCGACCATCGTGCGCAGTGGCCAGGACCTGTCCGGGATCAGCCAGCAGCGTTATCAGGACTTGCACCAGCAGAGCCTGCCTGCGACCGGCCAGCATCGTTCCCTGCAATTGCCTGACGACGCTGCGCGGCTCTTCGACTTGCGCCAGCCTGAGCCCGTGGCGCAATGAAGCCATTGCCCTTCGGTTTTGCCCGGCGTTTCGGCGTGCTGCTCGACGACGGCTGCCTGATCCTGCGCAGTGATACGCCGATCAGTGCCGTGGGCGAAGCCCGTCGTCTCACTGATCGCGAACTGCCGCTGCGCATTCTTGGCGCCGACGCCTTCGCCGCCCGCCTGGCCGAAACCTACCGCGAGGGGCAAAGCGCAGCCGAACAAGTCGCCCAGGGGCTTGATGATGAGTTGGACCTGCTCAGCCTTGTCGAGCAGGTGCCCCAGACCGCTGACTTGCTGGAGCAGCAAGGGGATGCACCGATCATTCGGCTGATCAATGCCTTGCTCAGCGAGGCCGTCCGGGAAAAAGCCTCCGACGTGCATCTGGAAACCTTCGAACACACGCTGTCAGTGCGCATGCGCGTCGACGGGCAACTGCGCGAAGTCCTGCGACCCCGGCGCGAATTGGCGACCTTACTGGTGTCTCGGATCAAGGTCATGGCACGCCTGGACATCGCCGAAAAACGCGTGCCCCAGGACGGTCGCATGGCCCTGCGCCTGGCAGGGCATGAGGTGGATGTGCGCGTCTCGACCCTACCCTCTGCCCACGGTGAGCGAGTGGTACTGCGCCTGCTCGACAAACACGCCGGGCGCCTGGAGTTGGCGCGCCTGGGCATGTCAGCGCCCACCCTGGCCGAGCTGCATGGGCTGCTGGGTAAACCTCACGGCATCTTTCTGGTGACCGGCCCCACGGGGTCGGGCAAGACCACCAGCCTCTACGCCGCGCTGACGCACCTCAATGACCAGACCCGCAACATTCTCACCGTTGAAGACCCGATCGAATATCACCTGCCGGGGATCGGCCAGACGCCGGTCAACCCCAAGGTCGAGATGACCTTTGCACGGGGTCTGCGCGCGATCCTGCGCCAGGACCCGGATGTGGTGATGGTCGGCGAAATCCGTGACGGTGAAACGGCTGAAATTGCGGTCCAGGCGTCGCTGACCGGGCACCTGGTGTTATCGACCCTGCACACCAACAGTGCCATTGGCGCCGTCACCCGCCTGGTGGACATGGGCATTGATGCCTACCTGCTCGCGTCGTCCCTGGTCGGGGTGCTGGCCCAGCGCTTGCTGCGCACGCTATGTCCTGCCTGCAAGGTCAGCGTTGAGGCGGACACGACCGTGTGCCGCCGCCTGGGGTTGGCTGCCGGGTCAATCTCCGGGCTGTTCCGGGCGGTCGGCTGTGAGCACTGCCAGCAAGGTTATCGCGGGCGCGTAGGCATCTACGAATTGGTCCGCGTGACCCCGGTGCTGGCCGCAATGATTCATCAGGGGGCGGGTGAGCAGGCGTTGCTGGCCGAGGCGCGGCGTTCTTCCCCGAGCCTGTTCGAAGACGGTCGTCGCCTGGTGCTCGAAGGCATGACCAGCGTTGACGAACTGCTGCGGGTCACCCAGGAGGATTAGCGTGCCGACCTTTGACTACAAAGCCCTGGATCACCACGGCCGTTCGTGCCGGGGCCGGCAAGAAGCCGATAGCCAGCGTCACGCCCGCCAGTTGCTGCGCGAACGGGGTCTGTTGCCGAGCCAGGTGCAAGCGTCAAGTGTGCGGGGCGGCAAGGCCCGCATGCTCGGCCTGAGCGCCGCTGACTTGGCGCTGCTGACCTTGCAGCTGTCGACCCTGGTTCAAGCGGGTCTGCCGCTGGAGCAAGCCTTGGACGCGGTTGCCGAACAGAGCGAGAAACGTCGTGTCGCGCGCTTGCTTGCACAAGTGCGCGGGCGTGTCATGGAAGGTCATTCATTGGCGGCGGCATTGGCGGCGTTCCCTCGGGCATTTCCAGAATTGTTTTGCGCCACCATTGCGGCCGGTGAACGTTCCGGTCATCTGGGCCACGTACTGGCGCAATTGGCGGCGTACACCGAGGCACGCCAGGCGTCGCGCCAGAAAATCCAACTGGCTCTGGTCTATCCGGCATTGCTGATGCTGGCCTGCGTGGCAATCGTCGGTTTTCTGCTCGGTTACGTGGTTCCGGATGTGGTGAAGATCTTTGTCGACAGCGGCCAGCCGCTGCCCGGATTGACTCAGGCCATGATCCTCGTGAGTCACGGCTTGCGTGCCTATGGCCTGTTGTTACTGGTGCTGCTGGCGGCCATCGCAATGGCGCTGCGCTGGAGCCTGCAACAGCCGGGTGGACGCTGGTATTGGCATCGCCTGGCATTGCGTATCCCGCTGGTGGGAGGGGTGTTGCGTGCGATGGAAGCCGCCCGATTCGCCAGCACCCTGGCAATTCTTGGGAAAAGTGCGGTGCCGTTGGTGGATGCCCTGGAAATCGCCGCGGCAGTGGTCGGTAACGTCACCATCCGTGCCCGCATGGTCGATGTCGCGCGCGTTGTACGTGAAGGCGGCACTCTGACCCGCGGGCTTGAAGCCAGCGGCGATATCCCACCGTTGATGTTGCACATGATCGCCAGTGGCGAGCGCGCCGGTGAACTCGACGCGATGCTGGCGCGTGCCGCCGAGCAACAGGAAAAAAGCCTCGCTGCCCGCATTGCGCTGGTGGTGAGTTTGTTCGAGCCGGCAATGCTGGTGGTGATGGGTGGCGTGGTGCTGCTGATCGTCATGGCGATCCTGTTGCCGATTCTCAGCCTCAACCAACTGGTGAACTGAATGCACAAAATGCCCAAAGGCCAACGTGGCTTTACGCTGATTGAAATCATGGTCGTGGTGGTCATCATCGGTGTGCTTGGCGCCATCGTGGTGCCGCAATTCATGAGTCGACCCGATCAGGCCAAGGTCACGGCAGCCAGGACCGACATCCAGGCGATCGCCACCAGCCTGGAAATGTACCGTCTCGACAACGCTGACTACCCTTCGACCCAGCAAGGCCTGGAAGCCTTGGTCCAGCGCCCGACAGGCACACCGCCCGCCAGGAACTGGAACCCCCAGGGGTATCTCAAGGGTTTGCCGGTGGACCCTTGGGGCACGCCCTACCAATACCTCAAACCTGGCGCACGCGCCGCCAATGGCGGCTATGACCTCTACTCATTGGGTTCCGACGGTGTAGCGGGTGGCGAAGGCCACGCGGCGGATATCGGCAATTGGGGAGGTTGATCGAATGCCTAGAAAGAGCCGTGGATTTACCCTGCTGGAGTTGATGGTGGTGATCGCGTTGATCGGCGTTGTACTCGGCGTCGTCAGCCTGGCGACCGGTAACAGCCCAGGGCGCCAGGCACGTCAGGAAGCCGACCAGTTGCTGCAACTGATCCTGCAGTTGCGTGAGCAAGCCGTGCTTGAAGGACGTGAATACGGTGTACGAATACAGCCCGGCGAGTATCGGGTGATGCGCCTTGAACACGAGGGTTGGCAGCCCTTGGGTGCCGCGCGCCGGTTGCCGCAGGGCCTGCACTTGAATCTCCAGCAGGAAGGGTTGCAGCTGAACCTGGACGGTACCGTGCCGCAGCTGCTGATGCTCAGCAACGATGAAATCAGCGCGTTTGTGTTGTCCTTCGCATCGTCGGAACAGACGTGGCTGAGCCTGGTCAGTGATGGCGCGGGGGAGCCGTGGATTGAAGGGTAAGCAACGTCGCAAGCGTATCGCGACAGCAAAAGGGTTCACCCTGCTGGAAGTCATGATTGCCCTGACGATTTTTGCCACGTTGGCGGCCGCAGTGATCTCGGCCAACCACTATGCATTGCGACAAAGCGCGCGAGTGAAGGAGCAAATGCAAGGTGCATGGCTGGCGGATAACCAACTGAGCGAGCTGCGCTTGCAGGCGGTTTCACCCGGTCGGCAACAAGTGCTCCGGCAGTTTGGCCAGCGTGATTGGCTGGTCGAGCAGACCATTACGGCTGGCGATGATCCGCGCATTCTCAAGGTCGATATCAGCGTCAAGCGCCCCGACAGTGATCAACCGATCTACCGCACCAGCAGTTGGATGCCCGCCGCAAATGAATAAACAGCGCGGCTTTACCCTGCTGGAACTGGTTATCGCGTTGGCCATCTTTGCCCTGTTGGGGTTGGCCAGTTGGCGCATGTTCGACACCACCGTCCGCGCACAGCAGGGCTTGGCCAGCCACGAGCAAGCGCTGCGCCGTCTGCAACGGGCGCTCGGCGTAATCGAGCGGGATGCGCTGCAGGTGGCGTCATCGGTCATGGTGCTCAGTCCCGCCAGCGTGCAGTGGGTGCGCAGCAACTGGCGCAACCCTCATGACGTGCCGCGCAGTGAGCGTCAGCAAGTGCTCTATCGCCTTGACAACCGCGTGCTCTGGCGTGAAAGCCGAGGGTTGGAATCGCACACGGTCGAGCGGCAGAAACTGCTTACGGATGTGGAGGCGTTGAGCTGGCGCCTGTTTGACCCTGAAACCGGTTGGAGTGCGCTGTGGCCGCTAGGTCGTGGCGCGGCGGCGACGCCACCACAGGCGCTGGAAATGGTACTGACTACCGGCCAATTCGAGCGGATACGGCGTGTATGGCTGTTCCCCCAGGCGCATCCATGAGGCGCCGTCAGCGCGGTGTCGCGTTGCTGAGCGTGTTGCTGGTGATGAGCCTGGCGTTGTTATTGACGGCGGGCATGCTGCGCAGCCATCACCTGATGCTGCAAAGCAGCGCGCGCCAGCTGCACCAGTTGCAGCTTCGGCAATGGGCACTGGCGGCGGAGGCCTGGGCCAAGGTGACCCTGGCGGCCAACGTCGACCTGCCGCAGAGGGTGCATCCAGGCCAGGACTGGGCCCATCTGCGCTGGCCTTTCGAGACCGACGGCGCGCAGGTCCGCGTGCATATCGAAGACCTCTGCGGCCGATTCAACATCAATGCGTTGCTGGGTGAAGGGCAAGTGGATGAGGTGGTCCGGCAGCGCTGGTCACGCTTGCTCGAGTCCCTGGCACTGCCCGCGTTGGAGCTGTCGGCCAACGGTACCGTGCAGGAGCTGAGCCAGTTACGTGTGTTGCCGGGCATCAGTCACGAATTCCTGCGCAGGCTGGAGCCCTGGGTGGCGGTGTTGCCCAGGGATGCCGCGTTGAATATCAACACCGCACCGGCACCGGTGCTGGCGGCGCTTGAGGGCATGTCCATGGCGACCGCCGAAGCGTTGATCAAACAACGTCCCGACGACGGTTATGCCAGCGCCCAGGCATTTACCCATGACCCGTTGGTCGCCGGCCTGGGGCTTAGCAGCCAGGGGCTCGGCATCGGCTGTCGCTGGTTTCGCGTGAGTGTCGATGTGCGCCAGGGCACCAGCCAACTGCGTATGGCCAGCGAAGTTGAACATGAGCGCAAGACCGGGCGTTGGCGTGTGGTGCAGCGACGTTTCCTACCTCCGACTTCAAGTGAGATCGCTTTATGAAAACCTGGCTTCATTTGAGCCCCGAAGGTCTCGTCGCGCCCTCTGCCCAGTGGCCCTGCTGCCTGTGGCGGGCTCCGGGTGACAATCAACGGATGGCGTTGATCGAGGCGGCGCAGAGCCTGGCAGGGCAACCAGTCCATCTGTTGCTGCCGATGGAGATGTGCAGTGCGTTGCGTACTGAACCCTGGCCGTCAAAACGACGACCGAGTGCCCAGGCGATTGCCTTCGCGATTGAGGCGCAACTGGGTGAAGACCTGGATGGGGTGCATGTGTGTGTCGGCCGTCGTGACCGCAAGGGGGGGTATCCGGCGCTCGTCACCGATAAAGCGCGTTTCACCGCACTGCTGCAGTTAATGGTGGCGTTGGGTATTCAAGTGGTCAGCGTGCAGGTGGACGCCGATCTATTGCCCGACGACAGCGTGGCCGCCATCCGCTGGTACGACCGCCGCGTGGTGGGCGGCAATGTGCGCCTGGCACTTGGCGAGCAGGCGCTCAAGGCGCTTGAACCCTTGCTCGCCGAGCCGGTGGACTGGCTGGATGAGCCCGCCAGCCTGCTACTGATCGAAGCGGCATTGTGGGGCGGGCGCGGCGACTCCATCGACATGTTGCAAGGTGAGTTCGGGCGAGCCCGGCGAGCCTGGCCGTGGTCAACCGTTATCCTCGCGGCGACCCTGATTTTTATCCTGGATGTGAGCTTCAAGCAGGCGCGTATCCATACACTCAACGAGCAGGCGCGACAGCTGCATGAGCAAAGTCTGCAGCGTTTTCAAGCGCTGTACCCGCAGCAGACCCGTATCGTCGACCTCCGGGCCCAGCTCGATGCCATGCAGGCGCAAGGGGCGAATGCTCCAACCACAGCGCTTGCACGTTTGGTCCGCCTGACCGAGCAGGTGATCGGCGGTGGGGATATCGATGTACAACGCATTGATTTTCGTGCCGGCGATGGCTGGAAGGTGCAATTGACGGCGGCCAGCTTCAACGCCTTGGAACAACTGCGTGAGCGTGGGCAGCAGAGCGGCATGCCAGTGCGCATCGGCAGTGCCAGCAAGGACGGGAACCGGGTTCAGGCGGTGTTGATGCTGGAGGAGTCATGATGAACGCGCGGATTAAGTCAGTGCTCCAGGCCTGGAAAGGCCTCAGCGCGCGGGAACGTTACCTGCTCACCGGCATGGCGTTGCTGGTGCTTGGCGGACTGTCCTATGCATGGCTGTGGCAGCCCACCCAACAACGCTTGGTCGTTGCCGAGCGCCATTATCAGCAGCAACTGGCCCTCGCACGGCGCGTGCAGAGCGCCCAACCGCAACCCTCGGCGACGGTTTCTACCCAGCCATTGGCTGCACGTATCAGCGCGCGAGCGGCGGCGGCAGGCCTGGACATTCAACAGATGGACGTCGACAGCGACCAGGTGCGCATTACCCTCCTCGCCGACGCGCACAGACTGCTGGACTGGCTCGCCGACCTGGAGCGTGAAGGTATTGCCCTGCACGTGTTGAGTCTGGAAAAGCGCGACCAGCAGCTCGAAGCACGTGTATTGCTCTAGGGCTCGCGTGCCGACGCACGGTCTATCGATGAGATGGCTTTACGCGCTTACGTCGCCATCTCGGTAGTTTTTGGGATTTTTCCTACGGTGTTAGGGATGTATTTCGTCAAGAATCCGCCGCGAATTTACTCGCCGGATAAGTGTTAATTGACAGGTGTTAGCGAAATGAAAACTTCTGATTATTCGATCAGCCAGAAACTCCTGCATTGGGTCTCGGCTGTGATCATCCTTTGGTCACTGTTGTCTGGTTTTTATGTGGCCGTATTTACCGTCCCCGCTTCGGTCAAGGCGTGGGTGGGGTTCTTTAATGTGTCGTTGACCACGTTGTACATCCCGGTATTTGTCCTACGGGTGTATTGCTCCTTCTCTCACGGCCTGGATTTTTCCATCCGGCGCTCGCTGCAGGAGTACATGGCGCTATTGGTTCACAAGGCCATGTATCTGGTGTTGGCAGTGGTATTGGTGACCGGTGTGCTGATGATGGATCGGCCGATCAATGTCTTTAACCTGTTCTCTATTGCGCCGTTCGAAAGCGATCCAGCGGCCATCGCCTGGTACACCCAGGTGCACGTAGGGTCGTGCGCGCTGTTGTTGCTGATGCTGGTCTTGCATATCGGCGCGGTGGTATTGCATGAGCGGCGTGGCAAGCGGGTGATGGCGCGGATGTCGTTCAAGGTACAGAGCCTTGAGACGACACGTCCTCAGGTGCGCGCGAGGGGCGGCAACTTGGCCAGCTTCAACGCCACCAGCAACGCGCCCAGCAACAACGCCACGATAAAGGCGCCAATTCCGTTCCACCCGGCAAAGTGCCAGAAGAACCCGCCCGCCGTGCCGGCAATACTCGACCCGGCGTAGTAGCAGAACAGATAGAGCGATGACGCCTGCCCCTTGGCCTTGACCGCGCGGCGACCGATCCAGCTGCTGGCCACCGAGTGGGCGCCGAAGAAGCCGAAGGTGAAGATCAACATGCCCGGCACCACCAGCCACAGTGGGGTAAGCAGGGTCAGGGCCATGCCGGCGAGCATCAGCACGATGGTGGCCCACAGTACGCGGCGGCGGCCGAGGCGGTCAGCGAGGGAGCCGATTTTCGCCGAGCTGTAGATGCCCGAGAGGTACACCAGCGACAGCAGGCCGACCACGGCCTGGCTCAGGTCATACGGATCGGCCAGCAAGCGATAGCCGATGTAGTTGAACAGCGTCACAAACGCGCCCATCAGCAGGAAGGCTTCAAGGAACAGCCACGGCAGGCCCGCGTCCTTGAAATGCATGACGAAGCCATCCACCAGGCTGCGGGGCTTTAGGCTGCTGGCGCGGAAGTTGCGCGATTCGGGGAGGATCTTCCAGAACACCGTGGCGGCGATCAGCGCCAGGGCGCCGATGATCAGCATTGCGGTGTGCCAACTGACGAAGTCGATCAGTACGCCAATGATCAGGCGCCCGCTCATGCCACCGATGGCGTTGCCGCCGATGTACAGGCCCATCGCCAGGCCGATGTGCTGGGGGTGGATCTCTTCGCTCAGGTACGTCATCGCCACGGCAGCCAGGCCGCTCAGGGACAGGCCCACCAGCGCACGCATCAGCAGGATCCCTTCCCAGGACGGCATCAAGCCGCTGGCGATGGTCGCCAGCGCGGCGCAGAACAACGCGGCGACCATCACCGGCTTGCGCCCCAGGGTGTCGGAAATCGGCCCGGTAATCAGTAAACCCAGTGCCAGCATCGCCGTGGACACGGACAGGATCAGACTGCTCTGCGCCGCATTGATCGAAAACTCGTGGGACAGCGCCGGCATCATCGGCTGCACGCAATACAGCAGGGCAAACGTGGCAAAGCCGCCGGAGAACAGCGCCAGCACCGTGCGCATGAACATCGGTGTGCCTTTTTCGATGTACGCGTCATTGAGCTGCGCTACCACCTCATCCAGGGCGGTAGGTGGGACTTCTTGGGCGAGTGGAGCGACAGCAGATTTCACGGGGACCTCGGGGAGGGAAAGCCTGCCAGGACCGGCAATGGAAAAAGAATATAGCTGCCTAATGATTCTTTCCAATATATTGTTCGACCCGTTTGATAGCTTTTACGACCTAATGAGGCTGGCATGGAACTACGTCACCTGCGGTACTTCATTGCCGTTGCCGAAGAACTGCACTTTGGCCGCGCCGCGCAGGTGCTGGGCATCTCGCAACCGCCGTTGAGCCAGCAGATCCAGGCGCTGGAGCAGGAGGTGGGCGCGCGCTTGTTTGAGCGTACCAATCGTCGGGTCGAGCTGAGCGAGGCCGGGCGCCTGTTCCTGCACGAGGCGCGGCTGGTGCTGGCCCAGGTCGACAAGGCGGC
>Ga0163161_10002189_pt1 | contig 14093 bp, 10 predicted proteins | sample S45metaG_FD_129847 | JGI IMG/M metagenome (GOLD analysis project Ga0163161, IMG submission 129847) | Switchgrass rhizosphere microbial communities from Kellogg Biological Station, Michigan, USA - S4-5 metaG | ecosystem: Host-associated > Plants > Roots > Rhizosphere > Soil | place: USA... | reverse complement strand
TTCACCTCTCTATGTGTTTAATGCCATCATTAACGGAAAGACCATAAGTGAAGACCTCATACTCGGCGGCTTATCATGTATCATATGGACGCTTACTCTCCAGACAACAGTAAAATATGTGATACTCACCCTGAGGGCCGATAACAGGGGTGAAGGTGGAATTTTTTCTTTGTACGCCCTTGTAAGAAGACAAAAGCGGTGGCTTGTACTTCCCGCCATGCTTGGCGGAGCAGCATTGATCGCCGATGGTATGATCACACCACCTATTTCCGTAACCTCGGCAGTAGAAGGCATGCGCCAGTTGCCGCGTGTTGCACAAATCAGCGACTGGACCATCATTTATATTGTACTCGGCATTCTTACCGTTTTATTTTTTCTTCAGCAATTTGGTACAGCTTCAATAGGTAAATTATTTGGACCTATCATGTCGCTTTGGTTTATCATGATGGGGGTGATAGGTATCAGTCATATTTCTGACGACTGGTCGATCTTCAAAGCATTTTCGCCTCACTATGCGGTTAACTTGCTGACTAACTACCCCAGGGGTTTTTGGATATTAGGTGCGGTCTTTCTCTGCACTACCGGGGCTGAAGCCCTGTATTCTGATCTTGGTCATTGCGGAAAATGGAATATTCGTTATTCGTGGATATTTGTAAAGACGTGTCTTATTGTCAATTACCTCGGGCAAGGAGCATGGCTCCTGGCTAATTTTAGAAACCAGGTATTTGATGTTTCAACAGGAAATCCTTTTTTTGGTACAATGCCGGAATGGTTCAGATTGTTTGGGATCATTATCGCAACCGCGGCTGCTGTAATTGCCAGCCAGGCATTGATCAGTGGATCGTTCACACTTGTAAGTGAGGCCATGCGACTCAATTTGTGGCCAAAGCTTCGTATTGGTTATCCTACAGAGGAAAGAGGGCAACTGTATGTGCCGGGTGTAAATTTCCTTTTGTTTTTTGGGTGTACCAGCATGGTGCTTTATTTCCAAAAGTCAACAAATATGGAAGCAGCCTATGGCTTAGCAATAACGTTGTGTATGATCGCCACTTCCATTTTATTTGCAAATTTCCTGATATCGAGAAGGACAAGATCGATATTCATTTATATCTATCTCTCTGTCTACCTTTCCATTGAATTAAGTTTTCTTTCAGCCAATCTCAATAAATTCCCTCATGGCGGTTATGTGACCCTGATCGTGGGTGGTGGGCTGTTCTTAATCATGTATATCTGGTTCAAAAGCCGGAAGATCAAAAATCGTTATGTTGAGTTTGTTCGGCTTGAAACCTATATTCCTAAAATACAGGAGTTGAGTAATGACAGATCGGTAGCAAAATATGCGACACATCTTGTATACCTCACAAGTGCTGATAATCCAAAAGAAATAGAGCATAAGATCATTTATTCGATCCTCAACAAAAAACCAAAGCGGGCCGACATTTATTGGCTGGTGCATGTAGATACGCTGGATGATCCGTATACCTCCGAGTATAGAGTTGATCATATCATTCCGAATGATATCATCAGAGTAGAGTTCAGGCTCGGGTTCAGGGTAGAACCCAGGATCAATTTAATGTTCCGGAAAGTAGTTGAAGACCTGGTAGCCAATAAAGAAGTAAATATTACAAGCCGCTATGAAAGCCTGGAAAGGAGTAATACTGTTGGCGACTTTCAGTTTATAGTGATGGAAAAATATCTCAGCCAGGATAATGACCTGCCGATCATGGAGCAGTTCATCATGAAACTGTACTTCTGGCTTAAGGAGATCAGTCTTTCAGAAGAGAAAGGTTTTGGGCTTGATGTAAGTAATGTGACGGTTGAGAAATTCCCTCTTATTGTCGCCCCCGTGGCCAATTTGAAATTGAAAAGAGTAGAAGACTGATAGATAAAAGTGAAAAATTAATAGATAATAGTTAGCTTAACACTTTTATCTATTCACTATTAGTTTTTATCTGGTTTGCCTCATTTCATTTGGTATATCATCATTGGCATTGTTGTATTTTTCATTCTTGTTTATTTCCTGCAGGAAAAATTTATTTTCAAACCGGAAAAATTAAACCAGGACTTTCAGTTCAAATATGATATTCCTTTCAGGGAATTATTTTTTGACGTGGAACCGGGTGTTCGGATCAACGGTCTTCATTTTTATCGTGAACAACCTCTTGGTCTTATTCTTTACTTTCATGGTAATACAAGAAGTATAAAAGGCTGGGCCAGGTATGCTAAAGATTTTTATCGTTATAACTATGATGTAGTCCTTGTAGATTACCGCGGCTTTGGCAAAAGCACCGGCAAGCGAGGTGAAAAGGAGATGCTTGATGACATGCAGTTTGTATACAACGCACTGTCAAAGCAGTACCATGAACATCATATAATAGTCTATGGCCGGAGTCTTGGAAGTGGATTTGCTACAAAAGTCGCTTCGGAAAATAAACCCCGGTACCTGATCCTGGATTCTCCTTATTACAATTTTCAAAAAGTTGTAGAACGCTTCCTCCCTATTCTTCCCGTCCGTTATGTTTTACGTTATCGTTTACGCACAGATAAATGGATCCGCCATGTTAATTGCCACACCTATATTATTCATGGTACAAAGGACAGGCTGATCCCCATCAGGCATAGTGAAGCGCTGCAAAAACTAAATCCGGGTAAAATAACTCTCATCCGAATCCATGGTGGCGGACACAATAATCTCCCAAAATTTGATGAATACCACAATTTTATTCGTGATATTCTCAAGTATTAATACTATCCTCATAATAATAAACATTAACCTTCGTTAACGAATCTGTTAAGGATGATTTAATTCAGGGCGGGTATAGTTACAAAAAAGGCAATTGGACGTCAGACAAAAAATGATGTTTATGAAAAAAATTTACTTTCTTCTTTTTATTGCAGTTGGTACCTGGTTGGCAGGTTGTAAATCGGCGAGCAAGCTTTACCAAAAAGGGAATTATGACGAAGCAGTACAGGTAGCCGTAAAAAAACTGCAAAAAGACCCCAACGACCCAAAATTAAAGTCTGTTGTGCAGGATGCCTATCGGTATGCAGTTACCGATCATGAAAATCGCATTCGCAATTATTCCTCGATGGATAATGAAATGAAATGGGAATGGATGTATAATGAATACTCAGACCTGCAGAATTTGTACAATGCCATTTTCAAGGCACCTTCCGTATACGAACTGGTTCGGCCTAAAGATTATTCATCTGACCTAAATGCAAATGCTGCAAAAGCAAGTGACGTTCACTATAACCGGGGCATGCAGTTGATGAACAATAACGATAGACAAAGTGCTAAAAATGCTTATCACGAATTCAAGACAGCTATAAGTTTTAAACCCGGCGATGCAAACATCCAACGGATGATAAATGAGGCGTATGACGCTGCACTTACCGTTGTAGCCATTGTTCCTATTAACAACTATGGGTTTCAATATGCCTCCTATAATTATCAACTTCAGAACTTCGATAATGATATAGTAAGGGTGCTGCAATACAATACGGGCAACGAATTTGTGAAATTCTATTCAACATGGGAAACCCAAAGATTAAATATTGTTCCCGATGAGATCGTTGAAATGCATTTTACACAAATAAATATTGGAACCATTAAGGATAATTATTCTACAAAAGAGGTTTCAAGAGATGTAGTGGTTAAGGAAACCGTATACAAACCTGATTCAGTGATAAAACAGTATGCAAAAGTAAAAGCAAATATCATCACGACACAAAGAACCATGTCTTCACAAGGAAATTTAAGCATCAACATTCGTGACAAGAATGGCAAATGGCTATGGAGTGACAATGTCGTTGGTAATAGTAGCTGGTCAACTGCGTTTAGCTCTTATACAGGTGATGAGAGGGCTTTAGGCGATGAAGATAAACAGTCACTAAACAAAGTACAGGATACTCCACCCCGTGAAGAAGATGTCATGAAGTGTATCCAGGAAAGTATCTATGGTGAATTTGTCTACCGGATAAGAAATTACTACAGTCGTTATTAAGTTATTTCCCCTTGATTCTAAAGCCTGCGATCTGATCGCGGGCTTTATTTTATCACAGCGTCTTCAGGTATTCGATCACTGCCTTTCGTTCTGCTTCGCTCAATTGATCACCAAAACTGTGTCCATAATTTCCATAACCGGGTAAGGTTGTATTATAAATGTATTTGTTATCGGCCCCTGGAAGTGCTTGAAATTGCCAGCCTAGTTTCTCGTAATCATATTTTGTAGAATCTCCGGGAGTAGTTCCCTGGGCAAAATCCCTTGTCCAGTAAGTGGGACGCAACTTGCTATTAAGTACCGCCTCGATAGTGGGCACAGATCCATTGTGAAAATAGGGTGCAGTGATCCAGACACCATTCAATGGCGGAGCGACATATCCGTTAAAGGGAACAAGTTTAGCCGGGTGATCCCCTTTACTGAACCAGCTTCTATTGTACCAGTCGATCATATCAGAATACTGATAATTACTTTGGTTCAATAAGGAATCAGTGCCAATAATCGATTCAGGAATTAAAAGATTGGGATATTCCTCTTTACTTCCATAAGTGCCGTGACATTCACTGCAGGTGTTTTCAAAAATGATCCTTCCTTTTTCAGCAAGTGACTCATCTATTTTCTTTGGATATTTCGGCGGTTGAACTGAAAAAATATAAGCCAGCACATCAGGCATGTGTTCATCCACCCCCTTTGCATGCATTGTATCATTGGTCGTAAGTAAGCTTGAGCCCATCAAAAATTTTCCAAAATCTCCACGACCAAATCCGTTATAAAACATGGCATTCTTTTTTTTCAATAACCACCACGCTGGTACATCAGAAGGAATAACCTGTCCAGGCAAGTCTACGGAAGGCTCTTCATTCCAGGCAAATGTTGCCGGGTCGCGGTGTACGACCAGGAGCGCTGTGAGCCGGTCTGCAGGGTTAACACCTGCGACCTCTGTGTAAAAATCATCCCCGATCGATCTTGCAACGGTCAAAGCTTCTTTTGCCGCTTCATATTTCTTAGGACTTAACTTCAAATATGCCATCAGCACCTTCTCATAGGTCTTCAAATTTTTTGTCTTTGTGAAATCTCCGGTTGAATTTCCAAGACCCACAACTAATTTACCATCGAAAAATTCGGCATGACATTGAAAACAATTGGGCACCACAACGCTTTCCCCATTGACTGCCTTTACAACGTTGAAATCATAACGCACCTCCGCGTTTTCATTTTGCCTGTCAAGAATGTTTGCCTTTTCCTTTTTAAATCCAAGATTGTATAAACCAAAGGGAATACCGCTGTTTACATAGTCACCGGTAACTATATAGTGATATCCTGAATCAGCATTACCGATCCTTTGTTTGCTGGGAGGGATAACGACAGGGTCATCATGGAGGGAAGTAATCGTAACAAAAGAAATACAACCAAACACTATCACGGCAGCCACAAATAATTTCTTCATAATAGGATGAAAGAATTAATATTCAAGAACCAAACATCAAATCTCAAACATCAAATATCAAATCTCAAATAGAACTCATTTACCATAAAGTTCCAGCATTTTTTTCAGATCGTCCAGTGTATTGATCTCATTGGCGGTTTTATCTTTTCTCCAGCGGTTGATCCTCGGGAAACGCAAAGCTACACCGGATTTATGACGATTGGATGCGGCGATACCCTCAAACGCAATTTCAAAGACAAGTTCAGGTTTCACGGTTCTCACGGGCCCAAATTTTTCTAACGAATTTCTTTTTACAAAATTATCGACCTGTGCAAATTCCTTATCGGTCAATCCCGAATAGGCTTTTGTGAAGCCCACGAGTTTATCCCCGTCCTTTACTGCAAAGGTGTAATCCGTATATAAGCTACTTCTCCGGCCATGACCCTTTTGTGCATAGATCATTACAGCATCGATAACCAATGGATCTATTTTCCATTTCCACCAATCACCTCTTTTTCTTCCCACCTGGTAAATGGAATCTTTTCTTTTTAGCATTATTCCCTCGCTGCCCAGGTTCCTCGACTGCCCGCGAAGGGCAGTTAATTCTGCCCACGTAGTAAATGAAATAACAGGTGATAACAACAATGCGGGATGGTTGATCTCCTTTACAATTTTTTCAAGCAAAGTTCTTCTTTCAACCAAAAGCGTTTTCCTTATATCATTCCCTTCATACTCCAACAGGTCATAAGCAAAAAAAGTGATCGGTGCTTCGGTTAATTGCTTTTTTGTTACATTCTTTCTCCCGATCCTGGTTTGCAATAATGCAAATGGAAGTGGTTTGCCGTTCTCACTTGGAATGATCTCTCCGTCAAGAACAACTCCATTTGGCAAATGATTCTTTAACGCATGGTATTCAGGAAATTTTTCTGTCATCAATTCTTCTCCCCTGCTCCACACAAATAATTCATGATTCCGTTTGATGATCTGACCGCGGATACCGTCCCATTTCCACTCTGCCTGCCATTCATTGGGTTCACCCAGTGTATTCACCTCGTCTTCGATCGCATAAGCCAAATAAAATGGATAAGGTTTTGAATAATCAGTGGTTACTGCCAGTTCGCTGAGCAGATCTGAAAAGTTGGTTGTCACAGGATCCCAGTTGCCACTGATGCGATGGGCGATAATGGAAGATTCGAGTTTGCTGGTTTTTGACAATGCATTGACCATGGTGTTTTGTGATACACCAATGCGAAAATTACCGGTAATTAATTTATTAAAAACAAAACGTTCTGCCTGCGTCATCGTTTGCCATGATCGTAAGATAAATTCTTTACGAACCGACTCATCTTCTTTTTCAATACTGATCAATGTTTCTAAGTAATAGTGCAAAGAATGAGAGGCCCGCCCGGATGACCCGTTCGGACGGGCGTCGGCAATGGTCATCTCCGGTAAAAGCAAGGCGATCGTCTCACCAAGATCACCCACCGCATGATAACATTCTTCAAATAGCCAATCTGGTAACTTTGCCAGTTCATTGCACCAGGTCCATAGTTGAGTAGAATTGACCGCACGTTTAGGTCTTCTTCCACTAAAAATAGCGATCACCCAAACTCTGTCTTTGTCATTAGCAATAGAAAAATATTCCGACAAAGCACCCAGCTTTTCGTTGGTCTTTGTTGACGTGCCAAGCTTTATCACTAAATCAGCGAACTGCTTCATGCCTTAATTATTGATCACTGATTACTGATTATTTTTGATGTGAGAGCCAATAATTAATAATAAATAAATCAATGATCAGGTATTGTCCTGTTCCGTAATTGCGATACTATTTTCTTCTTCCTCATTTCCATATTCTGTTTTTACTTCCGCTGCCTCAATTCCTATCTCATTTAAATACCGGCTGAAGACAGCCTGGTAACCATGAGTGACAAAAACTTTTCCGGCCTCTGTTTCTTTTACAGCCTGCAGCAAACCTTTCCAGTCAGCATGATCACTAAGAGCAAACCCCGCATCGGCATTTTTTCTTCTTACCGTACCTCTTACCTGCATCCACCCGCTGCAAATACCCACCGCGTAGGGAAAGAAACGCCTCATCCATGAAGAGCCTTCTGCACCGGGTGGAGCAATGATGATGTTGTTAATGTATGATCCTTTTGGTGTATCATAATCTATTCGTTTTACATCCGGAAGTTGAACTCCACTGCCAGTTAAAGTTTCATGAGCATTCCAAATAGCGCCGTGAACATAAATAGGTAAGTTCAGTTCGGGCAAACATTGCAATAACCGCTGTGCCTTTCCTAAACTATAAGCTATAAATACTGACGTCTTTCCCAACTCCCTGTTCCTGGCAACCCAGTCCTGGATATTCTGAAAGATCTCCTGTTGCGGTTTCCAGTTGTAAATAGGCAAACCAAATGTTGATTCAGTAATGAATGTGTTGCATTTGACCGGTTCAAATTTTCCGCTTAACCCATCGTCTTCGATCTTATAATCGCCACTAACAACCCAAACTTCTCCTTTATATTCAATCCTTATTTGTGAAGAACCGATCATGTGACCTGCAGGGTGCAATGAAACCTGTATGCCATTCATAAAAATTTTCTCTTCCCATTCCACAGTTTGATAATTGTTTGTTCCCAATCTCATTTGCAGAAGGGGTTTGCATTGCGTATGACACAAATAATATTTTGAGCCCCACCGGGCATGGTCACTATGTGCGTGAGTTATAATTGCTTTATCAACCGCTTTCCAGGGATCGATATAAAAACCTCCGGCTCTGCAGTAAAGACCTCTGTCTGTGAATTCGATTAAAGGCATGCTAATATGGCTGCAAGCTATAAGCTTTTAGCTGCGACCTTAGTAAATTTAGTTTTTATTGTAGACGAAAAGCGTGCCTGAATAAGAATTTCATGCCAGGGCGTACGCAAAGAAACATACTTCAACAAACGATGATGAGAACTACAAAGCTGGTTGCATGTGTCGCCACTGAATACACAGAAACACAGAATTATTCATTGATTTCTTTCTGTGTTTTTCTGGCGAAATTTATGCGCATTTGCGGTTAACATGATACTAATTCACCCCCTTAATAATTCCATCCTGCCATTTTACGAAGAATAATTTTTTGTTCTCGAAATAATCAAGGTTGGTTGTTTGTTTGTTGATGACAGGCTGGATATCGAGTTCACGAAATATATTGAATTCTTTACGGGTCAGGTTGGACGCTATATCCTTTCCATACTCAAGCAATAGCTTGGAAAAACGCCATGTGGCTTCATAGCCACGCATCACCATGTCGCTTGGGCGTGCATACATCTTTGTATTAAAGTAATCAGTGATGGCCTGGCTCACTTTATCCATTCTTGAATTATAAAATGGTGTGCTATATACAATTTCGAGTCCTTTGTATTGAGGCGTCGTAAAATCTTTTGTCAAATTATCAAACGTAGGCATCCCGACCAATGTAAGTGGGTAAGATTTGTCAATCGAAGCAAGTTGCAGGCTTAATCGTCTTCCAAAATTCTCATCCAGACTACCTGCGACACAAACAGTATGCACATTACTGTCAAGCTTGGCTGCCAGCTGATTTACAGTGAAACTGTCTACCAGGTCAACGTACTTTACTTTCAGGCGAACAGACAAGGTATTTTTCCCGGCACTATCAAAAAAAGACCTGATGATATCTTCCATTTGACCTTTTTTACGAAACATAATGATGGGTGACAGGGCATAATTTTTTTGCAGGTACTTATATAAATGCTCAATATGGGTTTGCAATGTAGAGTTCAGCATTACGAAATAAGGATTATCGGTAATGCCTGCATCGTTCGGGAGATTAACGTTGATATAAGGAATTTTTTTTGTCTTTGCTGTATTGGCAATATTCCAGCTTTCCTGTGGGTTAGCATAAGCAAGGATCAATTCTATACTCGTATCTAATTTACTTAACTGTTGCTCCAATGGTTCTTTCCCGGACCGGGTGTCATAAATAAACACTTCCAATTGCGTTCCTTCCTTTGCTAAAGAGTCTAATGCCAATTGTACACCTTCGTAAAATTCAAGACCTGGATTGATGAATTTTGGAAACTGTTTTTCGTAACGGTAGTTGGCGAGGTCATCAAACGCAGAATCAAGATACAGGGGGCTGAAAATGGCGATCTTGTGTTTCCCAGTCTGACCAAACAATGTAAAGGTCAGAAGAAGAAAAAAACTAAATAGATAAAAGAATTGTTTGATCCTCATAATCCTTATTTAATCCTGTAAATCGTGGTTCTTCTTCACTCCCACTCTATCGTTGCCGGCGGTTTGCTGCTTATATCATACACAACCCGGTTAATTCCCTTTACATTATTAATGATCTCACTTGAAACATGTGCTAAAAAATCATATGGTAGATGTGCCCAATCGGCTGTCATTCCATCCACACTGGTCACGGCACGCAATGCAATTGTAAATTCATAAGTTCTTTCATCACCCATCACGCCCACGCTTTTTACCGGTAACAGGATGGCACCAGCCTGCCATACCGTTGCATATAAATGGTGTTCTTTTAAAGCTTTCACATAAATATGATCGGCTTCCTGCAGCAACCTCACCTTTTCTTCTGTCACTTCTCCCAGAATTCTTATGGCCAGGCCGGGTCCGGGAAAGGGATGGCGTCCGACCATCTCTTCGGGTATCCCCAATTCGATTCCTACCTTCCTTACTTCATCTTTGAATAAAAAACGCAGCGGCTCTACCAGGTCCAAATGCATTTTGTCCGGCAAGCCCCCAACATTGTGATGCGATTTTATTGTCATTGATGGGCCATGCACCGACACACTTTCAATTACGTCAGGATAAATAGTCCCCTGCCCAAGCAATTCTATGTCTTCGATTTCTTTAGCTTCTTCCTGGAAGATCTCGATAAACAATCTGCCGATAGTCTTTCTTTTTGCCTCGGGGTCAGTTTTACCCGCAAGCTCATCATAAAATCTTTTCCTGGCATCGATCCCCTTTACATTCAATCCAATTTTTTTGTAAGTGGCCAATACTGTTTCAAATTCATCTTTGCGCAGTACACCATTATCAACAAAAATTCCATAAAGATGGCCACCGATAGCACGACTGATCAGTGTTGCTGCAACAGTGGAATCTACTCCGCCACTCAATGCCATCACTACTTTACGATCACCGATCTTTGCTTTCAGCTGTGCAACAGAATCAGAAATAAAATGAGCAGGTGTCCAATCCTGCTTACATCCGCAAACATTCACCAAAAAATTATGAAGGATCTTTTTGCCTTCAATAGAATGATATACTTCTGGATGAAATTGCAAACCATATAAAGGAAAGTCGTGCTGCGCCTTCGGCAAGCCTTCGGCGGCCGAAGGAGTGGTGAGTGGTGAGTGATGAGTTGTAAACCGTGAGTCAGTAGCTCCGTTTTTTCTGAATGCGGCAATAGGAATGCTTTCAGTTGTTGCCAATAACTCAAATCCTTTCGGCAATTCTAAGATCGTATCCGCGTGGCTCATCCAGACCTGGCTTTTTTCCATCACATCCTTCAGCAATACGTCATTCTTTTGTTTGTGTAGTAGTGCCCTTCCATATTCGCGTTTATTGCTCTTTTCTACTCTTCCCCCAAAACGTTTTGCCGTTAATTGTGCCCCGTAACAAACTCCCAATACCGGTACTTTTTTTATAAATGCCTGGACGTTGACATCCGGGGCCTGGTCATCATTTACAGAAAACGGAGAGCCCGAAAGAATAATTCCTTTCAGACCGGGTTCAAACTCAAAAGTCTTTTGATAAGGAATAATTTCACAGTACACACTGGCTTCTCTTACGGCGCGGGCAATTAACTGGGTATATTGTGAACCGAAATCAAGGATCAAGATTTTTTCCGTCATGGTGGCGAAGGTAAAAAAAGGTTTGTAGTTTAAAGTTTATGGTTTTAAGGTTGTACAATACCAGCTACAGAGCGCTGATGGTTCTTCTGTTGCGTCGCAATCCGTTCATCGTTCTGCTCACTATTTGACTTTTAAACCTAATTGGGATTGGAGATTTGATTTTTGAAATTTTTACAATGTACTTTGCAGGCGGCATGAAGTATTACATTATAGCCGGTGAAGCTTCAGGTGACCTGCATGGAAGTAATCTCATCAAGGAATTAAAAAAACTTGATGACGCTTCAGACATTCGTTGCTGGGGTGGAGATCTTATGCAACAAGCCGGTGCTCATCTCGTAAAGCACTATCGCGATCTTGCCTTTATGGGTTTTGCCGAAGTGGTGAAAAATCTTGGTACGATCTTAAAAAATCTGAAATTCTGTAAAAAAGATATTCTTCAATTCAAACCCGACGCATTAATTCTTATTGATTATCCTGGTTTCAATCTGCGGATTGCCAGGTGGGCAAAACAGCAGGGATTAAAAGTGATCTATTATATCTCACCCCAGGTTTGGGCCTGGAAAGAGAATCGTGTGAAGGAAATGAAAATAGATATTGATAAAATGATCGTCATTATTCCTTTTGAGAAGGAGTATTTCAAAAACAAGTGGAATTGGGAAGTAGAATACGTAGGTCACCCGTTGGCAGAAGAGACTGAAAGGCATAAGTCCACCCGTGGCGGGGCAAAAGGCACAAGCATCAGTTTCGCCGATAAACCGATCATTGCGTTATTGCCGGGAAGCAGAAAACAGGAGATCGCAAAGAAACTTCCGGTCATGCTGGAGGCAAGTAAATTTTTTCCCGGCTATCAATTCATTATTGCTGAAGCTCCTTCCGTTGAAGATGAATTCTACAGAAATTTTACAAAACCATATTCGAATGTCAGTGCCGTAAAAAATCAAACATATAATTTGTTATCGCAGGCAAAAGCAGCGTTGGTTACATCAGGAACAGCAACATTGGAAACTGCTTTATTCGGTGTACCTGAAGTTGTTTGTTACAAGGGTTCAACCATCTCTTACCAGATTGCGAAAAGAGTGATCAAAGTAAAATATATTTCCCTGGTGAATTTGATCATGGATAGACTTGTTGTAAAAGAATTGATACAAAACGATCTTACCGTTGAGAATTTAAAGCACGAATTACACGAATTACTCACAAATGAAAGGCGAATTGCTGAATTAAAAAAAGACTATGCCGAATTAAAACAGATTTTGAGCGAGGGAGGTAATGCGTCCGTGAAAGCAGCAAGGTCGATCATCCACTTTTTATCGAAGTAATTTAATGGCAAGAATTATCATACAAAGGATAAACATAAACAAACAAATGCGATTGATCCAATGCATGTATCCCACCCATTTTGTTTCGGGCTTATCCGGTTTTCTCAAATAGAAGTATTGTGATATTTGTCTCCAGATGCCCATGTGATCATTCAGTATTGTTCAAAGTTACACGTATAAAATGAATCACGTATCTTCCTCATTAAATCGATCTGGTCTTATGGTCTTTGGTTTTCATTCTTATTTTTTGATCCTGGTCATAATCCCTGTCATTAGTTTTTCACAAACTGTTACCCGTCTCGATGATAGTAAGATCAGTTCTGCTGAGCTTGACAATAAAGTTCAACAACTGATGAAAGATGGAAATGTACAGGGTCTTGCTATCACCGTTTTTAATAAAAACAAACCAGTTTATAAAAAGGTTTTTGGCTATAAACGCTTTGACACAAAAGAACCTCTGCAAACAAATACTAACTTCTACGGTGCTTCATTAAGCAAGGCGGTCTTTGCGGTGCTGGTAATGAAGATGGTTGAGGAAAAAGTAATAGAGCTGGATAAACCTTTAGAAAGTTATTTACCACAACCTGTATCTGCTTATGGGAAAGGAACGAGCTGGAACCAGGATTATACTGATCTGAAGGGAGATTCTCTTCACAAAAAAATTACCGCGAGAATGTGCCTTGATCACACATCGGGTTTTCCTAACTGGCGCTGGTATGAGCCGGACCAGAAACTTCGTGTTGACTTTGAACCTGGTTCGGGGTATAGTTACTCAGGTGAAGGATTGTGCTATTTGCAATTTGTATTAGAAAAAATAACGGGGAAATTATTGGAGCAGTTAATGGAAGAAAAAATATTTCGCCCGCTGGGGATGAGTACGTCAGCTTATACGTGGCAAGCCCGTTTCGAAAAAAATTACTGTCATGGCCACGATACCAATGGCAAAGTTTTGGAAAAAGATAAAGACAATGCACCACGCAGTGCAAGTACACTTGAAACTACGCCTGATGATCTAAGTTTGTTTTTAGAAGGAGTATTAGAGCAAAGAATTTTAGGAGCAGTTTCATATAAAGAAATGTTCACACCGCAATTAAGACTGCGTTCAAAAATACAGATGGAGGCACAATCGTGGCTTGATACCACGAATAGCGAAAATGATAAAATTCAGCTCAGTTATGGACTTGGGTGGGGAATTCTGCAAACGCCCTATGGCTTTGGTGCTTTTAAAGAAGGTCACGGCGACGGCTTTCAGCATTATTTTATAATTTTTCCCGAAAAGCAAATGGGTATTTTAATTCTTACCAATAGCGATAACGGTGAGGGAATTTTCAAAGAATTACTTGAGTTTGCAGTAGGAGACAAGTACACTCCGTGGCGCTGGCAAAACTATATTCCGTACGACCAGAAAAAATAACCCTGTAATCCTGCATTGGATGATAAAGAGCTTTCTAAGGGC
>Ga0163161_10002188_pt1 | contig 14097 bp, 12 predicted proteins | sample S45metaG_FD_129847 | JGI IMG/M metagenome (GOLD analysis project Ga0163161, IMG submission 129847) | Switchgrass rhizosphere microbial communities from Kellogg Biological Station, Michigan, USA - S4-5 metaG | ecosystem: Host-associated > Plants > Roots > Rhizosphere > Soil | place: USA... | reverse complement strand
TTCAGGTCGGCCAGGATCTTGGGCGCGTTGCGCACGATGCACAGCGAGGTGCTGACCACCAGGAAAGCGAGGATCAGCAGGAACCACCAGGCGCTGTAGACCGAATCCAGCTTGGCCGCGCGGAACAGCTCGGCCCAGAACGGGCCGAACTGGTTGACGTAGTTGTTGATCGACTCGTGCTGCTTGAGCACGGTGCCGATGATCGATGCGATGCAGATGATGGTGAGCAGCGCAATCGCGAACCGCATCGACGAAAACAGCTCCACCCCGGCGCGAAGCGCTTGCGGGCCGCGATGAACGCGAAGGCCATGGGTGGAGACAGACATCGGCAGACGGGAAGAAGGAATGAGTGGAAAAGCAAAGGGCGGGCCATCCAGCTGGATCGGCCCGCCCTTTGTTTGGGTTTTTTATCGGCGGTTAGTTCACGCCGCGGGGCGTGCGCGGGCGCTTCAGCGCAGGCCGGCGATGTAGTCCGCGACAGCCTTGATTTCGCGGTCGTTGAGCTTGGCCGCAACGCCGGTCATGGGCGCGCTGTTCTGGCGCACGTTGTCCCGGAAGGCAACAAGCTGTGCCGCGGTGTACTCGGCGTGCTGGCCGCCCAGGCGCGGGTATTGCGCGGGCATGCCGGCGCCGTTGGGGCTGTGGCAGCCGGCGCAGGCCGGGACCTGTCGGTCGGCAATGCCGCCGCGGTAGATCTTTTCGCCCAGGGCCACCAGGTCCTTCTCCTTGGAGAAGCCGGTCTTGATCTTCTTGGTGCCCACGAACCAGGCGATGTTGCGCATGTCCTCGTCGGACAGCTTGGCGGCCATGGGTTGCATGATCGCGCTCTTGCGCTTGCCGGACTTGAATTCCTGCAGTTGCTTGAGGATGTATTCGGGGTGCTGCTGCGCCAGTTTCGGGTTTGCCGCAATGGCCGAGTTGCCGTCCGCGTTGTGGCAGGAAGCGCAGGCCTGGGCGGCTGCGTTGTACACCGCGTCGCCCTTGGCGGGATCGGGCTTGGCCGGCTTGGCCGCCGCGGGTGCGGCAGCCGGTGCGGCGGCGTGATCGTCGGCCGCAAGGCTCGCGCTGGCTGCGACGCCCATGAGGGCTGCAAGCAGAAAATTGGCAAACAACTTCATATCGGGGGCTCGATTTATTGGCGCAAAACCCCGCGATTCTACAATGGCAGCCCGTTCCGAAAGCTCATTGATGACCTCCCCGTCGCGCAAGCACGCTGCTCCCCCTTCCCGCGCGACCCCTGCCGTGGACCCTCTCGTCGCCGAGCGCGAGCGCATTGCGCTCGGCTGGCTGCACACCGCCCACTTCCTCACCAGTGCCCCGCAGCTGGAGCATTTGCCCGCGCTGGAGCTGCCCGAAATCGCCTTCGTCGGCCGCTCGAATGCCGGCAAGTCGACCGCGATCAACACGCTCACCCAGCAGACGCGGCTGGCTTTCGCCTCCAAGACGCCCGGCCGCACCCAGCACATCAACCTGTTCGGCGTCGGAAAGCAGAAGGCCGACGACGCCGTGCTGGCCGACCTTCCCGGCTACGGCTATGCCGCGGTGCCGAGGGAAGCCAAGCTGCGCTGGCAGCGCGTCATGGGCAACTACCTGATGACCCGCGAAAACCTGCGCGGCGTGGTGCTGATGTGCGACCCGCGCCACGGCCTCACCGAGCTGGACGAGATCCTGCTCGACGTGATCCGCCCCCGCGTGCAGCAGGGGCTCAAGTTCCTCATCCTCCTGACCAAGTCGGACAAGCTCACGCGCAGCGAAGGCGCCAAGGTGCTGTCCATTACGCGACTGCAAGCCGGCGGCGGCGAGGTCAAACTGTTTTCCGCCCTCAAGAAGCAGGGCGTGGGGGAAGCCGCCGAGCTGCTGTGGCGATGGGCGCATCCCCCCGGAAAAGCACCCGCGGAGACTGACGCCGAAGCGGTGGAACCGCCGGCGCCGGAAGACACCTAGGGAAAACCGGCTCGCCAGCGTTTCATCTGCGTGGTTCACTATTAAAACAATAGCAACGGAAGTCGAAGGAGACAAAGCATGATCGAAACGTTCCAGCGCAGCCTGCCCAACGGCACCACGCTGAGCTGCCGCGCCACCGGCACGCCCGGCCGGCCGCTGATGGTGTTCCTGCATGGTTTTCCGGAGGCCGCGTTCATCTGGGACGAGCTGCTCGAATACTTTGCCGATCCCGCGCATGGCGGCTACCGCTGCCTCGCGCCCAACCTGCGTGGCTTCGAGAAATCGAGCGCCCCGACGGAGGTGGCGGCGTACAAGGCCCACCTGATGATCCAGGACGTCCAGCAGCTGGTGGCCACCGAAAGCAAGGACGGCAGCATGGCCGTGCTGGTCGCGCACGACTGGGGCGGCGCCTTCGGGTGGGGCTATGCCAATGCTTTTCCGGAGCAGGTCGGCCGGCTGGTCATCATCAATTCACCGCACCCGGGCACCTTCACGCGCGAACTGCGCGACAACCCGGCGCAGCAGCAAGCCAGCGCGTACATGAACTTTCTCGCGAGGCCCGATGCCGAGGCCCTGCTCGCGGCCGACGACTTCAAGCGCATGTGGCCCTTCTTCACTTTGATGAAGGCAGGGCCCGAAGGCTTCGGATGGCTGACCGAAGAAGTGAAGCAGCAGTACCGCGAGGTGTGGAGTGCCGGCCTCACGGGCGCCTGCAATCTCTACCGCGTGACGCCGATGAAACCGCCGCTGCCCGGCCAAGGCATCGACGGCATTCCGGTGCTGCCGCACGAACGGCTCACCGTGAACGTGCCGACCTTCGTCTTCTGGGCACTCGACGACGCCGCGCTGCTGCCCGGCCTGCTCGAGGGCCTCGACGCGTACGTGCCGGATCTCGAGATCAAAAAAGTGCCCGGGGCCACCCACTGGATCGTGCACGAGCAGCCGCAACTGGTCGCGCGCGAGATCGAGCGCTTCCTGCAGCGCAACTGAGGCGTCCGCCTCGCCCCCGTCAATAGATGGGCGCTTCACCTTCGGGCCGCGTCTTGAAGCGGCGGTGCACCCAGTAGTACTGCGACGGCATGGTGTCGATGTAGCCCTGCAGCCGCTGGTTCATGAGCGCCGTATCGGCTTCGACGTCGTCCGTCGGGAAGTTCTGCCACGCCGGCAGCACCTGAATCTGGTAGCCCTCGGGCGTGAGCTTCGAGACCACCGGCACCACCTTGGCCTTGCCCAGCCGCGCAAAGCGCGAGAGCGAGGGCACGGTCGCGGCCTGCACGCCGTAGAACGGCACGAAGATGGTCTGGTCGCGGCCGAAGTCCATGTCGGGCAGCAGGTACAGGAGGCCGCCCTTGCGCAGGCCTCCGAGCACCGGCTTGATGCCGTCGACGCGATTGAGCGCGGCCACGTTGCCGAAGCGCGTGCGGCCTTCGCGAATCCATTCGTCGACCATGGGATCGCGCTGGGTGGTGTAGATGGTGGCCGAGGGCCGCGGCGTGTGCATGGTCAATGCCGTGGCTGCGGCATCGAGGCCGTAGAAGTGCGGCGCGAAGAGGATCATCGGCTCGTCGCCATTGGCGATCTCATCGATCTCCAGGGCCGCGCCCACCACCTTGAGTCGGCTGGCCACCACCTTTTCGGGCGCATGCCAGAGCCAGCTGCGATCGAGCCACGACTGCGCCACAAAGACGAAGGTCTCGCGCGCGATGCGGCGGCGTTCGGCTTCCGATTTGTCCGGAAAGCACACCGCCAGGTTGGTATCCACCACGCGGCGGCGCGGCACGGCGACGGTGTGGAGCACACGGCCCAGCACCGCGCCGAAGCCCCGGATCAACGGGAGGGGCAGCGGCGCAATCGCGCGCATGAAGCCGATGCCGAGGCGGGATCCGAAACTCATCGCGCCTGCTCTCCGCTGGCGGTGGCCGCGACGGTTTCGCCGCGGGGCTCCTTGTAGCGCGCGTAGTCCCACACGTACTGTCCCGGCAGGCTGCGGATCAGCCGGCCGATGGCATCGTTCATGGCCGCGGCCGCGGCCTCGATGGGCGCGGCGGGATCGGTGAGCGGCGTGCCCGCGATGGGCTCGAAGCGGACCACGTAGCCGGCGCCTTGCGGCAGCCTCTCGCACACGCTCAGGAAACAGGCGGCACCGGTCTGCTGCGCGAGGCGCGGCAGCAGCGTCATGGTGTAGGCGGGCCGGCCCAGGAACGGGGCCCACACGCCCTGCCCCAGGGGCGGCACCTGGTCGGGCAGGATGCCGGTGTAGCCGCCACCCCGCAGCGTGCGGATCAGGCCGCGCACGCCGGTGTTGTTGGTCGGAAGGGTTTGCAGCCCGGGCCGGTCGCGCGAACCCGCAGCGATCAGCTCGGCCATCCACTTCTTGCGCGCGGGACGGAACAGCGCCGTGATCGGTCCGTAGGCGTCGAGAAAGCGTTCACCGATGGCCTGGCCGCACATCTCCCAGCTGCCCAGGTGCGGCGCGACCAGGATCACGCCCTTCTTCGCCTGCATGGCGGCCTCGAAGGCCTCCACGCCTTCCCATCGCACCACGCGCCTCAGCACGCTCTCGCCCTGCGGGCGCAGCCACAGCCACGGCAGCTCGGCCGCCATCTGGCCGGCGGCCGCAATGGCGGGGCGGTATTGGTCGGGGGTGACGCCGGCGCTCTCGGCATTGGCCTTGAAGCGCCGGCGGTAGTCCGGCGCACACCACCAGACGATCCAGCCCAGCAACGCGCCGAGCCGATGCATCAGGGGCATCGGTACGCGGGCAAGCAGGCGGAACAAGGTGACCATGGGCAGACAGGGAGTGTGAATACCAGGACGCGCGCGCACGAAAAGGCGCGGCTCGAATAGAATGCAAATTGTCGCCGAGTTACGGAACAACTTGCAGGGCGACAAACACAAGCGCAAGAGCGATTGTGCCCCGCCGATTTATCGGCATCTGCTAAAGCGTTCGCCAGGGCTCCGCGGAGTTGGCAACGCGCCAAATCACCTCAAGGAGCATTGAACAAATGGCGAACGACTTTCTCTTCACTTCCGAATCCGTTTCCGAAGGCCATCCCGACAAGGTCGCGGACCAGATCTCGGACGCCATCCTCGACGCGATCTTCGAGCAGGACCCGCGCAGCCGCGTGGCCGCCGAGACGCTGACCAACACCGGCCTCGTGGTGCTTGCCGGCGAGATCACCACTAACGCGCACGTCGACTACATCCAGGTCGCGCGCGACACCATCAAGCGCATCGGCTACGACAACACCGACTACGGCATCGACTACAAGGGCTGCGCGGTGATGGTCTGCTACGACAAGCAGTCCAACGACATCGCGCAGGGCGTGGACCACGCGAGCGACGACCACCTGAACACCGGCGCCGGCGACCAGGGCCTGATGTTCGGCTACGCCTGCGACGAAACGCCAGAGCTGATGCCCGCGCCCATCTACTACGCGCACCGCCTCGTCGAGCGCCAGGCCCAGCTGCGCAAGGACGGCCGCCTGCCCTTCCTGCGGCCGGACGCCAAGAGCCAGGTCACGATGCGCTATGTCGACGGCAAGCCGCACAGCATCGACACCGTGGTGCTCTCCACGCAGCACAGCCCCGACCAGAGCGAGACGTCCACCAAGATGAAGGCCTCGTTCAACGAAGCCATCATCGAGGAGATCATCAAGCCCGTGCTGCCGAAGGAGTGGCTGCAGAACACCCGGTACCTGATCAACCCGACCGGCCGCTTCGTCATCGGCGGCCCGCAGGGCGACTGTGGGCTCACCGGCCGCAAGATCATCGTCGACACCTATGGCGGCGCATGCCCGCACGGCGGCGGCGCGTTCTCGGGCAAGGACCCCTCGAAGGTCGACCGCTCGGCCGCCTACGCCGCGCGCTACGTGGCCAAGAACATCGTGGCCGCCGGCTTGGCGCGCCAGTGCCAGATCCAGGTGGCCTATGCCATCGGCGTGGCCCAGCCGATGAACATCACGGTCTACACCGAAGGCACCGGCGTGATTCCCGACGACAAGATCGCCGAGCTCGTGCGCGAATTCTTCGACCTGCGCCCGAAGGGCATCATCCAGATGCTGGATCTGCTGCGCCCGATCTACCAGAAGACCGCCGCCTACGGTCACTTCGGCCGCGAAGAGCCCGAGTTCACCTGGGAAGCGACCACGCAAGCGGCCGCGCTGCGCGCCGCGGCGGGCCTTTGAACCAGGGGGCTTCCTGCCCCTTGTGAAGAGCAACCGATGCCGGCCTCGCGCCGGCATTTGCATTTTCGGGCGCCTCTCAGTTCCTGCGCCAGCCGTACCAGGCGCACACGGCCACGGGCAGGCCGAGCGCGAACCAGGCCAGCACGTCGCCCGCGCCGCCGTCGCTGAACAGCGCGGAAACCAGGCCGATGGCGGTCAGCAGGCCCAGCACAATCGGCCAGCCCCACATGCGCCGGAAGGCGTGACGGTGCTTCATGCCTGCACCTTCATGGCCGGCGATGAGTCGGGCTGCGGCTCGCCTTGCTGCGGAGTCCGGCACGCGGCCGCGGGCGCCCGCACGGCATGGCCGCGCTTGAGCCACAGGTAGAGCCCGCTGCCCAGGACGATGATGGTCGCGACGTCGAGCAGCGCCCAGATGATCTGCATCGGCATGCCCGCATAGTCGCCGAAGTGCAGCGGCTGCGAGACCAGCAGCGCCGTCAGGTACCACGGCATCTTCGGGGCGGCAGTCACCTGCGCGGTCTTGGCATCGACCAGCACCGGCTGCAGCAGCTTCGAAGTGAAGGGCTCGGCGCCGCGCATGAAGAAGGTCGTGTGGTGCGGGCTCGAGAACGATGTGCCCGGAAACGCGATGAAGGACAGCTTCATGCCGGGCGCCTGCCGATGCGCAACCTCCATCGAGCGCTGCACCGAGGCACGCTCGGCCACGGGCACGGTCGGTTCGTTCTTGTAGGGGGCGAGCAGCGTGCTGAGCTGGTCGTACTGCCAGTACTTGATGATCAGGTCGGCCCAGGTGTTGATCATGCCGGTGGAGCCCACGACGAACAGCCACACCAGCGTGACGATGCCCAGCAGGTTGTGCAGGTCGAGCCACTTGAGGCGCGGCCGCTTCTCGCGCCGCACGGTGCCGAAATCGAGCTTGCGCATGAACGGCGCATAGAGCACCACGCCCGAGGCGATGGCCACCAGCAGCAGCAGGCCCATGAAGCCGAGGAAGAGCTTGCCCGCAAGCCCCGCGAACAGGTCGATGTGCAGCTTGAACATCACGTACATGAAGCCCTCGTCGAACTTGGGCTGCGCGAGAACCTCGCCGGTGCGCGCATCGATGGCGACGGACTTGAAATCTTCGGTGGGCTCGGGCGTGGGCGTGAGCGTGACGAGCCAGAGGCCGTCGTCGTCCTCGGGCTGCGAGACGAACTGCACCACGCGGTCGGGGTGCTTGGCGCGCGCAGTTTCCAGCACGCGGTCCAGGCTCACACGCGGCGTGTCCGCAGGCATCTTGGGTGCCTCAACTTCGGTGCCCAGCAGGTGGCCGATCTCGTGATGGAAGATCAGCGGCAGGCCCGTGATGCACAACAGCAGCATGAACACCGTGCACACCAGGCTGCTCCATTTGTGCACCCAGGCCCAGGCCTTGATCTTTCCGCTGTTCATGTGTCGATGCCCTCGTCGAAGGTGAATGTCAGAAGCGGTAGGTTGCGCTGGCCACGACGCTGCGGCGGGAGCCGTACCAGCAATCACCGCGCGAGAGACAGGTGCTGACGTAGACCTTGTCCGTCACGTTGTTGATGTTGAGCGCGTAGCGCCAGCGAGCGTTTTCGTACGCAAAGACCAGGTCGGCCAGTGCCACGCCCGGCACGCGCGGACCGACGCCGAATTGCAGGTCGCGGAACGAACTCATCACGCGCACGCCGGCACCGGCCGAGAAGCCGCTGACATTGCCGATCGCGAAACGGTACTTGGCCCAGACGCTCGCCTGGTGCTTCGGCAGGCCCTCGATCTGCTCGTCCGCGTCGGTGTAGTTGTAGTGGGCGACCAGGTCGAGGTTCGATCCGATCGAACCCTTGGCTTCGAGTTCGACACCCTGCGTCCTGGTCTTGCCGGCCTGCGCATACACGTTCAACGCCGGCGAGGTGATCTGGTTCTTTTCGCGCAGGTCGTATACCGCGGCGCTGAACGCCAGCGCGCGGTCCTTCGGCTCGTACTTGATGCCGGCCTCCCATTGCTCGCCGCGCAGTGGCGTGAAGATCCGTCCGTTGATCGGCGACTGCGGCGTGAACGATTCGCTGTAGCTCAGGTACGGCGACCAGCCAGAGGGCGATGCGTACATCAGGCCGAAGCGCTTGGTCGTTGCGCTGCTTTCCTCGGCCTCGCTGCCCGCGGCGCTGGACACGGCCTTGTCGTGGCGCAGGCCGGCGACGAAGATCCAGTTGCCGAGCTTCATCTGGTCCTGCAGATAGATGCCATTCTGGCGCTGCCGCGTGCGCGGCAATGCGGTGCGCTCGGGCAGGTCGACGTGGCCATACACCGGCGCGTAGACGTCGATGGTGTCGACCGTCGTTCCGCCCCAGACATTCTCGCGCTGGCGTGCGAAGTCCGCCCCGACCAGCAGCGTGTGCTTGAGCGCACCGGTCTGGAAATGGCCCTCGACATGGTTGTCGAGCGTCTGCGTGCGGTTGCGCGTCAGGTAGCTGTCGTAGTAGCGGCCGAGCACGCGCTTGAAGACCGGGTCAGTCGCATCCCAGCTTTGCGCGCCGCTGAACGCCGCACCATAGTGGTAGCGGTTGTCGTTCTCGTTGCGTGCATAGCGGAAGTTCTGCCGGAAGGTCCAGCTCTCGTTGAACTTGTGCTCGAATTGCCAGCCGAAGGTCCGCCGCTCGCTGTCGTAGTAGTCGAGGCCCGGCTCGCCGATGAAGCGGCTGGTCGGCAATCGCCCATTCGGGTTCGGCAGCAGCGTGCCTTCCCACGGCAGGAACTGCGAGCTGCTGCCGCTCTTGTCCTTCTGCCACAAGCCTTGCAGGGTAAGCGAGGTGGCCGCGCTGGGCCGCCAGGTGAGCGACGGCGCGATGACGCTGCGGTCGTCGGGCACGTGCTCGACCTGCGTGTCCGACTTGCGCTGTAAGGCGATCAGCCGGTACGACACCGTGCCGTCGGCGTTCAGGGGGCCGGTCAGGTCGGCCTGGATCTGCTTGCGCCCGAAGCTGCCGAACTGAATGCCCACCTCGCGCTGCGACTCCTGCAGCGGCCGCTTGCTCACCATGTTGACCACGCCCGCGGCCGTGCCGGCACCGAACAGCATGCCCGAAGGTCCGCGCAGCACTTCGAGACGTTCCAGCGTGTAGGGCTCGGTGCGCGTGGTGCTGGTGTAGTAGCCGTAGGCTTGGCGCAGGCCGTCCAGGTAGACGTCGGGCGTGGCGCCGCGCACGCGCACGGAGTCGGTCCGTGAATCGAGTCCGTAGGCGTCGGAGCGCACGCCGGCGGCGTAGTTGAGTGCGTCCTGAACGTTGTTGGCGCCCTGGTCCACCATCTGGTCGCGCGTGACCACGGTGACGGACTGCGGGGTTTCCGACAGCGGCGTGTCGGTCTTGGTGGCAGTGGCGGCATTCCTGGCGCGGTACCCGATCACCGGCGACGTTGCGGTCTCGGGCTCGGCATTTGCATCGACCTTCACCTCCGGCAGCGCGCCGGGCGCCGTGGTCTGGGCCAGAACCTGCTGATGCACATGAATGGCCATGCAGCCGGCCAGCACCGTGGCGACCCTGCGCCGCGCCATCGAACCCTTCATTCCTTCTCCGCCTATGAATACTATTAAGAACGATTCGCATTCTAATAATGAGAAGGCCTCATTTGTTTCGATTTCCCCGGAGCGACAAGGGGCGTTCAGCCTCTGCGGCGGGCCTCCGTGGCCGGATGCAAAGCGGCTACGATCCGGCCGCACGTTCTGTGCGTTGGCAGGCCCCCATGCTCAAGCTCATTGCCCCGTCGTTTCCCTCGTTGCGTGGCTTGGCGCTGCGGCTGGTGGCTGTTGGACTGGCCATGGTCCTGTCAGGATGCGCCGGCCTTCCTCCACGCGCGGCCGAGCCGCCGACGCTCTCGATGGCGGCCTCCCCTGCCACCACGCTCGGCCGTGCTGCGGCGAGCCTGGACGCCGGGGCGCAAGACGGGCTCTCGAGCATCCGGCCGCTCGTGGAGGCATCCTTCGCGCTCGACGCCCGGCTCGAGCTGATGCGCCGGGCAGAGACTTCGCTCGATGTCCAGACCTACCAGCTCGGCAACGACAAGACCGGCCGATTGCTGCTGCGCGAGCTGCGCAACGCCGCCCGTCGCGGCGTGCGGGTGCGCCTGCTGCTCGACGATTTCTACACGACAGGCATGGACCGCCTGCTGCTCGGCCTTGCCGCGGAGCCGAATGCCGAGGTCCGGCTGTTCAATCCTTTCGTGAACGCCCGCGATCACTCGGCGACGCGGTGGCTCGAGTTCTTTGGCGACTTCCGCCGCCTGAACCACCGGATGCACAACAAGCTCTTCGTGGCCGACGGCGCCATGGCGATAGCTGGCGGCCGCAACCTGGCCGACGAATACTTCCTGCGCAGCGACGGCGCCAACTTCATCGACTTCGAACTGGCCATGGCCGGTCCGGTGGTGCCGGAAGCGGCGCGCATCTTCGACACGTACTGGAACAGCGACGTGGTCTATCCGCTCCAGCGGATTGCCGGCGAGAGCGGCAGCCGGGAGGCGCTGAAATCCGAGTTCGAGGCCGCCACCGCACCGGCCAACGCACCGCCGCCAGCCCAGCTCTCCGGAACCGATCTGATGGGCGACCCGCCGCTCGGCACCCAGCTGGCCGATCTTGCGCGGGTCAAATGGATGCGCGCCGACGCCCATGCCGCGGCCGACAGCCCCCACAAGGCCCTCGGCACCCTTGCCTCACCGGCCGAGTCGCTCGCGGCGCGTTTCCACGAAATGACAGCCACCGCGCGCTCGGACGTGATCGTCATATCGCCCTATTTCATTCCTGGCGACGAAGGCATGGCGCGCATCCGGGAGGGGCGCGCGCGCGGCGTGCGAATCAGCATCGTCACCAACTCCCTTGCCGACAGCGATGAGCCGCTGGTCAACATCAACTACAACCGCTTCCGCGTCGACATGCTCAAGCTGGGCGTGAACCTGTACGAGGTCAGCACCGAGCAGCTCAAGCGCAACCGCCAGTTCCGGACCCTGCTCAAGAAAGCCCGTGGCCGCCTGCATGCCAAGCTGGCGCTGATCGATCGCGAATGGGTGCTGCTCGGCTCCATGAACCTCGACCCCCGTTCGGCGCGGCTGAACACCGAGTTCGGCGTGCGCGTGCGCAGCTTCGAGCTGGCCCAGGCACTGCTCTACGCCTACCAGCTGGACGACATCGAGGGTGTCTACCGCGTGGTCCTCATGCCCGACGGCAAGAACGTGCAATGGATCGGCACCGGCGACGTCGACAACGAAGTGCTGGACAGCGAACCCGACTCGAGCTTGCTGACGCGGCTGCAGCTGCTGCTGTTTTCGTGGTTCGTGCCGACGGACCAGTTGTGAGTCTTGGCAACGTTGTACTTGAGTACCGATGCACTATCGACAATATCCCACGCGAGCCAAGCTCGCGAAAGTCAGGCTGCCGAGCGGTCCCTGTCCACGAATGTCCAGAGCCGCTGGTTCGAGAACACAGCGTTCGGGTACGGCGCCTTGCCCCGGCTGCCGTTGTAGCGCCCGAGGGTCATGTACAGGTCGCCGTTCTCGCGGTCGAGGTAGTGGCGCAGGATGACGCAGCCGAAGCGCAGGTTGGTCTGCATGTGGAACAGCTTGGCGGGGTCGCTGTCGCCAATCACGCGGGTCCAGAACGGCATGACCTGCATGTAGCCGCGCGCGCCGGCGCTGGAGACGGCGAACTTGCGGAAGTTGCTCTCGACCTGGACCAGGCCGAGCACCAGGCTCACGTCGAGCCCCGAGCGCTTGCTTTCGTACCAGACGGTCTGGAGGAATTCCTTGCGCGTCGGCCAGTCGGCAATTTTCTTCTTGAGCCGCTCGCTCATTTCACCGAGCCAGCGCAGGTACGTCAGGCGCGCCTCGGTGCTGGAGAACTCGGGCACCGGCGGCGCCTTGTTGTGCACGGCCGAACTCAGCGCTGTGCGCACCGAGTCGATCAGCGGCTCTTCGATCTGCGCGCCGGCGTGGGCCGCCTGCGGCAGCGACAGCACCGAGAGCGCGCCTGCCGCCGCGGCGCCGCCCAGGCACCGGCGTCGCGAGAGGCCGCCCTCCAGGCTCATTGGGCGAGCTTGCCGGTGATGAACTCGGCGATGCCGCCTGCCGGCACCTTGGTCGCGGCGGTGTCGCGGCGATGCTGGTATTCGAGCTGGCCTTCCTTCAGGCCTCGGTCGGAAATGACCACGCGGTGCGGCACGCCGATCAGCTCCCAGTCGGCGAACATCGCGCCCGGGCGCTCGCCGCGGTCGTCCAGCAGCACGTCGACGCCGGCCGCGAGCAGTTGCTCGTAGAGCGCTTCGGCGGCCGCCTTGACCTCGGGGCTGCGGTCCATGCCGATGGGGCAGACCACCACGGTGAACGGTGCCAGCGCGTCGGGCCAGACGATGCCGCGCTCGTCGTGGTTCTGTTCGATGGCAGCGGCGGGCAGGCGCGTGATGCCGATGCCGTAGCAGCCCATCTCCAGGAACTGCGGCTTGCCGCCTTCGTCGAGATAGGTGGCGTTCATGTCCTTGCTGTACTTAGTGCCGAGGACGAACACATGGCTCACCTCGATGCCGCGCTCGATGGCGAGCACGCCCTTGCCGTCGGGCGAAAGATCGCCGGCCACCACGTTGCGCAAATCGGCCACCAGCTCGGGCTCGGGCAGGTCGCGGCCCCAGTTGACGCCGGTCATGTGGAAGTCGACCTCGTTGGCACCGGTGATCCAGTCGGACAGCACGGCGGCCTCGCGGTCGGCCACAAGCCTGACGGGCTTCCTGAGGTTGAGCGGGCCGAGATAGCCGGGCTTGCAGCCGAAGTGCTCTTCGATTTCGGCCAGCGTCGCGAAGCGGAAGCCCTTGTCCAGGCCCGGCACCTTGCCGACCTTGATTTCGTTCATGTCGTGGTCGCCGCGCAGCAGCAGCAGCCAGACCTGCGAACCCTTGGGGTTGCCGGCCTCGTCGAGGATGTCGGTGGCCAGCACCAGCGACTTGACGGTGGTGGAAAGCGGCACGCCGAGCAGTTCGGCCACGTCGGCGCAGGTGCTCTTGCCGGGCGTGGGCGTTTTTTCGAGCGCCTTGGCAGCCGCGGCGCGCGGGCCGGCCGGCGCCAGGGCTTCGGCCTTCTCCATGTTCGCCGCGTAGTCGCTGCCCGGGCAATAGACGATGGCGTCCTCGCCGGTCGCGGCAATGACCTGGAACTCTTCGCTCAGGTCGCCGCCGATGGCACCGCTGTCCGCCGCCACCGCGCGGTAGCGCAGGCCGAAGCGGTCGAAGATGCGGCGGTAGGCGTCGGCCATCACCTGGTAGCTGGCCTTGGCCGCGTCGAGGTCGCGGTCGAAGCTGTAGGCGTCCTTCATGATGAATTCGCGCCCACGCATGAGGCCGAAGCGCGGACGGCGCTCGTCGCGAAACTTGGTCTGGATCTGGTAGAAATTCTTCGGCAGCTGCTTGTAGCTGCGGATCTCCTGGCGCGCGATGTCGGTCACCACCTCTTCGCTGGTGGGCTGGATCACGAAGTCGCGGTCGTGGCGGTCCTTGATGCGCAGCAGCTCGGGGCCCATCTTGTCGAAGCGGCCGGTCTCCTGCCAGAACTCGGCCGGCTGCACCACGGGCATCGTGAGCTCGACGGCGCCGGCGCGGTTCATCTCTTCACGCACGATGGCCTCGACCTTGCGGATCACGCGCAGCCCCATGGGCATGTAGGTGTAGATGCCCGTGCCGAGTTTCTTGATCATGCCGGCCCGCATCATGAGCCGGTGGCTCGCGACCTCGGCGTCAGCGGGCGCTTCCTTGAGCGTGGAGACAAAAAATCGGGAAGCTTTCATCGGGATCGCGCGTGATGGAATCGGTAGGGAATGTGGGGGACAACTCTCGGGGGAGACCCCGAAAGCCTGGCATCGGTCGCTTGCCGAGTGCAACCCGGCATGCATAATCGACTCAGTTCAAAAATTGGGGTTTGATTATGCTCGACCGGG
>Ga0163161_10002187_pt1 | contig 14101 bp, 11 predicted proteins | sample S45metaG_FD_129847 | JGI IMG/M metagenome (GOLD analysis project Ga0163161, IMG submission 129847) | Switchgrass rhizosphere microbial communities from Kellogg Biological Station, Michigan, USA - S4-5 metaG | ecosystem: Host-associated > Plants > Roots > Rhizosphere > Soil | place: USA... | reverse complement strand
GGCGAGCATGCCGTAGAACACCATCGAGCCCGAGGCGTGACCGCTGGGGAAGCTGTAACTCTTTTCGATGATGAAGCCGTGATCGTGCAGCGGGCGCTCGCGCTGGAACCACAGCTTGAGCAGCCTGTTGATGACGACCGTGCCAACCAGGGTGACGATCCACGCGATCGCCAGCCGCCAGTGGCGTCGCCAGAGCAGCGCGAGGAAGACCAAGGCGGCGACACTGCCGAGCACCAGGGAGTTGCCCGTCCGGCTGAGCAAGGCGATGCCGTGAAGCACGGGGCGCGGCATGTTGTCCCGGAGGTCGCTGGCCAGCGCGGCATCGAAGACGGTGAGGCCGGCCTGCTCGCGTACTTCCACGGCGATGACGGTCGCGATCAGCAGGGTCGCTACCAGCACGGCGACGGCCGTGGTCGGCCTCAGCAGGCTTCGTGCGGCCGCGTCCACGCCTTCGCGGCGGCGCACCGCGCGTCGCCAGGCCACATCGGCGCCGAGCAGGGCCGTGGCGAGCACGATTGCCCAGATCGATAGCGCATGCCGGCTGATCCATTCCGCGTCCATTTCCGCAAGGTCCTCGTCTCGTGGCAGGATCGCCCATGTTGCCATGCCGCGCCTCCGCGGCGAGAAGGGGAAAGCACACGATGAAGACCATGTCCGCCCGCGCCCTCCTGGCGCTCGCGTTTCTTACCGCTGGCGCCGCTGCCGCGCAGGCCGATGAGGCGCCGCTGGCGCACCGGATCGTCAGGGTTACCCTGGATGGGGCGACCGACAAGGGCACGTCGGGGCGCCTGCTCCTGTTCGCCGCGCCAGCCGCCGTCGCCCGCGAGGCGGCCAAGGACGGCAAGGTGGAGGAGGTCGACACCAATCCCTTCCAGCCCAAGGCCGTTTCCGTCGCGGCCCGTGAGGTGAGCTGGCTCGCCCCCGGTCAGTCGGTCGATCTGGACACCGACGGTGAAGCGTTCCCGGCGGGCTTTTCGAGCTTGCCGCCTGGTGATTATCTCGTCCAGGCCGTGCTCGATGTCGGCCACGACTACAACTACAGCGGCCGTCACGGCGGCGACCTGATCAGCGAGGTCACCCCGGTGAAGCTCACCGCCGGTGGCTCCCTGCCGGTCCTGAAGCTCACCCGAAGCGTCCCGGCAAAGGATCCCTGGCAGCTGCCACCGACCGTGCCGCAGGCGGTCCGCGATGCGCTGCCCGAGGCACGCCAGCACGCCCACGCCGAGGTTCTGCAGAGCACCGCCCTCACCGCGTTCGCTGGCCGCCCCCTGTCGATCCGCGCCTGGGTGGTGACGCCTCCGGGTTATGACCCGAAGGGCAGCACGCGCTATCCGACCGTCTTCGTCACCCACGGCTTCGGTGGCGGTTTCGACCGGTATGCCGGCACCATCGCCGGCTTGTGGTCGGCCATGTCCAACAAGACCATGCCGCCGATGATCTGGGTGCTGCTCGACGAAGCCGGTCCGACCGGCACGCACGAGTTCGCCGATTCGGTGAACAACGGCCCCTGGGGCCAGGCGCTGACCACCGAGTACATTCCCTGGCTGGAAGGCCGTTACAAGATGGACGCCAAGGTCGGCGGCCGCTTCCTCAACGGCCATTCCTCGGGCGGCTGGGCCACCCTGTGGCTGCAGACGCGCTACCCGAAGGTATTCGGCGGTACGTGGTCCACGTCGCCGGATCCCAGCGATTTCCATGACTTCACCGGCATCGACCTGTATGCCGCTAACGCCAACGCGTACAAGAAGGCAGATGGCACGGCGTATCCGCTGATCCGCGACAAGGGTCAGGTGATCGCCACGTTCGACACCTTCGCCCACCTCGAGCGCGTCCTCGGCGCCTACGGCGGCCAGCTGGCCTCGTTCGAATGGGTGTTCTCGCCGCGCGGCAAGGACGGGCGCCCCGAGCCGATGTTCAACCGCGACACCGGCGTCATCGATCCCGCCGTCGTCGCCTATTGGCATGACCATTACGACATCGCCCAGCGACTGCGCACGCACTGGCCCGAGCTCAAGCCGGACCTGGACGGCAAGATCCACCTCTACGTGGGCACGGCGGACACGTTCTACCTCGACGGCTCTGCGAAACTTCTCAAAGACACGCTCGATGGCCTGCACGCGACGAGCGACATCCGCTTCCTTCCTGGCAAGACCCATTTCGACCTGTACGTGGAAGGCGAGGACCGCAACGCGCTGCTGAAGAAGATCGCGTGGGAGATGTACGGCGTGGCAAGGCCCGGGCAGGGTAAGTAGCCCGCCCTTTTTTTGTGGGAGCCGATTCATCGGCGAAAGGGTTCGCGCCATAGTGCCCCATCGCCGCTGAAGCGGCTCCCACAGGGGGCGGCTCCCACAAGGGCCGTGCGACCAAGGTGGAAAGGCGCCGGCTACGGCGCTGACGTAATCTCGGACGATGACCTCCGAAGGCAAGCCCATGGGCTACGACGAACTCTGGCGACGCTCGGTCGATGAGCCCGAGTTGTTCTGGGCCGAGCAGGCGCGGCTGATCCACTGGGAGACGCCGCCCCAGCGCATCCTCGACGATTCACGGCCGCCGTTTCGCCGCTGGTTTGTCGGTGGCACCACCAATCTTTGCCACAACGCGATCGATCGCCACCTCGATGAGCGTGGCGATCAGCTGGCGATCGTCGCTGTCTCTACGGAAACAGAGTCGACGCGCGAAATCACCTATCGCGAATTGCATCGCGAGGTGAACGCGTTCGCCGCGGTACTCGTCGAGCTCGGCGTCGGCAAGGGCGATCGGGTCGTCATCTACATGCCCAATATCGCCGAGGCGGTCTTCGCGATGCTGGCCTGTGCCCGCATCGGTGCGATCCATTCGGTGGTCTTCGGTGGCTTCGCCGCGCATAACCTCGCACTGCGTATCGACGACGCCGAGCCAGTACTCCTGATCTGCGCCGACGCCGGCATGCGGGGCGGCAAAGTCATTCCCTACAAGCCGCTGATCGACGCCGCGCTGCGTGAGACGAAAGCCCCGCCGGTGCACGTGCTGATCGTCGATCGCGGGCTCGATCCCGACATGGATCGCGTCGAACACCGTGATGTCGACTACAACGAACGACGTCGCCGGCAGGAGGGTGCGAACGTGCCGGTGACCTGGCTCGAGTCCAACGAGCCGAGCTATCTGCTCTATACCTCCGGCACGACCGGCAAGCCGAAGGGCGTGCAGCGCGATGTCGGTGGTTATGCAGTGGCGCTGGCACTGTCGATGACGACGATCTTCGACCTGCATCCCGGCCAGACGATCCTGTGTACCTCGGACGTGGGCTGGGCGGTGGGTCACTCGTACAACGTCTACGGACCGCTGATCGGCGGCTGTACGGCCATTCTCTACGAAGGTTTGCCGACGGCACCCGATCCGGGTATCTGGTGGCGCCTCTGCGAAACCTATCGCGTGCGCACCATGTTCTCCTCGCCGACGGCGATTCGCGTGCTGAAGAAACAGGATGCGTCCTGGTTGTCGCGATCTGACCTCTCCGCGCTGAAATACATCTTCTGCGCGGGCGAACCGCTGGACCAGACGACGTACGAATGGCTGTCGGGAGGGACCGGCAAGCTCGTCGTCGACAACTATTGGCAGACCGAGACCGGCTGGCCGGCGGTGTCACTGATGCCCGGGCTGGACCTCAAACCGGTCAGGCCAGGCTCGCCCGGCTTTCCGACGTTCGGCTTTCGCATGCGCGTGATCGATGAAGCGACCGGCGACGAAAAAGCGGCGGGGGAGAAGGGCGTGCTGGTCGTCGAGCCACCCTTGCCGCCTGGTTGCCTGACCACGATCTGGCGTGACGACGATCGCTACGTGCGCAGTTACTTTGGGCACTTCAAGGAACTGCTCTACAGCTCGCTCGACTGGGCGGTCCGCGACGCGGACGGCTACCTGTTCATCCTCGGCCGCACGGACGACGTCATCAACGTGGCCGGACATCGCCTGGGCACCCGCGAGATCGAGGAGTCGGTGGCCACGCTCGGCGCGGTGGCGGAAGTCGCCGTGGTCGGAATCGGCGACGAGCTGAAAGGCCAGCTGCCCGCCGTCTTTGCCACCCTGAAGCAGGGCGTTACCGATGACCCGCGCGATGTCGCCCAGGCGATGGAGCGGCGCGTTGTCGAACTGCTGGGTGCGGTGGCGCGGCCGGGCTGCGTCTACGTGGTGAGTGCCTTGCCGAAGACGCGGTCGGGGAAGCTGTTGCGGCGGGCGATCCAGGCGGTGATGGAGGGCACCGACCCTGGCGACCTTTCGACGCTGGACGATCCGAATGCGCTGGAGGCCGTAAGGAGGGCTGTTGCCCGCGGACCGCATTGTGGGAGGCACGGGTAAGGGAGGGCGATGCTCTCCCGCGACGCAGCAAAGCCCCGGCACCGGTTCGCGCTAAAATGGGATTCTTTACGCGGAGAGTTCCATGGCACAGCTTCCCTCGGCCGGCGGTCGCTTCCGCGCCGCACTCGCGGCCGAACAGCCGTTGCAGGTGATCGGCGCGATCAATGCCAATCATGCCCTGCTGGCCAAGCGCGCGGGCTTCCGTGCCATCTACCTGTCCGGCGGCGGTGTCGCTGCCGGCTCGCTGGGCCTGCCGGACCTGGGTATCAATACCCTGGACGACGTGCTCACCGACGTCCGCCGCATTACCGACGTGTGCGACCTGCCGCTCATGGTCGACATCGACACCGGCTTCGGTCCCAGCGCGTTCAACATCGCGCGCACCGTCAAGAGCCTGATCAAGTTCGGCGCTGCCGCCTGCCATATCGAGGACCAGGTCGGCGCCAAGCGCTGCGGCCATCGTCCCGGCAAGGAAATCGTGACCACCGAGGAAATGGCCGATCGGGTCAAGGCTGCGGCAGACGCGAAAACCGATCCCGACTTCTTCCTGATTGCCCGCACCGACGCCATCGCCGTGCTCGGTGTCGACGCGGCCATCGAGCGCGCCATCGCCTGCCAGGAGGCCGGTGCCGACGCCATCTTCGCTGAAGCCGCGTACGACCTGCCGACCTACCAGCGTTTCGTCGATTCACTGAATGTGCCCGTGCTGGCGAACATCACGGAGTTCGGCCAGACCCCGCTGTTCAGCACCGAAGAACTCGGCAGCGTCGGCGTGGGCATCGTGCTTTATCCGCTGTCCGCCTTCCGCGCCATGAACAAGGCCGCCGAGAACGTCTACACCGCCATTCGCCGCGACGGTCACCAGCGCAACGTCATCGACACGATGCAGACGCGCGAGGAACTGTACGACCGCATCGGCTATCACGACTACGAGCGTCACCTCGATGCTCTGTTTTCCAAGAAGGGTTAAGGAGAGTCACGCATGAGCGACACCACCACCACGCCCCTGCCGAAGGCAAAGAAGTCCGTCGCCCTGTCCGGCGTCGCGGCAGGCAATACCGCGCTTTGCACGGTCGGCCGTAGCGGCAACGACCTGCACTACCGTGGCTACGACATCCACGACCTTGCCGCCAAGGGCTCCTTCGAGGAAGTCGCCTATCTGCTCGTCCACGGCGTGCTGCCGAACTGGATGGAGCTCAACGCTTACCGCGCCAAGCTGAAGCGCCTGCGCGGCCTGCCTGCCCCGGTGAAGTCGGCGCTCGAGCTCCTGCCCGCGGCAACGCATCCGATGGACGTCATGCGCACCGGTGCTTCCGTACTCGGCACGGTGCTGCCGGAGAAGGACGACCACAACATCACCGGTGCGCGCGATATCGCCGACCGCCTGATGGCCAGCTTCGGTTCGATGCTTCTGTACTGGTACCACTTCAGCCACAACGGCAAGCGCATCGAAACGGAGACCGAGGACGAGTCGATCGCCGGGCATTTCCTGCACCTGCTGCACGGCCGCAAGCCGAGCGATCTGCATTCGCACGCGCTCGACCGCTCGCTGGTGCTCTACGCCGAGCACGAATTCAATGCCAGCACCTTCACCGCGCGTGTTATCGCCGGTACCGGCTCGGATATGTATTCGGCGATCACCGGTGCGATCGGCGCACTGCGTGGTCCGAAGCACGGTGGTGCGAACGAAGTCGCGATGGAAATCATTGCGCGCTATCGCGACGCGGCCGAAGCCGAGGCGGACATCCGTGCACGCGTGGAGCGCAAGGAAATCATCATCGGCTTTGGTCACCCGGTGTATACCGTGTCCGATCCGCGTAACGAGATCATCAAGGAAATTGCGCGCAAGCTCTGCACCGACGGCGGCAATCCGCGCCTGTTCGAAGTCTCGGAGAAGATCGAGAAGCTGATGTGGGAGCTGAAGAAAATGTTCCCCAATCTCGACTGGTACTCGGCATCGGCGTACCACATGATGGGCGTGCCGACCGCGATGTTCACCCCGCTGTTCGTGATCGCGCGCACGTCGGGCTGGAGCGCACACGTGATCGAACAGCGCCAGGACGGCAAGATCATCCGTCCGAGTGCGAACTACACCGGCCCGGAAGACCAGGCCTACGTGCCGATCGAAAAGCGCTGATCGAAAGGGAAGTGTGGGAGCCGATTCATCGGCGAAAAGCCAACGGAGCGGTTTAGCCGGACGGCCCATCGCCGATGAATCGGCTCCCACAGAAATCCAGGTCCCACAGCAATCAGGATCATCGGTCGGGTCCGCAAGTCGGGCCCGAAGGATTAAAGCGCGGCGGCGAGGCGGGTGGCCTTGTCGATGGCCCGTTTCGCATCCAACTCCGCCGCCACATCCGCACCACCGACCAGGCGGACGTCGACGCCGCGCGCCACGAGCGCCTCGTGCAACTGCCGGTTCGGCTCCTGCCCGGCGCAGACGATGACGTTGTCCACCGCCAGCACCTGCGCCTTGCCGTCGATAGTGACATGCAGGCCCGCATCGTCGATGCGGTCGTAGCCGACGCCGCCGACCATCGTCACTTTCTTGTTCTTCAGCGTCGCGCGATGCACCCAGCCGGAGGTCTTGTTCAAGCGAGCGCCCGGGCGTCCCGCCGTGCGCTGCAAGAGCCAGATCTGCCGTTCGGATTTTTCCGGCTGCGCGGGCATGAGGCCGCCCGGCGTGGCCATGGTCATGTCGACACCCCATTCCTTCGTCCACCGCGCGATATCGGTGCTGGGCGAGGGTGCCGCCTCGCTGAGGAATTCGGCGACATCGAAGCCGATACCGCCGGCGCCGATGATCGCGACCCGTGGGCCGACCGTGGCGTTGCCGTGCAGGACGTCGAGGTAGGACAACACCTTGGGGTGGTCCGCACCGGGGAGGTCCAGCGGGCGCGGCAGCACGCCGGTCGCGAGGATGACGGTGTCGAAGCCGCCATCGGCCAATGCGTCCGCCGTGGCATCGGTGCCGAGGCGGCGTTCCACGCCTGTCTCATCGAGGCGATGGCCGAAGTAGCGCAGCGTCTCGCTGAATTCTTCCTTGCCCGGGATGCGCTTGGCCATGTTGAACTGGCCGCCGATCTCGCTGGCGCGATCGAACAGGGTCACCGTATGGCCGCGTTCGGCGAGCGTGGTCGCGGCGGCGAGGCCGGCCGGTCCCGCACCCACCACGGCGACGCGCTTCTTCGCGACAGCCGGTGTGATCGTGAGCTCGGTTTCATGGCAGGCGCGCGGATTCACCAGGCACGAGGCGCGACGGTTCTCGAAGACATGATCGAGGCAGGCCTGGTTGCACGCGATGCAGGTGTTGATGGCGGCGGGGCGGCTGGCTTTCGCCTTGTTGACCCATTCCGGATCGGCGAGCAACGGGCGTGCCATCGAGACCATGTCGGCGTCGCCATCGGCAAGGATGCGTTCGGCCACGTCGGGCATGTTGATCCGATTGGTGGTGACCAGCGGGATGCCGACTTCGCCCTTCATCCGGCGCGTCACCCAGCTGAACGCACCGCGCGGCACGCTCGTCACGATGGTGGGGATGCGCGCCTCGTGCCAACCGATGCCGGTGTTGATGATCGTCGCGCCGGCGGCTTCGATGGCCTTGCCGAGGGTGACGATGTCGCCCCACGGCTGCGCATTGTCGACCAGGTCGAGCATCGACAGCCGATAGATGATGATGAAGTCCTTGCCGACCGCCTCGCGCGTGCGGCGCACGATTTCGATCGGAAAGCGCATGCGGTTCTCGGCCGAGCCGCCCCAGCGGTCCGTGCGCTTATTGGTCCGTTCGGTGAGGAACTGGTTGATCAGGTAGCCCTCCGATCCCATCACTTCGACGCCGTCATAGCCGGCGTCGCGCGCGAGCTTCGCGCTGCGCACGAAGGCGTCGATGCTGCGTTCCACGCCGCGGGACGACAGCGCGCGAGGCGTGAACGGGGTGATCGGCGACTTGATCTTCGAGGGCGCCACCGAGAACGGCTGATAGGCGTAGCGCCCCGCGTGGAGGATCTGCATGCAGATCTTGCCGCCCTCGGCATGCACGGCACGGGTGACCTTGCGATGCCGGCCGACGTGCCAGGGCATCGACATCGTGCCGGACAGGGGCTTGAGCCAACCCTGGAGGTTCGGCGCGATGCCGCCGGTGACGATCAGGCCAACGCCGCCGCGGGCGCGTTCCGCGAAAAAGGCGGCGAGCTTGTCGTAATCGCTGGCCTTGTCCTCCAGGCCCGTATGCATGGAGCCCATGAGCACGCGGTTGCGCAGCGTCGTGAAGCCGAGGTCGAGCGGGGCGAGAAGGTGCGGATAGGACACGGCGGGATCCGGGTTCAAACGATCGTTCGAATGATCCTCGTAACCGCCGCCCGGGGCAAGGGCGACAGCAGCAAGGGGCGCCGGACCAGTGGCGTTACGGCGTGTATCAGGGCCTTTACAAAATAAGTCGCCCATTCATTTTGCGTATTTCGCAAAACCCGCATGGGACGGCGATCTCGCCGTAAACGCGACGCCGGGCACGCAATTTGCTCTCTCCTATGACCCGGAACGTTGGCAGGGCGTCCGGCTTTCCCGCAGAAACAGGGGTTTCGCGTCGCTCACAGGAGACTCTCCCATGCGTAAGACTCTTATCGCCACGGCGATCTGCCTCGCTATCGGATTCGCACTGCCGGCCATGGCCGACGATACCCAGACGGGATCGTCAGGCGCATCGGCCCAACGTAAATCGATTGCCGTGCAGTACTCGGACAGCTCGACTTACTCGGACAGCTCGACCCATTCCTGGGCCGACAGCTCGACTCACAACAAATCCACATCCGGATCGTTCAACACCACAAACGCGGTCGCCAACAGCGAACTGAACGGAACGGTCAGCGGCGTCACGACCTACGGCAACGGCAATGTCGCCCAGAACTGGGGCAACGCCAGTGGCGGCAAAGGCGGTTCGGGTGGCGATGGCTACGGCGCCAAAGGGTATGGCGGCAAAGGCGGATCCGGTGGTGATGGCGGCAACGCGCGTGCGCGTGGTGCTGTCGGTGGCGACGCCTCCTCAGATAGCGGCGACGCCGGCTCCCTGACGGCAGCGTCCGGTGGCGGTGCTCACGGTAACGGTGGCGACGCCTCCGGTGACGGTGGCAATGCCCGGTCGCGTGGTGCCGGTGGCGGCGCTCCGACGGGTGGATCGACGGCCAGCACGGGCGGCGCAAGCGCCAGCACGGGCGGTGCGGGCACCTCGGGTGATGCGACCGCGACGGCGACAGGCGGAGCGTCCACGGGCGGAGCCGGTGGCGAAGCGCTTGCCTCGGGCGGCGCCGGTGGCGCCGGCGCGTCGGGCGGCAGCGGCACCGGTGGCAACGGCAACGGCGCATCCGGCGGTGCCGGTGGTGCAGGCGGCACGAACAACGTCAACGCAGGCACGTTCAGCATGGCCAACGACATGGGCAGTGCTGCAGGTGGTGCGGCTGGTATCAGCACCTTCGCGCAGAACAGTGGCGCGGCCTCGTTGATCCAGCAGAGCGTGAACGTCCAGGCCAACCTGAGCGTGGGTTCGGCTCCGTAAACGCACGGCAAGACGAAAGCGACGGGAACCACGGAGCGCCTCGCGCGCTCCGTGGACAGCCGGAGGAACGAACGTCCTTGCTGGAGAACACCCATGCCGCACGACAGGAAACACCGTACGCCGCTTGCGTTGGCAGCTCTACTGGCTGCGTGCGCGAGTTCGGCCGCGTATGCCACGCCACCCGGACAGGATCCGCCGCCGTCTTCTTTCGGCCCGGCCACCTCGTCCGACCAGTTGCAGGACATGAGCGGCGGTAGCAACACCACGAACAACGTCAACGCCCAGACCCTCAACGGCACCATGTCCGATACCGAGGCGAAGGGCACGTTCAGCGGGAGCAATGTCGTATCGGGAAGCGCGTTCGGCAGTTCTGCCGGGTTACCCACGGTGATCCAGAACTCCGGCAACAACGTGCTCATCCAGAACGCCACGATCGTCAACATCAGGATGAACCCATGAGGATGGCCTGCGCCGTCGCCCTCCTCGTCGCGCTTGCCGCCACGCCGGCGGTCGCGATGAAGGCGGAGGTGCAGACCAGCCCGGGAACGTCGTACCCGATTCGCCTGACGAGCCTCAAGGAGGCGCGCTTCCGCAACACGATTCGACAGAAGTACGATTTCAGCTGCGGCTCCGCCGCCGTGGCGACCTTGCTCACCTACCAGTACGGCTACCCGATCGACGAGCAGGCAGCGTTCGACGTGATGTTCACCAACGGCGATCGGGCCAAGATCGGCAAGGAAGGCTTCTCCCTTCTCGACATCAAACGCTTCCTCGCTTCGCGTGGCTTCGACGCCGATGGCTTCGATGTGCCACTGGAGAAACTCGACGACGAAGGCATCCCCGCCATCGTGTTGATCAACGAACGTGGCTATCACCACTTCGTGGTGATCAAAGGCTACAAGAATGGCCGTGTGCTGGTCGGCGACCCTGCACGTGGCACCCGTTCGATGTCGAAGCGCCGCTTTGATGCGATGTGGAACAACCATGTCGTCTTCGTCATCCATAACGAGCGAGACCGCGCCATTTTCAACAGTCCGCGCGACTGGGCGGTTGCTCCTGCGGCACCGATCAGCGAAGGCATCGAGCGTAACGGGCTCGCGCCGATCGTCATGCCCAAGCGCGGACCGGGGGACATATGAAAATCCGCCCCATCCTCATCGCCGTCCTGCTCGCCGGCGGCACCTGTGCCGCGAGCCATGCGGCGACCTTTCCTGTGAATCACGCCGTGCCGGATGCCCAGCTGGACACGATCCGCGGCGGCTTCGACTTCGGCGACAACCTGCGCGCCTCGTTCGCCCTGCAACGGACCGTCCTGGTCAATGGCATGGAGGCCATGCGTACGACCATCTCCGTTCCCGATATCGCCAACATCACCGCCCAGCAGGCGGCCCAGTTGCAGAGCGCACTGCAGACCACGGTAATCAACGTCGGCAGCAACAGCGTGGACGCGGCGGCACTGGCGCCGACCAACGCGGCGCAAGCGAACGCCACAGCACAGTCGGCCGCATCGGTACCTTCGGTAAACCTGCCTGCGCAGGCGCCGTCGGCAGCCTCGGCGGCCGCGAACCTGCCGGCCTCGATCACGCCAGGGCTCGTCATCCAGAACTCGCTAGACAATCAGGCCATCACGGCCACCACCACGATCGACGCGTCAGTGAATACGGCACGCATGCTCCAGAACATGCGGGTAGCAGAATCGGTTAACGACGCGGTGGTCCAGTTCCGGGGGAACTAAGCATGTATCGCAACGGCAGGGTGATGCAGGCAAGAACGTGTGCGGGCGCGCTGGCGCTGGCAACGCTACCGATGTGGATAGGTGCGTGCCTTGCGCAGGAGGCCAGCGCCGCCAGTACCAGTAATTCGGTCGATCCGGTGCTGCGCGAAAAAATCGAGGCGCAGGGCCGGCGTATCGACGCGATGCGCAGCAAGATGGCCGAGCAACTCGCCGAACTCGAGCAGATGAAGCGCGAGCTGGCGTCGCAGGAGGTGCAGTACAACGACCTGCGCAAGGCCATCGGCATGAACGCGCTGGAAGAGGCGCGTGGCGGATCCGCCGCCGTGGCCGGCGGCCAGTCTGCGCCGCCGCAGGAGGAGCCACCGCCGGGTACGCCGGCGCCAGGCGCACCGACCGGACCGACTTCGCAACCCGTGGTCGCGACGCGGCCGGTGGGCAAGCGTCCCGAGCAGGATGACCGTCCGCCGGAGGTGGCACCGATCTTCGATCAGCCCGGTGTGCTGACGCCGCGGGGCAAGCTCATCATCGAGCCGTCCTACCAGTACGGCTATTCGTCGAGCGATCGCGTAGCGCTCGTGGGTTATACGGTGATTCCGGCCATTCTCATCGGCCTGATCGACGTGCGCCAGGTGAAGACGACGACGCAGACCGGTGCGGTGGCGTTCCGTTACGGCCTGACCAATCGCATGGAACTGGAAGTCCGCATCCCGTACGTCAGTAACCACACCGACACGATCAGTCGCGAGATTTTCACCGGCACCGCGCAGGACAACCTGTTCACGACCAGCGGCAAGGGCATCGGCGACATCGAAGCCACGCTGCGTTACCAGCTCAACGACGGCGGCGCGGACAAGCCGTACTACGTCGGCTGGTTCCGTGCGAAGTCGCGCACCGGTCGCGATCCGTTCGAAGTGACCAGCGATTGCGTCACGCGATGCCTCGAGAACTTCACCGGCACGGGCCTGCCTCTGCAGAGTCCGACGGGCACGGGCTTCTACTCCGCGCAGGCGGGCGTGACCTGGCTGTATCCCTCCGATCCCGTCGTTTTCTTCGGCAACCTGAGCTACCTGCATAACTTCGAGCGGAAGAACGTAAGTCGTAACGTAGTGCTGGCCGGCAAGCAGTTCCTCGGCGATATCAAGGCAGGCGACATCGCCGATATCAGCGTGGGCATGGGTCTTTCGCTCAACGAAAAGGCGTCGATCAGCATCGGTTACGACCAGGCGTTCGTCGGTCGCACGCAACAGAACGGGGATCCGCTGCCCGGCTCCGCACGCTCGACCCTGGGTTCGCTGTTGATCGGTGGCTCATACCGCTTCAATGACAAAGAGACGTTGAATGTCACGCTAGGCGTTGGTGTCACTCGCGATACGCCGGATACGACAATCACGGTGCGCGTACCGATCACGCTCTGACGCACACAATTCGTTGATTCTCCTGAACGCGTTTCAAACACGCGAGAGTTCCCGTGCACGCGGCGCACACACTATCGTTCGTTAACATTTCGATGGGGGTTCGATCTAAAACAAAAATTTGGCAGGGAGTTTCAGAAACATGCGCAACCGTCATCATCGTTTTGGCAAGGCCACCGCGGGTCTCGCCATCGCAACGCTCGCTGTCTTCGGTGCCGCTGCGCATGCGCAGGACAGCAACAAGAAGTCCCAGTCTCCGGCACTCGACAACATCAGCCTTTGGGTCGGTGGTTACTACACCAACAACGACACCAACATCGGCGGCAAGACGGCTTACCTGAACACCAGCGGCAACGTGAACCTCGAGAAAGACCTCGACTTCAAGAAGCACAAGACCGTGCCGCGCGTTCGCCTCGACTTCCTTATCGGTGAGCACCAGGGTTTCAGCTTCGATTACTACGAAGTGAACCGCTCGCATTCCAAGTCGCTCGACGAGAACATCGAGTTCCTTGGCCAGCCGATCGATGCGGCTGCGGAAGCGAAGGGCAATCTGAAGTTCACCTTCGGTAGCGCCGCTTACAAGTGGTGGTTCGGCACCGGCAACGACGTCTTCGGCCTTGGCCTGGGTGCGGCGTATTACAAGGTGCACGCCAGCGTTTACGGCAGCGCGACGGTCAACGATGAGAGCGTCGCCTCGGGTGCGAGCACCAACCAGAGCGCCTGGGCGCCGAACCTGCAGATCGGCTGGCGTCATGCCTTCAACGACCAGTGGCGCATGTACTTCAACGCCTCGGGCGTGAAGAAGAACGGTGGCGAGCTCAACGGCCACATCTTCGATGCCGCTCTCGGCCTGGAGTACTTCCCGTGGCAGAACGTGGGTATCGGTGCGGAATACGCGTACACGAAGATCAAGCTCAACCAGGACAAGCGTAACTACAACCTCGATCTCGACATGAAGCTCAACGGACCGGCTGCTTACATCCGTTTCCGCTTCTGATCGTCTGGTTGGCGAACGGTCTCGTGCCGTTCGCCTCGCCAGGGGGAGTCCACGGGCCGCCTTCGGGCGGCCCTTTT
>Ga0163161_10002186_pt1 | contig 14103 bp, 17 predicted proteins | sample S45metaG_FD_129847 | JGI IMG/M metagenome (GOLD analysis project Ga0163161, IMG submission 129847) | Switchgrass rhizosphere microbial communities from Kellogg Biological Station, Michigan, USA - S4-5 metaG | ecosystem: Host-associated > Plants > Roots > Rhizosphere > Soil | place: USA... | reverse complement strand
TAAGGGCCTTATGCCCTCGGACTGCGCAAAAAGAGCTTGAGAGAATAGCAGCATCAGTGCTGCAGTGAATATTTTTTTCATAATCAATTGGCTTATTGTAACTTATTTAAGGAAAGTTGTTGGGGATCAATCAGGTATACCATGGCTGCAAATCGTATTTTTGCCTTGTTCGCGCGGACCAGGCGGCTGAGCGCTCCCGAGCTGGACTGAAAGACCCTTCCCATGATGCTCATGAGCTGCCTGTTTTCTTCCCCACCGCCCGCAACGGACATTCCCTGCAGCGGGGAGCTGCCGAGTTCCCTTGTGAGATCCCGGAAAGCAGAAGAAGGGACATAAAGGCCCTTTAATCCGTCGAGATCATAGAGCTCTAAGTGCACGGGAAGGATACCCCCTTCACTGAGCAGAGAGGAAACCGAGATCTGGATGCGCTGGGCGGAAAAAGAAGAAACCGTTCCGTACACCAGGCTCCCTTTTTTTAACGTAACTGTGCCTGCCCTGATATTTTCCAGGATCCTTAAAGGGATCCTGGACCCGGAATAAGCAGTCAGTTCCTGATCGATCATAGCCGGGATATAAACGGGTGTGCCCTGCTCTGCCCTAACGGTATTAAAGGCTCCCTGGCTACCACGCTCAATGGATACAATAAGGTTTTTTACTTCCCTGGCGGAATCCCCGTTCACTGCACGCTTTTTTTCCTGCATCAACTGGCTACGGGTGGCCGGATCGTTTGCTTTTCCGATACTGTCCACAATGGCCATCTGCGCCCTGAATATTGCCATGGGATCTCCCGCATCTATTTTTTCTGTGGCCGCAGCCTCGCTTTGGACTGGCCTCATGGCCTCAATTGCCGCAGCAAGCGCGCGGTCCTGGGAAAGGCCGTGGGAAATGTGTTTTTCCTTTGGCCCACGGTAATTGTAAGAGACCTTGGGCACTGGGACGGCAGCTGCCTGATCCATTCCATAACGGGACTTTATCGAGGATTCAATGGAGTCGAGCATGCGTTTTTCCTTCTCGGAATAGCCTGCACCGCTCATCGCCGGAGCCTGCTGCTCTTCTGATAGACTGCCAACTGCGGTATTGCCGTCCCCCTTTCGGTAACGGTCCTGAAAAGCCTGGAGCTTATCCTGGAGCTTTTGCCCTTTGATCTGCTGGGACACCCCGGCAATATCGCTGCGCAGGGAATCTGCTGAGAGTGCAGGATCATGTGGGCCATTAGCTTCCCGCTGCCGCAAAACGCTGAACAGTATGATAATAAAGGGCAGGCAGATCAGCGGGATGACGTACCGCGGACTTTTAAGGTTGATTCTTTTCATGGTTTTTGATATTAAGCTGAAGTTTTTTGATTTTTTCCATCATTTCGGCCATACGCGTGCTATCGGATGCACCGGGGCCGGTTTCAGCCATCATCGCACCGAGCTCAGCCTGCATTTTAAGCACATCGGAAAGCTGGCCTGCAGCATGGTAAGCACCGCCGATCCGGCCTGCTGCCATGTCCGGGATATGGGCAGACTGCCGATTTTTCAGCGGCCCGCTTCTGAGCAGGGTAAAGCAGAGTAGCGCAGAACCTGCAAGAAGGAGAAGCATCAGGCAATAGATCAGCCTGGGACGCCGTTTTAAAAGCAGATCTGCATGACCTGAAACCCGGCCCCGGGAAATGGAAAGCTGCCGGGTGAGCTGAGAGAAGATATTCATCGTTTTCATAAGGATAGGGAATTGATTAAAGCGGGTTTTTGGCGGTATTGGAAAGGTCCCTGTTTTCCAGGGTCTTCCATCCGGTGATGATTACCGCGTGGGGATTATTTTCCGAGCGTGCCGAAAGATCGCTCAGGTGGCCCTCGGTGAGCAGTGAACGGGTAATGACCGAACTCCTGCGGTCTATCCGCTGGGTTCCATAGTAGCGGAAATACCTGTTCTTTTCATCTAAGAAGATAGAATCTGCCTGAATGGTGAGCACTGCCGAAGAAGAAAGTACAGAAGAGAAAAAACTGCGTTCCTTCAGGTTGTTGTACTGCTGCGCCCCGCTTTCGTCAATCAGGTACATCGCCTGCCTCATCTGGTTCTCGATGTATTTTTCATCGGGGATGAGTGAAAAGAAAAGACTGTGGAAGCGGGCAATATGTGCCCGGTATTCAGCGGCCCTGTTCACTTGCACATCCACTCTTTTGGCCATAATGGGAATATTGCCGTTATCGAGCAGATAGATGCTTTTCCTGGAATCGCTTACCTGCCGATAGGCAAAGAAAGACACTACCGAGGCAATAGAGAAGCACAGGATAAAACTTCCCAGGGAAAGGAAAGTAGCAAGGCGTACCTTGCTTTCGATATTCTTGATCAGCATATCCTCATCCTCCCATCGCCTGAGTGGCCATACTGCCCATCCTGCTTGCGCCGGATCCCATCGCGCTGGCTGCAGAACTCACTCCCGAGGTGGAGACGATCCAGGTGGAAATGCTCGGCACGGTAAACATGCTAAGGGCCCCGATGATAAAGGTGATGATCACCATGCCGAAGGACAGCACCCCGTTGGCAGCAAACCAGCCAAGTTTTTCCATGCCCGCCCCCGAAGGGCCAAGCAGCTCCTGGTACCGGCTGATTTCAGCTTCCAGGGCGTAATGCTGAAATAGGGAGGCCACATACATGACCAGAAAACCGATGCCCGAATACAGGTTGACCGAAACAAACCGGGCAATCCAGGTTGAAAAGGAATCCCTGAACATGGGCAGGATACTCGCTGCAACGGAAAAGGGGCCAAGTATGATGAGTATGGTGGAAAAAATGATCTGCATGATAAAGATCACATATACGCTGATCCTCAGTATCCATATCGCCAGGGTTTCCAAAAGCGAGGTGGCCAGCAGCTGAAGGCCGATCTGCAGGCGGTTGCGCATTTCCACAACCGGGTTCCAGACCTGGGAAAATCCCTCCTTGACCGAACTTTTTACAGATTCCCAGGCATGTTCATACCAGCTGTCAGCTTCCTTGCTGGCCACCTCGGTCTCTGCCTGGACCTTCAGAAGCTCATCGGCCACTTCCACCATCAGCTTTGCACGCTGCATGCGCAGGGAATTGATATTCTGCTGGCTGCCCTCAAAAAGCGCGGCAGTGCGTACCTCCACGACTTCTTCGGGAAAGGCAACCACCCTGGTAAAGACCGGCCACCAGAGGATGACCATGGCAAGGCCGAAGGGCCTGAGCAGGGGCATGATTTCCAGTCTTTTATCGCCCGAGATCATCTCATAGCTTTTAATGGCAAAAAAAATGAGCATAAAAATTGCGCTGAGTGCCTGCGCATCGGCAATAAAGGCATCATAATGGGTCCAGATGGTGGACTTCATCTGTTTTAAAAAATGCATCATCCCCTCCTCGTATACACCGTTCCCCTGCAGGAAATTAAAAGTATCCTTGAAAGAATCCGGCACCTGGACCGGGTTGGACTGCATAAAAAAACCGGCGGTGCCGGTCAGAAAACTTATGGTCTGCATAGTTATAGTTTTGAATGTTTTAAAATCCTGTCGGCTATTTCAATGTCCCCTTTTGCCCTCGGGCTGGTTCCCTGGGTATTATCCCTGATGGCGGACCTGGCCGAGGATATGGAGATATACTTCCAGGCCAGACGTTTTTTCTCGGACCAGGAAGCCTCCAGCCTGCGGTATTCCATGAGCAGCCGCTGATAGGACAGGAGCCGTTCACTGCGTTCAAGCGTACTTTTACGGGTAAGGGAAAGCCGCTCGGCAAGACTGTTGCGCTCTGAAGAATACCACTCGGACAGTCCCGAGGAAATCAGGTACTGCCTTTCCTTTTCTCCAAGATGGCCCAGGTCCAGGGGAGCCGGGCCGTTCAGGAGCGGAGAAAATTCATGACGGTAATACAGGTTCCATAAAGGATCAAGATCGCTGAGCATCCCCGAATACGCAGACGCCTTGGTCAGGGCCTGCTGCCGAAGGGTATCACTGTGTAACCTGAAGCGCCTTTCACTTTCTGCCATGGCGATGACAAGACCTAAGCGCTGGGTCTGGGGCCCCGAGGGGCCGAGCGGTCTGAGGTCTGTTCTGGGATAGTTGGGGTGCAGGGCCCAGGTGAGCCAGTAATTGGGATTGAGCCCCAAAAAGCCCGGCTTGGGGGTAAACTTGTCCCGGTCCCATTGTTTGTAAACCATGCGCTCCTGCTGGTTGGTGACCGCGCCGTCGCTGATGGTCCGCTGTGCGCTGCAGAGCAGTACCTGCATGGCGATGAAAAGGGTAGATAGCAACTTTTTCATTTTTGTTTAAGTGTTTTAAGGTCTAACAGCAGATTTTCTACCATCCGCTTATCGGTATTGACAAACCCGCCAAAAGGGTTTACCGAGTGCAAAACACCCTTGACCCTGGCCCAGTACATGCATTTTTTGATACTGAACAGCAGTGCCCGGATCGTTTTGAGCTCCAAGGATATTTTTTTGAGCAGTGCATCGCGCTTTGCGAAATCCATCAGCAGGTCCTTCCCTTCCTTTAATATTAGCACGGAGACTTCCGCTGACAGCTTTAACCCACGGTCAGAGAGCTGCCGGCAGGTGTCCTCGGCAAAAGCAAGCAGATAAGGGGCGGCCACCGCCTGCCCGAGCACGGCCCTGCTTTCGCTGATAATCTCCAGGCTGAGCTGGCCTATCTGCCGGACGGCCATGGCACTTTTCAGTCCCTGGTCCACCTGGGTAAGTGAACTGAAGAGGAGCTGTTCGGTCAGGATTACCGCGCCAAGGTTCAGACTGATCTCCTTCTGACGGCCATTGATGTCTTCAAGGCTTGCGATATGGAAAAGCTCGGCAGAGATCCTGGCGGCATTATTTTCCATCACGGCTTTCAAATGGCCCCGGTCCAGGATGATCCGCTGGGAAAAGCCCCTCTGGCAGAGCAGCAGCAAAAGGGTGAGAATAGTTTTCATGGTCAGTTTTTTAAGGTTTTGACCCTTTGCAGGATATTTTCGATCAGGGACCGGTCGCGGTCCACAAAGCCGCTGAAAGGGCTTTTTTTGAGCTGGTATTTTTCCTTAGCCGCCCTGGCTACCAGGCAGAGCCCTTTAAGGGACCCATGGATAGACCGGAGTTCGTTTATCACATGGGCGAAAAGAAGCCTGCGGCCGCTCTGGCTCATCTGTCCCAGATCACCCGTACTCAGGATGATCCCGTAAAGAAACCTAAGCAGCATTTCTGCCCTTCGGGCAAGATCGGCCTGGGCCACTGCCACTAGCGGGATCAGCGCGGGATCATCACTGCACAGCCCGATCAGCTCAGATTCGCCCTGATGGATTTCCCCGATCAGGGGACGGGCTTCCAGGCCGGTCTGCAGAAAAGCCGCTGCGTTTCCCAGCAGAGAAAAGCGGGACCTGATCTCGCGGTAAGTGTTTTTCAGGCTTCCCATTGATGCACTGTGGAATTCTTCTGCCAGTGTAGATGCAGCCTGGTTGTCCCTGGCCCTGGACTGAAGGGAATGCTCCGATTTGCTCTCGGAGACAAGCTGGTGCAGCAGGGCAATATTGATCTGGGCCCAAGTGAGCTTATAGAGGAGCAAACAGAAAATAAGCATAATGAACTTTTTCATGGCCTGAGCATTTTGGCGTTTAACAGGATATCATCAGCGATACGCTTATCCAGATTGATAAACCCGCTGTAGGGATTTAGCGAATTCCAGAACCCGCGCTGCTTTGCCCAGTACATCGAACGGTAGAGACCGTAAACCACCCCGCGAAGAATGCTCATCTGCCGGCAGATGCTTCCCAGCAGCCTGGCGCGCTCTCCCGAGTCCATCAGCCCGTTTTTTCCGCCTTTAAGCACAAAGGCGGAGACTTCGCTGGCAAGGGCTGTAGCCCGGGCCTTAAATTCCCTGGCCCCGCTTTCTGCAAAAAAAAGCAGGGCGGGATTATTTTCAGCAAGTTTCACCGCCCGCGAGGCATCAGTGATGATGTCCTGGGATATTTCATAGATATCTTTGATGGAAAGCAGCGAGCGCATCACTCCGGACACCTCGCTCAGCCCCCTGTATAGCCCTGCCTGCAGGTCATTTGCAAAGGCAAGCTGACCGGTGATCGCAAGCTGGGATCTCTGGATCAGCGTCAGTCTGTCGTTTGTCCTGTTGAGCTGAGAATTCATTGCCCCCGATCCTGCCGCCACTGCGGCCGAGACGGCCGGGTCAACATAGATCTGGGCAGAAGAAAATAATGGCCCCAAGAGCATTAAATAAATTAAATGGATCCTTGTTTTCATAATATACCGTTTGGATTGGATGAAGAATTGACCCGGGCGACAAAACCCTCAAGGGTCTCTCCCGAGGATTCCAGGTCTGCGATAAAGGCATCAAGGCCCTTATCATAGGACCCCTGCTTTGATATGTAGTGTTCGAGTGCCTGTTTTTCCGGCTTTTCGGTTGAAAAGGTGATATACTGCCGCAATGAGACCTCTACCCCGTAAACCTCTCCGGTCATTCCCCTGCGGATGTAGACTTCTTTGAACCTGGCCCGCCCGGCACGGTTGTCCAGGCGGTTAATGGTAAAAATTTTCTTCTGCTCGGTTTCACTCAGCGACAAAAGCGAGGCCACCTGGCCATAGTTTTCCCTGAATTTCCCCTGATCGAGCAGGCAGATGGTATCGGAATTACTGATGATGCTGTCCTTGATGATGGGGTTACCGATGATATCCCCCAATTCCTGGGTGACCACTATGGCCTCCCCCCAGAACTTGCGGACGGTCTTGTACATATAGACCAGATAAGAGGCCATCAGTGGCGATGCGATCGCTTTCCACGCCTCCTCCAGAATAATGGCCTTTCGCTGGTGGTTCCGGTGCCTCATTTTTTGCAGGAAGACATCCATGATGATCAGGGTAACTATGGGGAAAAGGGTTTTATGCTCGCGGATCGCATCGATCTCAAAAACGATGAAGCGCTCACTGAACAGGGAAGCATCAACATGCTGATTGAGCAGCTGGCCGAATTCGCCCCCGCTGCAGAATTTTTTGAGCACGTAGCGGTATTCATCCAGATCAAAACTGATCCGCTCCTGCTTTCTGATCTGCGCGATCTGGGTACAGGAGTAATGGTAGAAAGAATCAAAGCACAGTTCCCATTCTGGGTTTTCCATCGCAAAATAATGGGCATAATAACAGGAGATCACGCTGGATATCACCGTATCCTCCACCTGGGAAACTGTTCCATCAGCCCCTTTGAACAGCAGGGAAACCAAAGTTTTAATGAAATCTTTTTTTTCTATGTTATATTCTGCCATGGTAATGGCAAAAGGGTTCATGGTGATGGGATGCTGTTCGCTGTATGTCAGGTAGCGCCCCTTAAAATAAGCGCAGAGCCCACTATAGGAATGCCCGGTGTCCACGATCACCACATCCATATTATAGTGCATATACTGTTCGATGAGTGCGTTCATAAAAAAAGACTTTCCGGATCCCGATCCGCCAAGGACGAATTTGGAGCGGTTGGCAATCCGTCCGCTCCGCATGGGAAGATCAGCAGGGTCAATGCCCAGAGGGATGCCCCGCCGGTCGGTAAAACGGATCAGAAAACCGGACTGCTCGCTTTCCTGGAGCCGCTCCTTGAATACCAGGCAGGCCGCCGCCTCGCAGCTCAGCAGATACCAGTCATAGTCCTTTAGTGATATCCCGTTACCGGGAAGGATCGAGGAAAAGAGTTCGAGCTGGTTGTAAGCGTTCCTGGAAGGAATGATCCCAAGCTGAAACAGCGAGGATTCGACAAAGTTCACCGCCCTGGAAAGCAGCTCCGGGGCAGCGCAGAGCACCAGGTTATAATGTGCATGGATAAGCATCTGGTTTTCCCTTGCCACCTCTTCAAGAAGCTGATCGATATCCTCTACGCACATCTGGTTGGCAGGATCGGTCAGTCCGGCATGGCGCCTGCGTTTGAGCGACAGCCTGGACAGGGTTGAGCTTTGTGCAGGTATTTCGATGAGCTGGTTGTAGACCATGCATCTGTATTGCGGCACATGATGAAGGAAGGAGAGGTTGTCCATGGGAAAATCACTGAACGCCTTTCCATCGCTGTTTTGCTGATAAGTGCCGATCCTTGAAGGGAGATCGATGGCATCGGTATCGATGAAAGAGATGCTTTTGATACTTTTCCCCCCCTGCTCCAGGCCATTATCTCCGGCCAGAATATTATCCAGGGCTACGTGGGGGGATGAAAAATCCATAGCCAATATACGCCTGGTAAAAAGCTGGATCTGCCGGGCGCTGAGCAGGCTGGGCGAAAGGGAGTTCTGGGCGAGCAGGTCCATGATCTTATTGACCCTGGAGAGAAAATCACCCTGAGCGGAGGCCTCGTATACATAAAACCTTCCCTTCTTGATCAGTCTGGTCAGGGTAAGATAGGTATGGATCTTGGCAAAGGTCCTGCCCAGAAAATGCTCCTGGTAACTCTGCTGGAGAAAACCGCCCCCCCTGATTTCCCGGTAGCGCTCCATGGAAAAAATATCCTGTTTCTGGATCATGTGCCCTTCGCCCAGGATCTTGATGATATTGACCAACAGGTGGTGGAACTCCTGGTATGCAGAAGCATCTGCGGCATATTGCAGTACGGGGTTGACCATTTTTATCACGACCGAAAAATCCCCGCGCCCGGAGTACAGCAGGTCCACGCCTTCCGCGCTGATAATCCCAGAATAGGGAAGTTCAAAGGTTCTGTTTTTTGTTTTCATAGCTTATTTTTAGTCTTGAAGGCTGGATGAAAATGCCCCTGTCCCGCTGTCTGGAATGCAGTCCCTTTTTCTGCCGGTAAAGGATGAATGAAAACATCACCGGGATGCTCAAAAGGGTAACCGCTGAGCCCAGGTACATATTGACCAGGGCTCCGCTGAGCCCGCCGGACAGCAGTCCCAAAGCAAGGGCAGCGGCGCCCCAGGCGATAAATTTTCCTTTCAGCCCTTTATAGCTCAAAGGCTTCTGGAGGCCTTTATAGATAGGATACTGCCGCATAGCTATACTCCGAAAAATGCCTTGATCACCACCGATACCAGTACCAGAAAAATACAGGATCCGCCCCAGCTCATCACTTCCTTGCTGATGTCCCGGTCACCTGAGTTCCATTTGATGTAGACCATGACCCCTCCGATCAGACCGACTACCGCGCCGATGCCAAGGATCAGGTTTCCCACAGGATCCACATAAGCAGCGAGCGATGAGGTGGCCGCGTTGATACCCGTTGTTCCTCCCCCTTGAGCGAAGGCACCCTGGGAAATCAGTAGCAGCATTGCAGGGACAAAAAGGGCCCTTGATTTTAGAATTTTCATAAAATTGAATTTAATGGATGAATAAAAATGTTTACAGTCCGAACAGGCCACGAAGAAAAACCCCGGTCAGAAGGAGAAAAAGACAGGAATAAAACCAACCGGTGACCTGGGCATCAATATGGTGCCTGCCCGACTGCCAGTTGGCAAATACACGCAGTCCGCCAATCAGGCCCACGATCGCCCCAAGCACCAGGCTCAGATCTGAAAAACTGTAGTAATAGTCGTGAAGGGTGCCCGATGCCCGGTAAAATTCATTGATGCCTGGAGGATCCTGCGCGAAAGCACCAGTCCGGCCAATCCCTGTCAACAGCAGCAGAAAAGCCACAGCTTTATTAGCCTCGCCCATACCGCTGTGGATTTAAGAAGGGATCTGTGAGGAGTAAAGGATACTTTCTTTAAGGGCATCTCCCATGGCCTCTTTGAGTGTTATCCCTCCAGTTGAACTGATGGGCCCTGAACTCAGCAGTCCTTCGGGCAGATCTTCCCGCCCGGGAAAAGTGCCTTCACTGATCATGCCGGCATCCAAAGGAACGTCCAGATCAGCGATATTTAGCATCGGGGATGATCCTGTGGACGCAGGGCCTGATCTCCCCCCCCTTGACAGGTCGTAGGCCAGGTTGAGCAGATAATAAAGAAAATAGCCCGCGCTCAGGCAGTAGATAAATTGGCTCCAGTTGTTCATTTTGATATATGTTTAGGATTTATTGTTAAGGTCTGCCTGTTTTTGGCAGATAATGATGATAGATCAGATCAAGCACGGGAAGGCTCCTTTTTAAAAATGCCGCACCCAAGCTCATCGAGCTGATGCGCTGAAAACCGATATGCTCGGTGATCCCCGCGCAGACCGGGGCAATCTGGCGGAGCACCCGGTCAGTTTCTTCCCGTAAATCATGGGCTGCCCTGGAACTGACCCTATTGGGCAGGAAAAGCAGGGAAATCCCTTTTTTAATGCGCCTGGAAAGACAGGCAAAATAAACAGAGGAATGCAGCGTCGGGACGTCATAACAAAATGGGATAACCAGCAGGTCGGCAGCCAAAAACAGCGGCACGATATCCTCATTATAGCCTTCAGAGGGAAATTCCACGAGTATAAAAGTCTCCGCTTCTGCACTGAGCCTGGAAATCAACAGGTTTGCACCGGAAAGGCCACAGGCAAAATACTCAAAGGGCAGGGAGTGCTCGAGGATCTTTGAGCGCTGATGAAACTGGTTCAGAGCACCATTGTCCCCTACTTCAATCAGGTAAACCCGGCGATGCAAAGAAGAGAGATAGCTTGCCAAAAGCAGCAGCAGGGAACTCTTGCCTGTCCCGGCTTTGGTGTTTCCAAATGCAATGACCATATGTTCCTTTTTTGTTTTTTTGACCCCTTTAGATAAACCGGTTTTCCTAACGCTGAAAAGCCCTGGCCTGCTCTCCCTGCGGGTTCAGGACGGAAGAAGAAGTTATCCTGGAGAGCTCCATGATCTGCTGGCTGTCAAAGAGCTGGCGCTGCCTGTGGTCGATCAGGATAAAACCGTTAACCACTGCGGATGAGAAAAGATAACAGATTTCAAGACCTGCCGCGCTGAAAAGAAAATCGGCCAGGTCCGAGCGGAATGCTTTGATCTTTTTTTTTCCTCTCCCCGCGCTTGCCTGATATACAGGAGAGGTTCTTCCGCTATGTAGCCCTAATGCCCCCGTGATCAGCGTGCGGATTTCTGCTGCCCTTTCATCGTCCCTGACAGCGGCCTGCAGGCTTCGCTGGAGACCAGCCGAAGGGAGCCGGAGAAAGGTCTTTCCGTACCTGCGGATCAAAAACTGTTGGTTATGTAAAAAAAAACGATAACCGCTTTTTTCAAAAAGGATGCGCAGTTGAAAAGTACTGCTGCAACGGTAATCCAGCAGACGGGAAATATCCTTTCTGAAGCCTTCGGCCTCATTAATCCCACATAGCCTGTTGAGATGTGTTATGGCCCGCACGCGGTCAAAGGAATCCGATATCTTGGTCCCGTCCGGCCGCACGTCAGTTGATACGATATGGAGGTGCCGGTTTTTGGTGTCGGTATGAAAAAAAACCAGATAGGGCTGCCGGGCATAGCCCATTTCAGCAAGCCATTTTTCCGCAACCGTTAAAAATGCATTTTTATGGATATCTGTGCCCCGGATGGAAAGAACCGCATGGAACTGATCGAAACGGCTTGTAGGGTTTAGCGATGCCACTGCGCCGAAATAATGTTCCAGATCCACGGTTCTTAGTGAAGAATAAAGATCCAGCAGTTCAAGGTTTCTCTTACAGAGCATTTCTGCATCACCGGCATGGACTTTATCCATATTGTAGCGGATGGCTGAAAAACCCACCGAGGTGGTAAAGAGTTTTACGATCATGGTGTTCATAACATTTTTTCTTTTCTGTCCATTCTGATCAGCAGCATCCTGATGGCTTTTTCCAGACAGGTGATATCGGCCTGGTATTCCATCAGGTATCTACAGGCATCTGCTACAGGGCTTCCGATAGATATTTCCCCTGTCTGTGCCAGGTGATCTTTGGTCTCTGAGATACACGAGCTGATCCGGGCGATATCCCTTGCAATCTGCACAAATACATCAAGCAGTTTAACAGGGTCAACGTCCAGCATGCCCCCATATACTACCTTAGCCCTGATCAGGTCCGAAACTGAAATATTAAGGGAAGTAGTATAGGACATCAGCCGGGTATATTCCCCATCGGTCAGGTAGCAGCGGACCAGGTTGGCCCTTCGGCCGCCTTCTTTTCTTTTTGCCATAATATAAAGTTTTGGTAACGGGTTTTATTCTTTTGCAGCCCGGGGTACGCCTGCACTTTTGCGTAAATATTGCTCAAATGCGATCCGGCGGTAAAAAAATCAGGCTTACCTCTGTTTCCCTTTTATTGCAGGGATCTGCTCCTCTCCGCCGCAGCTCATGCGTTTCCCTGTCATATGCTGTATTTTTTCATTGTAATCATTAAAGCCCTCGTAGAGTTCAGAGCGGTCAGCCGCCCAGGGAAGGTTTTTCAGGAATTCCCCGCTGGCCTTTTTCCCTGATGGGTCATGGTCAAAAAAAAGCTCCACTGCAGAATAACCCTGCGCGAAGCGCATAGCGGGCTTTAAAAAAGCGACAGAATTCAGGACCAGCACGCTGGCGGCATCACCGGGATGTTCAAGCTTCCAGCTTAAAAAATCCATCATGCCCTCGAATACCGCCAGGCGGTTCTCCCCATTGATAAAACGCATTGATTTTTTGCCAAGGCACCCTTTGAAATGGCTGTTTCTTACCTCCCATCCCCCCAGATCGGTCTGCCAGCCCGCAGCAAAGAGTTCCATGCGCCTGCCGTTTTCTTTTTTAATGGTGTAATAGACTTCCTTGATAAACGGCCCGGCCACCTCTAAAATCCCTCGCTGGGACAGATAAGCGCTTATTGCGGGATTGCCGATACTTTCCCTTATTTCCCTGATCTGGTAGCTGGGGTGCCGCAAAGGCATTTCCATTTGCGCAGGCCTGATTGGTGGGGGCAACTGAAGGCTTCCCGAAGCCTCATTCAGTTTTCCCATGGCCTCACGGAAATCGCAGCCCGGCCAGTAAGCGAGTGCAAAATCGATAACCGTTCCCCCCTTTGCCAGCCCGTGGTCATACCAGAGTCCGAGCTTTTCATTTACACAGAACGATGGAGCGGTGTCATTTTCCCTGAGCATGGAGAGATAAAAAAGCTCTCCACCTGAACGCTTCAGGGGCTCAAAGCCAAGTTTTGAGAGCAGGGAAACCAGATCGGTCTGCTCCCTGATCTCTTTGAGGTCAAAACGGTTCTCTTCCATAAGTCAATTTTCTTTATCGGGTAAAATCTGATTCCCTTATATAACCGGAAGAAAAAACAAGGCATTATGGTACACGGACATAAATAATGAGTAGGGAAAAGCGAGTAAAAGGTATCTGTGTAAAGGCAAAAAAAATGGGCATAACGCTGTGCGCCTGCCCATTGATCCTGTGGGTAGTGTACCCGTAGGTTATATATATTGTATTCCGGAACTACCCACGTCAGTCTGTACAGACCGGGCCCCATGGGCCTGCCAATGCGTTTTCACCTTTTTGACGTCATCTCAAGGCTTCGCAAAATTTCCCGCCGTAGCTGGGATAATGTTTCGTTCCTGCATGTCAAAGACCCTTCAGTCCGCCTATGCGGCAACGGTTGCTGTCTGCACACAGGGGACAGAACAAAGGTTTGACATGTGCACATTTTTCTTTGACAGTCCTGTAACACTACCCAACGATTTTTTTTCAGAGCGCTGTTTAAACCCCATACAGGCAACATCTCTCAGGCAATTTGCATATTCTGTTAAGCCACTAACAAAGAAAGCTATGTAGACAGAAAAATTAAGCCCGCGACGGGGCCGGAAAAAGATTTAGGATGCAACCCTGTAAATCTTGCAGATCTATCTGACAGTCCGTTAACAGAACGTAAGGATTTTTAAACCCCTCATAATGGACCAAAAAATCCACTACCATTGGAGCGGTAACAGTTGACCTTAAAGCAATATCAGGTTGCCTGTAATTACTGGATCTGCCAGGCGAAACGGTAAATCATGGGATTAATTCGCGGGGTACACAATAGTGGCCTGCTAGGTGACCGCGATATTATTTTAGCCGCGGACAGTGGGCTATTATAAGTGTAGTCCTCTTTTTTTAAGATAAATCAGCAGTTCGGCCGCCCTGTCGGCTTGAAGCACTATTGGTTGATAAGCAATCAGCCAACCCCAGCTTTCCTCCTTTTCGTTTTTTTCCACCGCACGGTCATCATCATGTCCCCCATTGAGTGATGGCCATAAACTG
>Ga0163161_10002182_pt1 | contig 14113 bp, 14 predicted proteins | sample S45metaG_FD_129847 | JGI IMG/M metagenome (GOLD analysis project Ga0163161, IMG submission 129847) | Switchgrass rhizosphere microbial communities from Kellogg Biological Station, Michigan, USA - S4-5 metaG | ecosystem: Host-associated > Plants > Roots > Rhizosphere > Soil | place: USA... | reverse complement strand
GGCTCAAAAAAGTTTTTTTCTGCCATAATAAACCCTTTCGGGATTTGGGTTTCGCTTTAAAAATGTATCTTTAGCTTTTGTTTTTTCACGACAAAAATACACTAAAAACTAAATAATTATTGGCTTTGACACAAACAAATACCTCTACCGAATTTGATGAAGTGATTGCAGTTTGCAGATCATTATTTTTGAAAAAAACTAAAGATTATGGCACTGCATGGCGGATTTTAAGACCAAGTTCGATAACCGATCAGATTTTTATCAAAGCGCAACGCATCCGTACCCTCGAAGAAAAAAAAGTAAGTAAAGTAGGAGAGGGTGTGATATCTGAATACATCGGAATTGTAAACTATTGTATTATCGCCATGATACAGCTTGAACTGACGGAAAGTGATCCAACCGAGATGCCTTATGCCGAAGTTGAAAAAAGGTTTGAAGAAAAGGTAACGGAAACCAAAGATTTAATGTTTGCCAAAAACCACGATTATGGGGAGGCTTGGCGCGATATGCGCATTAGCTCGTTAACCGATCTGATTTTGATGAAAATTTTTAGGGTTAAACAGATAGAAGATAACGAAGGACAAACCCTGGCTTCAGAAGGTGTTAATGCGAATTATCAGGATATGTTGAACTATTCGGTTTTTGCACTGATCAAACTTGGGGTTAAGTAAATGCATAATGGCCTTTAAAAAATAGATACATACAGATGCGAAACATACTTTTACGATTTTCCAGGATTTTTGTCGGTGCTTTATTCATATTTTCAGGATTAATCAAAGCAAACGATCCGCTTGGCTTTGGTTATAAATTACAGGAGTATTTTGAAGTTTTTCACATGAATTTCCTGAGTGGAATGGCCACCGGTATTGCCATTTTACTTTGCACTTTAGAAATTGTTCTCGGTGCCTTATTGTTATTGGGTTTCTGGAGTAAAAAAGTAGCCTGGGGTTTATTGCTTCTTATTATCTTTTTTACCCTGCTAACATTCATATCTGCAGCGTTTAAAGTGGTTACCAGTTGTGGCTGTTTTGGCGATGCGATTCCACTTACCCCATGGCAGTCGTTCAGTAAAGATCTGGTCCTTTTAGCACTGATCATTGTTATTTTCTTAAACAAGAACCTCATTCAGCCTTTATTTAAAAAAGAAACTACTCAAAGAAATATTGCCATTGCAGTGACGATTATATCTTTAGGTTTTGGTTTGTATACTTACAATGTTTTGCCAATTATCGATTTCCTGCCTTATAAGGTCGGTGCACATCTTCCATCACTAATGGTGATTCCTCCTGGAGAAAAACCGGATGAATTTGAGATCATGTATCACTTAAAGAACAAGAAAACCAATGAAGAGAAAGATATGAGCGATAAAGCCTATCTTAAAACAGAGATATGGAAGGACAACAATTGGGAAATTATAGGTGAACCGGCAAAAAGACTGGTTAAAAAAGGTTTTGAACCTAAAATTAAAGACCTGAACATTACAGATGCTTCGGGCACCGATTATACCAAAGAACTGATCGAAAACCCTTATTATAATTTGATCTTTGTAGCCTACGATCTTCATGCTACAAACGAGGCCGCTATTGGTAAATTAAACGCCTTGGCTTTAAACGCTACACAGCAGTTTAATATCCGTACGGTATTGCTTACTTCCAATTCAGCTCAGGATGCACAGGCTTTTATCAAAAAGAACAACCTGTTTTCGGAGGTTTTTTATGCCGATGCCGTACCTTTAAAAAGTATGGTTAGGGCAAATCCTGGTGTTTTATTGATGAAGAACGGAGTGGTAATCAATAAATGGCATTTTCATAATGTACCCACTTTCGACCAACTTAGTCGAAAATATTTCGATAAATAAATATGATCGGATACGCACTAAAAAAACTGATGTATGGACTGCTGGTAATGGGCGGTGTAATATTGGTTGTTTTTGTGTTGTTTAATATTTTGCCTGGCGACCCTGCGCGGATGACGATGGGGCAAAGGGCCGATGTACAATCGCTCGAAGCCGTTCGTAAAGAATTTGGTTTAGACCGGTCAAAACCTGTTCAGTTCGTTTTATACATTAACGATTTATCGCCCATAAGCATTTTGGATAATGATAGTACCAATCAACAGAAATATCATTACGCGAAACTGATTGCTTTTGAGAATAAGACCCTGGTGATTAAATGGCCTTATCTCCGCAGTTCTTACCAGACCAAACGCGATGTAACAGCTATACTTTCCGAAACGGTACCGAATACTTTTATCTTGGCTTTAACGGCGATGATTTTTGCGACAATAATCGGTGTGTTTTTGGGTGTACTTTCAGCAGTTTATAAAGATTCGTGGATCGATAAATCGGCCAATGCATTTGCCATTCTGGGTATATCGGCACCTTCTTTTTTTGCTGGGATTATTATTGCATGGCTTTTCGGCTTTGTACTGAGCAATTATACAGGCCTAAAAATGAGCGGCAGCTTATATTCTTACGATCCCTTTAATGGTGAAGTATTAACCCTAAGAAACCTATGGTTGCCGATGATTACCCTCGGCTTGAGGCCTTTGGCGATTATTGTACAGTTAACCAGAAGTGCAATGCTGGATGTTTTGGCGCAGGATTATATCAGAACCGCAAGAGCCAAAGGATTAAGTAGAAATGCCATAATTTATAAACATGCTTTAAAAAATGCGATGAACCCGGTAATTACAGCTATTTCAGGATGGTTTGCCTCATTGTTGGCGGGTTCTTTTTTTGTTGAGTATATTTTCGGTTATAACGGATTAGGCAGAACAACAGTAACCGCTTTAGAAATGTCTGATTTTCCGGTAGTGATGGGGTCTATTCTTTTTATAGCTTTCGTATTTGTTGTCATCAATATTCTGGTTGATGTTTTATATGCCTATGTTGACCCAAGAGTTAAATTAAGTTAGGTTATGCGTGAGGAAGAAATTATAAATTATACTGAGCTTGCCGATCAACGCATCATTGAAATCTTTAAGCTTGCAACAGCCGAAATGCCCGATGCAGAGCGCTTGTTTAGTCACGTACTTAATGCGCAGCATATATGGGCGCAACGGATTTCGGGGAAGATGCCAATTTATGGTGTTTGGGATATTCATCATAAAGAAAACTTTGAACGTATTGCCGTCGAAAATTTTAAGTTGATTAGGGCAGTATTGAAAGAGAGTCCTTTAGATAAGAAGATTTTGTACAGCAACACACAAGGTGTTCAGTACGAAAATCGATTAGATGAAATTTTATTTCATTTATTTAATCATTCTACTTATCATCGCGGACAGGTTGTAACATTATTGAAAAAAGAAGGTTTTAAGCCACCTGTAACCGATTATATTATGTTAAAACGCGACCATTTACTTTAGGTCGGTTAAATAGAACACACATGAAAATTTTCCTTATCGGATATATGGGCTGCGGCAAAAGTACAAAAGCTAAACAGCTGGCACATCGTTTAGAATGTCCTGTGATTGATCTTGATGCCGAAATTGTTTCAAAAACAGGTAAAAGCATTGCCGAATATTTTGCCGAGTATGGAGAAAGTGCCTTTAGGGATTACGAAAGCCAAATGCTTAAAACTTTCGATTATCCAGAAACCTGTGTGATAGCCACCGGAGGCGGATTACCGTGTTTCTTCGATAACATGGAATGGATGAATGCAAATGGTGAAACGGTTTACCTGCAAATGGAGCCAGCTGCATTGGTATCACGTTTACATAACCGCCAAAAACGTCCGTTAATTAAAGATCTGGATGATGAACAGCTTTTAGAATTTATTAAGGAGAAACTCGAAGAACGCGATCCTTTTTATACACGGGCTAAACTGATTGTAGATGCATTTGACCTGGACGGGGAAAAGCTAGAGGAGGCGATTAGAAACAGGAGTTAAAAGCAGTTTTCTTGGATTTATTTCTGTTGCATAAATAACCATTCAAATAAACCAGGCTCTCTGTAGGCAAGGCTCCAGCTAGCGTGTTTAACGTTTGGGTATTCGGTATATTTAGGATTGCCCCCATATTTTTTTAATGCCTCGATCATTATCCTCGAATATTTAACATTATTCACTTCGTCTAAACTTCCATGAAAAGCCCAGAGCGGAACGTTATAGATAGATTTTGCTTTTGATGTATCAGAGACTGAACATATAGGAACAGCTGCTGCAAATAAATCAGGATTTCGTGTTAAAAAATCGATTGAACCTTCTCCACCCATAGAATAGCCGGTTACGTAAATGCGCCGGTTATCAATAGGTAGTTCTTTCTCTAGGTTAAGCAATAGGCTATTTGTTAATTGTGCGCTAACTGTAGGCTCAGTAGTTGCCTGCAGACTTGTAGGGAAATTAGGAAATTTAACCCAAACATCTTTTCTAGCACATTGTGGTGCTAAAATAAAGCATTTATATTTTTTTCGCCCGGTTGCACTAGTTAATGTTTCCGGTATTCCTACTAATTGAGATTTATTATCATTTCCACGTTGACCAGCTCCATGTAAGAAAAGTACCAGGGGGTATTTTTTCTTTTTGTTATAATTTTCTGGGTATAAAATTCGGTAAGGAAGTGTATCCTGCCCAGCTACATATATTTTTTTTTCAAATGTATCACTGGTATGTGCTAAAAGTTCCGAATAGCCAACAAAAATTAATAATAGAAAGACAAAACTTATTTTCATAACCGAAATATAGATAAATTAGAAGCTGTTTTTTTAATGGATCTCATCATCAATTATCTTAGCTGATAACAATGCGAGAGGAATTCCTCCGCCCGGATGTACACTGCCTCCGCAGAAATATAAATTTTTAACTTTCGAGCTGAAATTGGAATGTCGTAAAAAAGCAGAAAACTGATTATTGGAACTGTTGCCGTAGAGGGAACCTTGATAAGAACCGGTTTTGCTTTCAATGCTTCTGGGATCTAAAATCTGTTCACAGATAATATCTTTTTCAATATTTCTGTTTAAAATACGGCTGATTTTTTGGATAATATTTGTTTTGGCTTCTTTAATCAACACCTCCCAGTTTTGACCGTTATTGGCAGGAACGTTTATCATTACAAACCAGTTTTCACTGTCTGTGGGTGCATCACCCCTGATATGTTTACAGCTGATGTTCACGTACACCGTCGGATCGGTGCTGATGGTTTTATCTTTCCATATGGCATTAAACTCTTTTTGGTAATCCTCAGCGAAAAAGATATTGTGCAAGCCCATATCGCTGTAATTTCCATCCATGCCCCAGTAAAAAATCAGAGCTGAGCTACTCCGTTCCTGGTTTAGTAATTTTTTGGGTTGGGCTATGTTTTTAAGCAGATTTTTATAAGTAAACCAGATGTCGAGGTTCGAAACAACAACGTTAGCCTTATAGGTTTTATCGTTAACTTTTACGCCCTGTACTTCGGGTTTAGGTTTATTAGAATACATAATTTCCTCGGCTTTTTGGTTGTAATGAAACCTTATTCCTAACTCTTCTGCCAATTTTATCAAGGCAGTAACAATACTGTACATGCCGTTTTTTGGAAGGAAAGCTCCATAGTGGTACTCGAAATGTGGAATTATATTCAATGTGGCCGGCGCCTGATAGGGATCGGAACCATTGTAGGTGGCATAACGGTTAAAAAGCTGTGCTATTCTATCGTCCTTAAAGAAAGATCGGTTTGCCTTTGCCTGTGTTCTAAAGGCATCAATCTGGCCAAAGCGGAATATAGATTTTAAGGTGTCCCAGTGCAGATAGCTTTTAATTTTATGCAGACTTCTTTCCAAAAATACATGGTGGGTAACATCGTAAATGGTTTTGCTTTTGTTTAAATAGCGCTCAACCTCTTTCGCAGTTGAATCTGTTTTTTCTTCTATTTCCTTAGCAAATTCATCAAGATCTGAGCTTGCATTTAGCCTTAAGCCATCCTCGTAGAAATAACGACAAATTTCTTTTAGTTTGATGTATTCAAAATAATCTTCAGGGTTTTTACCCGCAAGTTTAAAAAGTTCATCTACATATTGCGGCATGGTGAAGAGGCTGGGGCCTGCATCAAACCTGAAACCGTTCATTTTTATTTCTGTCAGCTTACCGCCAGGTTTTGAATTAGCTTCAAAAACATCAACCTCATAACCCTTTACGGAAAGACGGATTGCCGATGCAATGCCCGCAATTCCGGCACCGATAACTATTGCTTTTGGTTTAGGCATCAATCTATTTCAACTCGTCTAAATATACCTTCGTTTGTTTTTCGATCTCGTTGGTGGCAAATTTAATGGCCGAACCAACTCTGGTGGTTTCGGATTTTACAGGCATTTTGTTTACCGTTGTCAAGGCGTCAGTATACCATTTGGTCCAGACTTCAATAATGTGTTTCTCATCAGCTGGGGTTTTCCCTTTTGCAATTTCTTTTTTGCTCAGTTCAAATTCAGTTCTTAAGCGGGTTAAAGCATCGGTTTTAACTTGCGAAACAGTGGCTATCGCAGTATTTTCATCTGCAGAAATTAAAGTATAGGCGGCAGTTAAAGCGCTTATCCCTACATTTTTCATTTCGGTTGGCGAAACTTTGTCAAGCCTGTCGTTATCCGTATGGTAGAACACATCGGTAAAGTGCCACATCAATAATCCCGGAATTTTATTTTGCAAGAATGGTGTGTGGTCGCTGCCACCCTCGAACGGATTGTATTTAACCGTCCAGTTGGCAAATTTGCCCTGTGCTTTACAGATATCGAAGATGAAATCGTTAAAATAATGTGGGAAAAGATCTTTCTCCGCCACATTGCCTGCGCCCCATTCGGTATGTTTATCCGTTCCCCTTGTCCAGATGGCTGATGGATCAGGCATTTTTTCAATGAGAAAGGAACCGCCGGTTTTTTTAGTGTCCTCCCCAACCATATCCAAACTCATTCCCCACATGATACCTTTGGCCCGGGTGGTATCTTCGGTAATGTATCTTCTTGTTGATACAATTTCGTCGCCCCATAAAAAAGTGAGGCTACGCTTAGGGCTTATCTTTTTTGCCTGATATAATGCTGCAGTTAATCTTGCCATTTCAGTTAATGTACCAACACCGCTTGCATTATCGTTTGCACCAGGCTCCTGAACATGGGCACTGAACACAAAACGTTCATTAGGATTTACACTGCCTCTAACATTTGCTACTATGGTTAATTCTTCAGAGGGATAAATTTTCGTCTGAATATTTACTTTCAATTTAATCTCGCCTTTTAAGCAGGCCGTTTTTAACTTTTCTTTGGCATCATAAGATAAAAGCAGTGCCCATACCTCACTATTGGCTTTCATGCTCCCAAACTGAATAGAAGTTTGGTGTACTTCTGGTTGAGTATACTTAGGCATCGAATAGCCCAGCACGCCAATGGCTCCTGCTTTTGTGGCTATCTGGAGCAGACGCGAAGGACTGTTCTCAGAAAAGAGAATTTTTCCTTTAAGGTCCATTTTCTCTATTTCAGCTGGAGTTATTTTTTCTATAAAAACCACAGGAGCATTAACGCCTCCAGAAGGAGTTGAGACACAGTTGATTGGAATCATGTTGCGGTTAGTTTTGTAAGAAATGAGCGGTTTTGTTTCCCCAATAATATCAATATTGGCATCAACGGGCTCCCAGGTGTTGTTTTTCATCGCTCTTTTTTCGATACGATAAGTTAAAGGAGCCTCAAATTCATTCTGCTTCTGTTCAACAAAACCGGCCTTTTTAAGGATGCTTTCTACGTAATGAATACTGGCATTAAAGCCTGTGTTGCCGGGTACACGAAAGTATTTTTCTACAAAAGCAGTTGTTTCAAAGGCATTTTTTTCTATGAAACCAGCCCGCGTTAGCTTGAAATATTCATCTGTCGAATTTTGTGCATAACATCCCAGTCCCGCAAAAAGCAGTACAAAAAGTATCTTCGTTTTCATGATCGTTAGTAAAAGCGAAAGATACTAAGAATATTTAATGTTGTTTAGGCGTACCGCTTGCCAGTTTTGCGTTTCAATCCTTCATCAACCGATAAGGGGCCTGAACCTACTACCCAAAACATGATAAGCAGAAACAGTACCAATACCGAAAACCACAATTCCGAATTCGGTGTGGAGAAGCCCGGCGTAAGGTTAACAAAAAACACCGCAAACAATAAGATTGGAATCTGAATGACAACGGCAAAGCGGGTAACTAAGCCTAAAGTAATTAAAACACCCCCAACCAAATGCGCAAATGCAACAACATGAATGGCGACACTGATGAGCATGCCCGAAAAACCAAATACGTTGTTTTGTGTGATCATGTTCTGAAGAACCGAAGTGTCGCTAATAAACGAAACACCTTTTCCAAAAATGATCAGGCCAAGTACGATCCTAAGATAATCTAGCCATTTTGAATGATGAACATCTCCCCAATGTTCAATTTTACGGATAACGTTCATAATGAACCTCCATTTTTATGTGAATGATATATTAAGTTACGGATTTTTATTTAGTTACCAAATAAGGAACCGAAAATCAATAGATCGCGATTGTGGTTGTTGCAAAAGGAGTGGTTTAACCTTTTGATGTAAAATTAACATAAAATTAATTTATACCGTTTTGGTTTTTGGTATGAATTTAGTATTATTGCTTAAACAGATAGGTTTTTTATCATGAGCAAAGAAATATTAGAGTTTTCTGTACTAGTCGATGAAAAATTTGACCTAAAATTTAGTTGGTTAGAGGGCTTTTGGGGAGCCGCATTTAAATTTTTTGGAAAATAATTTTTAAAATCAAAGTATATGGAATCAGTTACCCTAAACTGATCGGAAAAGTATTGTCTAATCTTTCTGGTGGACCATTTACCTGCATCATTAATTCTGCTTTAGTTTTTCAGTAATCATTCCAACTTTATCGTTCAGCCTTAGTCTTTATCCTTTGGTCTTTCCTCTTTCAGCTTTTAGCCTTATCTTTGCAAAATAATGAGTAGAAGAAGACCTGGTACGGTAACTATTGTTCCAAACGTACATATAATCGATATTGCTGAAGAAGGAAAAGGTGTTGGCAAAGCTGACGAATTGGTCATTTTTGTTGATAAGGCCGTTCCTGGTGATGTGGTAGATGTTCGGTTAACCAAAAAGAAAAAGAATTTTGCCGAAGCAATAATCGATCAGCTTCATGAAAAATCAGCGTTGCGTACTGATCCTTTCTGCCCTCATTTCGGAACCTGTGGCGGTTGCAAATGGCAGCATATGGGTTATGATGCTCAATTAAAATTTAAGCAGAAAAATGTTGAGGCGGCTTTACAGCGTTTAGGTAAAATAGATACCTCAGGAACGGAACCGATTTTAGGCTCAGAAAAAAACAGATATTACCGAAATAAATTAGAATTTACCTTTTCAAACAAACGTTGGTTAGAAAAAACCGATGTAGAACGCGATGAAGATTTTGATATGAACGCACTGGGTTTTCACGTACCATTGCGCTTTGATAAAATTTTAGATATCGAGCATTGTTATCTACAGGATGAGCCTTCTAATTCGATCAGAAACGCAGTACGCAAATTTGCTTTAGAAAATGACCTGTCGTTTTACGATCTGCGTAACCATGAAGGCGTTTTGCGTAACCTGATTATCCGTACTTCCAGCACGGGAGAGGTGATGGTTGCTGTGGTATTTGCTTATCCGGAACAGGCACAGGTTGATGGTTTGATGGCTTTTCTTAAAAATGAATTTCCACAGATTACCTCTTTGCTGTATATCGTTAACCAAAAGAAAAACGACACTATTTTCGATCAGGATGTAGTGGTTTTCTCGGGTCGTGATCATATTTTCGAAGAAATGGATGGCATCCGTTTTAAAATTGGGGTGAAGTCTTTTTATCAGACCAATTCTGAACAAGCCTTCGAACTATATAAAATCACCAGAGATTTTGCCGGATTTAAAGGCGATGAGCTGGTTTATGATTTATACACTGGTGCCGGAACAATTGCAAATTTTATTGCAAAAAATGTGAAGCAGGTGGTAGGAGTAGAATACGTGCCAACCGCTATTGAAGATGCAAAGTTTAACTCAGCGTTAAATGGCATCGATAATACGATTTTCTATGCTGGAGATATGAAAGATATTCTTACTTCAGAATTTATCCTGGCGCATGGCAAACCAGATGTGGTCATTACCGATCCGCCACGCGCTGGTATGCACGCAGATGTAGTACAGAGATTGCTTGAAATGGAGTCTGAAAAAATTGTCTATGTAAGCTGTAATGCAGCCACACAGGCAAGAGATTTAGAGTTATTGAAAGAGAAATACGACGTGGTGCGCATTAAACCTGTAGATATGTTTCCACACACGCAGCACGTAGAGAACGTTGTATTATTAAGGTTTAAGGCGTAAGACAAAAGGTTTAAGGCTATAACCTTAAAATCAAATGTTGTCATATTAAACCCTACACCTTAAACCATAAACCTTTTACCTTGAAATGGATAGAGAAGAATTATTAGGCGCAACGCCCGAAGAGAACGGAACACCACAAAAAAAGCAGGAAAGTCCGCTGGTAAGTTTAGAAAAGGACCTGGAGTTCTATGCTGATGCGATTAAAGAGGTAGCCATCGAAATTATGGTTGAAGGCATTTCTGCCTACCCAATTTTTATTGCTCATCAGCATGAGGTGAACATTGGCGAGCTTATTTTAAATAAAGAAGAACTTAACACCGATTGGACTATCCAAGCTTCTACTTTAGAAGAATTTGTAGAAAAAGGAATCATCAGCAAGGAGAAGAAAGAACCCTTTTTAAAAGTGTATAAAAAACCGGAAGATTTTATGTGTGTATTTGTAATTGTTCCAGAAGGCGCCAACTTTATTTACTATCCATATAAAAAAGGTAGAGGATAAAAATTGTTACACGATTTATTCTTTACTCATTGTTATTCGGTTCTTGCCTTGGCTAAATACCATTTTATTTTCAGAAGGAGAAAACTCGATTGTTAGCTTATACAGCTCTGATGTAAATTTATCTGTTTCGTAGCAATCCAAAGGGAAATCTGTTTGGCCGGTAGCTTGTGCTTTCAGGATGTTCTCTGTTTTGGAAACAGTAATTTTTAAGGGGAAATCCGGGCTGGCATATACGCCCAAATATTTATCTAAATCATTAGCATTTACACTTAGAAAAGGCTTAAAGTTCGGTAATTTGTAGGGTTTGTTGTAAATAATGCTCAACAAAACTATTACGAAGTCATTTTTATCGAAACGCGTACCGTTTAATGCTAATGCGAAGCTAATTTTATCTTTTTCATTGTACCCAACAAGAGTGTGTGTGCCATAGGTGTCGCCAGCGTGGCCATAGTAAATTGCCTCATCAAAAGGCATGAACATCATACCTCTGCCAAATGCTTCATGCTTCGGTTTCATTGTTTCTATAGTTTCTTTCTTCAAAATTTTATATTGAAACAAGTTGGTAATAAAAGTATTTAAATCCTTGGTGGTTGAAGAGATATCTCCAACACCAATGATATTGCTGAAATTTAAATCCTCAATAATATTCCATTGGTTTGTATAACCGTATGATTGAAAAACATTTGTAGTTTTTGGTGTATAGGCTGAAAAATTTTTAAGATTTAATGGCCTTGCAATTTCTTTGTCTACTATTTTTGCATAAGGTTGTTTATATTTTTTCTCTAAAATTTTAGCAAGCAGGTAATAACCTGTATTAGAATAAACCACTTTTTCGTTTGGCTGAAAACTTACTCCTTGACGCGTAATCTCGTTTATAATATCTTGCTCACTGACTTTTTTTGTAAGCCAGGATATGCTATCTTTTTTCATGAGAAAATCACCTAAACCACTGCTGTGTTCCAACAAGTTTTTGATTGAAATTTTACTCGAATTCGGAATTTGTGGATAATAAACAGACAATTTGTCTTCAAGGCTCAGGTTTCCTTTTTCGATTGATCTGAAAATAAGTGTTGCTGTGATCAATTTTGTGATTGATCCAATTTGATATTTTGTATTGGTATTATAGCTTGCATTTTTTAGGCTCCCTTGCCCAAAACTTCGGCTGTATATTTCTTTCCCCTCCTCAAAAATAGATAAGCTGCCTATTGCCCTATGATTAGTGTCTATATGGGTAATGTAGTCATCAATTTTTTTCGAAAATGAGGTTTGCCCATAACCAGTGATACTTAGTAAAAGAGATGTAAAAAGGGGAATTAAGAATTTGTTTTTCATACAATTTAAATGTAAGATTATTGACGACAAGAAATACTAAAGGGTTGCATACCTTAAAAAAAACGCCGCTTTGTATCCACAAAGCAGCGCATTATTATTAACTAAACTAAACTTTTAATTGACGTGGTGTACATCTCCACTTTTTGAGCTTGATGTTTTCTTAAGTGAAGCATTTCCTTTATAACTTACATCGCCACCACCACTTGCGCTGGCCTCTAAGCCTTTATTTACATAAAGATTTACATCAGAACCACCAGATGCCTGCACTTTTGCATAATCTGTAATTAATTCATAAGCGTCGATATCACTACCTCCACTAGATTGAATGGTCATATTTTCTGCTTTGCCTTTTAAATCGAGATCACTGCCACCGCTTGATTGAATAGATAGATCGTTGCAAACAACCGTTAATTTTAAATCCGACCCTCCTGAAGAGCGAATAGCAAGTTTATCTGTTTTAATTTGGTTTTGTGTAAAAACATCCGAGCCTCCAGATGCTGCAATTGCATTTAAACTTTTAAAACTTACATAAGCTTTAATGATGCGGTTTTTAAACATGCCGCTCCAATTGATGCCGTCTTTAAACTTTATGGTAACATTGCTGCCGCTCTGCTCAACAATAATATCTTTTAATGTTTCAGAATCAGATTTTATACTCACACTTTCACTGCCACCCTGGGTGAGGTATAAATCTATGCCACTGCTTACCCCAATGCTATTAAAGTTTTTAACCGTGAAACTTTTAGTTTCTTGTGCCTTAGCCGTGTAGCTGGTTATTATGATAAACAAAATGGCGGATGATTTGATAAGGGTTTTCATAGTCGTTTTTTGTTAAATGATTCAGAAGCTATCATTACGCAACATTTAGGCAACGATGGCTTCGATTTTGTGTTTTGGTTATAGATTAGACGCATCTCTGATGAAAACGTTGCAAACAATTCAAATTATTTTTCAAATAGTTTGAATTTCATCCTTAAAATCGTTCTTTTTGTATTCAATCCTTTTTATACAATGGCATCGCAATTACTTATTCTCAACAAGAAACAAATTCAGCAGAAAATAGATCGTATCGCTTATCAGATTTTAGAAGATAACCTGAATGAGAAAGAGGTGGTGCTTGCCGGTATTTGGGACCGTGGTTACAAACTAGCGTTAAGGTTAGAAAAAGTGCTTAAAAAGATTTCGGGCTTTAAATTAACTTTACTGCGTATCGATCTGCAGAAAGAAAGCAGCAAACTGGTAGCTTCAACGGATCTGGATGAGAGCCATTGGAAAAACAAGGTGATCATCATTGTTGATGACGTATTGAACAGCGGTAAAACCCTTGCTTATGGCTTGGGTGTTTTCTTAAATACGCCGCATAAAAAAATCCGCACTGTAGTTTTGGTTGATCGAAGCCATAAAATTTTTCCTATTGCCACCGATTTTGTTGGTCTTGAGCTCGCTACCATCCTAAAAGAACATGTAGATGTGGTAATGGATGTGGAAGGTGAAGATGATCGGGTTTATTTGAGTTAAGTTTTTACTTTTTTATATCGTCCTCGTTTGTAACGAGGATGCAAGAGAGTAGCGATTTTATCGCTTTCTTTAAATCAATTCAATTTTCACCAAACCTTTAATTCCAGCATAATCTTTAGCGCTACTATAAATGTAATGCTCGGGAGATTCAACAATACCAGCTTTAACAGGATTATCATGGATATAATGCAGTTTTTGAAAAGCATCAATTTCTTGTAAATCGATAGGGTGATTGTCGTCTTGCCAGATTTTGTGATTTTCTGCCCGATTGGTCTTTCCAGCTTCGAAACTAAACTTATCTAAAAGCCAATCTTTCCTACTTCGATACTGTGGTTTAACGAATCGACAATTATGTTTTTATATTCTGGTCTTGTAAATAAGTCTATCCAACCAACTATTGTACATGTTATAAAATATGTCTGATTTTGATCAGTAATTAT
>Ga0163161_10002179_pt1 | contig 14127 bp, 14 predicted proteins | sample S45metaG_FD_129847 | JGI IMG/M metagenome (GOLD analysis project Ga0163161, IMG submission 129847) | Switchgrass rhizosphere microbial communities from Kellogg Biological Station, Michigan, USA - S4-5 metaG | ecosystem: Host-associated > Plants > Roots > Rhizosphere > Soil | place: USA... | reverse complement strand
TGGTTAATGATTAAGAACCAAATTATGGACTGGCTGATTGATGGCAATAAAAAAATGTAAATTTGTTTCATGACAATTTTTCCTACGCAATACTCGTTGTTAGGCGAAAAGCATTAATTTTATTCGTATCAAAGGGATATGGGCTGATTGTGCATGGTCTAAGTGACACTTAAAGCTCAGCGACATTATGAGCATTTAGATTAAATTTTTCCCTGATTTATTATACAAAAAACTGGCTCGGGAAAAAGCTGACAGAAACTTTGCTGTAATTGTTAATGCGCATCGTTCAGTAAAGTCTCTAAGTGATGGGGAGACCATTTCTATTGAATATTTTGGGCCTGGCTTCCAGATATTTTATTTTGGTTTTCAACGAGAATTTTGACGATTGGTCGAAAGCTTTTTTACTTCAATTTTATAAGAGGCAGGGTAGAGCTTATTTAAAACAGGATGGTTATTAAGTAATTGAAATTTAGATTATAATAAAAACAAATTAACATCCCTGTAGTCTAAAGAAAACCATTCTCCTATCGATCTGTTAGTTAATACGCCATGATAAAAATAAACTCCGTGTTTAAGACCGGGATTGCAGCGTATAGAACTCTCGATACCACCGTCTTCAGCCATTTGCAGTAAAAATGGACTAATTATATTACTAATGGATATTGAAGCTGTTTTTGAATATCTTGATGGAATATTTGGTACACAGTAATGTATAACATTGTTCTTTACAAATGTTGGCTTTTCATGCGTGGTAACTTCAGATGTTTCAAAACATCCCCCTGTATCGATACAGACATCTATAATAACGGCGCCTTTTTTCATGTGTTCCACCATCGTTTCTGTAACTACGATAGGTGTGCGGTTTTTACCTCGCATAGCACCTATGGCAACATCACATCGCATTAACGCTTTAAGCAACGATTTTTCCTGGATGGTAGAGGTAAAGATGCGCTGGTTTATATTGTTTTGCAGTCTTCGTAGTTTGTTGATCGAGTTATCAAAGACTTTTACGCTTGCACCAAGTCCTAAGGCAGTTTTTGCAGCAAATTCTGCCACAGTGCCGGCGCCTAGAATAACTACTTCAGTAGGCGGTACACCAGTAATATTCCCCATCAGCAGTCCTTTACCGATTTTTTGATTTATCATAAGTTCGGCTGCAATTAGCACTGATGCCGTTCCTGCAATTTCACTCAAAGATTTCACAGCAGGGTAGGAGCCATCTTCGTCTTTAATGAATTCGAAGGCCAATGCCGTTATTTTTTTTGCTGCCAGGGCAGTAAAATATTCTTTCTTCTGTGTTTTTAATTGTAATGCAGAAATTACTAATGTTTGGTGATTCATCATTTCGATTTCTGCAACACTTGGCGGTTCCACTTTTAAAATAACAGGGCAGCCAAATACTTTCTTAGTATCCTGTGTGATTTCGGCACCGGCATCGCTATACTCTTTATCTGTGTAGCTGGAACTTAATCCCGCACCGGCCTCAATCATAACCCTGTGTCCATGTGCTGTTAACGAATTGACAGCATCAGGTGTTAGGCATATACGCCTTTCCTGATAGGATGTTTCCTTCGGGATACCTATAAAAAGTTCACTCTTTTGACGCTCAACTTCTAGCTTCTCTTCCTGCGGCAGCAACTGCTGCTTTGTAAAAGGTGTTAATGACAATGACATGGTTCAGGTTGGATATAATTTTCTAATTTACAAAAAAAACTCTAAAATAAATTATTTTACGGTAAGATGGCGCCTTCCGTCGGCAAGCTGCCTTATAGTAATAGACGTATGATCTATAGGAATAAGGTTTGGTGTTTTTTCCGGCCATTCTATCAGACATAGATTACCTGAGTAAAAGTATTCGTCTAAACCCATATCATAACCTTCTTCTTCAGTGTTTATACGGTAAAGGTCAAAATGGTATAATACTTCGCCATTTTCGGTTTCGTACTCATTTACAAGAGAAAACGTTGGGCTGGAAGTCATATCCTTGACACCTAATTTTCTCGCAATAGCTTTTATGAATGTAGTTTTTCCTACGCCCATGCCGGCATGAAAAAGAATAGTTTTTTTTATATTTTGAGCCAGTACCTTTTCGGCTACGGTATCAATTTCTTCTAAAGAAAATGTGATTTCCATAAATGTATGAGACAATTATTTAGGATTGAAAACTAAGAAAGGAATAATCATTTCTTCAAGAGAAATTCCTCCATGCTGATAACTGTTTCTGTAATAGCTAACATAATGGTTATAGTTATTAACGTAAGCTAAGAAATAGTCGTTTTTAGCAAATATAAAAGAGCTACTCATATTTATTGTAGGTAACTGGACTGCTTTAGGATCTTTTACATGATAAACGTCCCTGTCTTCGTAAGTAAGGCTTCTGCCTGTTTTATACCTAAGGTTTAGACTGGTGTTTTTATCACCAATAACTTTACTAGGATTCTTAACGTTTATCGTACCGTGATCTGTAGTAAGTATAAGCTTCATGCCCATTTGCTGTGCCTGTTGTATCATTTCAAGCAACGGTGAATTGCGAAACCAGCTTAAGGTAAGGGAACGGTAAGCCTTATCATTAGATGCAAGTTCTTTTACAACGTCCATCTCTGTTTTGGCATGCGATAACATATCGACAAAATTATAAACTATCGTAGTAAGGTCGTTATCCTTTAAACCTTTAAAGTTATCTACAAGTTTTTTACCATCTCTAAAGTTTGTTATTTTGTAATACTCTTGCTTTAGGTCCGAAAGGCCTAATCGGCGTAATTGTTCTGTCAGGAACTCTGCTTCAAAGAGATTTTTACCACCTTCTTCAACGTCGTTCTTCCAGTATTGCGGATATTTTTTCTCCATCTCAAGTGGCGTAAGCCCTGAGAATATTGCATTACGTGCATATTGTGTAGCCGTAGGCAGGATAGAGTAGAAAGGAGCTTCCTTTTCAAGCTTATAATGATTGTTTATTACACTCTCAAAAGCTTTCCATTGGTCATAACGAAGGTTGTCAATTACTACAAATAATATTGGCTCTTTCTTTTTTAATTCAGGTACTACAAGCTCTCTGAATAAATTGTGCGAAAGGACAGGTTTATCTTTCTCTTTAGGATCAAACCAGTCTTCGTAATTTTTTTCAATGAATTTGCCAAACTGCGAATTAGCTTCAACTTTTTGAGACTCGAGTATCTCAACCATACTTTGGTCCTCGATGTTTTCCAGTTCAAGTTCCCAGAATATAAGCCTTTTGTACATGTCAATCCACTCTTCCCATGAATTTACCATGCCCATGTCCATAGCTATCTTGCGGAATTCCTTTTGGTAATCCAAAGTGGTTTTCGAGGATACAAGACGGGAATTATCAAGATTTTTTTTCAGAGAAAGTAATATCTGGTTAGGGTTAACCGGCTTAATAAGATAATCGGCAATTTTAGAGCCAATGGCATCTTCCATGATATATTCTTCTTCACTTTTAGTAATCATTATTACCGGTACCGAAGATTTTTTTTCTTTAATCATTGTCAATGTCTCGAGGCCGCTGAGGCCAGGCATATTTTCATCAAGAAAAACGACATCAAAATTTTCCTGATCAAACAAGTCTAATCCATCCTGTCCATTATTTGCTGTGGTGACCTTATAGTTTTTCTTTTCAAGGAAAAGAATATGGGGTTTCAGCATGTCAATTTCATCGTCTACCCAAAGTATCTTAATCTCATTCATAGTTATGAGTCTGGTTTCGTTCTTAAATTAATCCTGCAATTTAGCGTAAAGTAAGGAATTTAATCCCAATATTTTTATAAAAATACAGGCTATTTAAACTTATTAAGAAGACTTTTATTATTAAGCTTATAATCAACAAAAAAGCCCTGCAGATATAATTCTGCAGAGCTCTCCTTCAATAACCTAAGTAACAAAAAATAACGTTATTATTGTTTTCCCGGCCTTGTTGAAGTCTTTTTAGAGGGGCTAGTACTATTCAAAACGGGAGTTGTCTGTTTTGTTTCAATTTTTTGTTTTTCGTCTTTGGCTGCGTTGATTTTTTCCTGTTCATGTTTTTGGCGCTCCTGCTGTGCCATTGCAGCATCTTTTTCTACCTGAGCCTGCGTTATGGGTGGCGGTTGTTTGTCAGACCTTTCATTTTCCTGCGCCGTCAATGTCAGCGCAAAAAATAATGTAACTATTAAAAATATGGTCTTCATGACTTTAAATAGATTGGTTACGAATATAAATTTAGGTATTATGTTCTTATTCAGTGCTATGAAATAATTCATTAACCAATGTTTAACGCTTTTTGCTAAATTAAGTTAAGTTGAGCAGGCGTTCTTTGGGGTAAAAAACACTTGTTTCCCGTCTTTGCCTCTACCATAATTAGTATATTTGTGTAAAATTTATCGACCTGTGGGCCAAATAAACAAGCTAAAAATATTAAACGACCCTATTTACGGGTTCATTACCATAACTAATCCGCTGATATACGACCTTATACAGCACCCTTATTTTCAACGACTACGTAGAATTTCCCAAATGGGTATGTCTTATCTTGTGTATCCGGGAGCGCATCATACACGTTTTCACCACGCACTTGGATGTATGCATATTATGCAAAAAACCATTCAGGTTCTAAAATTTAAAGGTACCGAAATCAGCCAGGAAGAAGAAACAGCGTTAAATATAGCTATCCTTCTTCACGATATAGGCCACGGACCTTTTTCGCACGCAATGGAACACAGCATTGCAGAAGATGTTCACCATGAAGCTATCTCTCTTTTATTTATGGATAAGCTTAATGAAATATTTGATGGTAAACTTAGTCTGGCAATACAGATATTTAAAGGCGAATACCACCGTCATTTTATGCTTCAGCTTATTTCGAGCCAGCTGGATATGGACAGAATGGATTATTTAAAACGCGACAGCTTCTATTCAGGTGTTGCAGAGGGCAATATAAATTCTGAAAGGCTTATTCAGATGTTTGATGTTGAAGATGATAAGCTCGTAATAGAAGAAAAGGGCATTTATTCTGTAGAGATGTTCCTTGTAGCAAGACGATTAATGTATTGGCAGGCTTACCTGCACAAAACAAGCGTAGCCGCAGAACTTATCATAACAAAAATACTTAAGAGAGCTAAGGAGCTTACACAATCGGGTGTATTACTTCCTGCCAGCGAACCGCTTCAGTACTTTATGCAGAACAAAGTTACTCTTAACGATTTTAATGACGATGTGCTGACTAAATTCTCTTATCTGGATGATTTTGATATTATAAGTGCCGTAAAGTCTTGGCAATTTAATGATGATTACGTTCTGAGTGAATTGAGTAAAATGATTATTAACCGAGACCTTCTAAAAATCAAAATGAGATCTGAAAAGGTTGATAAAGCGGAAGTAGAAGACCTTAAAAGCCGCTTCATCGAAGTGTCAGGATTAACGGAAAAAGAGGCAGATTATTTTGTGTTTAAGGGTAAAATTAAAAATCAGGCCTACAATAAAACGGGCGAACCAATACATATATTAAAGAAAGACCGTACAATTGAAGATGTGGTTGAGGCCTCTGACCAGTTGAATTTAAAGGCATTGTCTAAGCCGGTAACCAAGTATTACCTGTGTTTTCCAAAAGTGCTTTTGGAAAAAGCATCATTTTAATTTAATTTTATATTTTTGTCGGGATGAAATTCACAGCAGAACAAATAGCAGGTATACTGGAAGGTGAGGTCGTGGGTAATCCACAGGCCGAAGTCTTTAAACTAGCTAAAATTGAGGAGGGGACAAGCGGTTCTCTTACTTTCTTAGCTAATCCTAAATATCAGCAATACATATATTCTACCCAGGCTACCATTACAATAGTTAACAGGACTTTTGAGCCTGAAGCAGATATTTTTACCACGCTTATAAAGGTAGACGATGCTTACAAGTCATTTTCTAAGCTTTTAGAATATTACAATCAGGTAAAATTGATGAAGTCTGGTATTGAGCAGCCGTCGGTTGTATCAGAAAATGTTACTTATGGCGAAAATCTGTATCTGGGAAGTTTTTGCTATATAGGCAAGAATGTAAGGATAGGTAATAATGTAAAGATATACCCTAATACATTTGTAGGCGATAATGTAATTATAGGCGACGATACAATACTTTTTGCCGGAGTACGAGTCTATTCTGAAACAGAGATTGGTAACGGATGTACCATTCATTCGGGATCAATTATAGGTTCTGACGGTTTTGGCTTCGTGCCAAACGAAGAAGGTATTTACAGCAAGATACCGCAAATAGGGAATGTTATTATTGAAGATAACGTAGATATTGGGTCTTGTACGACAATAGATAGAGCTACCTTAGGTTCTACAATTATAAAAAAAGGAGTAAAACTTGATAATCAGATCCAGATAGCGCATAACGTTGTAATTGGCGAGAATACGGTTATAGCTTCTCAAACAGGTGTTGCAGGATCTACCAAAATAGGAAGTAATTGCGTCATAGGCGGGCAGGTTGGAATCGTCGGACATATTACAATTGGTAACGGGGTACGGATTCAGGCGCAGTCGGGTGTGGGTAAAAGCATTCCTGATGGAGATATCATTCAGGGAAGTCCTGCCCTGGCTTATAATGACTTCAATAAATCGTATGTTCATTTTAGGAATTTCCCTAAAATAGTATCTGATATAGACGAACTTAAACAACAAATCAAACAATAAAAATACAGATAATGGTTAAACAAACCACAATCAAAGGTGATATTTCATTAAAAGGGGTTGGATTGCATACAGGTAAAGAAGTTACTATGACCTTTAAACCTGCTCCTGCTAACAACGGATACACTTTTGTAAGGGTAGATTTAGAAGGACAGCCTGTTGTTGAAGCAGATGCTAACTATGTAGTCAATACCCAAAGGGGGACTAACCTTGAAAAAAAGGGTGTTAAAATACAAACATCTGAGCATGTTCTTGCAGCTTTTGTAGGGTGTGACGTGGATAATGTTATCATTGAACTGGATGCTTCTGAACCTCCAATTATGGATGGTTCTTCTAAGTTTTTTGTAGAGGCTATTGAAAAAGTAGGCGTAACTGAACTTGAAGCAGAGCGTAAAGTGTATGTTGTAAAAGAGGTTATTTCTTATACTGACGAAGCTACTGGCAGTGAAATTATCGTTATGCCATCTGATGATTATCAGGTAACTGCAATGGTAGATTTTGGAACTAAAGTATTAGGCACACAAAATGCAAACCTAAAAACAATGAGCGATTTCAAGCAAGAAATTGCATCGTCACGTACATTTAGTTTTCTGCATGAGCTTGAAGCACTCTTGAATAATGGTCTTATTAAAGGCGGTGACCTTAATAATGCAATTGTTTATGTAGATAAAGAAATATCTCCTGAGACAATGGAGAGCCTTAAAGTTGCTTTTGGTAAAGACAATATTACTGTTAAGCCAAATGGTATCCTTGATAACCTTACGCTTCACCATCCTAACGAAGCGGCGCGTCATAAATTGCTTGACGTGATAGGAGACCTTGCTTTAATTGGTACAAGGATAAAAGGTAAAGTTATAGCAAATAAACCAGGGCATTTTGTAAACACGCAGTTTGCTAAAAAAATGTCAAAGATCATCAAAATCGAAGAGCGTAACCAGGTACCGGTTTATGACCTGCACAAGGAGCCTCTAATGGATGTTAACAAGATAATGAGCATGCTGCCTCATCGTCCGCCATTCTTATTGGTAGATAAGATCTTAGAGATGAGCGCTACTCATGTTGTAGGCCTTAAGAATGTAACGATGAACGAAAGTTTCTTCGTGGGCCACTTCCCGGGTGCACCGGTTATGCCGGGTGTACTTATAGTTGAAGCCATGGCACAGTGCGGAGGTATACTTATATTAAGCTCTGTACCTGATCCTGAAAACTATCTTACATACTTTATGAAGATTGATAATGTTAAATTCAAGCATAAAGTGCTTCCGGGCGATACACTTGTATTTAAATGCGATCTTATATCACCTATACGCAGAGGAATATGCCACATGCAGGCAAATGCTTATGCAAACGGTAAACTTGTAGCTGAAGCTGAACTAATGGCACAAGTAGTAAAAAACAGTTAAAAAGAAATTTATGAATCAACCGTTAGCATATGTACATCCGGGCGCTAAGATCGCTAAAAATGTAGTGATTGAGCCTTTTACCACTATCCACAATAATGTGGAAATAGGTGAAGGAACCTGGATAGGTTCTAATGTGACAATTATGGAAGGTGCCAGAATAGGTAAAAACTGTAATATATTTCCGGGGGCAGTTATTTCAGCTGTACCTCAGGATCTTAAATTTGGAGGTGAAGATTCACTTGCAATAATTGGAGATAACTGTACTATAAGAGAGTGTGTTACAATTAATAGAGGAACTATTGCTTCAGGGCAGACGAGACTTGGTAAAAACTGTCTTGTTATGGCCACGGCACACATTGCACACGACTGCCATATCGGAGATAATGCAATTATAGTTAATGGCGTTGCACTGGCCGGTCATGTTACTGTAGGTAATTATGCTATCATTGGCGGACTTGCAGCAATTCACCAGTTCATTAGCATTGGAGACCATGCAATGATTTCCGGCGGATCGCTTGTACGTAAAGATGTACCTCCATTTACTAAAGCGGCTAAAGAACCTCTTTCTTACGTAGGGATCAATTCAATTGGCCTTAGGAGAAGGGGATTCACACCTGAAAAAATAAGGGAAATACAGGATATTTACAGGATATTATACCAAAAAAATTATAACACTACCCAGGCGTTGAGCATCATCGAAGCTGAGATGGAAGCTACACCGGAACGTGACGAAATAATCCTTTTCATAAGGAACTCTTCAAGAGGTGTTATGAAAGGGTATACAGGAATATATTAAAGTTGATTTGGTTATTTGTGGATGCGATTATTCGGATCATTAGCGAATAATCCAACTCAAGTTAGACAGATTAAACAGATATACAAATCAAACAAATAAACTAACAAATGGCAAGTACATCAGATATCAGAAACGGATTATGCATTAAGTTTAACCACGATATTTATAAAATTATAGAGTTTCTTCACGTTAAGCCTGGTAAGGGACCAGCTTTTGTAAGGACTAAACTGAAAAGTCTTACTAACGGTAAAGTATTGGATAATACTTTTTCTGCCGGACATAAAATTGATGATGTAAGGGTAGAAACCCACAAGTTCCAATTCTTATATCCCGAAGGTGATCAATACCACTTTATGCATGTTGAAACGTATGAACAAATATCATTGCACAAAGACATCCTTGATGCACCTGATCTTTTAAAAGAAGGTGAGAATGTAATGGTAATATGGAATGCAGAAACCGATGCGCCTCTATCTGTAGATATGCCTGCATCTGTAGTACTTGAGGTTACTTATGCTGAGCCGGGTGTTAAAGGTAATACTGCAACAAACGCAACTAAACCTGCCAAAGTTGAAACAGGTGCAAATGTTAACGTTCCATTATTTATTAACGAGGGCGACAAAATTAAAATTGATACTGCTACAGGCCACTATATGGAGCGTGTAAAAGAATAGTTTATTTTGCAGGTCCGGTTATTTGATTATTTGTAAATTGGCAAAGCAAATAACCGGATCGCAAAAAATAAATCAAAATAAAAATGAAATTCCCTAACGTTTATCCTCTTAAAGAGGTTGCAGCTATAATAGGCTGTGAGTATGTAGGTGATGATGATTTCCCTGTGCACGGCATGAATGAGATTCATGTTGTCGAGCCCGGGGATATTGTATTTGTAGACCATCCCAAATATTACGATAAAGCCCTTCAGTCTGCCGCAACTATCGTTCTTATTAATAAAGAAGTTGTTTGTCCTGACGGAAAAGCTTTACTGATTTCTGACGATCCATTCAGAGATTTCAATTTTCTAACACGCCATTTCAGGCCATTTCAGTCTTCCAATGTCACTATTTCGGCTACTGCACAAATAGGAGAGGGAACTGTTATTCAGCCCAATACTTTTGTTGGTAACAATGTTGAGATAGGTAAAAATTGTCTTATACATTCTAATGTAAGTATTTATGACAATACCATTATAGGTAATAATGTTATTATTCATGCCGGTACGGTTCTTGGCGGAGATGCTTTTTATTATAAGAAACGTCCTGAAGGGTTTGACCAGCTTATATCGGGAGGACGTGTTGTAATTAAGGATAATGTAGGGCTTGGAGCGCTGTGTACAATTGATAAAGGCGTTACCGGAGATACAACAATTGGCGAAGGCACAAAAATTGATAACCAGGTGCATATAGGCCACGATACTGTAATAGGCAAAAAATGCCTAATTGCGGCACAAACCGGTATTGCAGGCTGTGTAATTATTGAAGACGAAGTTACGCTTTGGGGGCAGGCAGGAACGACCAGTGGTATTACGATTGGCACTAAGGCGGTTATCCAGGCGCAATCAGGTGTCAGCAAATCGCTTGAAGGCGGAAAAGTTTATTTTGGTTCACCTGCTGAAGAAGTTAGGGAAAAACTAAAACAAATGGCTCACATAAAACGTATTCCCGAAATATTAGAAAAACTGAAATAATATGAGTGCAAAGGAACTTGTAACGGAGTATTACAGAACAGAGGCTTTCAGGACTAAAGAAGCGATGGAGCAATATCTTCATGATGAGCTTTTAGTGCAATGGCACAGTTCTAAAGGATATCTTGAACTCGAAAAAGAGGATCTTCTTGCACTCGCTGCAGAGCTTGATAAATCTTATTCTTCTTCGCGAGTTGATATATCCCATCTTCTGACAGAAGATAATTCCGTTACGGTTAGATACACACATTATGTAAACCCAATAGAAAGCCCTAACGAAGAAATGGTGCTCGCTCACTTTGTGGTTATTTGGGAAGTTAAAGACAACAAATTTTACAAGGGATATTTAATGAGCCAGCTGGGTTAATAGAATATTATTTTAATAAAAATATCTTTATAAAAATCGGCCAAAGCTTTAATTATATTTCACAAAACCCTATTTTTGCATCACGATTTAAAAAATAATTAAAAAAATATATCATGAGTGTTTTAGTAAATAAAGATTCCAAGATAATTGTTCAGGGATTTACAGGTAGCGAAGGTACTTTCCATGCTACTCAAATGATAGAATATGGTACTAACGTAGTAGGTGGTGTTACGCCTGGTAAAGGTGGTACTACTCACTTAGACCGTCCTGTATTTAATACAGTAAAAGATGCTGTAGATATCGCAGGTGCTGATACAACTATCATTTTTGTTCCGCCAGCTTTTGCTGCTGATGCAATTATGGAAGCTGCTGAAGCAGGTATCAAAGTAATCATCACGATTACAGAAGGTATTCCTGTTGCAGATATGATTAAAGCTTATGACTATATTCAAGGTAAAGATTGCCGTTTAGTAGGTCCTAACTGTCCTGGTGTTATTACTCCGGGAGAGGCTAAAGTTGGTATCATGCCAGGTTTTGTTTTCAAAAAAGGTACTGTTGGTATTGTTTCTAAATCAGGAACTCTTACTTACGAAGCTGCTGACCAGGTTGTAAAACAAGGTTTAGGTATTACTACAGCTATTGGTATCGGTGGTGACCCAATCATCGGTACAACTACTAAAGAAGCTGTTGAACTTTTAATGAATGATCCTGAAACTGAAGTTATCATCATGATAGGTGAAATTGGTGGCCAATTAGAAGCTGATGCTGCTAAATGGATTAAAGAAGACGGTAACAGAAAACCTGTAATTGGATTTATCGCTGGTGAGACGGCTCCTAAAGGACGTACAATGGGCCACGCAGGTGCAATTGTAGGTGGTGCTGATGACACGGCTGAAGCTAAAAAGCGCATCATGAGAGAAAACGGTATCCACGTTGTTGACTCTCCTGCTGAAATCGGTAAAAAAGTAAAAGAAGTTTTAGGGTAATCCTAAATTTTTATAGAACTAAAGAACCGTCTGAAAGTAATTTTTAGACGGTTCTTTTTTTTATATTTTTTTATGTTGATTTCTGTTGCTGCTTAAGCCGCTATTACATTTTTTTAAACCCGTTTATCCAACGTTGGTTTGCGTATAATGTAGATCTGCTTATTCTGCTGTCAGGATCTTTAGAGGTTCCTTTAAGATGCTTTTTGATCGTATTGTATATTTGCTCAGGCATTTGCTGGCTTATGGTTACTTTCCTTATAACGCTTAGAGGAATATCAATTTCAAAAAAGTCCATTTTTTCATTCGTTTCATAAATTACCCGGTATTCTTCCTCAACGCGGTAGGGCCAGCGTTTTGTAAAAGGCATGGCATCAACTTCCACCTTTGTTTTTTCAATTTCCGGCAGTTTTTTATAATCTACAATTCCGTGTTTTAGTCCCGGAATTTTATCGAGTATAGCGAAAAGCTTTTTGGCATCAAAATCAATTACACAGCCACTTGGCCCATTAGAATAGGTTTTCCAGTGATGAATAGTTTCATCATTATGCGAAAAACACAAAGCAAAAAGATTGACAATACCTTTACGGTTCTTGTAATCTAAAATGATTTCCGAATCATTCTTGTCTTCCCACAGCTTAGGATTAAGCAAGGTAAGTTTCTTCCTTTCCAGCATATCCAATAAGATAGGAAGGGTAGTATAGCGGTTTAAGTTTGAAATTGGATTGTCCATTTAATGATAATTTAAAGCTCACATCTGTTTATAAATATCGTTTGTCGGTCAGTGCAAAAACCTATAAAAAGATAGCCCTCATTTGGTGTCCTTCGTGTATAAGAGTTGTATATTTCTTTATTTTTACTGTTTCTTAAGGTATAATAGAAGGTTGCCGAACCAATAATTTCTTTATTTTTTTGCATTTTGGGATCTTTGTTCATCTCTAAAGAGAGCAATTTAAAATCGGCTTTAGATAGTCGTATTGCTGAACTTGAACAATAGTCTCCATGAAAATCAGGATAATCAGCGGACTTTGAAATAAATTCTGCCGAGTCGGGTAAATCTCTCAATGTAACTTTTTTGAATTCATCTGCATAAAAATCTTCATCTGGATATAATCCTGTGTAGGTACTTATGCATATACTTATAAATATAACTGCTATATAAATAAGATTTATTTGCTTATTACGCTTGCGCGAAAGAATACCTTTTTTAATTAATCGCGACTTTATGGGGCAATACAAAAGATATATTAAACTCCCAGCCACGCTGAAAATGACGAAAAATAATAAAAAAACAAATAATCCCATTGAAGATAATTATATATAAAACGGAGGCCTAAGCCTCCGTCAATATTATTACTTTTTAAGGTAAGTATCAAAATAATCAGCAATTTTCTGGTTCAGGTGAATCCTGTCTTTACCGCGAACATTGTGCTCGTGTGTAGGGTATAAGAAATAATCAACCTGTTTACCTGCTGCAATACATGCATTGATGAACTCCATACTGTGTTGCTGTACAACAACATTATCCTGAGCTCCGTGAATAATAAGCAACCTGCCTTTAAGCTGCTTTGCTTTATCAATAATGTTGGTTTTTGCATAGCCATCAGAGTTTTCTTGTGGCATATCCATATAGCGCTCGCCATACATCACTTCATAGTATTTCCAGTCGCACACAGGTCCGCCGGCAACACCAACTTTAAAAACATCGGCGTGATCAAGCATTAGCGAAGAGGTCATGAAACCTCCAAAGCTCCATCCTGAAACACCAATCCTGTCCTGGTCTACAAATGCTTTCGATTTAAGGAATTCGACCCCTTTCATCTGGTCGGCCATTTCATTTATGCCAAGATTACGGTGCACCACGTGTTCAAAATCACGTCCGCGAGCATCACTTCCGCGGTTATCCATTGTAAAAACCACATATCCCTGTTGGGCAAGATAGTAATCGAATAGAGAGGCACCACCTAACCATTCGTTGTTAACTAATTGCGCGTGAGGACCTCCGTAGACATAAACAATAACCGGATATTTTTTCGCTGCGTCAAAATTCGCAGGATAAATGATCCTTCCGTTAAGTGGTGTCTTTCCATCGGCCGAAGTTATTTTTACCAACTCCATTTTAGGAAGCACCGTTTTCCCGGTGTATGGGTTGTCTGCATTAAGTACAGATGTTGCGGTGTTATTCTTAAGGTTAACTATGTTTACATCGTTTGGAGTAGTTGT
>Ga0163161_10002178_pt1 | contig 14129 bp, 12 predicted proteins | sample S45metaG_FD_129847 | JGI IMG/M metagenome (GOLD analysis project Ga0163161, IMG submission 129847) | Switchgrass rhizosphere microbial communities from Kellogg Biological Station, Michigan, USA - S4-5 metaG | ecosystem: Host-associated > Plants > Roots > Rhizosphere > Soil | place: USA... | reverse complement strand
GCCGAAGTTGCGCCAGAACTCGCTGGTCTCGGTCTGCAGCGGATCGATGGTGACCAGGAACTTGAGCTTGGAGAGCCCGTCGATGATCTTCTTCTTGTCCGGGAACGAGCCCACCGGGTTGAAGCCCTGGCAGATGTAGCCGTTGAGCTTGCCCTGGTTCATGAGCTCGAAGGCCTGCAGGATGTCGTAGAGCTTGTCGATCTTGGGCAGGTAGTGGAAGGCCCACTCGTTCTCGGCCGTGGCCGCGTCGCCCCACCACGACTTCTGCATGCTGACGAAGAACTTGGGGTAGTTCTGCCAGTAGCTCATCTGGTTGGGGCGCAGCGCCTTGAGCGCGCGGGTCTTGTAGTAGTCGGGCAGGTTCTGCTCGCTGTCCCGCGCGAGCGACATGTAGCCGGGCAGCGAGTTCGACAGCAGCCCCAGGTCCGTGAGGCCCTGGATGTTGCTGTGGCCGCGCAGCGCGTTCATGCCGCCACCGGGCACGCCGATGTTGCCGAGCAAAAGCTGCACGATGGCGCCGGTGCGGATCATCTGCGAGCCCTGGCTGTGCTGCGTCCAGCCGAGCGCATACATGATGGTCATGGTGCGCGTGGGCGTGCTGGTGCTCGCGATGTACTCGCAGACCTTCAGGAACTTGTCCTGCGGCGTGCCCGTGATGCGGCTCACCAGCTCGGGCGTGTAGCGCGAATAGTGCCGCTTCATCACCTGCAGAACGCACTGCGGGTCCTGCATGGTCATGTCGACCTTGGCCATGCCGGCTTCGTCGAGCGCGTAGCCCCACGACTTCGGGTCGTAGTTGCGCTTCTCGGCGTTGTAGCCGCTGAAGAGGCCGTCCTCGAACTTGTAGTCAGGCCCGACGATGAACGGCGCGTTGGTGTAGTTGCGCACGTACTCCGTCTGGATCTTGTCGTTGCCCAAGAGGAAGTTGATGACCCCCGCGAGGAACGCGATGTCCGAGCCCGCGCGCACCGGTGCGTAGTAGTCGGCCATGGCGGCCGAGCGCGTGAAGCGCGGGTCCACCACGACAAGGCGCGCCTTGTTCTGCTTCTTGGCTTCGATGACCCACTTGAAGCCGCACGGATGCGCCTCCGCGGCATTGCCGCCCATGATCAGCACGACATCCGCGTTCTGGATGTCCTGCCAATGGTTGGTCATCGCACCGCGTCCGAACGTCGGGGCCAGACTGGCCACCGTAGGTCCGTGTCAAACGCGTGCCTGGTTGTCGAACACCAGCATCCCGGTCGAGCGGAATGCCTTGTGCGTGATGTAGCCGGTTTCGTTGGACGAGGCCGAGGCACAGAGCATGCCCGAGCTGGTCCAGCGGTTGACGGTCTTGCCGTCGGCGTTGGTGGTCTGGAAGTTGGCGTCGCGGTCGGCCTTGAGCAGCTTGGCGATGCGGTCCAGCGCCTCGTTCCAGCCGATGCGCTTCCACTCGGTGCTGCCGGCCTCGCGCACTTCGGGGTACTTCAGCCGCATGGGGCTGTGCACGAAGTCCAGCAGGCCCGCGCCCTTGGGGCACAGCGTGCCGCGGTTCACGGGGTGGTCGGCATCGCCCTCGATATGGAGGATGTCGGACACCACGTTCTTGGCCTTGTCGCCCAAGCTGTACATGATGAGCCCGCAGCCCACCGAGCAGTACGGGCAGGTGTTGCGCGTCTCGGTGGTGCGCGCGAGCTTGAAGTTGCGCGCCTCGGCCAGCGCTGCGGTCGGCGAGAAGCCCAGCGCGACGATGCTCGAGCCGATCAGGCCCGCGCTGCTGACACGGAAGAATTGCCGGCGGCTTATGTCCATGACATCACCTCCTGCACAACTGAAGTGGGTTGTTTCATCGTGGTCTTCTTCTGTTTTGCGTAGGAAAAAGGAAACGGGCTGTCTGCTCTATTTGGGCGCAGTGCCATCGCCGCCGCTCGGCGCAGGCGCACCGCCCGTCGAGGCACCGCCCTGGCCGCTCATGCCGCCCACGGCTGCGCCGCCTTCGGACGGGCCTTTGTGGGCAGAGGTGGGATCGACCTTGTCGCCAGAGTCGGCGGGCTTGACGCCGCTGGGGCTGGCACCGGATGCAGATGCGCCCGATGCCGACGTGGTGGGCTTGGGATCGCAGGCACTCAACAGCAAACCAAGGGCCAGGCAAAGGCCGACGGTTTGCAAGCGCTGACATCGTGACATCGACACTCCTTGTGGGGGAAGGCGGTCCGGCTGTTTTTATGGCTTCCGTTGTTGCCGGCGGGGTAGGCCCGACGCGGTAACTGGATGCTTTTTTCGCATCATGCGACAGCATGCCGCCGCGATCAAGGGCCCAGAGGGCGCAATAACCCTTGAATCGGGCCGAGGCCGGAGCCGTCGGCTATCGTTCGCGCCATGACCGACTCCCTCCGCCTTGGCTGGCGCACCCTCTGGCGCGACCTGCGTGCCGGCGAGTTGCGCCTCTTGATCGTTGCCGTGCTGCTGGCCGTGGCCGCACTCACGGCGGTCGGCTTCTTCGCCGACAGGTTGCAGGGCGGGTTGAAGCGCGATGCGCGGCAACTGTTGGGCGGTGATGCGGTGATCGTCAGCGACAACCCGACGCCCGATGCCTTCGTGGCGCAGGCGAAATCGCTGGGCCTGGAAGGCACCGCCACTTATGGCTTTCCCACCATGGCACGGGCCGACGACGTGCAGGGCGGCGCGAGCAAGCTGGTGGCGCTGAAGGCGGTGACGGCGGGCTATCCGTTGCGCGGCAACCTGCAGACCTCGACCACCTTCGCGGGCCCCGGTGAGATCACCCGCGACATCCCGCCGGCCGGCGAGGTGTGGGTCGATGCTTCGCTGCTCGATTCCCTCGGCCTGAAGATCGGCGACCCGCTGCTCCTGGGTGACGCCAGCCTTCGCGTGGGCCGCATCATCACGCTGGAGCCCGACCGTGGCGCCGGCTTCATGAGCTTTTCGCCGCGCGTGATGCTCAACCAGGCCGACGTGGCGCGCACCGGGCTCGTGCAGCCGGCCAGCCGCGTGGGCTACCGCTATGCGGTGGCGGGCGCCGATCCGGCGGTCAAGCGCTTCACCGAATGGGCCGAGGCCACCATCAAGAAGGGCGAGCTGCGCGGCGTGCGGCTCGATTCCTTCGAAGGCGGCCGGCCCGAGATGCGCCAGACGCTCGAGCGCGCCGAGAAATTCCTGAGCCTCGTCGCGCTGCTCGCGGCGCTGCTCTCGGCCGTGGCAGTCGCGCTGGCCGCGCGCGGCTTCGCGGCCAGCCACTTGGACGACTGCGCGATGCTGCGCGTGCTCGGCCAGAGCCAGCGCACCATCGCGATGGCGTATGCCTTCGAGTTCGCGGTGATCGGCCTCGTGGCGAGCGGGCTCGGCGTGGCCATCGGCTTCGCGGTGCACTACGTGTTCGTTCTGCTGCTGGCCGGGTTGGTCGAGACCGCGCTGCCCGCCGCCACGCTGTGGCCCGTGGCCTTCGGCCTCGGCATGGGGCTCACGCTGCTGTTCGCCTTCGGCCTGCCGCCGGTGCTGCAACTGGCACGCGTGCCGCCGCTGCGCGTGATCCGCCGCGACGTGGGCGGGCTCAAGCCCGCATCGCTCGCGGTGCTGGGTATCGGCGTGGCGGGCTTCGCAGCGCTGTTGATGGCGGCGAGCAGCGACATCAAGCTGGGCCTGATTGCCGTCGGCGGATTCGCAGGTGCGGTGGCTGTGTTCGCATTGCTCAGCTGGCTTGCGGTGAAGGTGCTGCGCCGCAGCGTCAACGAGACCACCGCGCCGCGCTGGCTGGTGCTCGCCACGCGGCAGATATCGGCGCGTCCCGCCTATGCGGTCGTGCAGGTCAGCGCGCTCGCGGTGGGCTTGCTGGCGCTGGTGCTGCTCGTGCTGCTGCGCACCGACCTCGTTGCCAGCTGGCGCAAGGCCACGCCGCCCGATGCACCGAACCGCTTCGTCATCAACGTGATGCCCGACCAGAGCGATGCTTTCCAGAAATCGCTGCGCGATGCGGGCGTGGGCAAGTTCGACTGGTACCCGATGATTCGCGGCCGCCTTATCGCAGTCAACGACAAGCCGGTGACCCCGGACGACTACGTCGAAGACCGCGCCAAGCGACTGGTCGACCGCGAGTTCAACCTCAGCAACGCGATGGAAGCGCCCGCGCACAACAGCATCACTGCGGGGGCATGGAAGCCGGGCGCGGCGGGCGAGGTGAGCGTGGAAGAGGGCCTGGCCGAGACGCTGGGCCTGAAGCTCGGCGACACGCTTCGCTTCGACATCGGCGGCATGCAGAACGACGCGCGCATCACGTCGCTGCGCAAGGTCGACTGGGGCTCGATGCACGCCAACTTCTTCGTGATGTACACGGTGGCGTCGCTCGCCGACGTGCCGGTCACCTACATGGGCGCCTTTCGCGCGCCCGAGACGCGCGGCTTCGACAACGCGCTCGTGCGCAGCTACCCCAACGTGACCAACGTGGACATGAGCGCGACCATCAACCAGGTGCAGCGCGTGCTCGACCAGGTGATCCGCGCGGTCGAATTCCTGTTCGGCTTCACGCTCGCCGCGGGACTCGTGGTGCTGTTCGCCGCGGTCACGGCCACGCGCGAGGAGCGGGCGCGCGAGTTCGCGGTGATGCGTGCGGTCGGCGCGCGCGCGAGCCTGTTGCGGCAGGTGCAGCGCGCCGAGCTGATCGGCGTCGGCCTGCTCGCGGGCTTTCTCGCGAGCATCGTGGCCTCGGTGATCGGCTGGGGGCTCGCGCGCTACGTGTTCGAGTTCACCTGGACCGCGTCGCCGCTCGTGCCGGTTGCGGGCGCGCTGGCCGGCGCGGTGCTCGCACTGGCGGCAGGGTGGTGGGGCCTGCGCGACGTGCTGCGCCGCCCGGTCGTTGATACGCTGCGCCGCGCGGCGGAATAGGCGTCGACGGCGACGCACATTTTTTTCTTTCGCGATCGGCAGGACGGGGCCGGGGATGCAATACATTCCCCGGCCCCGTATCCATTTCAAGAAGAGAAATTCCTGCATGCGCTTGGCGTCATTCCAGATCACCAACTTTCGCTCGATCAACGACAGCGGCTCCATCGACTCCACACAGATCACGGCGATCCTCGGTCGAAACGACAGCGGCAAATCGAACCTGCTGCGCGCGCTCCACAGCCTGAACCCGGCCGAGGGCCTCGCGGAACTCAGTCCGATCAAGGACTTTCCGCGGCACCGCCGCCTCGAAGAATGCCAGGGCGACACGCCCGTCGTTTCCACGCGCTGGGCGCTCGACGACAGCGAACGCGCCGAGCTGAAGGCGATCCTTCCGCGCGCATCCGACGTGCGCCACGTCACCGCGGGCCGTGGCTATGCCGCGACGCGCTGGACCGGCCTCGAAGGCCTCGGCGAACTCTCGCTCGACGTGTCGGACATCAAGGGCAAGGTCCGCAAGATCGTGCCCGCCGTCAAGGCCGCGGCCGAGAAGGTCGCAGAAGCCGCCCGCGCCACGCTGGAGCAGGAGGCCGACGCCTTCGACGCCGCGATGATCCCGAGCCCCGACTACATCAGGTGGTCCGAAGGCGCGGTGAAGGCGCTGCAGGCCCTGCGCAAGGCGATGGCCGCCGCGGATGCCGAACTCAGCGACAAGCAGGAGCAGATGCTCGTCGAACTCGAGGACATGGCCCGCGCGATCGCCAACGACACGCCGGCGCTCGCCAAGGCGAAGCAATGGGTGCTCGAAAAGCTGCCGCGCTTCGTCTACGTGGACGAATACCCCGCGCTGCCCGGCCGCCAGAACATCGCCGACTACCTCGTGCGCAAGGGCTGGGGCCAGGCCACGCCCGAGCAACGCAGCTTCGAGAAGCTCTGCAAGGTCGCGGGGCTCGATCCGCAGCAGCTGCAAGACCTGCTGGAGAAGAACGACCAGGCCACGCGCAACCAGCTCGTGAACCGCGCCGGCTCGGTCGTCACGTCGGAGATCCGTCGTGTGTGGAAAGACCGCGAACTCAAGGTCCGCTTCAACCTCGACGGGCCGTACATGGACACGCTGGTCTCCGACCCGAACGGCGCCTACGAGGTCGAAGTGAACCTCGACGAACGCAGCCGCGGCTTCCAGTGGTTCTTCTCGTTCTACATCACCTTCTTCGCGGACACGCGGGGCGCGGGCGATGCAATCCTGCTGCTGGACGAGCCCGGCCTGCACCTGCATGCGCATTCGCAGGCCGACCTGCTCACGCACTTCGAGCACGACTTCGGCAACCAGATCGTCTACACGACGCACTCGCCGTTCATGGTGCCCACGCACCGGTTGGACGCGGTGCGCACGGCCAGCATGAGCGAGGCGGCCGGCACGACGGTGAGCAACAAGGCGGAAGGGGATGCGCGGACGCTCTATCCCTTGCAGGCGGCGATTGCGCTGAGCCGGATGGCCAGCGAGCCGGTGAAGGCGCAGCCGAAGGAAAGCGCGCCGCGTGCCGAAGCGCCACCCCGTGAGGTCAGCGAGCTGGAGGCCGCGCTTCCTTGAACATGTGCTCCCCCGCAAAGTCCACGAACGCCCGCACCTTCGGCGACAGCTGCCGGCTCGATGACCACAGCGCCGAGAACTGCCCCTGGCGCACGAGGTGCGTCTCGAGCACGCGCTGCAGTTCGCCGCGGCAGAGCGAATCGCGCGCGAGGAAGTCGGGCATGTAGGCCACGCCGAGGCCGGCCACGGCCGCGCCGAGCATGGCCTCCATGTTGTTGCACAAGAGGCCGGGCGGCAGCTGCGTGGGCAGGCCAGGCAAGTTCCAGTCCTCGATCTTTCCGCCAGTGACGAACTTGTAGCGGAGGCAACTGTGCTGCGCGAGATCGGCCGGCACCTGCGGCACGCCGTGTTCGGCCAGGTAGGCAGGTGAGGCCACGAGCACGAAGTTGAATGGACCGAGCCGGCGCGCCACGAGCTGCGAGTCGCCGAGCTCGCCGCTGCGGATCGCCACGTCCACGCCCTCGGCGATCACGTCGACCAGGCGGTCGTTGAAGTCGAGGTCGAGTTCGATCTCGGGAAAGCGCGCCTTGAAGGCCGGAAGGATCGGCAAGAGGAAGCGATAGCCGATGGTCGGCAAGCTCACGCGCAGGCGCCCGCGCGGGGCTGCAACGGCGTCCTGCATCATGGCCCGCGCATCGTCGAGCTCGTCCAGGATGCGGCGGCAGCGCTCGTGGAACATCGCGCCTTCCTCGGTCAGCCGCACATGCCGCGTGGTGCGGTTGAAGAGTCGCAGGCCCATCTGCTGTTCGAGCCGCGCGACGTTCTTGCCCACGGCCGAGGCCGAGATGCCCAGCAAGCGCCCGGCCTTGGCAAAGCTCAGCAGGTCGGCTGCCCGCACGAAGGATTCGAGTCCGCTGAAGCTGTCCATGGATTAACAACCTTGGGTTGGGAGTGTGAGGATCAATGGCGCCATTTTCATTCCATTGATTCCTTTCTATCTTCTGTGGCTCCTTCCTCCCTCCTGCGTGAAAGCCATCGATGTCCTCGTCTTTCGACAACAAGAACTGGCTGCTGGCCGCCGTCTGCCTCGCGGCACTGGGCATGCCGCTGAGCTTCACCGGCCCGGCGGTGGTGCTGCCCGCGATCCGCGATGCGCTGGGCGGCAGCCCGGTGCAACTGAACTGGGTGACCAACGCCTTCATGCTGAGCTTCGGCGCGACGCTGATGGCGGCCGGCGCGCTGGCCGACGCCTACGGCCGCAAGCGCGTCTTCCTGATGGGGCTCGCGGTGGTCGCGCTCAGCAGTTCGCTGCTGACGCTCGCGCCCGGCATCGTCGCCTTCGATCTCGCGCGCGCCCTGCAGGGACTGGGCTCTGCGGCCGCGTTCGCATCGGGCACGGCGGCGTTGGCGCAGGTGTTCGATGGCGCGGCGCGCACGCGGGCGTTCAGCTTCATCGGCACGTCGTTCGGCGTGGGGCTGTCTTGCGGCTCGATCCTCTCGGGATGGCTCGCCGAAAGCTTCGGCTGGCAGTCGGTGATGCTGAGTCCGGGTGCGATCAGCCTCGTGGCGCTGTGCATCGCCTCACTGAGCATGCGCGAGTCGAGCAATCCGCATGCGATGGGGCTCGACGTGCCAGGCACGATCACCTTCACCGCCGCGCTGACGCTGCTCACGCTCGGCGTGCTGCAGGCGCCCGACAGTGGCTGGGGCAGCCCGTGGGTGATCGGTGCGCTGGCCGGCGCGGCGCTGATGGGCGTGGCCTTCATCGCCATCGAGCGGCGCGTGGCGCATCCGATGCTCGACCTGTCGCTGTTCCGCTTTCCGCGCTTTGTCGGCGTGCAGTTGCTGGCCGCTGCGCCGGCCTATGGCTTTGTCGTGCTGCTGGTGCTGCTGCCGATCCGCTTCATCGGGCTGGAAGGGCGCAGCGCGATGGAGGCGGGTGTGTTCATGTTCGCGCTCTCGGGGCCGATCCTCGTGGTGCCGACGCTCGCGGCGTCGCTCGCGCACCGGTTCTCGGCGGGCCTGATCTCGGCCGTGGGGCTGCTGGTGTGTGCGGTGGGGTTGTTCTGGCTCAGCTACTGCGCGCCGGGCACGCCGCTGCACGCGATCGTGTGGCCGCTGCTCCTGATCGGCGCGGGCATCGGCCTGCCCTGGGGGCTGATGGACGGGCTCGCGGTGAGCGTGGTGCCGCGCGAGCGTGCGGGCATGGCGTCGGGCATCTTCAACACGGTGCGGGTGGCGGGGGAGGGCATCGCGCTTGCGCTGGTCGGGGCGGGGCTGACGGCACTGGTCGCGCTGCAACTGGGCCGCCTGCCGGCGCATCCCGGTGGGACATCGCAAGCGGCGCAGCGGGTGACGACGGGCGACCTGTCGCAGGCCCTCGCGCTGCTGCCGGGCGTGGATCGCGCAGCGCTGCTGCATGCGTATGGCGCGGCGTTCGGCACGTTGCTGTGCGTGCTGGCCGGTGTGACCGTGCTGACGGCGCTGGTGGTGTTCGTGTTCCTGCGGGGAGAGACGCACGCCGAAGCGGGCACGGTGGCATTGGAATCATCAGCCTGTTGAACGCGCGTCTTGCTCCTTCCCCTTCCGGGGGAAGGCTGGGATGGGGGCACGCGGCCTTCGCAACGCCGCTGGTGCTTGATGCGCCGCCAGCCCCCACCCCAGCCCTCCCCCGGGAAGGGGAGGGAGCAAGGCAAGGCGTCACAAAGAACAAGCAAGTCTTCCTGTCCAATAGCGGCATGGAACACCTACCGAACGACGTGACCGAGCGACTGACCGAACTGGAGATCAAGTCGAGCTACGCCGACGACCTGCTGGAGCAGCTGAACATGACGATCTACCGGCAACAGCAGCAGATCGACAGCCTGATCCAGCAGGTGGCGCACCTGCGGCAGCTGAGCCAGAACGCAGGGCAGGACGGAGCGACGCGCAACCTGCGCGACGAACTACCGCCGCACTACTGATTACTGAAAGAGAACGCTCAGCCGTGCGAGTGCCAGAGCACGGCGAAGAAATGGCAGGTGCTGCCGGCCAGCACGAAGAGATGCCACACCGAATGCGCAAAGCGGATCTTGTTGTCGAACAGGAAGACGACGGCACCCGCGGTATAGAAGAGTCCGCCGGCCACGAGCCAACCCAGCCCCGCCGGTGACATGCGCTCATACAGCGGCACTGCCGCCATCAGCGCCATCCAGCCCATCGCCACATAGAGCCCGGTCGACCACAGCGGATGCTGCAGCCGGTTGAAGAGCTTGGCGCCCACGCCGAGTGCGGCCGCCGCGCAGATCGCGCCGAACAGCGTCCACCCCCACGGCCCGCGCAGCACGCCGAACAGGAAGGGCATGTAGCTGCCCGCAATGAAGAGATAGATGGCCGCGTGGTCCAGCCGGTTGAACCAGGCCTTGGCCCGGCCGATGGGCAGCGCGTGGTACAGCGTGGAGATGAGGTACAGCACGATGGCCGTGCCCGCGAAGAGCGAGACGCCGACCACGCTCGCGGCCTGGCCCTTCTGGGCGGCGCTGTAGATCAGGATCGGCAGCGAAGCAATCGCCAGCACGAGGCCAAGGCCGTGGCTCAGCGCATTGAAGAGTTCTTCCATCCCGGTCTGGTCGCGGGCGGCGACGGGCGCCGGCTTCTTCGGATCGGCGGGAAGGGGCTGCAACTGCAGGGATGGGCTATTCGTCATCAGGAACAGAACTCCGAGAAACGGTTTTGGTTCCGCAATTGGCGCGAAACCGGCAAATCATGTTACTTGACCTGCTGTTTGCCCAATTTGCGCGCCAATGTGCGCCGATGCATGCCGAGCCGCCGCGCGGTCTCTGAGATGTTGAAGCCGGTCTCGGCCAGCATCTCGTGGATGCGCTCCCATTCGAGGGTCTTGATCGAGGTCGAGCGGTTGGTCAGTTCCACCTCGGTGGTGCCGTTCGCGCGGCCGAAGGCAGCCTCGATGTCGTCGGTGTTCGAGGGCTTGGCCAGGTAATGGCAGGCGCCCAGCTTGATGGCTTCCACCGCGGTGGCGATGCTGGCGAAGCCCGTGAGCACCACGATCAGCGTCTTGGGGTTGTGCCGGTGCAGCATTTGCACGCAGGCCAGGCCCGAGGCCTCGCCGTTGAGCTTCAGGTCGACCACTGCGTAGCCGGGCGATTGCTCCGGTGACCGCGTCTCCAGCAGCGCCTCGACTTCCTCGGCATTGCTCGCGTGCATCACCGTGTAGCCACGGCGTTCGAAGGAGCGGCTGAGCGTGCGCGCAAAGGCCTCGTCGTCCTCGACGATCAGCAGCTGGCGCGGGGCTTCAGCGGTTTCTTCCGTCATGGCTTTGCGTTGGCGATGGGCTCGGCCGGCGAGACCGCTTCATCGTCGGCTTCTTCCTCTTCCAGCACGACGGCCGCAAGCGGCAGCGTGACGGTCACGATGGCGCCGCCCTCGGGCCGGTTGCGTGCCGCGACGCGACCGCCCAAAGTGCGCGCCACGTTGGCGACGAGGAACAGACCGAGCCCGCCGCCCGGGCGGCCCTTGCTCGACTGGTAGGGCTTGCCGAACTCCTTGAGGATCGCCGGCAGGAATCCCGGGCCGGCGTCGGTGACGGTGATCGTGAGGTTGTCCGCATCGTGCGCCGCTTCGAGGCGCAGCCAGTGCGGCGAGGCCTCCAGGGCGTTGTCGAGCACGTTGCAGATCATCTGCTTCAGGGCCGAGTCGGAAACCATGGGCAGGTCTTGCCCGAAGCGGTTGTCGTAGTCGAACTCCTCGACCGGGCGGGTGGTGCGCCATTCCTCCACGAGGTCGTCCAGGAAGGTGCTCACCGTGGTTTCTTCGGACGATTCGCCGCGCGCCTCGCCGGCCGACAGCAGAATGCCGCTCACGATGCTCTTGCAGCGCTGGATCTGCAGTTCCATCTCGGCCACCTCGGTCAGGAGTTCGGGGTCGGAGCTGAAGTGCGGCAGTCGGCGCCAGTCGCCCAAGATCACCGCCAGCGTGGCGAGGGGCGTGCCCAGTTCGTGCGCGGCGCCCGATGCGAGCAGGCCCATGCGCACGATGTGTTCTTCTTCCGAGGCGCGCTGGCGCAGGTCTGCCAGCCGTGCATCGCGCGCGCGCAGGTTGCCGCTGATGCGGGTGATGAAGATCACCAGCAGCGCCGCATTGAGCGCAAAGCACACCAGCATGCCCTGGATGTAGGGGCTCCAGAGGCCCCGGTGGTGGTCCAGCGGCAGCGCGAGCGGGCGCGAGAAGAGCGCAAGCCCCGCGAAGCACAGGCAGGTGATGACCACGATGGTCCAGGTCGAACAGGCCTTCAGCAGCACCGCGCCCAGGATCACCTGCAGCAGGTAGAGAAACACGAAAGGGTTGGTCGCGCCGCCGCTCAGGTAGAGCTGCGCCGTGAGCGTGGCCACGTCGACCAGCAGCGCGAGGAACAGTTCGCCGTTGGTCACCCGGCGGTGGGTGCGCGAGCGCAGCAGGCTCACCATGTTGAAGAGCGCCAGGCAGGTGAGCACCTGCAGCATGTTGTCCAGCGGCAGCCGGATGCCGAAACCGTAGTGCACCACCAGGATGGTGGCGACCTGCCCGACCACCGCGAACCAGCGCAGCTGGATCAGCTGCTGCATGTTCTTGTGGCCGGTGGCGTTGTCCAGGCTCGCCACGCCTGCGCGGGGGGCGGGCAGTTCGCCCGCGACCGCTTCAGTCGCGGTACGCATCGGGGCGAGGGCTGGGGTCGGCATGGGCCGCATTTTCGCCGCTGCCGCCGCGGGGCCGCCCGGCGCGCTTGTGCCCGTCGCGCCAGACGAACCAGGCGGCGCCCAGCACCATCAGTGCGAGGCCATACCAGGTGAGGGCGTAGACCAGGTGGCTGTTGGGAAAGGCGATGACCGTGAGTCCGCGCACGGGGTAGTCGGCCATGTCGGCCGCTTGGGGCGAGAGCGACGGATCGGCCTCGGCATCGACGAAGTAGGGCGCCACGTCTTTCAATCCGCGTGCCGCGCCGATGGCCTGCACGTCGCGCGAGAACCAGCGGTCGGCGGCCGGGTCGTTCTTGCGGAGGAACCCGCCCTTGGGCTCGGTGATGCGCAAGAGGCCGGCGACGGTGACTTCGCCCTTCGCCTCGGTGGCCGCGCGGCTCGCGCGTTCGCGCGCTTCGGGCGGCACGAAGCCGCGATTGACCAGCACCACGGCGCCATCGGCCGTCTGCAATGGCGTCAGCACCCAGAAGCCGGCACCGAGCCGGGTGCTGGCCTGGGTCAGCGTTTCCTTGTCGTGCAGGAAGGTGCCGGCGACGCGCACATGGCGGTATTCGTCGTTGGCCGCGTTCACTTGCGGCCAAGCGGCGCGCGCGGGGGGCTCGGCGGCCGGGGCATGCAAGCGCTGGTCGACGCGGGCGATGAGATCGAGCTTCCAGGCCCTGCGCTCGACTTGCCAGGTGCCGAGCGCGAAAAACCCGGCAAAGGCAAGCACCGCACAGACCGCCAGTGCCACCCGGGCGGCCGCGGAGCGCGGGCGGCCTGCCGGTTTGTCGTGGCTGGGGAGGAGGTCTGGCGGCAGGGGCGTCAAGGCATGTTCTTCATGTCGTGAACCGACATCGGCATCATGTTGGTGTTCATGTGATACATGACCCAGAGCGATCCGGCCAGTGTGATGACCACCAGCACGATCGTGAAGATCAGCGCCAGCATGTTCCAGCCGCTCTCGGACTTGGCGTCCATGTGCAGGAAATAGATCATGTGCACCACGATCTGCACCGCGGCGAAGCCCAGGATGATGAGCGACGTGGTGTTGGTGTTCGCGAACACCTTGCCCATCACGAGCCAGAACGGAATCGCGGTCAGGATCACGGCCAGCACGAAGCCGGTCATGTAGCCCTTGAAGGTGCTGTGGCTCACGGGGCCATCGTCGTGATGGTCGTCGTGGGCGCCATGCGCGTCATGACCGTGCGCTGCGGTGTCGATGTGGGCGCTCATTGAACAACCTTGCTGTGTGATACGTCGGCAATGCTCTTGTCGAGGAACACCGTGGAACCGGCTTTGCCGGGCCACTGGTGTTGCCCCCGGTAGGGGGTAGGAGAAGCGACACGAAGTGCGCGGAGCCTGGGGGCGAGCCTTATTGCTGCGCTCATGCCATCGATCCCATCAGGTAGACGAAAGTGAAGACGCCGATCCAGACCACGTCCAGAAAGTGCCAGAACATCGACAGGCACATCAGGCGGCGGCGGTTCGCGGCGGTGAAGCCGTGCTTGGGCAACTGGATCATCAGCACGATGAGCCAGATGATGCCGAAGCTCACGTGCAGGCCGTGGGTGCCGACCAGCGCGAAGAACGACGACAGGAACGCGCTGCGCTGCGGGCCCGCGCCTTCGTGCAGCAGGTGCGCGAATTCGTAGAGTTCGAGGCCGATGAAGCCCGCGCCCAAAAGGCCCGTGATGGCCAGCCACACGAGCACGCCGCCCATGCGCTTCTTCTGCATCTCGAGCATCGCGAAGCCGTAGGTGATCGACGACAGCAGCAGCAGCGAGGTGTTGATCGCTACCAGCGGCAGGTCGAACAGGTCGGCGCCCGAGGGGCCGGCCGCGTAGTTGCGGCCCAGCACGCCGTACACCGCGAACAGGCACGCGAAGATGAGGCAGTCGCTCATCAGGTAGAGCCAGAAGCCCAGCAGCGTGCCGTTCTCGGGGTGGTGGTCGTTGCCGACGTGGAACAGCTCGAACACGGGCGGTTTGCCGGTGTTGGCGCCGGCCGGGACG
>Ga0163161_10002177_pt1 | contig 14132 bp, 13 predicted proteins | sample S45metaG_FD_129847 | JGI IMG/M metagenome (GOLD analysis project Ga0163161, IMG submission 129847) | Switchgrass rhizosphere microbial communities from Kellogg Biological Station, Michigan, USA - S4-5 metaG | ecosystem: Host-associated > Plants > Roots > Rhizosphere > Soil | place: USA... | reverse complement strand
GCACTTGATGCAGGATGGCGATACCCGCTGGATTCATCGCGGCGCCTACGACCTGGTGGACCTCAACCCGGACGCAGAATTGTCGGCCGGCCAGATGCCGCGCTCCAAAAGTCTCTACGGCAGCCTCAACAGCCAGTTGCAGGACCCGGAATCGTTTGCCTCGCAACTGCAAAAAATCCTCGCCGTGCGCCGTGCCTACGACATCGCCGCCAGCCGCCAGATACTGGTGCCAGACGTCCAGAACCCTGGACTGTTGATCATGGTCCACGACTTGCCGGCCGGCAAAGGCACGCAAATCACCGCGCTGAACTTCGGCGCCACACCGATCACCGAAACCCTGCACCTGCCGGACATCGCGGCCGGGATGGTGGTGGACATCATCAACGAACGGGTAGAAGGGGACCTGACCGCGGAGGGTGAGTTCACCATTACCCTGGATGCGTACGAGGGGTTGGCGCTGCGGGTTATCAGCAGCACGCCGATGTAACCCCAATCCTCCAAGCCCCGAAGAACCAAATGTGGGAGGGGTTTCCCCCAGGCACACCTGTTCCAGCTTGCGCCGCAGGTTGCGGATATCACCCTGCGCCTGGCAGAGCAAAGTAATCGGGTGAGTTTGTACAAAGTGATGGGGGGCGGGTGGCAGTAGCCCCAGGTGTGCGGCGTTGAGAGCGCGCCATGAACCACTCCAGCACCAGGTATTCCGGCAAGCCGCAGCGCCAGTAACGTTCACCTTGGTGGGGCAGGTGCATGTCTGCACAGTCAGCCGGGCGGCTGTAGATAAACACGTTTTCGATGGCGTACACCTCAAACGAAGACCCGTTCATCCCGGGTGTTCGCACCAGGTTGTCGGCCGCCAGCAACACGTCGAACGGCGTCCGTCCGGCGCGGCTCATTCTCAGGGCCTCAGTGGCACTGCCGGCCGTCGCAATGCAGTAATAACCCATGCGGTTGAGCATTTTTTCGATCTGCAGGACATGGGCGTGCAGTGGATCCACGATAAGGATGCGCAGGTGTTTGTCGATCATGGAGAGGACCTGTCAGCGTGCGGATGGGTAGGGGCCCAGCGTAGCGATGACGGGCAGGGATTGGATTAAGACGGGTCTGAAAGTTCCGCGCTCAGGACACTGAGCCGGACTGGGTGGGGGCGCCCTGGCGCTGTATTTACGTGCAAGGAATAACCGCCACCCTGGAATGGCAGCCTGGAATAGGAATCAGTAGTAGCTTAGTGCCACCGCTGGTCGGATCGTCAGCGGCGCATAGGAACGATTTTTGAGGGGCACCGCTCTACTTCCGCGGACTTAATCAGGTGCTCAAATGCAGCAATCAACACGGCGTTCTGCAGTAAAGGCCTGGGCGGATATCTACTCCCAGGCTGTAAATGATCGGGATATTGAGGACAAATATTTCAAATTGCTGAGGAAGGCCGACGATATGGAGAGCACCGGCCTCATCAATGGGAGTGAATGGAGGAGGCTTGTTCGCAGAGCAGGCGAATTCCTCGCAAGCACAGCCGAATGAATCAGAACGGGAGAGCTAGCCCACTCTCCCGCCCTTGGACATGTCGATCTCAAACACCAGCTCTTCAGCCAGTTTTTGAATACTTGAGCTGTCTGCAAGCGTGGCCAGGTTGATACCCGTCGTGCAAAACATCGCGTCATGCTCGGGCTGCCTGACCAGGACGGTAGCCGTCCAGCCGTTGATCAGGATGCAATCCACCTGGTGACCGGGCAGGCTGCGCTCCAGGTCCGCGGTCAGTGATAGCTTCTTCCAACTGTGCATGATGACCCGCTAACTCGTCAGTGATGCAGGGTTGACAGGCGGCGCTGGAAAAAGTGCCAACGGCTTCATGCACCGGCGGACTGCTGTCGGGCAATTTCCTGGTTGCGCAGAATGAACCGCTGCAACTTGCCACTGGGCGTCTTGGGCAGTTGTTCGACGAACTCCACCTCCCGAGGGTAAGCATGTGCGGCCAGGCGCTGGCGGACGTGCAGGCGCAGTGCTTCGGCCAATTCGGTGCTCGGTGGGTACTGGTTGCTCAGCACCACAAAGGCTTTGATCAGCTCGGTGCGTTGTGGGTCGGGCTTGCCGATCACGGCCGCTTCGATCACGGCCGGGTGCTCGATCAGGGCGCTTTCGACGTCGAAAGGCCCGACGCGATAGCCGGACGTGGTGATCACATCATCATTGCGGCCGACGAAGCTGATACTGCCGTCGTCATTCAACTCGACAATATCGCCGCTCAGGTAATAGCGACCCACAAAGGCCTTGGTGGGCATCTTCAAATACCCCTCGAACCAACACAGGGGCGAGCGCTCGCGATCCACCGCCAGGACGCCCGGCCGACCTGCCGGCAATTCCCGATAAGCGTCATCCAGCACGACGATGCGGTAGCCGGGCACCGCATAACCCGCCGAGCCCTCACGTACCGGATGGCGCAAACGGTGGTGATTGCACAGCACCATGCCGACCTCAGTCTGGCCGTAATGATCGTGAATGATCACGTCCAGTTGCTCGGCAAACCAACGGATGACTTGTGGGTTGAGCGGCTCGCCGGCACTGCTGACGGCGCGCAGGTGGCCGCGTACGGCGCTGGCGAACGCCGCCCCTTCGGCGATGAGCAGGCGATACGCCGTGGGTGAACCGGCCAGATTGCTGATGGCGTACTTGGCGATGATTCGGCACGTGCTCTCTACCGTGAACGGGCCGTTATAGAACAGCGTCGCATGACCGCACGCCAGCGGGCCGGTCACTGCGTAATACAGGCCGTAGGCCCAGCCGGGATCGGCCAGGTTCCAGAAACGGTCGTCATCACGCAGGCCAATCGCGTCACGCATGTAACCCTTGAAGGCCAGAATGGCGCGCAATGGCACTTCCAGAGGCTTGGCCGGCCCGGTTGTGCCCGACGTGCACATCAACAGGAACGGCGCGCTGGCGTCCAGCAGCACGGGTTCGCACTCGACGCTGTGGCGATCCAGCGTGGTCCAGAACGGGTAATCGCCCGGGTGCTTTGGGTGATCGCCGGTGACGACGATGCTGGGGCAGTTGGCAACGTCGTCCAGCTTGGGGCGGTTTTGGCTGTCGGTGATGATCCAGCGGGCGTTGGAGCAGTCCAATCGCTGCTCGATCGCCTTGGGACCGAAGGCGGTGAAGAGCGGTTGATAGACCGCGCCCACCCGCCAGGTGCCTAAGATCGCAATCAACAGCTCAACCGTGCGCGGCATCAGGCCGGCAACACGATCTCCCGGCTGCACACCCTGCTCACGCAAAAAATTGCCGAAGCGTGCAGCGTCTGCCTGCAATTGCTTGAAGGTGTAGTGCGTAGCGCTGCCATCCTGGGCTTCGCAATACAACGCCACGGCTTCGGCGTGGGCGTGTCGGTCACAGCACTCGATGCAGGCGTTCAAGGCCGCGAGGTCGCCTTGCAACGCCTGCTCGGCGGTGTGCAGATAATTGAAGGACGTGGCGACAGATTGATAATCACGCATAACGACACCTGGTTATTTTTATTGGGTTAGTACTGTGGCGCGCTTTGCCGATTGATCGGCGCTGCGCCGTTCAGCGGGCTAGCTGTCCATCATGTCGGCCGCTTGCTGGGTGGCCTGGCTGGTGCGAGTGGCCAGCTTGCGAACTTCATCGGCGACCACCGCGAATCCGCGTCCGGCCTCGCCAGCGCGGGCGGCCTCAATGGCGGCGTTCAGCGCCAACAGGTTGGTCTGGCTGGCAATGCCCTGGATGGTGGCGACAATGTGCGTCAGCTTGCGCAATGTCTCCTGCATCACCTGGTGCTGGTGTTCCTGAGCCGCGCGCATGGCGCTTTCTTCATGGTTGGCATGGATATCGGTGATGGCGCCCACCACTCTTTGCGGGGAACCATCCTCTGCGCGTCGCGTTTGCCCACGGCCGCGAAACCAGCGGTAATTGCCGCTGCTGTGCTTAAGCCGGTAGTCGACATCGAACGGTGTTTGTCCACTGCGGTCGTCGACGTGGGCGACAAACGCTGCAATTGCCCGGTCGCTGTCGTCGGGGTGCAGGCGTGACGTCCAGCTTTCCAAGGTGTTGGGAAACTCTTCGACGGTGGTGTGCCCCAGCAGTCGACGCATTTGCGACGACCACCAGATGGTATTTTTCGGGTTCGCCGGATCACCCGCCACCACCTCGATATCCCACAGTCCGTCATGGAGCATTTCACGGGAAATCTCGAAGCGTGTGGCCGCCAGTTCGAGTGCCTCGTCGCGCAAATGCTGTTGGTGGATATCGCGCAGGCTGCCGCCGATGGCGACCGGCACGCCTTGCGCATTGCGGCGCGCCGCACCGCTGATCCTGCACCAGCGATAGTCGTCACCTGGGGCAAGTGCCATGCGCACGTCCAGGGTAAACGCGGTTCGTCCGCTGCGATCAGCCAGGTGCCTGGCCAGCGCGTCTAGCTGCCGTTGGCGGTCGGCGGGGTGCAGTTGTTCGTTCCAGCGACCCAACTGATCGATACCTGGGGCCTGGATCGACTTGGCCCCGGTCCATCGCACTGCACATTCCAGCGCAGGTGCCGCGAGCCCCTGGGTTTCCAGTTCCCAGAACAGGTCACCGGCACCTTGAGTGATCAGCGCCCAGCGCGCCTCCCATTCCTGCAACAGCGTGTCGCGGCCGGCCAGTTGTTCGGCCAAACGGCTGGTTTCCAATGTCAGCGCGCGAACCTGTTCCTGCAGTGCTCGCCGCTCTTGCAGCAAGGTCTCGACGCCCGCGAGGATGCGGCGTAGCAGCGGGTTGTTCGACGACAGCGGCGTGCTCGCCTGGTCAGGCTGGTCCAGTCTGTCGGCCAGCGGCGCCAATACCCAGCGGTTGGTTCGACTGAAAAAAAGCATGGGGTACCTCTACCTCGGATCAAATGGGTGCAACCGCCAAGGGTTGCGCGGGGCATGCCGATAAGGCCCCGGTGTCAAAGGCGGCTGCCCCTGGGAATGTCTGCCAGGCCAGTGGGCCGGCGGCGATTTCCTGCGGGCTCAGCAGGCAGTGGTCGAGCTCGCGCTGTAACACGTCGGTGTCGAGCCCTTGGCCGATAAAGACCAATTCCTGCCGGCAGTCGCCGACCACGCTGTCCCATTTGGCCAGGATGCTCTGCAGCCGGTATTCATCTCGCGGCCACTGCGGCTGCTCGACAAAATTCCACCAGCGCCCGACATAATCCCACTGGAACTGCTTGCCGCTTTGCACCAGCAGGCCGATGTCCAAGTGGCGGCTGGCAAGCCAGAAATAACCCTTGCTGCGCAACAGACGCCCGTTGTGCCAGGGGCGCTGGAGAAAATCGAGCAATCGCCGGGGGTGGAAAGGCGCGCGTTCACGGTAGACCCAGGACGTCACCCCATAGGTGTCCGACTCGGAGGGCGGCGCGTCCGTCGCTGCCATCTTCTGCATCCAGCCCGGCGACGCCGCCAGACTGGGCAAATCAAACAGCTGGGTCCCGAGGATGCTGGATAACTCGACGTGACCGTGGGTCATCGGCAGGATCCGCGCGCTGGGGTTGAGGCTCGTAAGGATCGCGTGTACGGCCTGGTAGCCTGGCTCATCGAGCAGGTCCAGCTTGTTGACGAGAATGACGTTGGCGTACTCCACCTGTTCGATCAGAAGATCCGCCAGAGGGCGTTCGGGGGCGTCCGGCGATGCGTCGTCGCGGTCAACGGTGTGCGGTGATTCGAGCAGCGCCTGGAAACGACTGCCATCGACCACCGTCACCAACGTATCCAGGCGCGCCAGTTCGCTGAGGCTGAAGCCATCAGCGTCAAGGAACGCGAACGTCTCCGCCACCGGCATTGGCTCGGAGATCCCCGTGGACTCGATGAGCAGGTAATCGAAACGCTGCTGGCGCGCCAGGGCGCTGATCTGCTCCAGCAGATCGGCGCGCAGCGTGCAGCAGATACAACCATTGCTCATCTCGATCAACTCATCGCGACCATGGTGCAGCGCGACCTCGCGCTGCACCTCTTCGGCATCGATATTGACTTCGCTCATGTCGTTGACGATGACGGCCACTCGCAGGCCTTCGCGATTGCGCAGGATGTGGTTCAGCACGGTGGTCTTGCCGGCGCCGAGGAAGCCGGAAAGCACGGTCACCGGCAGGCGGCCCGCCTGGGCGCCGTCAATCATGCGTTCACCGCTGGCGAGCTGGCGGCTTTGTCCAGGTAGCTTTCGAACAGATCGACCACCACGAACCCGTCATCGGCGGCATCCCCCCACAGGTCTTTCACACGGAACTCGACGTGGTAGGTCGGTTGATGGGCCGCGCTCGCATCGCCATGGCCAATGGCGTCCGGGAACGGCCATTTTTCTGTTGTGCGGTGCAGCACCACGCCTTCCTTGCCGCGCACATAGGCGGGCATGCGGACGTGCCCGGCCACATACTCGTCGCGCACCAGCACCCGGTCGCCCACTTCAAAGGGCGGCCGCCCGGTGATCGCCTGGCGACCTGCGCTATGGGCGGGGTTCGCCAGCTTGAAGTGAGAGCCCAGGGCCTGATCGAGTTCGGCCTGGGTAATCACGCCCGTTTCCACCAACAGGGTGGCGGTCGCAATGACGTAGCGCTCGTAATATTGCGTGCCGACGTGCTGACGAACATCCAGGCGTTCGACGGCGTGACGCACCTCGTCGACGCTGAATTTCTTCAAGTGGTCGGCGCCGACAAACATCAGGCTGTAGGCCAGGTGTTCCCAGTCCTGCTTGAAGACTTGCTTGTAGCTCAAGCTATTGATGGTGTGGGGTACTTTTCCAAAACCTTGGAAACCGCCGAGATCGTGAAAGCCATCCATAATCAAAACTCCGGGAGTTGAACGATGATGAGGGGGTGTTCTCAGCCAACGCTGGGCAGGGCGACGCCGATCAGCACGTCTTTGGTGACCAGCTTTTGCAGCTGCTCTTCGGTCATGTGTTCGCTGCCTTCAGGCCTTACCGGCAATACCAGGTAGCGGCTTTCGGCGCTGGTATCCCAGACCTTGACCACCATGTCGCTGGGCAACTCCGTGCCGAGTTCGCGCAGTACGGTGCGTCCCTCCCGGACCAGGCGTGCACGAAACTCAAAGCCCTTGTACCACTCAGGCGGCAGGCCGAGGACCGGCCAGTTCGTGCACGAGCAGAGGCTGCAGACGATCACGTTCTTCAGCACCGGCGTGTCTTCGAGCGCGACAATGTATTCACCCTGGGGGCCGGTATACCCGAACTGCGCACACGCGGCGGTTGCGTCATTGAGCAACAGCGCGCGGAACTGCGGGTCGACCCAGGCCTTGGCAACCACGCGGGCGCCGTTTTCCGGGCTCCAACCGTGCTCCATCAATTGCGTGAGCTGCTCGACATAGCCCTCCGGGATGAGCTCCTTGCTCTTGAGCACTTGGAACAGTGCCCAGGCTCTTTCGCCGGGCGTTGAAGGGGTCGCTGCGGGAATGGATGTACTCATGGGGTAACTCCTATCAGTCAACGCGGTTGTGTGGTGATTGAGTTTCTTATTGTTCTTCAGCCAGTAGCGAAGCCGTTGAAAGGCTCAGAGCGTGCGCCAGTCCACAGAGGCTTCAAACGCCGCCGCTGCCTGGTAAATCGTGCCTTCGGCGTAGTGTTTCGCGACCAGCATCAGCCCGACCGGCAGGCCGTCTACCAGGCCGCATGGAATCGACATGGCGGGATGCCCGGTGATGTCCTGCGGCGCGGTATTGCCGATCATTTCGAGGGCTCGCGCCACGTATTCGGTGATCGAGCAATCCGCAGGAGGGTGGGGTTGGGCGATGATCGGTGTGGTCGGCATCACCAGCAGGTCATAGGTCTGCAGCGCCTTGTCATAGCCCTGGCGGGCAAAGCGCGCGAGGTTCTGGGCCTTGGCGTAATAGCGCCCGTTGTAGTGCGTGAGGCCGAACTGGCCGACGAACATGCAGAGCTTGAGCGAGGCGGATAATTGGTCGGCTTGTTCGCGCCAGCCGGCCTGTTTGTCCAGCAAGCCGACATCGTAGAGGCCTTTCCAGTTAAAGCCCGCGCCGTTGCCATGCATCATCTGCATGGTCAAACCTTCGCAACCGATGGGGTGCCACAACGATCCCGCCAGGCTATGTTCGGGAACGGATACCGACTCCACATGCGCGCCCAACGCCGCTAGACGGGCGATGGCGTCATGCACCTTGTCAGCGACCCGCGGATCCTGGTTGGCAAGCGCGAACCCCTCTTGCAGTACGCCGATCCTGAGGCCTTTCACACCTCTTGCCAGGTAGGCGCAATAGTCGTCGACCTGCGGCGACGCCTGGCGTGGGTCCAGCCCATCAGCACCGGCCATGGCTTGCAGCATCAGCGCGTTGTCGCGCACGTTCGCGGTAATCGGGCCGGCATGGTCGATCGTGGCTTCAATCGCCATGATCCCGGAGTAGGGCACCAGGCCGTGAGTCGGCTTCATGCCGTAGATGCCGCAGAAAGACGACGGGATGCGGATCGACCCGCCTTGGTCGCCCCCCACGGCGATGTCCACTTCACCGGCCGCGACCAATGCCGCACTGCCCGAGGACGAGCCGCCGGCGGCATAACCGTGACGATGGGGGTTGTGCACGGGGGCTGGATCAGAGGTGTGGCTGCCGCCGGACAAACAGTAGTGTTCACAGGTGGCCTTGCCCAGGATAGTCGCCCCGGCATCCAGCAAGCGCGTCACGACGGTGGCGTCGAAGGACGGCACGAAACCGGCCAGCGGTGCGGCGCCGTTCATCATCGGCACGCCCGCCAAGGCGATGTTGTCTTTCAGCGCGACGGTTTTGCCCGCCAGTATGCCCTCGCGGGCACCATTCACTTCAGCCCTGTAGTACCAGGCGTTCAGCGGGTTTTCCTTGTCCGAGGGACGGTAGCCGGAACTGCGCTCGTAGCGTATTGGCGGCACGAAATCAGGCAGCTCGTCGACCAGGTCGTAGGCATCGAAGCTCGGTTGCATCAGCTCCAGGTAGAGCGCTGCCTGCTCGGCCGTCAGTTGCATGTTCAACTGGGATGCGATGCCCAGCAGTTGATCCAGCGTGGGTCGAATAATGGCCATGACTTTCCTTGATATCATCGATGATCGGCACGCAGGCGCGGGGTTGTTCAAGGTCTTCCCGAGCCTGCGAGACCCGATCATTACGGGTGGCAATGGAGAACAAATTAGGCAGCTTTGGCGCGAGTTGCTTGGTTGAGCAGGACACTCGCTTGGCTGAAAAAGACACCGGAGGACGGCGGCCCGCTCAGAACACTTTCAAGATGCGCAGGTTCAGCCGTGCACCTTCCTTGAACCCTTGCTCGACCTCGATATCCCGGCCTAGCTGGGCCTGTATCTGCAGGGTTGGATCAACGAAGTGAGTGACGGTAAAGCGCCCGTAGGAGGTTGAAAGACCGTCGTGTTGATCGACACCGTCGACGCTTGTCGCCGCGCCCGTGATGTAGCCGGCGCCGACCGCAAAGGTGGTGCTTGGCGTCCAGTTGTAGCGCAGCGCGGTCTGATATTCGTATCGAGCGTTTTCTTCAAGTTTCGCGCTGTTCGCGCCATAGTCGTGATTGGCGGATACCCAGGACACATCCGCGACGGTGTCCAACGCCCACTGGGCTGAGAAGTGGTGGATGTAGGCCGCTTGTAACGTCGCGCGCCAGCGGTTCTCACCCAGGTTCAGGGCGTCATGTTTGTCGTAGCTGCCGACAGGGATGTACAGATAGGGGGCCAGCGCGAACACATCTTTGTTGGCCGTCGGCAATGTCCACTTCAGCGGGGCGGTGAGGATCGGGTCGCCGACACCGTGGGTATCACCCAGTGCCCCGACGTCTCCCGAGGCGTTCATGTAGCCGAACGGCAGCAGGATCTGCGGCTCCCAGACGAGATTGTCCGCCAGGCCGATGGCGTGGATGTAACGAAGGATGCCTACATCCGAGCTCAGCTTGGCGTTGTCGGAGGTTCTGTGCCCGTTCTGATAAAGGTCCGACCGCTGGGTGTGCTGGTAGTAAAACAGCAGGGCATTGGCGCCTGCGGGCAGCGGTTCGAAATCTCCTGGTGCGACCTCAATGGCGTGGCTTTTGACAAACGGCAGCATTCCCAACACCAGCACGATGCGACTCAATTTCATGATCGAATTCCTGGCAAAAAGTGGCCCCAACCCCATGCGCTAGAGAGAAGGGGCCAAACATTAAACGGGGGGGAGACGGACTGGTCGGCGGCGGCTGTCAGCCCTGCGCGACGACTGCATCACGCAACATGCCGGTCTGCGGGTGGCAGTTGATGTATTCGAACATCTGGCTCTTGGCGTCCGAGACCGACACTTCGTGGTACAGCCGCAACTTCACCAGGCCTGCAGCCACGCGGAAGAACGTGACGAAGATTCGCAGGTGGGTGGGGTGGGATTCTGCCCAGCGTTCCAGTTTCTCGACGGAACGCCAGTGACCGATGTTGTAGCTCATGTCGAGGAAGTTGCCGTCGAGGTCGATATTGCGCACGAAGCGATTGCTGTAGCAGCCCAGGGGCGCGCCGTTATCCCGCAGGAAATCCATGCCGTCCTGCAGCGTCGGCAGGATTTCATCGAGGTACAGCGAGCGTTCGTCAGCCTCGGCATCCGCCCAATCCTGACCGGAGCGGATCAGCGCGATATGGTCGTGGCCCACGACCACGACACGCCCACCTTTGGCGGGGTCGCCTTGCACCACTTGCAACTCGCCGTTGGGGTTCATCCAGTCGGTCTGGGACGCGGGGAAGCGATCGCGCATCGAGCCCCAGTAGCCATGCTCTTCGATCTCGCCACTGGTCTTGTCCATGATCGCGCCGACGCCCGGCAGCTGTTCCTGGAACGCGTACAAGGTTTCGAATTGCTCGGCGCGCGGGGCGGTGATTTCCCGAAAGTAACCCAGGCCTTCGTTGAGGCGCTCCGGCGACGTCCACCACTCATTCACTTGCGGTGATCGCAGCCAGCGGCAGTAGGCTGCCGGGTCCTTCCAATAGCCGACGATCATCAGATTGTCGTAGCCGCTGTTGTCCGTGTGATGGGTTAAATCGTGGGTCAGCGGGCCGTCGGGCAGGCTGAAGCTGGCGACCATGTCTCGCATCGCCTTCAGGGCGCGTTCACGGTGCGCCTCACCGCGAAACTGCACACCCAGGTAGGCCATCACCACCTGTTTCAAGTGTTCGTCGGCGCGCCCGACCCACATCGGGAAGGGCGGCTGGTAGTCTTCGGGCACACGGCGGGACAACGTGCGTGGGCACTTGAGGTGTTTGTCGATCGCAGATTCCATGGGAGGCTCCTTGTTTTTTTAGGTTCAGGCTGAGTGGGCTGCAAAGGCCGTGAGGTAAACGTTAGGCAGGCGTGTGCAACGCCGCTTTGTTCGCAAGGCCAATCGTTTGGTTGGAAAAGACAGCCACCGATTACCTGAACAGGAGCGCCCAATGAGGGTGATAAGTGTGAGTGGCGCTGGTCTGGATTTTGCTTGCTCAGCTCGACTGACAGCGTGTCGCTGCTTCAAGTCGTTGCATTAAGGTGAGTGCCATGGCTCAGAACAATCAATATTCCACCCTTGCCGTTTCGCAACCGCGTCGCTTCGAATACTGGAAGGAAGTGGTGTGTCGCCACTGCCTTGTGGCCGACAGCAAACCCTCGTCCCAGAGCGATTTCAACGGAACGCTGGAGGTCACCGGCGTGGGCATGCTGGATATCTCCAAGCTGTCGTCCCCGCTGCACCACTGGGTGCGTTCCGAGCGACATTTGCGCACGGGTCCGGCAGAAGATTTATGGTTGGGCTTTACGCTCAATGGGTATGGCGAACTTGAGCAAGGGGGGCGTAAATCCACACTGGGACCCGGCAATTTGTTCCTTTATGACGCAACCCGGCCGTTTCGATTCAGCCTGGGGGGCACTGAAAACCATCTGGTCCGCATCCCTCGACAGTTGCTGACGCAACGCCTTCCACGTGTTGCTGAATGCACCGCAATGGTGCTGGATGATCGCCGCCCTGGCGTGGTCCCGTTGCGCGAGATGCTGCGCCATACGGCCAGCACACCCGCACTTGTGCAAGATGAAGGGATTTGCAGCCGATACTCCAGCACCATTCTCGACCTGCTGGTGATCAGTCTGGAACTTCAGGAACTGAAGACGACCCATCAGGAGTTGGATCTGTACGCGCGGATGATGACCTACATCCAGTGCCATCTGACCGAACGGGAGCTGTCGATCGAACTGCTCGCCCAAGCTCACCACGTGTCCACACGCACGGTGACCCGTGCATTCGCCCGCCATCAGAAAAGCCCGGTCGCGGAGATCTGGAGAGAACGGCTCAATGCAAGTCGAGCGGCTATCGAGTGCGGTCAGGTGCGTAGCGTTTCCCAAGCCGCACTGGACTTCGGATTTTCCGATTTCTCCCACTTCAGCCATGCTTTTCGCAAGGCTTTCGGGGTCGCGCCGCACACGCTCTTGCCTCGCAGCTGACGCTCAACGGTTTTCTGGATGGATCCGGTCCGAACGGCTCGCGCTGTCGAGGCAGTCTTCCAGGTGCTGAATACCCGATATTTGGCACCTTTTAATGCGGGCATGGTTGTTTTTACCGGCTGCGTTGTGATGTCATTGTGACTTCATCGATAATGGCAGGAGCCCGCAGTCTTGGAACTTAACTTTATTGTCGCCGTGGTGAGTGGCGCTATTGATCATATTTGGCTGGTTTTCGTCGCTGTCCTGATCAGCTTTGCCGTCCTGAGATTGCGTAAAAATGAGTACTCTTTTGAGTCAGCATCCCTTTGGGTGCTATTTGGCGTCTTGTCCTTCTTAGCCATTGTACCGAATGGCTTCCACGCGACGTTTAGTCCAGATATTGCTGAGCTGGCCTTGGATGAAGTCAAGAACCTTCCTAATTACAAGGCGCTCTTCACCGCCGATGTGATTTTAGTTTTCCTCGGGTTTGTTGGCGGCGCCAAACTGGCCTGATCAAAGCACCCGTTTGAGCTTGTTTAGTCCTGAAATAGGGTTACACCTATTTCTCCCTAACGCCCGAGCATGAACCTCAACCCTCTGTATCCTCCATGAAACAAATCTGTACATTTAATTGACGCCACTATATTGCCACCCTATCATCGCCGCCCATTGATGGCGCTGTGCCATGTAGAGGGATCTATTAATGTGGCGTTTGGTACGCCGAGCCAGGCTCGGCCTGCTTTCAGCTTTTTTTTGCCTTGGCACTGCCGGCCTGGCTCATGCAGCTACCCCGCAGAACACTCCGGGTATCACCGACCTGATTCGTGACCGCCAGGACCGTTTGCTGGAAGAGCAGCAGCGTCGCCTCGAAGAGCTAAAGGATTTACCCGGTAAAGCCCTAGCCCCAGCAACGCCGTCAGCTCCCGTTGACACCCGTTGCTTTGCGATCAAGACCATCGAATTGTCTGGCGCCGACGCGCTATCTGAAAGCGAACGCGCTGGCCTGATCCAGCCCTACATCGGCCAATGCCTTGGCGTGCCCCAGCTCAACGAAGTGCTCAAGGTCATCACTGATCGCTACCTGGCCAAAGGTTTGGTGACCAGCCGCGCGTACTTGCCACAACAAGACCTCTCCACTGGCGTCCTCAAAATCCAAGTCGTCGAGGGCAAGCTGGAACATTTGAAGGGCGCTGAAGGCAGCGGCATTACCGATCGACAATTGGCCATGAGCTTTCCGGGCAAATCGGGCGAGTTGCTCAATCTGCGCGAAATCGAACAGATGGTCGACCAACTGAACCGTCTGCCGTCCAACCAGGCGCAGATGGAATTGGCGCCCGGCAAAGAAGTGGGCGGCAGCGACGTGCTGGTCAAAAACACCCCGCAGAAACCCTGGCGCGTCGGTCTGTCACGTCACAACGGCGGCCAGCGCAGCACCGGTGAACAGCAATGGGGCGCCAGCCTGGATTGGGACAATCCGCTGGGCCTGGCCGACCAACTCTCGCTGCGTGGCGGCCACGATGCGGTCAGCGATCACCAAAAAACCTCGCGCAACTCGATGCTCAATTACAGCCTGCCATTCGGCTGGTGGAACCTCAATTACAGCTACAGCGAAACCGAATACCGCTCGCTGGCCCAGGCTAATAATTTCAACTTCAAACAGTCCGGAGACAGTCAGAGCCACCAGTTGCGCCTGGAGCGCGTGATTCACCGCGACGCCCTGAG
>Ga0163161_10002176_pt1 | contig 14133 bp, 10 predicted proteins | sample S45metaG_FD_129847 | JGI IMG/M metagenome (GOLD analysis project Ga0163161, IMG submission 129847) | Switchgrass rhizosphere microbial communities from Kellogg Biological Station, Michigan, USA - S4-5 metaG | ecosystem: Host-associated > Plants > Roots > Rhizosphere > Soil | place: USA... | reverse complement strand
TTCTTTCGAAGGCTCCATACCTAACAAGTTAATCTTAGAACCCATATGCGTCAGCTGATCATTCATGCTGATCACAGGATAAACCAGGATCATAAAATCTGGCCGGAGGCTGAGATTGTTTTTATTTGGGATATAGCTTTTAGAGTAATGTGTACCTAAGGTCGAAGCCAAATGCCCTCCTGCACTATAGCCAATTACTCCAACTTTGGCGGGATTGAGGTTCCAGTTTACTGCATTAGACCGAATCACTTTCATGGCTTGCTGTGCATCCATTAATGGTCCATAGCTTTTGTCCCGCATCGTTTCCTTTTTAGGCAACCGGTATTTCAGGACAAAAGCAGCAATTCCTTTTTCTGCAAAGACTTTGCCTATAGCAATACCTTCTTCTTCAAAGGCAAGGAAGCCGTAAGCTCCTCCCGGGATGACCAGGACAGCCGTTCCAGGGACTTTTTCTTTAATGGGCAGATATAGAGTCAATGTCGGTGCATCTTCTTTGGAGAGTTTGACTGTACTTCCGGGAATAGTGTCGGGGTAAAGCGGCAGCACCTGTTGTGCTACCGCAGTGTACCCAACCATTAAAAAGAGCATCAGAGTTAATATTTTATGTTTCATAAGTAAATTCGTTCTAAAAGTTTAATTGGTATTTGTAGAGATAGTGATCATAGAGGGCGTAGAGTGATTGACCGTAAACCCTAAAATCCCTAATCTTATTTCCTCTGAAATCTGGGAGGTAAAAGCTAAACTGGTACGTCCCGTCTTTCACCGCATAGACGTCGATCACTGAAACCTTCTCCAATGATTCTGCGATTTCATTATCAGCTATTAATGCCGAATGGACAAACAGATATTTTTCATTTGCCGCACTTTGCTTATTTACATATAGCGGTGGAGAGGAAATTGTCGTTTCATTGAGCGATTTGATGTAATCAACTTTAATATGGGCATGAGAAACGGTATCAATGGTTTTTCCCTTATACAACAAGTTCAAGTTGTCATCTGCACAGATGAACTGGTTCCTGTAGTAATACAGATAGATGATCTTATTGGAATTTGGGACTTTAACAAGGTTTCCGTCTGTACAGAAGATTCCGTCCACCTGTTTTTCCAAAAGGTTTGCGGACATCCTAAATCCTGCCGAATCGGTTCGGTAAGTAACCAACCTGTTTTGTCCAGCCTGAACGACCCTTAATATAAATGAATTACTTCCTGTATGAATGGCCTGGGTAAAATAAGGTGGCTTAGATGCAGGTTTAAGTATCCTATCCAATTTATTTCCAGTCAGCAGTAAAGGTTGATTTCCATCCAGAGTGAATACTGAACTGCCGTTAATCAAATTGAAATAGCCTCCTGTTAATTTAGTACCATCAGGAATACGCAGCTTCACGGCTATTGTATTTCTTAAGTTAAAATCAGTTCTGGTCAACCGATCAGGCGTATACAAATTCCCCATATAGATAGAATCACCACTATAGCCTGCAAAATTCCAGCCTCCCGTCTTAAAATCTAAAATATTCGCTGGCGTCACTTTAGAAGGAGGCAGCAAACGGATAAAGTTATTTTTGTTGTGCCTAAAACCATCGGAAAAGAAGCACAATAAAATGACTGTCAAAGCACTCCCCAAAAGGCATGCGACTAACAATAGTATTCTTCTAAATATCATAAAAAAGCTATATAGCCTGGGTTATAAATAACCCAGGCAAATTGAAATATTAAGGACGTCTTAAAGGATATGTACATGTTGGAGGTGGTCCTGCCAAAACGTCTAAATCATAGGCGGGAAATCCCATATATGTACATTGTGCACCAGTATAGGATGTACTGCACCCAACGGGAACTGATGCACCAGCACCAACATAGCACTTCCCATCCATTATGTAAGAGACATAAATGTATGCTTTTCCCCTAGCTTTAATTGCAAAAGCTGATGTCACAGCTAACACAAAAGCAGCTGTCATTAATAAATTTCTGAATCTCATTTTTTTTAGTTGTTAAGTTAATTGCCTGCAATTTCAAGGATGCAAGCCTGCCTTCTTATTCCGGAATAAGGTCTTTGGTCTTTTTAGGATATAATAAAACAGCTATAGCGCCCAGCAATAGAAACACCACATTGAAGATCAAATGTTGGCTCCAAGTCATGTTTTGCAAAATACCCCCGCAAGAACATGGGACATAGGGGCTGAATTTTAAGATAGCGACTATATAGGCTGAAAACACGGTCATCAAACTAAATGCAAAATATAGGACATAATACTGAAATCGCTTTATGGTAATGAGCAGGGAAATCATCAGTTCAATGCCAGGTATCGCAACAGCAATGCCCCCTGCATAACTGTTTAGCAAAGGAGATTTACCCAGTTCAATCCTGAATTTCTGATAATCCGTTATTTTTGTTAAAGCCGCATAAACAAATAGCAGGATAAACAGTGCCGAAATCACGTCTATAATCGCAGTTTTTATTTTAAGATTCATAATTCACTATATTTTAATATCAATAATGATTTGTTCTGATTATAGTTTCAGTACCTATAGTGCCTGAAAACACTAGTGTAATATTTCTGAAACTTGGCATATCCCAACTCGGTACGGCGAACGAGGTGATCAGATCACCAGTAATCGAATTCCTGAATTCAAAAATCTTATCTCCCTCAGCGGCAACGGAAGAAACATCTTTGAATGTTGAAATCGATTTATAGGTGAGGTTATTAATCAGTGAGCCACTCGCACCACCTTGAATGTTTACACTGATCGGAACACCTCCCTTAACTAAATTGATCACTCTTGCTCCAAATACATTGTTGATGTGGGAAGGAATGTTTTCTTCCCTCATAAATATCCCATCAACAGCATCCGGGGTACCACCTAGAAATAAGGAATACACTCCCCCATTCACAAAATCTTTAGTCTGGTCATAATAAACTTTGTTAATCCCTCCTACATTATCCACCAATTTTACTTCCTTGTTCCCGGTAAGTATTCCGTAAGCTTGAGAAGAGTTGCTGTAAACCGGAGTAGTATTGGTTCCCAATACCAGGTTTCCTCCTCCACTTACCGCATTGGTAACCAGTAAACTTGCTAACGAAGTCAATTTAACCTCCTGCTTTTTGCAGGAGCTCAGTATGATTTCACATGAGGCAATCAATACTGTAAATAACATTAATTTTATACTTTTCATCACTTATGGATTGACAGTTTTCTCTACCCAGGTTTTCTCATTTCTTTGCATCTTTTCCAGAGTCTCTACGATCTCTTTATTATTATTTGAAAGCTTTACAGCTTTTGCTTCCCATTCAATAGCTTTTTCCTTTTGACCAGTTTTATACAACAAATTGGCATAAGTATCCATAGTTTGAAAATCATTCTGATACCATTCCTCCATCGCATATTTCATCACCACATCGCAGGCAAATTTTAATACTTTAGGATCACTTACATTTTCAAACAAAACCCAGTTAAGGTTATTGATGTCATATTCTGGCCGCTTCAATGCCTTCTCAAAATAAAGCACATAATACTTTCCGAAATTGCCCCAATCTTTAGCTTCCAGATAATACATCATCTGTTTGCTGTAAAGTGTCTCCAGTCCTATTTCACCAAATTTCGATTTCATGGTGTTTTTTAATTTCGACCATTCAAAATCGGGCTTCTTATTCGGATCAACCCCCTTAAAATAAACCTCATAGATGGATTTACGCAACAAGTATTGTGCTTTATCTTTTCCCAATACAGCATTCACTTTCTCCGGATATTTCAGGAACAGTTTAAAGGCCTTACCTTCTGTATTATTTAAATGCTCACTCATCACAGTCAAACTATCTTTGGTAAACAGCCCGTCTTTCTCTTGCGCTAATAAATTAATACTGTTAAAAATGAGCATGGCAATGGCCATGGCCATGAACAAGTATTTTCTTCTTTGACTTTTCATTTTAATATGTTTTATTTAATGATTGAACTCTATTTGATATTATTTTCTAACTATTATGAAATCCGTCTTTCCTTGTTCTTCTATTACAATTAGCCCAGGCCCTGGGGTTTTAATTTCTGTATCATATTCATAACCATTACCAGAGCCTCCAGCAGAAAAATCCCTGGTCATCCAAACTGGTGCAGGCTTGTCCTTCAGATAGTGATCAAAAAATTGCATCATTCTTGTGCTGAAATCATTTGCGTTGTTTTTAGTGAATAATCCATGATTTTCGTTTGCATAAGCCAGCATCCATGCTTTCTTTCCCATTCGTCTAAGCCCCAGAAAAAACTCCAGAGCATTTGCATACTTGTAAATCCCATCATCTTTGGTATGCATCATCAAGAGAGGCGTAGATACTTTATCTATCTGAAAAAGAGGGGAATTTTTAATATATGCCTCAGGATTTTGCCAAAGATTCGAACCTATTCGGGCCTGCTCGCCGTTGCCTTCAAAATAACCTTGTAAGCTAGATTCATTCCCCATTAAACTTCCATAAGCACTGATCATATCCGAAAGGCCACTGGTACTGACTGCAGCTGCAAATAGACCAGTATGGGTCACCAGATAATTGGTCTGCAATCCTCCGAAACTACAGCCTTGAATACCCAATTTATTACTATTTACAAACGGCAAGCCAGACACATATTTAGCCGCTGAAACGACTGCATCATAGGTACCCTGCATAGGATCCCCCACTTTATAATAAATATCCGGACAAAATACAAGGTAACCGTGGCTTACATAGGTCGGGATATCTATTGCACATCCCGCACATAAAGGTTTTGGGGTAAAGAAAGTATTTAAGCCATCTGATAACCGTTCATAATAGTAAAAAATAACAGGGTATTTTCTGTCTGGATTGAAATTCTCTGGCTTATAAAGAATGCCTTTCAAAGCTCTCCCATCTAAAGACTTCCAGGTATGCAATTCAGAAGTATACCAGTTATATGCCTTCTGTGGCTGCAGGTTACTTAAACGGGTAAGGGTTTTAAAGTCTTTCGTACTAAAATAATTAGGGGCATCAACAGTACTCATGCCCCTGACAATATATGTTTCGGCATTTCTAGCTTTTATGGGTAAAAAATCTGATCCGTCAGGTACATATCCACTATTTGTACAGAAAATAAATGGCCCCATTTTTAATTGCTCAGGATCTCCCTGCTGATCCAATTGTTTTTTAAAAAAGCCATTGTCCTTATTTTCCAGATTAAAGGCTGTTAAATAGATACTGGAATGATCAGTGATTTCTTTATTTAAGTAGGTCTCCTTAATCACATTAAAGACAATATGGTGACTCCTGCCATAACCATTGGTTAAATTCTTTGGCTTTTTTCTATTCAACGGATCTATTTTCCAGATGTCATAAGTATCATAGACCAAAAAAGATTCATCATTATTTAACCAAACCGGGTTCCCATCTCCTCTAATCTTAGCTATCGAGTCCGATTTATACAGATCGTCACGAAATGAATCTTTCCATGAAACTGAGATGCCTTTTGTTAAATTTCGAATAGTACCACTAGCTATTTCATAACTGAAATAGGCCTGGTCTTTATAGCTATGATAAATTAAATACTTTCCGGTTGGGGAAATTGTAACTGTTCTGTTTTGATCTAAAAAGGTTAAAGCTTTTCTTTCCCCGCTTTTGACCGATAACAGTGACCATTTAACATTCAATATTGAACTCCAGGGAGCTTTGGAAGACCACCTTTCGTTTGTCAGTGCAATTTTGTCTTTAAACTTCCCGGAGGTGGGAAAATAAATCGATTCCCTGGGGTTTAACTGCAGCTGGCTTAACTGGAGACTTTTCAGATCAAGCAATGCCAGGTAGTTTCCAGATGTAGAAACGGAGGCCTGCTCTGTTGGCAAAACCGCATTTTGATAGCTCCATATTTCTACATTTTCTAAACTTTTTTCCTTCTTCTCATCCTTTACTAAAGTCAAAAAAAGGTTTTCCCCATTTTCGCTGAAACGGTCCAGTCTGGATAAGCCAAACGGCTTTTCTGTTGACCTGGAATTGAAATCAAGTATAGGTACTGCTTTTTTTAACTCATCTTTATAAAACCATACTATTCCTTTTTCCTGAAATACCAATTGCTGGTGTTTAGCATCTATGATCAGGTTTTCAGCATCTTTGCCCTGCCATACTTCTACCTCTTTTCCACTTTTAATATCAACCCAGTACAGGGACCGCGGATCGGTATCTCCTTTAATATCTTTCCACAGCAGCAGTATGCTCCCATCATCACTAAATTCATAAGCACTTACATTCAAATATTTAACAATCTGATCTGTCTCAACATTCTTTAAAAGGAGCGTTTTTGGATCAGCTGTCTTAAAATAACAGATCCACTGACTACCCTTATATTTCTTTAATCTCCATGACAAAATACCATAATCATATTTCACCTGATCTGTACCCAGGGTAAGTCGCACCAAAGTATCTCTTCCGGTAGAATAGAAAAAATATTTGCTATCATCCGTTATTTCATTTTCATTGTATCCTTTAAAATTCTTTTTCCACAATCCATTGGTTGATTGCAAAACTACCTGTTTGACTCCCTTTGGGGGATTGTTGATTTCATATATTACATACTTACCATCCTTGCTTAATTCCGGCATAGTTAAAGAGGACCACTGCTGACCCACGTTAGGCTCAACAACCATTTTCTGTCCAAATACTGAACTGATATAGAACAGTAATATCATATTTAAAATAATTCTCATAATTTCTGTAGTTAATAACCTGGAACTTGCACTAAATTTGGGTCCGCATGAAGATCAAATAATGAAATGGGGTAATATTGCTGGAAGGCTTTCCATGAAGCTCCATTACCTTTTTGAGGTGTTACAACTTGCATCACCTCGTTGATTCTGTTCGTTCTTTTCAAGTCCAGCCACCGGTGCCCCCATTCAGCAAAAAACTCAATTCTTCTTTCTTTTAAAATGATTGTTAACAGGTTCTCTTTCCCAATATTTGGGTTGTTAGTTTCGATCAAAGGCAGACCGGCCCTTTCCCTAATGATATCCACATCTGAAATAGCCCCGCCTATATTACCCAGCTGCGTGCGCGCTTCTGCTCTGATCAGCACCTGTTCCGCTAAACGCAGCACTGTACTGTATTCAAGGATGGGGTAAGTCGCCTCCCGTGAAGAAGTAACTTTATACTTATAAGGAAAATTATAGGTTAGACCATTAGCATTCACATGACCTGTCCATTTCGTTTTCCTTTTGTCATTGAGCTCAAAATCATCCATTACCCTATTACTCAGATAAACAGGATTTATCACGGATGGTCCAGATGATGGGAGCACAAATGTATTTCCCTCCGCAGTATTCGTTCCCCTATAAACCGGCTGGAGTTGCCAGATGGCTTCCTTGTTATTCTTTAAAAACACTTGCTCAATAGGAACAAGATGAAACTGGTTAGTATTTGATAAGATCTTTGTGGACTCCAGCTCTGCATTTGTCCAGTCCTTAAGGTACAGATAGGTCCTTGCCAGTAAAGCTGTAGCTGCCCATTTGGTTGGCCTCACTCTTTCTTCCAAATCAACAGAGTATGGCGTTACCCCATCACTCCCTACATACTGGGAACTCAGTAGATTTTGAGCTTCTTTTAGATCAGCCACCATTTGATTATACACCAAAGCTTTATCCGTCTTTTTAGCTAAGGAATTTACTGCATAATCTGTGGTCAAAACAAGTGGTACATCACCATAGAGGTTAACCAGGTAAAAATAATAGAACGCCCGCATAAACTTCACCTCTCCAAGAAGCTGCTTCTTTAAAGGCTGGCTGATTCCTGTGGAAGTACTAAGTCCTTCTATCGCGGCATTGACAACAAATAACCGCTGATACGAGTTGACCCAATAGCCGTTTCCAACATTATTGCTATTTAATCCATTTTGATAATATGCATTTAATGTTATATCGCCTACAGAAGAGAAATATTCCAGTTCATCTGCGGACAAACCCGCAATGCAGGATAAACCACTTAATTCACCAGGTCCACCCAGTTGTCGCAGGCTCAACTGGGCATACAATGAGGTAACTGCTCCTAGTGCTGTCGCATTATTATTATAGATATCTTTCGAACTCAGGCTGGTCTCAGGACCATCAATTTCAACTAATTTTTTACAACTGGTATTCAATAGAATTAGTAACAACAAAAATACTTTTAAACAATTTTTAATTTCCATATCTTAAAATATTAGATCCATTCTTATAAATTTATTTTAGCCCCTATGGTAATCACCCTTAAAGGCGGCAATGCGATAGAATGACTTTCCGGGTCTAGACCGTCATAGCCGGTAATTGTCCATAGATTTTGTCCCTGGGCAAACACACTCAAACTTTCCAAATGCATTTTTTTTGACCAGTGATCAGGTAGTGTATAAGAAAGTGATACATTTTTTAAGCGTATATAAGAGGCATCAGTCCAGAAGGCATCGCTTCGGCTAACATTATATAAAGACTGACTAAGTGCATCGCCGTTAGTGAACCTTTGAATAGAGGTCACATCACCTGGTTTTTGCCAGCGGTTCAATAAAGAAACCGGCAGGTTTCCAATCCCGGCATAAAATTGGCCACTAACAACTCCAGGGAAATAGCTTCGAGCAATTTGTTTTACAAAAGAAAACAGGAAATCCAGTTGAAAATTCTTAAAACTGAGCGTATTTTGAAAACCACCATAATATTTAGGAGCTGTATCTATAATCTTCGTATTATCTATCCCAAGGACTGGAGTGCTTGTCGGGTTCCCATTCTTATCGGCAAATTGATAAACCCCTGTCGCTGGATCCACCCCCAGAAAATGATAAACAGATATTGCACTTAACGGCCTCCCAACAATTGCAGTAAAAGATGCCGAGGATTTTTCCAGGTCCGGATAATCGACCAATAAGGATTTAGGAATGGTCAGATTCATATTACTGGACCACTTCAGCCTTCCCGAGGAAATATTGGTACCAGATAAGCTAAATTCCCATCCGGAATTCCTGATCTTATAGGCTTGATTTTTTGTTATGCCACCAAACCCGGTAATTATAGGAAGGCCATAATTACTTAACTGATTTGAGGAATGGTTTCTATAATAATTTGCATTAAACAATAGTTTATCTTTAAAGAATCCAAGATCCAGCCCCACCTGCAGCTTCCTGGTTTCCTCCCACTGCAAATTCGGGTTTGTTAATCCAATAGGCAAATAAATCGGGATTCCCTGGTAGAGAATTTCCTGGGCCATTGGCTTATATAAACTTAAGAATTGATAATCACCGATCTGGTCATTTCCTGTTGTGCCATAACTCCCCCTTAATTTTCCAAAACTTAAGATATTAAGATGATCCAGAAGAAAATCTTCATTCGAAAAAACCCAGGCTGCGCCAACCGCCCCAAAATTATGAAACTGATTGGCAGGGCCAAAACGGGAACTCCCATCTCTTCTTGCGGTTAAATCCAGGATATATTTATCTTGCCAGTTGTAGTTAATCCGGCCAAACAAAGCATTATATCGATATTTAGAACTGATGGAAGATAAAGGTTTGACTCTAGGAGCAGAAAGCAGGTCATCCATCACCAGGTCATTACTAAAACCGTATCCTAGTATCTGAGTCGCCTTTCCTTGATTCTGTGTCAAAGTAGCCCCTAACAAGATTTCCAGTGTTCCCTGGCTTACCTTTTTATGATAGATTAACTGGGGTTCAATGACCCAGGAACTGCTGCTTGCATTTCCAAAGGTTGTTTGGCGGGAACTATATTGTATATATTCAGGAGGATTAGATTCTAAAAAACTCTTATTGGTGTAGACTGAAGAAAGGCTGGTGTACCCAAAATTGCTTTTAAACTCCAGATCTTTTAACAACTTATAGCTCATGACCATGTTGGCCGTAAGGTTGGTCTTCTTATCCAGGAATTTGTTTTTCACATATCCTATAGGGTTAGCCATGAAAGTGCTGTTTCCCAAAGTATCCGGCGCCCAGTTAATACCCCCGCCCTGGTCAAATAGATCTGGTGCAATGGGCGCTAGTGTTAGCGCATTACCTGTAAAATCATAATTTGGCATTTGATTATGGTCAAATAGATAACTGCCAGAAAACTGAATATTAAATCTTTGATTTGGTGTAGTATTTCCGACATTAAAACGCAAAGAACCTTTCTGGTCTGCAAATGTGCCTGGAAAAACAGTGGTCTCCCGATGATAACCGGCACCTATTAGAAAGGTAGTTAGGTTACCGCCACCTGAAACCGATGCATTTAAATCCTGGTAACCCGCAGTGCCCCCAATCAGCTCCTTTTGCCAGTCTACATTTCGTGAGGTATTCCAGTTTCCGTTCAGATCATTATCCCCGAAATTCCCCGGGACTGGCATCAATATGCCATCATTCTTCATGGCTTCCCTTCTCATTTCCAAATACTGTACATTATTCATCAGTTCCAGTTGATGCGGCACTTTTGCCCAACCGGACTGAAGATTAAAGTTTATCCGGGTATCTCCAGCTTTTCCCTTTTTTGTTGTAATCAATATCGCTCCACTCGCTGCCCTTGAACCATAAATAGCCGTTGCTGCCGCATCCTTAAGTACATCTATACTTTCAATATCTGCTGGATTAATTAAACTCAATGGATTACCGACAGTTGAGATATCGCCCATCCCGTCAGTAGATGCTCCAGAGCTTCCTAAAATAGAATTACCTCCAGGCAAAAGCTGAGAAGAAAAAGGAACTCCATCAATCACATATAAAGGATCACTTCCATAATTCCAGCTATTCTGCCCCTGTATCCTTACCTTCACTCCTGTCCCTGCAAACCCAGTCGCCTGCTCTATAAACAATCCGGGTACCCTTCCCTGCAAAGCCAACAGCGGATTATTCACCGGCTGCTTCTCAATCACATCTGCTTTTATCGTCGTCACATTTCCAGTGCTTAATCTCTGCGTAGTCGTACCATAAGCGATCACCTGAACTTCATCCAGCTTCGACAAACTCTGCTCCAGCACCACATTCCCCATATTCGCCGAAGCACTCACTTCCTTTGGTAGATACCCAATAAAACTCACCACCAGCACAGCACCCTCTTCCACTCCCCGTAGAAAGAACCTTCCATCCTTATCCGTACTCACACCCTTCCCTGTTTTCTTAACCTTCACACTCGCCCCAGGAAGCGGACGATTCTCCGAATCCACCACCCTGCCAGAAGCGTCAATGCTACCAAAAGCCGCAGCGATCCTGGAAAGAAAACCGGGCTTTTTAAGCCGCACGGTTACAATCTTATTCTCTATACTATAACTCAGGGGCTGATCTTTAAAACAAATTTCCAGCGCCTCTTCAATACCCACATCCTGCAAATTCAGATCTACAGGCTTTGCCTGCTCCATAATTTTATCACCATATAAGAAATCGTAACCGGTTTGTTTGCGGATCTCTTGAAATACATTGACCAATTCGATCCCATGCTGTTTCATGGTTACCTTCTGGGCGTAGCTGGCAGCGCTGACTTGTATAATGGCTGTGGTTAGCAGTATAATAACTAGTTTCATGACCCGTATAATTTTATCCAAAAAAGCACGCGGCCTCCTTGGAATTTTTATATAAAAATTCATATATTAGTGTTTCGTTGTAGTGCCTTAACTCCGCAAAAAGCACAAGGGCACTACGTTGTTCATTAATTAATTGTTTTAAGCAATACCTTATGCGCGTAAGGTTTTAATGAATGACTTAAATGATTTTTTCAAAATGGCCGGGGGTATTTAACCAATGCTTCCGGTTTTTTTTATCTCATGAAGTCATTTCTTCTTGCTTGTATTACGGGTCTTTTTTGTTGTATTTCTTCATGTTGGTTGGTTGTTGGTTTTGTCGGTTAGTTAATTTTTATTAATTGGTTATTCGTATTTTTCTGCCTTCTATTTTAAACTTGAGTGTACCGCTGGATTCCAGCGCTTTTAATACCTCTGAGATATTCTTGTTTCTGGATATTTGCCCGCTAAAGGTTTGTTTAGTGTCTATTTTGCCTACGTAAATCACTTCCACATTGTACCAGCGGCATATTTTTCTCATGATGCTTTCCAGGGCTTCGTTTTTGAATACAAAATCACCTTTTTGCCAGGCCATGGTTTCGGTCAGGTCTGCGGGTATTACGTTGATCTTGCCTCTGGCAAGAATGGATTGCTGGCCGGGTTTGAGTACAGCCTCGTTTACCTTTACACTGCCCTCAAGTAAAGTGGTTTTGGTATTGGGTTCATCATCGTAGGTGTTTACATTAAAATGCGTACCCAGCACAGTAACTTCCTGATTTTTGGATTTCACTACAAAAGGTTGGAGTTTATTCTTAAATATTTCAAAGTAGGCTTCGCCACTAAGTTCAACCATCCGCTGCCCACGCCCATTAAAGGAAACAGGATAAATCAATTTAGAAGCGGCGTTAAGCCATACTTTGGATCCGTCAGGGAGTCGGACCTGATACTGACCTCCTTTCGGAGTTTCGATTGTGTTCATCGCCGTCATCTCGACCCTTCCCCCGTCATGTCGAGGGAAGCCCTGCGACGAGATATCTCTACTACCGTTTACAGGTCCCTCAGTCGTGCCTCCTTCGGGATGACGAGTGGTGTATATTACCTGCCCATCAGCGGTTTTGGTGATCTCCACTCCTGCTTCTTTGGCAAGTTCGCCGTTAGCGGCATCGGTTAAGGATACGCGCTTGCCATTGGATAGGATAAGGTAGGCTTTGTTAGATCCGGGTTTAATGTCATTAGCTAACAGGTCTCTCGTCGCTGCGCTTCCCTCGAGATGACGGGGAGCATAGTATGAGGTGTAAAAGAAGATGCTTAAGCCTACGATTAAAAGGATAGCTGCAGCCGCAGCGATGCGTGGCCATAGGCTTCTGCGTGTTGTCTCTGTTCTTGCCGGTACTACTGCTTTTGCTGCTGCTCCTTGTGGCATAACCTTCCACATTTCTTCTCTCAGTTGCATCAGCTCTGATTCAGTGAAGTCCATATCCTGATCATTCCATTGCAGATACCAGTTCTCCAGCGTTGCCCGCTCTTGTTCGGTACAGGTTCCTGCAATGTATTTCTTCAATAAGACTAATGCATCTGCTTCTTTCATGGTTTTATTTGGTTAAGCTTCCTTTACCGGCGGCCTTCTTTCTTCTTTAATTATAACCAATACGGCAAAGCCAGGTTCAGGGGGGATAAGAAATTAAAATATTTTTTTTTAGATCATTCCAGACATCATCAGCGCTATGCTTAGCCCGATTTTTGGCTTCAAAATTTTAAGTGCTTTTTTCACCTGATCAGTAACTGTCTGTTCGGATATAGCCAGCCGCTCTGCAATTTCTTTGTGAGTAAGATTCTCTTTTCGGCTCAGCATAAACACCTCTCTCATTCTGGGTGGCAATGCGGCAATTTCCTTTTCTATGATAGCAGCCAGCTGCTTTTCCCTGATTTGATAGTCTGCCCGGACCACTTGTCCATGCTCCAGATATTTCTGCAGGGAAATCACATGCTTATTGGTTACCTTTTGATGGGAAAGCAGGTCAAAGATCCGGTGTTTGATTGCAGTGTATAAATAACCACCAAGGTTATTACCTGGATTAACCAATTCCCGTTTTATCCACAGACTGGACAAAACTTCCTGTACCACATCTTTTGCGCTCTCGCGTTCATGTAGTTTTTTAAAGGCATGGATATACAGCAAGCTGTTATACCGGTTAAAGACTTCGGTAAATGCTTCATGATCCCCTTCCTTCAGCAAAGCGGTTAATTCCTGGTCAGAAAGTTTATTGTACATCCTCATCATTTACATATTGCTATGGCAAAGCCAGTTATAAACAAACACGTGGGTAGGGTTATTTAAATCTACAAAATTCTTTTGGCAATAGTAAATATTTAAAACGAATAAGTGGTTACTTTTTTTTCACTACACAAAAAATATTATTCCAATGCTATAGTTTTAAGCAAAATTTTGCTTTAAAAGATCACAAGGAGTTAAATCCAGGCGTTAAGCCAATTCAGGATTAAAAAAACTGGGTGCTCAGTTTTAACCGGATTATAAAACAACAAAACCTATGCAAAAGCAGCCCTAAAGTAGATACCCGGCTTCGTCTCGGTTCGTAGCTTCTCCGCCCTTTCTGCGCCGTAACATAGGCAAACAGGTACTTTTGTCGAACAATCAGCG